>Ga0081455_10002770_pt1 | contig 20653 bp, 19 predicted proteins | sample TabmetS3T2R1_FD_70207 | JGI IMG/M metagenome (GOLD analysis project Ga0081455, IMG submission 70207) | Tabebuia heterophylla rhizosphere microbial communities from the University of Puerto Rico - S3T2R1 | ecosystem: Host-associated > Plants > Roots > Rhizosphere ...
GACGCCGGCCGACAACCTCAAGGATCTCGCCAAGGCCAAGAAGGTCGATGTGTCCGATCTGGTGGTCTGCATCCTGGATCGTCCTCGCCATGCCGAGCTGATCGCCAAGGTGCGTGAGGCAGGTGCGCGCATCATGCTGATTGGCGACGGCGACGTGTCCGGCGTCATCGCGACCTCGACCGGCGATTCGGGCATCAGCATCTACATGGGTTCAGGCGGCGCGCCGGAAGGCGTGCTGGCGGCCGCAGCATTGCGCTGCATCGGTGGACAGATCCAGGGTCGGCTTCTGTTCCGCAATGACGACGAAAAGGGCCGTGCCCGCAAATGGGGCATCAAGGATCTGAACCGCAAATACTCGATGACCGATATGGCCAAGGGCGACGTCATGTTCGCCGCCACCGGCGTCACCTCGGGCTCGATGCTGAAGGGCGTACGCCGCTTCGGCAATGGCGCGGAGACCCATTCCATCGTCATGCGCTCCAAGACCGGCACGGTGCGGTGGATCTCCGCTCATCACAATTTCTCGATAAAGACTGGTCTGCCGAGCTGGGCTTAGTCATTCTTCCCGGACCGACGCCCTGTCCATAAACGGACCGGGCGCTACGGCCCGGATGAAGAAGACTGGGACGGCCTTATCCATCGCCTTGCTGTCGTCGCTCGCCGTCCCGGCTGCGGCGCAGGACATCTGTGGGCTTCTGCCCCAGGCGCAGGCGCGGGACCGCGATCCGTTCTCCGCCTACATCCCGCCGATCGACAATGCGCAATCCTTGCCGAAGGAAGGCGTATTCGCCCTCAAGCTGCTGCCGGTTGCCGACGTGATCTATATCGTCGCCCCCGATCGCGGCAGCGACAGCGGCAACGGCGGCATCATCACGCTCGAATATATCCCCGCCGGGCGCTATCGCATCGTCCTGTCGGAAGCCGGCTGGATCGATGCGATCCAGGAGAACCGGCGCCTGCCGATCCTTGGCGCGGACCGCGCCACCAACTGCCCGGGAACGCGGGACAGCGTGCAGGTCGAAGTGACGGGCGCGCCGCTCACGCTGCAGATCGGCGGCGTGGCAGCTGACCGCGTCAATATCGCCATCCTGCGCCTCTGGCCGTTCGAGTGGAAATGGTAGGCAGAGCCGCGCGCTGGCTGCGGACACATTGCCCACAGTCAATGAGGCCGCCGCAGTAGCGTGCGACGGGCCAGCCGCTACATTGCCGGCATGTCTTCGGAGGTCCGTGCCGCCCGCGCCGCCTTTCTGGGCGTCGAACGATCACTTACCGGCCGACGTTGGGCCGAACGCCTCGCCAACGAACGCATGGCGATGGCGATGGCACAGCGGCATGGCCTGCCCGAGGCGATCTGCCGGCTCCTGGCGGCGCGTGAAGTCGACCTCGAGGGAGTGCCCGACTTTCTCGAGCCGACCCTGCGGAAATTCCTGCCCGACCCGTCGCATCTCAAGGACATGGACGTCGCCATCGCGAGAATGGTGAAGGCGATCCAGGCTGGTGAACGGATCGCGGTGTTCGGCGATTACGACGTGGATGGTGCGACGTCGTCCGCCCTGCTGCTGCGTTTCCTGCGCAGTGTGGGCGCCAACGTCGGCATCTACATTCCCGACCGTCGCAAGGAAGGGTACGGGCCCAACACGGCGGCATTGCTCAAGCTCAAGGAGGAGGGAGCGGCCGTCGTCGTGACCGTCGACTGTGGCGTGACCGCCCATGAGCCGCTCGCCGAAGCAAGCCGCGCCGGCCTCGACATGATCGTGGTCGACCATCATCAGGCCGAGATCAACTTGCCGTCGGCAATCGCGGTGATCGACCCCAATCGTCTCGACGACGAGAGCCCTCACAAGCAGCTCGCGGCCGTGGGGGTGTCCTTCCTACTGGCGGTAGGCGTGAACCGCGCCCTGCGGGGGCTTGGCTGGTACAACGAGTCCCGGCCGGAGCCCGACCTGCGCCGCTGGCTGGATCTCGTGGCGCTGGGCACCGTGGCCGACGTCGTGCCCCTGACCGGCGTGAACCGCGCTTTGGTGCGCCAGGGGCTGCGTGTGATGGCCGAGCGCGGCAATGCGGGCCTCGCGGCCCTGGCCGATATCGCGCGCCTGCGTGAACCGCCGGGCGCCTATCATCTCGGCTTCCTGCTCGGCCCGCGCGTGAACGCAGGCGGGCGCGTGGGCCAGGCCGATCTTGGGGCGCGCCTGCTGGCAAGCGATGATCCGCACGAAGTGGGCGCACTGGCGTTGCGGCTCGACGAATTCAATGCCGAGCGTCGGGCGATCGAGCGCGCGGTCCTCGACCAGGCCGTCGAACACATCGAGCGGACCTACGGACCCGAGCGCCAGGGACTGCCCGCTGCCCTGTTGGTGGAGAGCGAAGGCTGGCACGTCGGCGTGATCGGCATCGTGGCCAGCCGGTTGGTCGAGCGCTACGGGCGCCCGGCCTTCGTGATCGGCATGGATGGCGACGTCGGCAAGGGCTCCGGCCGCTCCGTGCGTGGCGTCGATCTCGGCGCGGCCGTCATTGCCGCACGTCAGTCGGGGTTGCTGATCAATGGCGGCGGCCACGCCATGGCGGCAGGCCTCACAGTGGCGCGAGACCAGTTGGCTGCCCTCGCAAAATTCCTCGACGAGCGCCTGGCGCCACAGCTTGGCGCGGCGCCAGCGATCCGCGAACTTGGAATCGATGCTGCACTGACGCCGGGCGCCGCCACGCAGGATCTGGTCACCATGATCGAGCGTGCCGGTCCCTTCGGTGCGGGCAATGCGCTGCCGCGCTTCGCACTCACCGGCGTTCGCGTGGACTACGCCCAGCCGGTCGGGGAAGGCCACGTCCGCTGCACCCTGGTCGGCCAGGAGAAGGGCCGGGTCGATGCCATCGCCTTTCGCGCCAACCAGACGCCGCTTGGCCCGGCGCTGCTCGACCGCGCCAAGCCCATCCTGCATGTCGCAGGCGCGTTGCGCCTCGACCGCTACAACGGCCGCGAGAGCGTGCGCCTGCAGATCGACGACGCCGCCTCGGCAGCCGGCAGCGTCCTGAGCTAGGTTTTGGGCCTCTTTTCAATGCCTTGATTTCGGCGTCAGGGCCCGTTACACCCTCCCGCTCTTGCGCCTCGTCCCCATCGTCTAGAGGCCTAGGACATCGCCCTTTCACGGCGGTAACAGGGGTTCGAATCCCCTTGGGGACGCCATCTCCATGCAACCGGCTTTCGCCCCTCGGGTGGGCGCGAAAGGCTGGTTACACATCAACCTCCCGTTCCTTAATGGCCGCCAATCGTTCGCGCCAGGAAGTCCCGTACCTTTGCGATGGAGCGTCTGATTGCTTCCTCGTTGTATTCGACGCGATAGCCATGGGAGGTCACGCCCAGCGACGGCGCGAGCGAGAGGTCGAGCAGATCAAAGCCATGATGCGCTCCTGGGAAAACCACCAGCTCGACCATCGAGCGGTCGCCGGGTGAGCGCGGCGAACCCAGCTCCGTACGCCCGGCAACCATGGCTTCACAATCGGCTGACGGCGTCCAATTGTCGGCGTCGCCAATCAGAACCAATACAGGCGCCGTCATCAGACCGGTCGAGAACTGGCATACCGGATAAAGCGCGACGCCCGCGCGGAATTTCTCGGATGAGCGTTGTTCCACGCCATCCTTCTGCAACGCTGCCAGAACGGACCATCCACCTTGGGAAAACCCCATGACTGCGACATGGGAAGCCCGAACAAACGGCTGGATCGACAGATGGCGGAGCGCCACGTAGCTGTCTGGCACTTGGAAGGGAATTCCGGCGCCATTGCAATCCTCATCGAGGCCTCGTGGGCCGAAGCTGTCGACGGCGAGGGCGACATATCCAAAGCGCGACAGCCGATCGGCCCAGGAGATCATGTTGCTATGGAAGCCGCCGCAACCGTGCACGAGCACAACAGCGGAAAAGGGACCTGAACTCAGCGGACGGGCCAAGTAGCCGATCAGCCGAACCGGCCTTCCTTCTGTAGTCGGCGGGCCCGCCATCTCGACAAACTCGCCCGCCGCGGCGCCGGTAGTGACGATGGTCGTGACGGCGACGATTAGTGCGGCAAAGACATTCTGGATCGAACCCCGTTTCATCATTTGCGCGGCTCCGGCACCGACGTCTTTTGCTCGGTGTCATATTCAAGTCGAAATGCCAGCCTCTTGGGAAGTGGTATCGCGACCTTTATTGAGCCTGGTCACGACGGAGATCAGTAGGCGGAGATGCCACCTTCGGCTGGGATCGCCGCGCCGTTCACCATGCGCGATTCGTCGGAGGCGAGGAACAGAGCGACATTTGCGATGTCTTCCGGCTGGCCGACACCGAACGGGTATCGTTCGGCAATGTTGTCGATCCCGCCGAAGCGAATCTGGTTGCCATTGGTAAAGCGACTTTTCACCCGATCCGTCAGCACCACGCCAGGACAGATGGCGTTGATGCGGATCCCCTTGGGAGAATAGGCGCCGGCCAGCGCCTGGGTGAAGGAGATGAGCCCGCCCTTGGCGCTGACATAGACATGGGCGATATGGTTTCCGCGCAGAGCCACCACTGAGGAGAAGTTGACCACGCTCCCTTTGCCTTGCTCGACCATCACCGGGAGAACGTGCCGGCAGCACAAGAAGGGGCCCTTCAAATCGAGGTTGATGGTGTGGTCCCAGATCGAGAGATCGACTTCGGTGACAGGCTTGTCTTCGCGGAGAGAGCCGCCAGCGCAGTTCAGCAGCACGTCGATGCGGCCGAACGCTTCTCTTGTCTGTCGCACCATCTGCTTGACGCTCTCTTCGTCGGTCACGTCTGTCCGGATGAAGCGGGCGCCGGCACCAGCCTCTCGTGCACTCGCCGCGCCCAGTGTCTCGTCGACCTCTGCCACAACGACCTTCGCGCCCTCCGCGGCGAACAGCTTGGCCGATGCCCGGCCGATGCCGGAGCCAGCACCGGTGATCACTGCGACCTTGTCTGCCAGACGATTCATGTATCGCTCCCCTCGTTGCGCGTGAGACCGCTAGCTCGAACTGCCAGCGAGCAATCAGCTAATCTTGTAGGCGTGTTCTTCCTGCCGGGCATCCGTCGGCTTTCGCAAAACGGACCCCGGGGAAATGCCGACGAACGCACGGTGTCGTGTGGCGTAGGAGCTAGGCTTTCGCGCCACGACGCTGCGGTCTCGACGCGTTTGCGCGCAGGAGTTTTAGCGCCGCCGCGGCGGCAGCAGCGGCGTAACTGCGGTCGCCGTGCACCAGGATCGAGGAGATCGCGCCTTCCGACAAAAGCCAGATCTCGCGCGCGCACTCGCGCGGCCGCGCCACGCCGGCGCGTTCGAGCAGCTGGGCGAGCTCGTCTTCGAGCGTCGACTTGTGCCGCCGTGCGATGGCGCGTGCCGGATGGCCCGGCAGGTCGGCGAGCTCCACCACGAGGCGCGTGAAACCTGATCCTGCCCAGCGCGGCCGGTCCGACCACACGGCGAGGTCGCGGAACATCGCCTCGACCATAGCCGCGGGTGAGCCCGACAAACGATCGCCGAAGGTCCGGAACGCAGCCACGGCGAGCACATGTTGCGCCTCAAGCACCGCCGCTAGTAGTTGGTCTTTGCTTTCGAAGTGATGGTAGAGCGTGCGCTTGGTGACGCCGGTCGCGGCAGCAATCTCGTCCATGCTGACACGTGAAAAACCGCTGCGGCGAAAGAGCTTGTAGGCCGCGTCGAGAATCTGCCGGCGAGTGGTTTCGCCCGATCGCGGCACGATAGGGTCCTCCGTCGTATGTATACTCACCAGTGAATTTACAATCGCCTCGCCCGCGCCTGAAATGAAAACCCTGCGAGGGAGGCGGCCGGTGGCTTTCGAGAAGCTGACGCTCAAATCAGTGACGGCGCGGCCCGTGCTGGTCCCGTTGCGACGACCCGTCGTGTCCAAGGTTGGATTGTTCGACGCGTGGCCGATGGTCCTGATCGATCTCGCGACCGAGGAGGGCGTCGTTGGCCGAAGCTACCTCGAGCCCTATCTCAAACAGGCCATGCCCTCGATCATGTCGCTGATTGGAGATCTCGCTGCCCAACGTGTCGGGCGCTCCGTCCGTCCGTTCGACGACTTTCAGCAAGCGCGCCGCTCGCTCAACCTCGTGGGCTACGAAGGCTTAGCCATGATCGCCATCTCCGGTCTCGACATGGCCGCGTGGGATGCGCTTGCAAAGGCGTCCTGCCTGCCATTGGCAGAATTTCTGGGCGGCTCTCTGGCGCCGGTACCGGCCTATAACAGCAACGGCCTGTGGCTCATCGACCCGGCGAAGATCCGCGATGAGGCAGCGGAGCTGGTGGCCGAGGGCGGCTTCACCGCGCTTAAGCTTCGGCTGGGCCGCGAGCGGCTGGCCGACGACCTCGCGGCGATCGAAGCTGTGCGCTCGGCGGCCGGCGGCGAGGTCAAGTTGATGGTCGATTTCAACCAGGGTTTGAGCCTTGGCGATGCCCTGTTGCGCTGCCACGCGCTTGACGATCAAGGGCTCTACTGGCTCGAGGAGCCGATCGCCTACGACAATCTCTCGTGCTACGCCCACCTCACGCGCGAACTCAAGACGCCCGTGCAGCTGGGTGAGAATTTCTACGGGCCGCGCGCGCTTTCCCAGGCGATCGCGGCGGGCGCAGGCGACCTTGTGATGCCCGACTTGATGCGCATTGGCGGCGTTAGCGGTTGGTTGCGTGCGGCGGCTATCGCTGGCGCGGCCGGCCTGCCGATGTCGACGCACCTCTACCCCGAATTCTCCGCTCATCTCATGCGTGTAACCGAAACAGCGCATTGGCTCGAATGGCAGGATTGGGCGGACCCGGTGGTCGCCGAACCGTTCAAGATCGCGGATGGGCTTCTGACGATCCCGCACCGGCCAGGCGCAGGCATCGAGTGGAACGAAGAGGTCGTGGCCCGCTACAGTTATGGCAACTGATAGTCGCAGAAGGAGAAGGGTCCATGACGGCTCAACGACTGCTTGTCGTTCTTACTGTCATCAACCTTGGGCTTTTCGTTTTTCTACTGACGCAAACGCGGGTCCATATCGATGTGCAGGGCCTTCGAGTCTGGACGAATATCGATGAATCAGTTCTGCGTGGCCGCGCGCTCGAGATCATCGACGATCGAGGCAGGGTGCGGGCCTCGGTCAATCTTTATCCCGCCGATCAAGCCCGCTCGTATCCTGAAACGACGGTCCTTCGATTGATCGATCAAAATGGGCGGCCGTCCGTGAAGCTTGCCGTCTCCGAACAGGGAGGAGGGCTCGCGCTCGCGAGCGATGTCGAGGAGACGTACGTCCAGTTGACCGGGCGCGGCCTGACGGTCACGAAAGAAGGGCGCCAGCAGGAGATCCCCCAGGCGCGATGAGAACGCCTAGCGTGCGGAATCGTCGAGCGCGGGCCAGCGATCAGCCCAGGGTCGTGCGGCCTCGAAGGCGGCACCCGCGGCGACGACGAGCGCATCGTCCAGCCGGCGTCCAACGATCTGCAGGCCGACCGGCAGGCCGTCCTTGGTCCAGCCGGCCGGGACCGACATGGCGGGCTGGCCGCTCCAGTTGAAGATATAGGTCGACGACCAGCAGAGATGTCTCACCTTCTGGCCCGCGACCTCGGTGGGGCCGACGATGCCGATCGGAAAGGCTGGCAGCCCCACGGTCGGTGTCAGCAGAAGGTCGTAGTGCTCGAAGAAGTCCGAGAGCCGCCGCACGACGGTCTGGCGGCCGACCACGGCCTTCACGAAATCGGTCAGCGTTGCGGTCCCAATGGTTTCGACATAGGCAACCAGGGCCGGGTCCATCTGCTGTTTCTCGCTGGCCGGCCGCCGGGCATGTTGACCGGCGGCGTTGGCACCGAACGACAGATCGAGGATCCATTGCGGATCGTCGATGGTCGGAGAGGCATCCTCGACGACGGCGCCCAGTTCCTCGAAGGTCCGGGCGGCGCGTTCGGCGATGTCGCGTGTCTCGCTCTCGACCGGCATGAAGCCCGCGGTCGGCGACCAGGCGATGCGCAAGCCACGAACTCCCTGATCGATGTTGCGTGCAAAATCCTCGCCTTCGATCGGAAGACACAGCGGGTCACGCCGATCAGGCCCCGCCATCGCGCTCAGCATCAGAGCGGAGTCGCGCACGGTGCGCGCGATCGGGCCGGCCTGCAGCAGCAGTTCGTTGGCCGCCGCAGAAGGATAGAGCGCGACACGACCCCGTGTGGGCTTCAGGCCAACGACGCCGCAGAAGCTCGCCGGAATGCGCGTCGATCCTGCACCATCGCCGCTCAATGCCAGTGGACCCATTCCGGCGGCAACGGCAGCAGCAGCACCGCCACTTGAGCCTCCTGACGTGCGGTCCTTCTTCCACGGGTTGCGGGTGGGGCCGAGCAACGGGCTGTCCGTCGAGCCGCGCCAGGCGAATTCAGGCACGTTGGTCTTGCCGATATTCACCGCCCCGGCGCGCTTCAGGCGGCTCACCGACGGCGCGTCCTCGGTGGGAACGAAATCGGCCATCAGTTTGGAGCCAAAGGTCGTCCGCAGTCCGCGCGTCCAGTAGTTGTCCTTCAGCGACACCGGGACGCCGTGCAGCATTCCCAAAGGATCGCCCGCCATGACGGCCCGCTCGCATTCGTGTGCTTCGGCGAGAGTGAGCTCAGGATAGAGATTGATGAAGGCATTGAACCCGCCGTTGAGACGCTCGATGCGCGCGAGCACGGCCTTCGCCACCTCGACCGGTGAGACCTTGCGCCGGCGGATTAGATCCGCGAGTTCCCAAGCCGGCCTTCTGCACAAGGTGTCGTCGCTCATTGTTCGCCTTCAGCCATTACCAATCGGCTCCAATGTTGCATGTCACCTTTGATTGGTCTATGCCAATGTGATAATTGGTTAGATAATGGGCGTGATTGGGGAGAGTGCGTGAAAGGCCGGCCGCTATTTCTTTCTGCCGAGGCGACCAAGGCGGTCCTCACCTGGCCGGATGCCATTGCAGCGCTGCGCGAGGTCTATGCGGCCGGCGTGGAGGCCAGCAACGCGCCTCGCCGCACGGTGGCGCGCGGGCCGGGTCGGTCACTCCGGGCGATGGCCGCAATCCCGTCAACTGGGCGCTTCATGGGCGCAAAGGTCTTCGGCTTCTCGCCGAGCGGCGGCAGCTATGCCGTTCTCCTGCTCGATCGTCACACGGGCGAAGTGGCCGGCCTTCTCGATGCGCACTACATCACCGGCTTCCGCACCGGCGCCACATCGGCGCTGGCGCTGGACTATCTCGCACCAAAGAGGGCGATCGCGGTCGGTGTGTTGGGCAGCGGCGCCGAAGCGCAGGCGCACCTTGCGGCGGCGAGCCATGTCAGGCGCATCACATCTTTCAAGGTGTTCAGCCCGTCGGCTGCCAACCGGACGGCATTTGCTGAACGATTCACGCACGAGCTTGGTGTGCCGGGCGAGGCCGTCGGCGATGCGCGCGCTGCGACGGAAGGAGCCGATGTCGTCATCGCCGCAGCCCGCTCGCACGGCGAGCGGCCGATCCTGTTCGGCGACTGGCTGCGGCCGGGCATGGTCGTGGTGTCGATCGGTTCGACCCTGCCCGAACAACGCGAGATCGACACCAGCGTTGTCGCGGCATGCGACCTGATCGTGTGCGACGGCATCGACGAAGTGGTGGAGGAGACAGGCGACATGATCGCGGCAAGGGCCGCGGGCATCGCCTTCACCGACAAGCTCATGACATTGAGCGAGCTCGTGAGTGGCCGCGCCGCCGAACGCGTGCAGAAGGCCCGCCTGCCGATGCTCAAGACGGCCGGGTCGGCGCTGCAGGATCTTGCCGTCGCCGAACTCGCTTTCACAAAAGCAGCGGCGGCCGGGCTTGCCCAGGAGCTGCCTGGTGCGTTTCTCAGCAAGCCGCTCTGAAGACGGCAGAATGAAGGGGAGGTCGTGATGTTTCGTTCAGGGTCGTCGAGACGAGGGGTGGTGGCCTCGCTGCTTGCCTCCGTGGGCCTGCTGTCTGTCGGGGCATCGCCCGCATCGGCGGCCGACAAGATCAAGTACGGTCTGCTCGCCGGTCCGCAGACCGTCCATATCGGCATCGATAAGGGCTTCTTCAAAAAATACGATCTCGAGGTCGAACCGATCGTCTTTCGCAGCGGCGCAGAGATCGTGCCGGCGCTGTCCACCGGCCAGATCGACATTGCCGCCACCGCACCCGGCGCCGCGCTCTACAACGCCCTGGCCCGCGGCGTGAATGCCAAGATCGTGGGCGACTACATCGTGTTCGAAAAGCTGCCGTCGCTGAGCGGCGCCGTCGTCCGCAAGGAGCTCTTCGACAGCGGCAAGATCAAGACGCCGAAGGATCTCAAGGGAGCGAAGGTCGCGGTCACCGCGCGCGGACAGGCGATGCAGCTCCTGGCCGGCAAGCTCCTCGAGACGGCCGGGCTCAAGGAGAGCGACGTCAACATGGTGTTCATGCCTCAGCCGGACATGCTGGTGGGGCTGCAGTCGGGGGCGATCGACGTGATGTTCAACTCCGACCCGTTCATCACCATCGCCGGTGACGAGAAAGTCGGGGTCGAGCTCGTGAACATGTACACGATCCTGCCCGACTTCACGCTGGGTGTGGTCATGTTCGGCAATCGCGTTCTTGCGGATCGTGGATTGGGCCTGCGCTTCATGAAGGGCTTTACCGAAGCCAACCGCTTCCTGCGCAGCCACGAGAAAATGCCTGGCCGCGAAGAAGTGGTGCAGATCTACCAGAAACATTTCCCGGTCAAGGATCCGGCGCTCTATGAGCGGTCGCGCTTCGGCACGGGCCGCGACACGATGGAGAGCAACGTCCACGGCAAGAACGGCCTCAGCGAACAGCTCAAGTGGTATGCCGACCGAGGTCTGATCCCGACGCTGCCCAATCTCGATGCATCGGTCGACAATTCTTTTGCGCGCGAAGCGGCGGAGGCGCTGGGCAAGTGACAACCGAACACGTGACCATCGAACCCAAGGTCATCGTTCGCGACGTCGAAAGAACCTTCGATGTGCGGCGCCGCGCCTTTCGTGCATTGGAAGGCGTCACTCTCGAAGTCCAGCGCAACGAGTTCCTGTGCATCGTGGGCCCCAGCGGATGCGGCAAGTCGACGTTGTTGCGCATGCTCGGCAATCTGGAAAAGCCATCGTCGGGGCTCCTGCAGATCCGCCATGACTCGGCGGAACGGCCTTTGTCGGCGATGATCTTTCAGGAGGAATCGGTCTTTCCCTGGATGACGGTGGCGCAGAACGCAGCCTACGGCGTCAAGATCACCGGCACATGGCGCGGCCAGGAAAGCCAGCGGCGCGTGGACGAACTTCTTGAGAAGGCCGGGCTCAGCCGGTTCCGCGACTTCTATCCCCACCAGCTCTCGGGCGGCATGAAGCAGCGGCTTTCGCTGGTGCGCGCTTGGGCAACCAGTCCGGAGCTGCTGCTGCTGGATGAACCGTTCGCCGCGCTCGACGAGCAGAACAAGGCGCTGCTGCAGCAGGAGCTCGTCAAGTTGTGGGAAGAGTACCGCAGCACCGTCGTCTTCATTACGCACAGCCTGGAAGAGGCGGTGCTGCTGGGCGATCGCGTCGCCGTCATGACCTCGGCGCCGGGGCGGATCAAGGAAGTCGTCTCGGTGCCCTTCGAGCGCCCTCGAGTGCTTGCCAGTCTCCGGCGCTCGGGTGAGTTCAACCAGCTCGTGACCGGCCTCTGGGAATCGTTGCGAGAAGAGGTGGAACGGGCTCGCACCGCCGAGTTGCGGGCGCTGGCCGGTCGCGTTCCGGAAACGGCAAGCGGAGGTGCACGGTGAAGGAAACGGCAGTGCACAATCCTTCTGTCGCGGTCGACCTTGCCGCGCGTCCGGCGGCGGAGATGCGGTCCAAGGCTTCGCTGCGTCAGCTGATCGGCCCTTTGCAGGTCCTGATCTCGCCGCTGGTGCTTTTGCTCGTCTGGGAAGGTGCTGCTCGCGCCGGATGGATCGAGACCAAGTTCTTTCCGGCGCCAAGTACGATCATCGCCCAGTTCTGGGCCATGCTCTTCACCCATGGCTTCTGGGTGGATCTCGGTCTCAGCCTGCAGCGGCTGTTGATAGGCCTGCTGATGGGCGCGGTGCCCGGCCTGTTGCTGGGGCTTGCGATGGGCCTGTTCCGGCCGATGCGGATTGCCTTCCAGCCCCTCATCGCCGCGCTCTATCCGTTGCCCAAGATCGCGATCCTGCCGCTTATCCTGCTGATCTTTGGTCTGGGCGAGATGTCGAAATACGTGATCGTGGCGATCGGCGTTTTCTTTCTCATGACGCTCAACACCTTTGCCGGCGTCATGAGCATCCGGCCGATCTATTTCGATGTGGCGAAGAACCTGGGCGCCAGTCGCTGGCAGACCTATTTCACCGTGGCTTTGCCGGGGGCGCTGCCCGGAATCCTGACCGGTTTGCGCATCTGTACCGGTCTTGGCCTGTTGCTGCTGGTGGCGGCTGAATTCGTGGGGGCCGATGCCGGCATCGGCTATCGCATCTGGTGGTCCTGGTCGGTGTTCTGGGTCGAGCCGATGTATGTCGGCCTCGCCGTGATCGCCATCCTGGGGTTCGCTTTCGCGTACCTGATCGATTTTGCGGAGCGTCTTCTTTTTCCGTGGCTGCGCAACCCGTCTCGATGAAGGGAGACCCGAGCATGCCCATCCAATTCAGGAGCGAGCCATGACGGACGCTCCATCGACAAACAGAAGGGGCCGGACCGACGTCGTCGGTGCGGTCAAAGGCTTTATTCGTGAGGCCGGTATCGAAGAGCAGGGCCGCCTGCCGCCGGAGCGCGAACTCGCCGTTACGCTGGGGCTATCGCGAGGTCAGATACGGACGGCGCTCAACCGGCTCGAGGCGGAGGACCTGATCTGGCGCCATGTCGGCAAGGGCACGTTCCTCGGCGCCCGGCCCAAGATCGTCCCCGATCTCGACGCGCTGGGCGATCTCACCAGCCCGCGCGAAATCGTGGAAGCGCGGCTGATCCTGGAACCGGAGCTGGTCAAGCTGGCCGCCTATCGCGCCACGCGCCGCCATTTCGAGCAGATGGCCGAGTGTCTCGACCAATGCAGCCGGACGACCGACCGCGAAGTCTTCCACACCTGGGACTCGCGCTTCCATTGGTTGGTTGCCGATGCGACCCGCAACGAGCTGCTGGCGGCGCTCTACGACTGCGTCTCGGCCCGACACAAGGCCGCGTGGGGCAAGCTGCGCGACATGTTCCTGACGCCCGAGCGGATGCGTTTCTACACCGGGCAGCACCAGCTGATCCTCGATGCGATGATGGAACGCGATGCCAATCTGGCCCGCAGCCGCATGGTCGATCATCTGCAGGCCGTGCACGACAACACTTTCAAGTGAGGGACAGATGACCTTGCAAGCCAAGCCAAATTCGATTGAAGCGCGCGACATCAGGTCGGTGATTCACGGTGGAACGAACCTCAAGCGCCATCTCGAGCGCGGTCCGCTCGTCATCGATCGCGGCGAGGGCGTCTGGGTCACCGACGTTCACGGCAAACGCTATATCGAAGGCATGTCGGGCCTGTGGTGTGTCTCGCTGGGTTACGGCCAGGAGCGGCTGGTGACGGCAGCGGCCGAGCAGATGCGCAAGCTTCCCTACTATCACCTGATCGACCATCGCGGCCATTCGCCGGTGGTCGAGCTTGCCGAGAAGCTCCTCGAGATCGCGCCGGTGCCGATGGCGCGCGTCTGGTTCTCGAATTCCGGGTCGGAAGGCAACGACTGCGCGGCGCGCTTCGCCTGGTATTTCTGGAATGCCGAGCGCAAGCCGCAGAAGCGCAAATTCATCAGCCACAATCGCGCCTATCACGGCAATACGATCGCTGCGGCCAGCCTCACCGGATCGCCGCGCAATCAGGAGTTCTTCAATCTGCCGCTCGACGGCTTCCTCCATGTCCGCTGCCCCCACTTCTATCGCGAAGGGCTTCCTGGTGAGACCGAGGAGCAATTCTCCTCGCGCTTGGTGGCCGAAATCGAGGAGCTGATCCTGAAGGAGGGGCCCGATACGATCGCGGCCTTCTTCGTCGAGCCGGTGATGGGCGCGGGCGGCGTCGTCGTGCCGCCTTTGAGCTATTTCGCCAAGCTTCAACCGCTTCTCAGGAAATACGATATCCTGCTGGTCAGCGACGAGGTCGTCACCGGCTTCGGTCGGTTGGGCGATATGTTCGGCACGGCCACCATGAAGCTGGTGCCTGACATGATCATTTGCGCCAAGGCGCTTTCCAGCGCCTACCTTCCGATCTCGGCGCTTATGGTCAACCAGCGCGTTTTCGATGCGGTCGCACGCCAAAGTGACGAGGCGGGCGTGTTCGGTCTCACGCTCACTTATTCGGGTCATCCGGTATCGGCGGCATTGGCCCGTGAGACGATCCGCATCTACGAAGAAATGGATGTCACGGCCCGGGTTCGCCATCTGACGCCGAAATTCCAGGATGGACTGCGCAAGCTTGCCGACCACCCGCTGGTTGGTGAGGTCCGCGGGCACGGCCTGATTGCGGGTGTCGAGCTGGTACGGGACAAGGCCACGCGCGCCGCGTTCGATCGCACGCTGGGCATCGGTCGGCGCTGCCGTGACCATGCCGAACAGCGGGGGCTGTTGGTTCGCGCGATCGGCGACACGATCACGCTTTGTCCGCCCCTGGTCATCAGCGAGGCCGAAATCGACGAATTGCTTGCCCGGCTGAAGCAGGCACTCGATGATACGCTGGCTGAACTCGATACCTCGACGACGCCGGAGCTTGTGAGGCAATAACGATGCGATATTGGAGCGTTTTGGAAGCGGCTGCCCTGGCGCTCCTTGTCCTCTCAGCCTGTGCCCCCAAGGGCAGCCTCGACAGATCGAGCGTCGAGACGGTCAGGGTCGACGGACGGCTGTTCGAGGTTCGGATCGCGCCGACCGAGGCCGACGACGAGTATCGTATGATGGTCGTCCGGGCGACCCTCGTCATCGAGCCGAATGCCAATCTCGAACGCGAACGAGCGTCGGCTGTCGCCAGGCCCTTCATGGCCAGGACTTGCAAGGGGAGGCCCTATAAGGTGCTGGAAGATCGCCTGGTCGACCAGGTGAACTTTTATACCCGGTTTCGGTGCGGGGCCTGACGCCCCGCACCTGATTGGCCTCAGTCGGCCGCCTTGAAGACCTCGATGTCGGCGGTGAACTGTTTACCTCGGGTCTCGGGGCTGAACAGGATCGAGATTACGACCACAACCAGCGAGGCGATGGTGGCGATCATCATCGGCATGGCGAAACCCATGCCGCGCTCTATAGCAAAGTAGCTGATGACTGGTGCCACCAGGCCGCCCCAGATGGCGCCCTGGTGATAAACGAATCCCGCCGCCGTCGCCCGCACCTCGGTCGGGAAGCGTTCGGTAAGATAGCTCGGATTCTGGCCGTAGATCGATCCACCCAACATACCCTGGAGGATGAAGGCCAGGATCACGATGGTCGGGTTCTGGGTATAGAGATAAAGCGGCGTGACGAAGATCGCGAGGACCGCCGGTGTCGCAATCGCCGCGCGCCTCCCGTACCTGTCGGACACTGCACCCCAGATCACACTACCGAGCAGGACCACGATATTGCTCCAGAACAGCGGCGTCGCGACCATCAGCGGCGTCCACTGCATCTCCTTCTGGAGGTAGGTCGAGAACAGTCCATAGATCGAGTAGTAGACGCAGAAGGAGGCGGCCATCCACACGACGCCGGTCAGCGTGTTGAAGAGATACTTGGACTTGAAGATGGAAAACAGCGGCAGTTTCACTTCCTGCCTCTCCGCCGTCTGCTTCTGCTTGTTCTCTGCCCATACCGGCGGCTCTTTGACATAGAAGCGGATCCACACGACGACGAGCGCCGGCAGGATTCCGATCCACAGCAGGCCGCGCCAGCCGATGCTGTCATAGAGGAAGCCGTAGGCGACGGAGGAGAGGGCAAAGCCGATGCCCCAGGAGCCCTGCAGGAAGCCGCTCATGAAACCACGCGAGCGGGCTGGCCAGGATTCCATCGCGAGTGCCGCACCGGCCGGCCATTCCGCCCCCATGCCGATGCCAAGCAAGGCACGGAAGAAGAAGAGGAAGGCGAAGGTCGGCGAAAAGCCGGCGATGAAGTTGCAGATCGAGTACCACAGGATGGAGATCATCAAGGGCGTCTTGCGGCCCACGCGATCGGCCAGCCAACCCGATGCAGTGGCGCCGGCGAGACGCAACCACAGCGTGATCGTGAAGACGAAGGTGACTTCGGTAATTGGAACGCCGAATTCCTTGCTGATCGGCAACATGATCAACAGGAAAATGGTGAAGTCGAACGCGTCCAGCGTCCAACCGAGCCATGCGGCGATGTAGGCATACCATTGATCCTTGGTGGGTTCCTTCCACCAAGGGACGGCTGGGGATGAAGCGGCAGACGCGGACATCGGCTAAACCTCCCTGGTTTCAGTAGGTTTACGCGGAACGACTCCGAACGCTGGGCTGATGGGCGGGGATTGTCTGGCGTCGCCTCGGCAATAGCAACACGTTGTTGGCTCACCCGAGCTGAAATCTCGCGAGATACTCGATGGCTTCCTGATACGGCGCCACCGCCCGCTGATGACGTGTCGTGAGTTTCCTGACCTGCAAGTGTTGAAGATGTATCGCGAGGCGAGTGAACGACCCTGGGGATGCACTCGAGGTACCATCAAGCGCCGGCTGGACGAGCCGAGTCGTTGCGCGGCGGCTCGTATCCAGTCCGGCCTATATCGTCTCGCACGGGGAGTGTAAGCTTCGCTTTACGGGAACCATCAGAGTTCCGACTAGGGAGTGAAGTAATGAGCATCAATCGACGCACATTCATGGGCGGCGTGTCAGCCGCCGCTTTGGCTTCAAGCACTACGGCGACATATGCCGCAGGTGGCAAATACGACGACGGCGCCTCCGCCAGCGAAATCAGGATCGGGCATACCTGTCCTTACAGCGGGCCAGCTTCGGCCTATGGCGTGAATGGCAAAGCCATTGCCGCCTATTGGGACATGATCAATGACACGGGCGGCATCAACGGCCGCAAGATCAAGTTCGTCACGCTGGACGATGGCTATTCGCCACCCAAGACCGTCGAATGCATCCGGCAACTGGTGGAACAGGACAAGGTGCTGTGCACGCAAAATACGCTCGGCACGGCCTGCAATACCGCCATCCACAAATACATGAACCAAAAGAAGGTGCCTCAGCTTTTTGTCGCGACCGGGGCATCGAAGTGGGGGGACCCGCAGCACTTTCCCTGGACCATGGGGTTCCAGCCTGACTACCACACGGAAGGCGAGATTTATGCCAAGCACATCCTGTCGACGGTCAAGGATGCCCGCATCGGCGTACTGATGCAGAACGATGATTACGGGAAGGACTATTGGGAAGGCTTCAAGGCCGGTTTGGGCAAGGACATTAACCGCGTGGTCAAGCATGTGACCTACGAGATCAACGAGCCAACTGTCGATTCACAGGTCATCCAAATCAAAGGCTCCGATGCCAACGTCTTTTTCAACATCGCCACGCCGAAGTTCGCCGCCCAGGCGATGCGCAAGGTGGCTGATCTTGGCTGGAAGCCGGTCCAGTACGTGAACAATGTCTCGGCAAGCGTTGGCTCGGTGATGAAGCCGGCAGGCTTCGACAACGTCCAGGGCATCATCACTGCCATGTATGTGATGGATCCGACCGATCCGAGATGGGCGGACCATCCGGATCTTAAGGCCTTCAAGGCATGGATGGCGAAGTACCATCCCTCTGCGCACCTTGCCGATCTCGGCAATGTCAGCGGCTATACCGTTTCGTTCCTGATGGCCGAGACCCTGCGCCGCTGCGGCGACGAGCTGACGCGAGCCAACGTGATGAAGCAGGCGGCGAGCTTCAAAAAGCTCCGCGTGCCCATGCTGTTGCCCGGCATTACGGTGTCGACCGGTCCGAACGACTATCACCCGATCCAGGCGGTGCAGCTCGCCCGCTTCAAGGGGCAAACCTGGGAGCTGTTCGGCGACATCCTGGAGGCGGAGAGCGCGTGAGCCGCGCCCTCTAGCCGCAAGCGACCGAGTAGATGTGTTGTACTTCGCCCGGTAGTGGCATCGCCTGCCAGTTCTTGCCGCCGTCCTGGGTGCCGAACACCTCGCCGTCGTAGCGGGCCCCGATGTAGACATGGTTGGGGTCCGTCTGGTGCAGGCCGATCGACATGATGGTGCCGTGCACCTGGACTTTGTCGAAACGCTTCCAGCTCTGCCCCCCGTCCTGGCTGCGGTAGAGGCCACCGTCATGGCTGGCCGCGGCGACGGATAACGCGGCATAGAGCGTGTTCGGCTCAGCGGCCGACGCCTTGACATCCCGGCCGTAGGTGACGGGAGAGAAGCGCTTCATCTCCATGTCCTGCCAGGTCTTGCCCTGGTCGGCGGTGCGGAAGAGGCCCATACGAAGGGCCACAATAGGGCTATCGGGCTGCGCGGGGTTGATCGTCACTGCGTGGCCATCGAGCATGCCCTCGGCCGTCGTGTCGCTCACGATCTTGCTGCTGAGATGGGGGAGCTCGGAGAGCTTGATCAGCCCTGCACTGCAATCGGTCCAGGTCTCGCCACCGTCTTCGCTCCGCATGACGCCGTTGATCTCGAGTGCCGCATAGATCTCGTCCGGCTTGCGAGGGTTTTGCGCCAGCCGCATCACTCGCGAGGCGAAGGGCCCCTTGCAGTGCGTAGCGATCTGCGGCGTCGCAAGCTTGCGCCAGCTTTTGCCACCGTCGTCGCTGCGGTAGACGTCGATGGGCGAGGCCCCTGCCAGCATCCGGCGGGGATCTCGGCTATCGACCATGAAGCACCAGACTTCCTTCTTGGCGTCGGGAAAGTCGGTACGGGTAAAGGTGGCGCCACGGTCGGTGCTGCGCCAAACGCCGTCGTTGGTGCCGGCGAAGACAGTTTCAGGATCGTTCGGATGAACGAAGACTGTGAATGCCTGGACATTGCCCAGTACATGCTTCCAGTCGCCACCCTTGGTGGCGCGCTGAAACACGCCGACTTTGCCGGGATGGTCGGGTTTGCCGAAGTAGCCTGCGACGCCGACGTAGATGTTCGATGCTTCAGCCATGGCAAACCCTCCGTTGCTCAGTTCGTCTTGACGAGCGGACAATTGCCTTCGTCCAGGGGACGGAAGGCCTGATCGCCGGGGATGGTATCCAGGAGCTTGAAATAATCCCATGGCCCCTTGGATTCAGCCGGCGTCTTGACCTCGAAGAGGTACATGTCGTGCACGTTGCGGCCGTCGGCGCGGATCTTGCTCGCGCCGAACAGCGGATCATCCCACTTCTCGGACTTGAGCTTGGCCATCACCGTTTCGGCCTTGTCGGTGCCGGTCTCCTTTACGACCTGCAGGTAGCGCAGCGTGGCGGAATAGAATCCCGCCTGCACCATGGTCGGCATGCGGCCCTTGTGCTTTTCGGCGAAGCGCTTGGCGAAGGCGCGCGTCTTGTCGTTGAGGTCCCAGTAATAAGCCGAGGTGAGCCGCAGCCCCTGGGAGCGCTCCAGACCCATCGAATGTATGTCGGTAATGAAGACGACGAGACCGGCGAGCTTCTGGCCGCCCTTGACGATGCCGAACTCGGCCGCCTGCTTGATCCCATTGATGGTATCGCCGCCGGCATTGGCGAGGCCGATGATCTGCGCCTTCGACGACTGTGCCTGCAGCAGATAGGACGAGAAGTCACTGGTATTGATCGGCGCTTTCACGCTGCCGAGCACCGTTCCGCCGGCCTTCTTGACGACGTCGGCGACATCGCGCTCCAGGGCATAGCCGAAGGCGTAGTCGGCAGTGATGAAGAACCAGCTCTTGCCGCCTGTCTTCACGACCGCCTTGCCGGTGCCGTTGGCCTGCGATGCGGTGTCGTAGACCCATTGCACGGTATAGGGATTGCAGAGCTTGCCGGTGATGTCAGACGAGGCCGGGTCGGGCGCGAGGAAGACCCGTTTCTTCTCGTTGGCGACGTTCATCACCGCGATCGACGACGACGAGGCGCTGGCGCCCAGGATCATGTCGACCTTCTCTTCGGAGTACCACCGGCCGGCGAGACTTGCGGCGATGTCGGCCTTGTTCTGGACATCGCCGGAGATGAGCTCGACCTTCTTGCCGAGTACCGATCCGCCGAAGTCATCGATCGCCATCTGAGCGGCGATCACAGCACCCGGACCGTTGATGTCGGCGTAGAGGCTTCCCATGTCGGTCGCCACGCCGATCTTGACCACGTCATCGCTGAGTTGCGCCATGGCTGGCGCCGTCCAGCCAGCAAACGCGCACGCCACCAAGCCAAGCAAAACACGTCTCATCGTTTCACTCCCACGCCCTGTTGTCGTTTTTTACGCCCATGGATGCTGCCATAGGCGACGGACGGCCGGTATCGCGAAGATGAACGCGGCCGTCCTCGATCCGCAGGGCGAGAGAGACGGGTTGTCTCAGTTCTTCTTGACCAGCGGGCAACCACCTTCATCGAGCGGCCGGAACGCCTGCTCGGCCGGGATCTTGGCCAGCAGCTTGTAGTAGTCCCATGGCCCTTTGGATTCGGATGGCTTCTTGACCTCGAAGAGATACATGTCGTGCATGTTACGGCCGTCCACGCGGATGTAGCTCGGGCCAAAGACCGGGTCGTCCCATTTCTCTGACTTGA
>Ga0081455_10002771_pt1 | contig 20648 bp, 21 predicted proteins | sample TabmetS3T2R1_FD_70207 | JGI IMG/M metagenome (GOLD analysis project Ga0081455, IMG submission 70207) | Tabebuia heterophylla rhizosphere microbial communities from the University of Puerto Rico - S3T2R1 | ecosystem: Host-associated > Plants > Roots > Rhizosphere ...
GCGCTCTGAAGCGCTTGAGCAACCGATACCAGTCAAATTGTGCACTACACGCGTGCAGCAGGTGCACAATGTCCGCCCCGTCATAGCGTTCACGTTCCATGACGTAGCTCTTGGACCAGAGCATTTCTTCTAGCGGGCAGAAGTGCACAGGAATCCCCAGCGTGTTGCCAGCCACAGCATGGGCAAACCATGCCTCATCAACCGTAGCGATGCAGTTGCCCGAACTAAAGATCACGTCGATACAATCCGGGCCGCTACACACCTTGCCGAGCCAATGCGGGAAGGTCAGCTCCGTATAATACCCTGTGGCGTGGAGGACCTCGAGAGCGAGGGCACAGTGGTGCGGGTATACAAAGATGTCAAAATCCTTGGTATGACGAGTAATCCCAGTATAGTGCGCCAAGGCATGCCCACTACCTACGAGAAACGGCACCTGCGCTGTCTGTAAGGCTATCAGCGCCCGACGGTAAAAAGCGCAGGCATGGAGAGTCGGTTCACTCTCAGGAGGGGCACACCCTGACATCACACTTTCCTCTCTATCGCACTTAAAGGTCCATGGCTAGGATCCTCTGATTACGCCAAGTCAACCAAGCCCTGGCTCGCTTCTAGACGCTTTGCAGCAAAATATGTACCATTACGCAGGCGCCGGCATCCTGGTGGGCTGCGTACGCGCGCAGATGGCATTGAGTTTGCCCTCGCGTCGTAGAGACAAAATCTTCTAGCGTTATACTGCGACTGGAAGTAAATTACGGAACGTAAGGAAAGGAAGAGAAATGGCAAACATACATGAGATGAAGAAAACGGACACACCCGTGACGGACGCTCAAAGTCATAACAAGCCTCAGACATTGGGCACGCCGATGCAGAATGTAGGGACTCAAGTCAAAGAGACGGTGCAGGCGGCGGGAACTCAAGTCAAAGAGACGATGCAGGAGATGGGAACCTATGTCAAGGAGACTGCGCAGAATGTAGGGACTCAGGTCAAGGAGACGGTGCAGGACATGGGGACTCAGGCTAAGGAGACCATACAGGCGGCGGGGACCCAGGTCTACGAGCAGGGGCGCGAGAGCCTTCAAGATTTGAACCGGACCATAGAAGGCCAGATCCGCCAGCGGCCGCTCCAGGCGCTCCTCGTGGCGGGAGGGATTGGTGTGCTACTTGGTCTCCTCTGGCGGCGGAGCTAGGCCCCTACGATTAGGGACGATGCAACCGTCTCTAGATGGGACTCAGCCGCCCAGGCGTGGCAACAATGAGCTGTGGCAGCGTATGGCTCGGTATAAGCCGTGCTATAGAGTCCTATTCTGTTCTATATCTCCCTCTCAAAATGAGACAAATATCCTCTCAATTTGCGATAGACGACGTATGACCGATTGTGTTAGGGGGATGTCCTTGGGCCACCCGCCTTGTCCTCGCAAGGGAATGCTCAGTACGCAACGTACTGGCACAGATCTTGCCCCCAGAGACCAGCAGAGGCAGGCGTATGAAGGAAGGGATCATGTATGAAGAAGTATAGCGTCTTGCTGGGTATGCTGGCTATACTCAGCCTTATGCTGGTATCCAGTGTTTTAGCGCAGCAATCAGCACCGCCAGAGCAAAGCAAATCTGCAAGTCAAAGTTCCCAAAGTAATCCCTCATCGTCAGGCCCCCAACCCGGCGCGCTCACAGCAGTGCAGGGGGTGCTGCTGTCGACCGAAACCTTACTAGGTAGTGACGTTAAGAACCCACAGGGACAAGATATGGGAGACCTGAAGCACCTCATGCTTGATCCGCACACCGGACGTGTGATGTACGCGGTGGTGGCTATCGGCGGGTTTCTAGGGATGGGTGAGAAGACCATCGTAGTGCCCTGGAATGCCTTTGAGGTAGCGCGCAACGGCAAGTCACTGGTGCTCAATGTGTCGCCTCCGATGTTGCAGCAAGTACCCGCCTATGAAAAGGGCAAGGAGTCTGGGTATGCTCCCGCTGGCGAGACGAGAGGCGGCGGTTGGGGCGTGGACACGCCCTATGGTCGGCTCTATGACCTAGCGAAAGAACAGATCATAAGCGGTCAAGTGGTCAGTATAGAGACCAGTGCTCCTATGCCTGGCATGGCCCCCGGTATGCAGATGCTGGTGCAAACAGATGATGGGAAGAACACGCGTGTACAGGTCGGCCCAACGTGGTACCTGGAACGCCAAGATCTCGATGTGAAGGAGAACACCCGCGTCCAGATCACCGGTGCTCGGGCCGAGATTGATGGGCAGCCAGTGCTCATGGCACGTGAAATACAGTTTGATGGGCAGGTCATAACGCTGCGGGATGCGCAGGGTATGCCGATGTGGAGCAGCGCCCGCCGCGCGGCAACGAAATAATGCAAGAAGGAGAAGAGATATGTTAGGTTGGGCTGTGACTTTTCTGGTGATTGCGCTTATAGCTGCTGTATTCGGCTTTGCAGGCATTGCTGGGGCTGCGGCGGGTATTGCGCAAATATTGTTTTACATCTTCCTAGTCATTTTCCTCATCTCCCTAGTGATGGGACTGGTGCGAGGACGAACGCGCGTATGAAGCGTCGATGAGGTGCATACCGAAGAGCCAGACGTGGTATTGCAGGCCTTGCAGGACAGCTGCATGGCTAGCTACAGTAGCTGAGGAGCTCTGCCAGCCGGCAGCCCTCTATGCACACAAGGAGTTGCCTATGTACGAACACCTCGAACGTCTCTTTCAAGGCCTTGCACCAACGTCGGAATATCTCAAAGGCGTGTACTACGAGCTGGCAGATGAATTTTTCAAGCAGTTGCGTCAGCAGATTGAGATTACTCAAACTGAATTGCGAGAAAGCGAGCAGCTAGAAATTTATTATCACGCCCAGGGTGAGGAGCCTATTCTTGTGTCGAAAATTGGCTGCCTTTCCCCGGGTCTCCTCGTGCTCTATGGCAAGGACAGTAGAAACAACGATTGCAAGGTCCTCGCGCAGCTGCAGACCGTGCAGCTGACCCTGAAGCTAGTACGCAATGGAGCGCCGGAAAAACGCCACACCATCAGCTTTGTCGAGCAGGCTAGAGGTTCGCTCTAAGAGCATTTCGCTGTGGCCTAGGGCAGAGCCCCCAGAGGGGGGAGGCAAGATTAAGCCCAGGACTGAACGGTCTGCGACTCCTCAAATTCTTGCACCACTTTCAAGTTGGAAATTCCTTTCATCATAAGGAGAACTACCATGAAGCGGATGGCCGTGTTCATAGCCGTGTTGCTAGTGTCGTCCTTGGCGTGGGCTGGGAGCAAGACATACCAGGCGACTGGTCCAGTGGTGGACGTGCGCGATGATACCATTGTGGTTGACAAAGGGAAAGAAGGCAAATGGGAGATTGCGCGCGACGCGAACACCAAGGTGAAGGGCACCATACAGAAGGGCGCGAAGGTGACGGTGTACTACCGTATGCAGGCGACGGAGATAGAGGTGAAAGAGGCCGACAAGCATACGAAGCAGTGAATACCCGCCGCTAAAGACGGAGGCCTCGGAGAACGACTAAAGTCGGTGCTGGTGGCTGAAGCCGAGGTAGAAGCTACGTTAATGCTACACAAGGTAATGCTGACGGGCAAGTGGCTGCTTTGTAACACGTTGAATATCAATGTTGTTTGTATGAGGAAACTGGGGCAGAGCATTCTGTTTATGGCTACCCTCAGTTTTGTGCTGTGACGTGAGCTTGGGCCATTGTGGGCAGCGCAACGTGGTAGGTATAGCCGTCAGGAGGAACCCGACGGCCACACAACACCTTAGAAGACAGCGGGTGCAGCTTAGGACAAGCTGGCATCAGCCTGGGTAGCCTGCGCCTGGCTGGATTGCTGGCCCTTCGTGTGCAGGGCGTCAACAATAATACTCATCAGCATACTACGTACCGTCTCGAACAGCGATGCCGTCCATGATGGGCGGGCTGCCGCCTGACTCACGGCCGGTGGGGCTGGCCGCGGCCGGTGGTCTGCGGGTGCCAGTACAGATGTAGCGGCAATAAACCCGAGCACAGTCGCTGCGCCTACAGCATACCAGGGATATTGCTGGGTCCACCAGCTGACGTTGGCTACCTCCTTAGCCGTTGCCTGCATATCCGCCACAGTGTGTTGTATGGCGGTTTTGGCATCAGCGGCTTGCTGTATGAGAAATACGCGCTCATCATCAGTGTTGTAGTGCCGTTTCTTCTGTGGCTCGGTCAGCAACGCTGTGTCCGAATGTCTCATATTGCTGGAGCTGGCGTTCGTCATACTGTTGCACCTTTTGCTGGCGCCACCTGCTTTGCCAGGTACGCATGCCAATAAAGATACCTAAGGCAAGAAGGACCAAAGTCCCCCCTCCCACTACCAATGCACCCAGCCACCATCGCCCGCCGAAGAGCTGTGCGAACCCATCTGCTGCCCCGACGAGTACGAGCACAACCGCGGTGATCACCAGCCCCACCGCAGCAATCAGGCCGACTACTCCCAGGGCGGCCCAGAGAGCAAGCTGCCGAGCGGACAGGACCAATCCATCAATTTTGGCACTCACAAAATGCGTCAAGTACGCCTGTAATTCCCCAACTTGCTGCTGTAGGCGGTGGAGCGCTTCGGCCGGGGATGGCTCCTGCTCGCCGGGCGTCGGATATACCCGTGGTCCGTTTGTGTCCATCGTGCTCTCTCACCAGTCCAGGGTGATCTTTACCACTGCACCTATGTGATGCCTCGGCCCTGGCGCAACATTACCGACGCCGGAGCAAGCCAAGCAGGAGACCAACACCTGCCGCCATCAACAGCGACTGGAGAGGTTTCTCCCGCACCTGGTACTCAAGTTGCTGTTGCCACGCGAGGACCTGGTTACGGCCCTCTTCATAGTACTCAGCGGCAACCTCTTTCCCTTGCGCTATCAGCTGTTGAGCCTGGTCGCGCATCTCCTTCCCTGTCTCCTCAGCCATACACGCTCCTTTCATGAGAGCTTTGCACACGATTAGTTCCCTCTCCCAGAGGGCGAGAGGCTACTGGATCATGGTTGAAAAGTCGCTTAAGACTACATATAAAAGGAGAGAAGAGCAAGTTCTGTGCCATGGGCTACAGGCAGGTCATACAAGTAAAATTCCCTAACTCTAGCCGCACGCTACGCAGGGTCGGCAGGTTTCTGGGCAGCCTGTGAGCTGGTCTTTACCCAACACCGCAGCACTTCGGCCACACTCCAGGCCTGCGCGACACAGCCACGGGGTGTAAACGGCTCTTCGGCATCGAAGATCTCGCTGATGGAGCCAATACAGGCTTCGCTGAGATGCACTTCAAAGCCATGGAAGAAGCGCCGGGCCCCAGCGTAGTCGTCTGGATAGACCTTGAGCCAGGCATCAATAAAGGGGCCTATGAGCCAGGCCCAGACAGTGCCCTGGTGATAGGCTGCGTCGCGCGCGCGCAGGTCGCCATCGTAGCGTGCCTTGTACTCGGGATGGTCAGGTGCCAGCGACCGCAGGCCTACAGGCGTAAACAGACGCTGTTGTATGACCTGGAGCACCGGCTGCCAGCGTGCTGGTGCGAGGACGGCATGGCGCAGGGAGATAGCCAGGACCTGATTGGGCCGGGCGGTGCTCCGTAAAGTTGGGGCGCTCCTCCGACCCTCTCCTCACCACCTAGCCGGACTATGGTACCGTCCGGCAGGCGCAGTTGCTTGGAGAGTTGGGGTAATAGCATCATGCGTCCGAATGGCGCTGGCAATGCAGCCACCAGGAAGCCATGATAGCGGCGCGTCGGAATGCCAGAGACGGTGCCAGCGGCATAGCCGCCCAGACTATTGGTGACCAGCCATTCGCGCGTGAGGAGTACTTCGGGCTCGGCAGCGCGTGCTTCTGACCACAGAATCCGGCGAATCAACTCACTCGTGTTGGCCGTGTGCATAGTTTTTGGGGTATCTCTCATGAGGTGCGCTGCGAGGCGAGATAGGCATGCAGAAGGGCCGCGTTTTTCTTATTGGCTTTCCATGCTATATCAAAGATATCGCCCACAATAGGGATAGCTCCTCCTACAGTGTCAATACCGATGTTGGCTATCATCCGGAGAAGCACAGTGCTGGACGCGCCCAGACGAATCGCTTCATACAGAATATAGACGGATAGGAGTGCACCCACAGCATCGCCAACCCCGGGGATCAAGCCCAACAGGCCATCTAGCCCAACGCGATATGTTGTACCTGGGATCCGAAACTGCTCATCGAGTAGGCGGCTCAGCAGACGCACGCGTTTGAATCGCGCCTCGTTCTGGGGTGACCATAGCTTCTCTGTCTTGCCTCCGAACGGTGGCATAGGCCTCCTTTCTCACCCTGCTTTTATGCAAGACCAATACCAAGCGTATGCCCTATGCCACACTGGGGACAGTGTGGGGCACAGGGGGCATAGGTGTGGGGGGCACTTGCATGATCTGCTGACGCGTTTTCGTCAGGATGGTGCCGACCTGCGTGAGGCTATCGGGGCGCAGTCGGGCCAGGATCTCTGTCTCATCTGTGAGGCTACTCCAGCACCCAACCACGATCGGGAGGGTGGGGAATCTGGCCCGCAACCGTTTACAGAGATAGCGCGTCTGGGCAAAGCCGCCGGGAGGCACTAGCCCAATACAGACGAGCGTCGGCGCGCTCTGCTCTACCAGTGAGAGCACTTCGGCAGCGAGCCGGCCGGCCCTGGTCACTTCGATCTCAAACCGCCCAGGATCGAGCACGTGTTGCAACATCTGGAGCGCCACCTCATCGGCCTCGTCATGGGCTGGGCACCCGAGGATGTGCACTTTAGGTGGAAGGACCGTCGCGGTGTCTTCCTCGGGGGGGCTGGCAACCGCATCAGCAGATGAGGCGTCTTGGGAAGCACTCAGGTCGTCGAGCAGCTCGTGCGTGGCCTGATAAATAGCGTGTGCTTCCTCATCTGTCAGGTTGCCACGCCGTTGATCCTGTTTCGTATAATAGAGTGCCGGAATCAGCACGTCTTCGTAGACTTCGAGCAATGTCTGCGTCTCCAGGAGCTCTTCTACGATCTCCGTGGCGCCGTCCTGGTCTCGTGCTACGAGCCTTTGGTAGTAGCGGTTCAGCTCTGTCACTGGTTCATCGCTTAGTAGCACATCCAGGAAGGTCAGGTAAGGGACGTATTTGCCGAGCACGCCAAGGCAGACGGTGAGCGGCGTCGCCAGGACGAGGCCGACAGGCCCCCAGAGCCAGGCCCAGAATGCGATAGACATCAGTATTGCTACCTGCGAGACACCAGCACCACGGCCGTAGAGCAAAGGCTCCAGCAGCGCGTTGGTAGCAATTTCCAGAAGCACAAAGAGCCCACCGACCAGGAGGGGCTTCACCCATCCGGCAAAAACTGCCATGCTGAGGGCAGTCGGCATCAATGCCCCCGCCGCCGGACCGATGTATGGGATGAAGCGCAACATGCCTGCAAACAGACCCCACATGAGAGCATAGGGGACTCCGAGGCAGAACAACCCGAGACCCACGGCGCTCCCGTACGTGCCATTGACCACTGCTTGCATACGTAACGCGCTGCTGATGCGCTGTCCTGCCTCATCAAGGGCTTTCGTGGTGACCGTGACGCGGCCATAGCCGACCAGACGGAACAAGCGATCACGTAAGTCCCTATGGGCAATGAGCATAAACAGAAGTAATACGAGCACCAGGCCGGCGTCTACAAGAAAGCCAAGGAATGACGGCACGTATGAAATGAGCGAGGACCATGGGGGCGTCACCGCGATAGGCTCTTGCGGCCCTGTGGCGGGCAGCTGGCGCTTTTGGAAATTTCTGCTGAGCTCTGCCACACTCTCCTGGATTTTCCCAAAGACGCCTCCCTGACTCGCATGTTGCAGGTCTTCGATCTTTTGTTTGAGATTACCCTGATAGCGCGGGAGTTCGGACGTCAGGTTTGATAATTGCGTCACCGCCACCCAGCCAATGGCTCCGATAAGGAGTGCGAGCAGTAGAACGACCAGCACCGCTGCTGGAGCGTAGCCAAGTCCCTGCCGGTGCAGCACCGCCACGACTGGCTGCAACAGAAAAGTCAGCATGAGCGACAACGCGAGGGGCACAAAGACTGCTCTAGCCCAATAGAGAGACCCAATAACCAGTACAACGCTTGCTAGGACATGCAGAAACGACAGCTTGTGGACCTCTGATGGCATAGGGCTTCACCTCGCGAGAGCGTTTGTGGCAAGACATCGTGCGCTCTTGAAAGGGGCAAGATGCGTGCCAAACCCGACAAAAAAGAATTCTGCGTTCGAAGGAACTCTGCGCCGGTGTTACCTCTCATAATGAGATTCTGATGTATCTCATTATGATACATACATATAGCGAGAAGCATAGTAGAAACACCAGGAAAGTGGCATACATCTTGCCATACTAGTAAGGACATACTGGGGTGTTGTCTAGGGGGACCGTGCGAGTGGCGGTGTCTGCACTGAGCAGTGCACCCGTATGCAGACATAAGGAAGTCCTGAAGGTAAGAAAGGCTGATTATGGTTCGAGCAATCTATCGGTGGCGTGTGAAATCAGGGGAAGAGGAAAAGTTTATCCAGGCCTGGACGCAAGGTACAGCAGCCATTCGGGCCAAAGTCATAGGTGCTGGTGGGAGCTTGCTCATGCGCAGCCGCCATGATCGATCCGAGTTCATGGCGCTGGCATGTTGGAACAGTATAGAGGATTGGCAGGCGTTTGCTGCGGAAAACGACAGTGTACCACCTGATCCTGAGGCGTTTCGGGTCATGGGTGCAGTAAGCGAGCACCTCTCTACAGAAATCTTGGAGGAGGTCGCAGACCTGTTAGATTGTGGCCCGTAGCGGCTCTCCAGCACAAAGCACCTCCATAGCAGTCAGGAAGGAGAGGATGGTTTTTGGCAGCAGACTGGCATACATGTTGCACCTTGTGTTTGCTGGAACGCTCTGGCCCTGCTGCGAGGACCGGGCAGGCGTTTGCAACGCGCGGGTGCATATATTGCTTAAGCCGCACTGCGGCTCAAAGGAGAAATTATGGCTGACAGACCACAGGGGATGACCCAGGAACCGGGAAGGATGCCGGCTGCTGACCACCTGTCTGACACGCGGGAGCAGGCCCATGACCGAGGCGCGCAGGTGCAAGAGCGGGCCCAAGAGATGGGTGCACAGGTTCGCGATTGGGCTCAGGAGAAGGGAAGCCAGATCAAAGAAGGGGCACAAGAGGCTATGCAGCAGGTAGGGACATCGGTGTCACAACTTGCTGATAAGGGTCGTGAGACCATAGGCCAGCTCGAAGAAGGGCTTGAGGATAGAATCCGCAGCAAGCCGCTGCAATCTGTGCTCATCGCCGCAGGTGTGGGGATGCTCCTTGGCTTAATCTGGAAGAGATAGCACTGGTATCAGGTCATGTGGCCATGCTTCTTCCCCTCTCGGCAGAGAGCAGGGGTGAGGGGCCCCACACTGGGCACTCCCTTCCCCTTGCCTCTTCGGCGCATTCACCCCTCCTCTTCTTCCCAATCTAATACGCTCTCTGGGGGCTCAAGGATATCGAAGATGAGTTTCAGCATGCTGTGGGTGGGGCCCCGGCTATTGAGCGCATGCGTGAGGAGTACCATCATAGGTGTGCCGGCCCTGTAGCTCCGGCTGGTGCACATGCCTGTCCGCGTTGTGGCTTTGCTATGCTTCTAGTTACGGCCTGGGTGCAAGGGCTGCAGGCATAGGAGAGAGACCGAGGAGCAACTGCATGGTAGAAATGCCATTTAAAGGGTATCAACCTATCGAAAACTACGGGGTCATCGGGGATCTTTATACTGTGGCCTTAGTAGGTATGGATGGCTCAATCGACTTTTTTGCCTTTCCACACTTTGACTCGCCTACCGTTTTTGCCGCCCTCCTGGACCACACCAAAGGCGGGCGGTTTCAGATTGCGCCCCAGCTTACGGACGCGCGCCAGAAACAGCTGTATCTGCCAGATTCGAACATCCTCCTGACGCGCTTCCTCGCTGCTGAGGGGGTGGCAGAGATCTCGGACTTCATGCCGGTGGAAGAGGTAGAACAGGCTCACAACCTGGTGCGCCGAGTCAAAACGGTGCGCGGTGAACTCTGCTTTCGCATGCTCTGCGCGCCGCGCTTTGACTATGCACGGGCCTCGCACCGGGTCGAGGAGCAAGAGGGGACTGTGCTTTTTTCCTCTGAGGGCAACGATCGTACTGCCCTGCGCTTGCACAGTTCAGTGCCACTTCGTATCCATAACGGCGATGCCATCGCCGAGTTTACCCTGCGGCCTGATGAGCACGCTGAGTTTGTCCTGGAGTGGGCGCTCCCCGGGGAATCCTCACCTGCAACATCACCAGACTATGTCTCGCGCTGCTTCAAGGACACCGTCAATTTCTGGCGCCGCTGGATTGGGCGCTCGACTTACCAGGGCCGCTGGCGGGAGATGGTCAACCGCGCGGCGCTGACGCTCAAGCTCCTTGTCTCCCAACCCTACGGCTCCCTGGTCGCGGCGCCGACGTTTGGCCTGCCCGAACACATCGGTGGTGAGCGCAACTGGGACTACCGCTATACCTGGATCCGCGACGCCTCGTTTTCCCTCTATGCCTTGATTCGTCTTGGCTACACTGACGAAGCCGGAGCGTTTATGCGCTGGATCGAGGCCTGCTGCAGAAAGCTGGAACCAGATGGATCACTGCAGGTGCTCTACGGCATCGACGGACGCCATATCCTTAACGAGGAGTGTCTCTCCCACCTGGAGGGCTACCGGCAGTCTGCGCCCGTGCGCATTGGCAACGGTGCCGCCGACCAGCTCCAGCTTGATATTTATGGTGAGTTAATGGATGCAGTCTATCTCTATAACAAATACGGCGAACCCATTTCCCATGACTTGTGGATGAATCTGACACGTCTGTTGAATTGGGTCTGTGATCATTGGCACTGCAAGGACTATGGGATCTGGGAGACACGCGGTGGCCAGCACGAGTTTCTCTATTCCCGGGTCATGTGCTGGGTTGCACTCGATCGTGGCCTCCGCCTGGCGTATAAGCGTTCGTTCCCAGCCCCCCTGGAGCGGTGGGGTCGCACCCGCGACCAGATCTACCATGACATCTTCACCCACTTCTGGGATGAACAACGGCAGACCTTTGTGCAATATAAAGGCGCCCAGACTTTAGATGCCGCCACCTTGCTCATGCCGTTGATGCGATTTATCAGCCCGATCGATCCACGTTGGCTCTCGACATTGCGGGCTATTGAGGAAGTGCTTGTGAGCGACTCGCTGGTCTATCGCTATAAGACCGGTGACACGTTCTATGACGGGCTTCTGGGGCAGGAAGGCACGTTTTCCATGTGTTCTTTTTGGTATGTGGAATGCCTAGCGCGGTCCGGTGATCTGGAAAAAGCTCGTTTCTTTTTCGAGAAAGCTCTCGGGTACGCCAATCACCTTGGCCTATACGCTGAGGAACTTGGTCTACGCGGCGAACACTTGGGAAACTTCCCCCAGGCTTTCACTCACCTGGCTCTGATTAGTGCAGCTTACGACCTGAACCGGCGCCTGTATGCCGCCGGCCATCAGGGCTAGAGGTACGTGTCCCTTCATTTTGAGCTCGAACTCCTCGTCGTTCGCCTCGAAGGCGTCGCACTCGGCGAGCTTGCCTTCCTGGTACGCGCGCCACATCGACCCACTGAATATCGCACGAAATACCGTTACAGTACAATACACTCTGCATCCCACACCCCGTCACAGGAGGCTGCGTCATCTCTCAAAACGCGCCAGGAGAATCTATGGAAACCGATGCTTTTTCCGAAAAGCGTATGCAAGCACAACCCCTCGAGCTCGACCACAACCGCACGGCACTCATTGTCGTGGATATGGTGAATGAATTTTTCGAGCCCGGTGGCAAGATGGTGCTCGAAGGCGGCAAGGCGTTGTATGCGCCGGTGAATGCCTTATTGGATGCAGCGCACCAGGCACACATCCCCGTCTTTTATACCAATCAATGGCTGCGTCCCGACGATGCCCTGTTCAAGAAACGCATCCCGCACTGTCTCATGGACACCTGGGGCGCGCAAATCGTGGACGCCCTGCATCGGGCTCCCGACGACATTGTCGTGCCCAAACGCCGCTACAGCGCGTTCTTTGGTACTGACCTCGATCTCCACTTGCGCGAGCGCAACATTGCCACTGTGATTGTGACTGGCGTCGTCACCAACATCTGTGTGCGCTCGACCGTGCATGATGCCTTCTTTTTGGGGTATGAGGTGGTGGTTCCAGTCGAATGTGTTGCCGCCACCGCCCCGCAGGCGCAAGAAACCAGTTTGTACGACATCGATACCCACTATGGCACGGTGGTGAAGCTCGGTCAGGTACTCTCTCTCCTGCCAACACATTGAGTGGCACACATGGCAGACCATGCTCTCGATGAGGCCGGCCATCGCGCGTTCTGTGATCAGCGCCTGGGCGTTTCGCAACAGATCGGATAGATCAAAGGCTTGAGCGTTACATAAGTTCATCAAGGATATGGCCGAACCCGTGCGCTTTAGCACCACTCTACTCCCTCTCCCGCCGGGAGAGGGTTTTAGTGGAGGTGAGGAGCCCCCAGGTATTGCGCCCCTGTGCACAGCCCCTCACCCTCCACCCTCTCCTCTGGGAGAGGGTGGTTAAAGCACTGCTCTAGAACATCCACACGGCTTACTTGGCGTTTGCATTCTTGCGGATCGTCACCTGAGTACTATCACCAGCCTGGAGGTTTTGCAGCATCCGTCCATCAACCTGCAACGTGATAGTCCTCTGGTTCGGGTCCACACTCTTGACAGTCGCCGTTGCGGCGCCCGTCGAGGCTGTCCAATAGGGGGGGACATTGTAGTAAGAATACAGACTTGTCACCCACTCACGGCTCGCCATCTGGGGCCAGTTATGCGCGTCAAACCCAGGCGCGTTTTTGAGCCGTTCTTTGTCAACGTCTAGCACGAAGGTATCCTTGTCTGCCTTGGGTTGGGAAAAAGCGCCCCATGGCACTGCAAACAGCTTTTCCCCCATTCCCAGAAAGCCTCCAAAAGAGACCACGGCATACGCGATGCGCCCGGAGGCGCGATCGATCACAACATCTTTGATATCGCCCAGGTTTTGTCCTTGGGGATTCTGCACATCAGCACCGATGAACGTATTGCCCCTGATCAAGTTCCAGGGGAGCTCTCGGTCCTGGGCAAAGGATCCCACTGCACAAGCCAGGCTCAGCAGCGTGATGACTCCTAAGAACACTCCGACCTTTTTCATATATCGTTCTCCTCTGTCTGCATGGGTAGAGACTCTGCTCTTGAGAATACAGACTCTCCAAGCATATAGTCATCCAAGGCCGTGACAGGCCTTGGGCAAAAAAGGCAGCAAGTTTTATGCCCACAGATCAGGTTAGTACTCTCTCCTCGACCATGATCCGTGCCACACGTGGCCCTCTGCCACGGCAAGCGTTTTGACACCTCGATCCTATCAAAAGGCAATGAGATACGCGATATCTGGCATCGCCAGGGCCGTGGGCGCAGTCTGAGATTGCTGGAACCCTTCATAGGCGTTGTCGGCTTCGACTACGTCATAACCCTCCAGCTCCAGCACTTCTCGTAACAGGCTCCGCATGGGTGCATCAGCGTCAAAAACTAGAATCCGTGCCATGCCTAGGTTCTCCTGGCGAACTTGCTCGTGATTAGGCCTAACCCCCTCGCAGAGGCTAGACCTCATGCTCTAGCTCTAGAGAGCAAATTGCATGCCATAAATCAGGGCAGTTTTGGCCCATTGTAAAACTAGCCTTTTTAGGGGTTTTCATATGTAAGAGTGTCCTGGACGAGTCTCTTATACTGAGAGAGTGTTTTGTGATTCCTCTCAGCATGATAGTCATACCCCTTTCTGTTCCTAGGACTCCAAAGACAACATAGTCCAGAATAAGGCAGTACAAAGCAGCGACGAACGGTATCTCCCAGAGCCATTACACTAGCACAAACATTGCGGTTACCTATACAATAGTGGTCTCTAGAATGGGGAGAACTGCATATGGTGCGTAGGGTAGTGCGGCGAGCCAGGAGTATGCAATGCGCTCTAGTACTTCTTATGCTCATGGGTTCTTGGAGTCATGCTGTCGCTTTTGATCCGGTGCTTGACCCCTTACGGGATCTCTTAGCGCGGACCGTGAGTCGATTTGTGAGCAGGTCGTTCAAGGGTGCACTGGAAGTGGGGGCACTCCGAGGGCCACTGCTAGGCTCACCGGTCTTACAGAATATTACGCTGCGGGATGAGCATGGCACCGTCATAGGGCGGATTGCAGAACTCCGTCTGGTTTACGATCCCAAAGCGTTGCTCCACAAACGCCTGAAGATCCAGACGATCGATGTGGTGCAGCTCCAGTTGACCCTGGCCCAAGAGCCTGACGGGAGCCTGAATATTCTTAACCTGCTGTCGTCAGCGCAGCCCGCCAAGCCCGCTGCGACGGATTCCTCCTTTGCGCTGGAAATTGACAGCCTGCACATACGCGGTGGCGAGCTGATGCTGCAGCTCCCTGCTCTCCCAGGTGCCCAGAAGCTCGAGCGTCTACAGGTACACTTGAGCGTTCAGCAGGATAAGGAGAAGCTGCGACTTCGGGTGCAGCAGTTGACCGCTCACGCCAATCCAGCCAATCTGGAAATACGCGCCCTGCAGGGAGCTTTGCAGAAACTTGCTAATGTTATGCAACTCGATGATGTGCGCTTGCAGACGGACCAGGCCACGCTCGTCGCCAATGGCGTGCTCCCAGGCGGAGCACAGGATGCCAGTTTGACACTGCACGCACAGTCACAGGACCTCACAGAGATCGGTCGCCTGCTGCAGAATGACGTCTTGCAAGGCCCAGCTGACCTGGTGCTGAAGGCCGAAGGCCCACCAGAGGCTGTCGAGATCAGCGGTCAACTCAATGCCACCTCAGGGCATATAGCTATCCAGGGCCATCTTAATGCGGCCACTACGCCACCGCAGTATAGCGGCATCCTCGATGTCGCCAACCTGAACCTGGCAGCCCTGCGGCAGCAGGGCGCCTGGCACAGCGATCTCAACTTGCAACTCCGCCTTGACGGCGCTGGCACATCGCCGCAGGAGCGGCATGGTACGATACAACTCGAGATCCGCCCCTCACGCCTGCGGGAGATTGCCTTGCACCCTTCGTACATTGATCTTGAAGTCAAGGCCCAGCAGGTACAGGTGCAACGCTTCGACCTCAATACCTCCATTGCTCATACAACGGTAAGCGGCACGTTTGCTCTAGCTGGTACTGTGGATATGCAATACGCCCTCACTGCTGATCTCGGCGCGTGGCAATCTCTGCTAGACATGACAGCCCTGTCCGGTGAGGTGCAGACGCAGGGACAGATCAGCGGCACGTGGCCAGCCCTCAATGGGCGTGGTACGATTGAGGGCCGTAACCTGCACTATCAAGACCATGCTATCGACTCCCTGCACCTGACCTATGAAGGTTCCCAACTCGGCAGTCAGTGGCAGCTGACTGCGCAACTGCAGGTACGTCACGCCCGGGTGGGGACTCTACCAGTCGAGCAGGTCGCCCTGGACGTCACTTATAAAGGGGCCGAGGGACAGGTACTGTTTGCCATCGAGGTGGTCCAGTCCGCCAAGAGCGGCGGGCGGGCCCGTGGGACACTGACCCGGGATGCGGCGGGCCAGCAGGTGGTGCTCGAGGAATTCCAGGTCCGGCTGCCTGACCGTACCTGGCACGCCGCGGCCCCACTCCAGGTGGTTTTTGGGCCACAACGTCTTGACCTCATACAGATACGCCTGGTGCACGACGATGAGTCCATAGAACTCTCTGGCACTGTGCATGGCGAGGAGTTACAAAACATCCAGCTGCACGCGACGCAGATTGATCTGTCCTATCTACAGCAGCTTTTGCACCTCCCAGACGTCATAGGTGGCCGTGCCACATTCCAGATGCAGCTTGCCGGCACACGTGCCGAGCCACGTTTCGAGAGCGAGCTGACCGTGCAGGCGGCCACGTCACAGCAGCTTCCTTTCACACAATTCTACAGCACGCTGGCCTACGCGCAGCGCCAATTACAGAGTACCGGGCGTCTGCACCAGGGAACTCGTGAGATCGTCGCGCTGGACGTACGCCTCCCCATTGACCTGGCGCTCACTGCTGTGCCCCTGGCGCAGCGGCTACTGGAGGCGCCTCTCGAAGTCCACATGCGTCTCCAGCAGCCGGATCTGGCGACTGTGCATCAATGGCAGCCGGGTACTCCCCGGTTGGCTGGTACGCTACAAGGCAGCGTCAATCTCCAGGGTACGTACACCGCGTTCACTCTCGATGTCAAGGCGCAACTGCAACAGCTGGGGATCGAGGGGATAGTCGCCCAGCTACGTGCCCCCCTACACCTGCATGGCAGCTTTATCACAGCACCCTCGATGGCCGAACTGGCGCAGGCCATCGAGCAACGTCAGATAACCCCTCAAGTGCCCAATCTGACGCTGCAGATTCCCACTTTGCATGGACTCTGGCTTGGTCACGGCACCCCGGGAGAGCCATGGCAGGTAGAAAATTTCCTGTTACAGGCTATGGGACAGTGGACTGCCGACGGTCCACAGGCTACCCTGCAGGACCTACGCCTACAAGTCAGTGGCTTTGGCATGCCGCGCACCGAGGTGCAGCTCGCCGCACAGTGGACTCCATCTCGTATAGACTTGACGCGCCTGCATGTGCGCCAGCCACAGTCTGAGCTGCGGGCCCAGGGCCATGTCACACTGCCCGAGCAGCAGGTACAGTTCCGTCTCGACATCCCACGCCTGCATCTGGCCAGCCTTCCTCTGTCTCTACCGCCTACGCTCCCCCCTGTGATGCAGGGCACCCTCACCGCGCGTGGCCGCTTGCAGGCACCAGAGGTCGAAGCGCTCCTGCAATACGCTGGGGCGCGTATCCACGCTGACCTGTCGGTGCAGCTTCAAGAGTCTCTGCCGCGCTACCGCGCCGCGCTACATATTGACGGCCTGGCCCTCGCCCAGGTGCTGCCGCAAGCACAAGGCTCTCTCCAGGCCAGGCTTCAACTCCAGGGGAGGGGATGGACTGGGGAGCGACGTCAGAGCACGCTCGATGCAACGGTAGAGACGACGGGGTTCAATCTGGTTCCTGGCCTGACCGCTCGCCTGCGCGCTACCCTTAGCGGCATAGCGCTGCAACTTGAGCAATTGCAGGTGCGCAGTACCGTAGCGGAATTGACTGCCAGCGGTACGCTTTCGACCTCCAGCAAGGCCGCCTTACAATACCGTCTGACCCTGGGCGACCTGGCCCCACTCCAGCCATTCCTGGGTGTGCCCCTGCAAGCGAGTGGGAGCCTCAGCGGCGAGATGCAGGGCCCGCCTAACGCCCTGAGTGCGCGTGGTACGCTCCAGCTCGGCGCCTGGCGTGTGGCAGACCTGAGCGGCCAACGTCTGCAGGCGACCTTCACCGCTACCCAGATACCCACCGCACCACAGGCCCTACTACGGGCACAGGTGGTTAAGGTCCAGGGACCGACGCTCGCGCCGAGTTCCATAAGCGCGGAAGGAACGTATGCCGCTCAGCAGGGCACCTTCACCGTGGCTGTGACCGAGGGCCCCTACCAGCGCAGCCGGCTAGCGGGCAACGTGAGCCTGGACGCAGGCCAGCGCCTGACCATGAAGACGCTGCGCCTGCAACATCAGGATTTGGTGTGGGAGAACGCCGCACCCGTCGAGATCGTGCGCAGTCCTAAAGGCGTCGTCCAGATCCAACGTCTTGACTTGCGCAGTGGATCGCAGGCGGTCCGCCTGCAGGGCACACTTGATCCACAGGGTGTCGTACAGGGCGAGGTGCAGGTGCAGCAGTTACAACTACGGCCCACGGTGCAGGCCTTTGCCCCTGACCTGGCGGTGCCAGACGGGCGTCTGGACTTGGCGCTGACCCTGGCTGGCACCCGACAGCAGCCGCAGGGGCAAGGTCGGATCTCGCTGACCGCCATACAGTGGCAGAAACAGCAGCTCGGCGATATTCAGGCCACCATCGGGCTCAGTGGTATGACTTTACAGACAGAGGTGCACTGGCAGGTCCAGGAGCGTCCACTCCTCCAGGTGCGCAGCACGATGCGGCTGGATGCTGCACAGGCGCTCGATGTGCAGGTCCAGGCGCCCATGGTCAACCTGGATTTGCTGGGGCCTCTCAGTCCAGCCGTGCAGCAGAGCGCTGGCCTGCTCACGCTTGACCTGCGCGTGACTGGTACGTTGCAAGAGCCGCAAGTGCGAGGGGAACTGCTCCTGCAAGACGGTGTGCTGCAACTGGTCGCCACCGGTGAGCGTTATCAGGACATCCAGGTGCGCCTCATCTTTGCTGGTGACCGCGTCACCATCGAACGGCTGCAGCTGATGTCGCGCAGTGGCCCCCTGCAGGTGACGGGATGGTTCGAGCATGCCAACCTGGCCCTGCGCCAGGTCGATATTGCGGTGTCGGCGCACAATTTTACCGCTATGCATACGTCCGCCATCGAGGCCACGTTGTCAGCGGACATCACTGCCAGCGGCACGCTGCAAGAGGTGACGGTCGCCGGTAACGTTACAGTGCCACAGGCGCGCCTGCGCCTGGCGCAAATTCCTGGGAGTGGACCGCAAGTCGTCCAGCCCTGGGAACTCACGATTGCGGGCGTCTACGGTCCTGGTCCCAAAGCCCTAGGTACGGGACAGGGGGGGCCGGCCGCGGTGCCAACCTGGGGTGACGTCTCGCTATCCTTCGTGCGTGCCGATATCCAGGTAGACATCCCTCGCAATGTCTGGCTCCAGGGCCCGAGTACAGCTATAGAGCTGAGTGGCAATATGCGTGTAACCAAAGACCTGCACGCCCCTTTTATCCTGAGTGGCAGCATTGAAACGGTCCGTGGCCATGTCAGTTATTTCGGCAAGAGATTTACGGTGGAGAGTGGACGCGTGACCTTTACTGGGACACCGGAACTCAATCCGATACTGGACGTTACTATCACCCAGAAAGTCTCCGATTATCTTGTCTCCATCCACGTTGCAGGGCGGGCACAGCAGCCGACGATTGCTTTCAGCAGTACGCCTGAGCTGTCACAGACGGATATTGTCTCCTTGATAGTGTTGGGCAGAACCGCAGATCGCCTGACGAACAGTGAGCGCAACTCGCTCGGTGACGCGGCCCAGCAGCTCGCCGGGGGTGTTATTGCTGGCCAGTTGGAAAAAACCCTTGGCAAAGCACTCGGGCTTGACACTATCGAAATTAGCTCCGGTGAACATTTAGGTGGCAGCAGCTTCAAGGTAGGACGCTATGTGACGCAGGATCTCTTTCTGTCCGTGGGGCACGAGTTCGGGCAGAATAGCGGCACCAGCGGCGGCACCGACGTTGGGTTCGAATACAGCATTAATCGCCGCTTGAAAGTGCGCGTCAGTAGCAGCGATCAGGGTGAAACTGCTGTCGACTTCCTCTGGCGCCTTGATTACTGATTAGGGGATGCCGCACCCTCCCCCGTCCCTCGCCAATGGGTGAGCTCTGCGGTATGGCGTGGGGTTGGGGCGGTGGTGGCCTTGACTTCAATACCGTCTTCCCGCGACGAGCGCACTGATAGCGCCGGGATGGCAGGGTGAGGCGGTTTGTCAGACAGCTCGAGAGCGTCCAAGTTCTCCTCTGCCAAAATGAGACAAAAGCGCTGTATGTCTCTCAATGATCTCCCAAGTTTCTCATTTTGATAGAATTCTCCCTGTTTTGTCCCTTTTATCCTTTGTCTTGCTTTCAGCTTACCTCTAGTAACACACTTCTTATGCCTCTACACCTAGAGCAAATGTGCCTGGCATAGACATTGCACCTATAGGAGGTTGTTGAACCGATTATGTAAGGAACAGAACAATCTAAAGTTAATCGTTACTACGGCAATTATAGAAATTGAGGACGCTGCGGTTCGTAGGCTGCGCGAGCCGCACGTGAAGGGAGATGGCCATGGGGACCGATATCTTTGAGAAGATTGATGTCCATTTGCAGAATCACCGGATGGGTACCTGGACGGGAACTTTTCGAGACTATCTGGGCATGGTGATCAAGCAGCCGTCACTGGCGCAGCGGGCGCATGCCCGGCTGTATAACATGATCAAACGCACGGGCGTGCAGGTTGATGACGAGGCGAAAGAACACTACACCTTCTTTGAGCAAGACCTGTTTGGGATCGACGAACCCCTAGCGCGGGTGGTGGAGTATTTTAAAGCAGCAGCTATGGGCTCTGATGTTGGGCGGCGTGTGCTCCTGCTCTACGGTCCACCGTCCTCGGGGAAAAGTCAGCTTGTCATTCTGCTCAAGCGCGGGCTCGAGGTCTATACGCAGACCGATGAGGGGGCGATATACGCGATCGCGGACTGCCCACAGCACGAAGACCCCCTGAATCTTATGCCCCATCCCCTGCGCAAAGATTTTCAGGCAGAAACGGGTATCCATATCGAGGGCGAGCTGTGCCCACTGTGCGCCGTGCATCTGCGCGAACAGTATCAGGGCGACATTTATCGTGTGCCAGTCCAGCGGCTCTTTTTCTCGGAAAAAGAACGTGTAGGCATTGGCACATTCGTCCCTTCCGACCCCAAATCCCAGGACATTTCAGAGCTCGTTGGCAGCATCGACCTCTCCACCGTCGGGGACTACGGCTCCGAGTCGGATCCACGTGCTTACCGCTTTGACGGCGAGCTC
>Ga0081455_10002772_pt1 | contig 20643 bp, 24 predicted proteins | sample TabmetS3T2R1_FD_70207 | JGI IMG/M metagenome (GOLD analysis project Ga0081455, IMG submission 70207) | Tabebuia heterophylla rhizosphere microbial communities from the University of Puerto Rico - S3T2R1 | ecosystem: Host-associated > Plants > Roots > Rhizosphere ...
GCGACGGCGAAAGCAGGGCGGACGTGTGATTACCTCACGCGAACCCGGCGATCAGGACCAGCCGCACAGACTCTCCGTTATGCCGACAGATATCCTGCCGTAGCTCAGCGCACCCGTATCCGAATCGGTAGTGCAGGAACAGCACAAATCCCCTCTGCGGATTCATTCCACTGAAGTCTGCAGACTTCCACTCGATTCCGGCCAAACGCAGGCCTGGCCGCCCGGTAGCGGCGGACGGGAATTCATTGACTTGAAAAATAGAAATCGCACTTCTATTCTTCATGAATGATGATACCGCGCAACGCCGAACCGCGTCTCAAGCAACTGGCCTCCCAATTTCCTGCCGTCATCATGCTCGGGCCGCGCCAGTGCGGGAAGACTACCCTTGCGCGTCATTTCGTCGACGGACGCTATTTCGATCTCGAAAAGCCCTCAGACCTGCAGGTATTCACCGGCGATATCGAATACGCGCTGCGCCAGCTCAAAGGCCCGCTCATCCTGGATGAGGCGCAGACGCTGCCGCCGTTGTTTCCGGTACTGCGCTCTTTGATCGACGAGTCGCGCCGCTCGCATGGTCGCTTCTTCCTCCTGGGCTCGGTCAGCCCCGAGCTCGTCCGGAATATCTCGGAAACGCTCGCCGGGCGTGTCGCCATCCTGGAGCTCACTCCTTTCCTGTTTCCCGAGGTAGCCGGTCGGCGGGGCGTAAAAATCGAAACACTCTGGCTTCGCGGCGGCTTTCCCGACGCATTTCTGGCGCGCGATACGGAACAGTGGCAAGGATGGCAGGAGAGTTACGTCCGCACGTTCGTCGAGCGGGATGTCGCGCGGCATCGGCTGACGCTTTCGTCTTCCGAAGTGCGGCGCCTGATGACGATGCTCGCGCACTCCCATGGCGGCGTTCTCAATTATTCGAGCCTCGGCCGCTCCCTCGGCTATTCGTATCACACCATACAAAGTCTGCTGGACTTACTGGAGGGCTACTTCCTCGTCCGCAGACTCCCGCCGTACCACGTGAATCTTGGCAAACGTCTGGTGAAGGCACCCAAAGCGTACATTCGGGATAGCGGCATACTTCACCACCTGCTCGGCATCCGGGATTTGGACGCATTGGTTACGTCGCCCGCGCGTGGCAACAGTTTCGAAGGATTCATGATCGAGCAGATCGTCGCCCTCGAGAATCTGCACGCATCCGGCAGCGGCTTCTACTTCTTCCGCACGCACGCCGGCGCCGAGATCGATCTGCTCATCGATCGGGGCCAGACGCGCATCGGTTTCGAGTTCAAGGCCGGCGCGTCAACGGGACCATCGGACTGGGCGCACTTGCTGGCGGGAATTGCGGACAAGGTCATCGATCGCGGAATCCTCGTCTACAACGGAACGCGAGCATTTACTCCCATTGAGAAGATTCGCGTGATTCCAGCCACGGAGATTTTGACGACGTCGGGAAGATGGTGAGGGCTGCTGCTCGGGCAGACGACGCATCCTGGCGCTCGTTCATCGCACCCGGACTCGAACCTCGACTGCAGGAACAGCGTGTAGCACTTCTTCACGACAATTCCATCGAAGGCTGCAGAGGTCTCTAAACAATCACTATCCGCGAGCTCACTCCAGCACATCAGGATCGTCGATCCTGACGGGCGTCCACGGCACCACGTCGTTAGCGGCGCCCGTTAGTTCAATAATTTCTGCATGCATTCCTGCAGTCCGTCGGTTAGTGGATTCGGTTGCGGAGTGGGTGACTGACCCGTGCGCCGGGCCTCCAGGTATCGGTTATAGCCGTCCACGGCAATCCGGGTCCATTCTTCGGTATCCACTTTCGAGAATGCCGTGTTTGCGCACGTACACATTCCTTCGATGAACTCCCCCGTATCCTTGAAGCCTCTCTGTCGGACTTTGCGTTCGAGCTGATCCTGCTTGCCTTGCGACTGCAGGTGCGTGCGAAAGAGAGGGATGCATTGGGTCTTCATCTTCTGTTTGAGAAACGGCACGACGCATGATGCCTGTCCGGACAGACTCCATCGGAACAGGAGCTCCTGGAGCTGCTCCTTCGTGCCAGACAAGACCTCGGGTGTCAGCGACGTCCGCAAGCTTTTTGCGTTACAGGCACACAGTTCGGCGTTGTGCTGCCAGAGCAGCAGTGTGCGCGAGACCTCATCGGTCTCTGATATCGGCGGTACGGTGAGACACACCTTCGTGTACGCCTCGACAATACCATCGACCTGCGTCTGCGGACCCGCGACGGGTGGTACTGCCTGCTGACCGTCTTGCGCGATGCTTGCGAGTGGCGAGGCAACCGCGAACACGAGTGCGATCAATCTGGTCATGGCCGAACGCGCGGTGCCGCGGGGAACTTGAACAATCATCGTGATGGCAATCCGTTCGCTACTTCAGGCAAGCGTAGCTGATTGGAGCGCGTAAGTTGTGCGAGTTCGTTGGAAACGGGCTCTGTACCATAATTGTCAGCGAACCCTGACGCGCACTATGACTGCAGGAACAGACCAAATCCCTTCTTCGGATTTGCCGGCATCCGCTGAAGGCTACTGAGCGCTCTGGAGCGCTCATTTCGCAGCCGAACGTCTGCCGCAGTCCTCCTCGGCCGCTAGGCGCATGCCGCCTTGGCTGTGCAAGCGTTGTAACGGCCGTCGTGATCTCTGACCGTGATAGCGACGACATTGCTGCTGTGGTTTCTGCCCCGCCGCCGTGTCTCCAGTCGTTTACACTCGCCGCGTGATCGAAATCCTCAAAGACGCAGGCGTTCTCGGATTGGTTCGGCTCGCTTCGCGATCGCGAGGCACAGCGCCGGATTCAGGCGCGGATCGATTACCTCGCCGTCGGCGGATTCGGCAACGCGAAACGACTCACGAGTGCCGTGAGCGAGCTGAAGATCGATTACGGCCCGGGATACCGGGTGTACTTCACACAGCGCGGCCCCGTGGTGGTGATCCTGCTGTGCGGCGGCGACAAGAGGACGCAGGACGCGGACATCAAGCGGGCCGGGAAACTGGCGGCAGCACTGAAGCTGGAGGACTGAACGATGGTAACGAAGAAGCGCAAGGTCAAGCCGGAGACACTTTCCCGCTGGGACTCGGCGCAATATCTGCGCAACGAAGCGGATATTGCTGCATACGTGGATGCGGCGATCGAGGAAGCGGGTGATGACCCCGGGTACATGATCCACGTGCTCGGCACGATTGCGCGCGCACGGGGCATGATGAAGCTCGCCAGTGATGCCGGGCTTACCCGGGGCGGGCTCTACAAGGCCCTGGCGCCTGATGCCAAACCGAGCCTCCAGACCGTGCACAAGATCGCCAAGGCGCTCGGCATCCGCCTCACGTTGTCGCGGGCGGCGTAGCCCTCTTTCCCACGGAAGCCGGCTCACCCCAAGGCGGGATTGCATCGCCTGCCTTGGCGCGCACGCGTGGAGAATAAAGTGCCGAGCACAAACCGCCGCAGTCTACACAGCCTCGCCGAAAGCAGACCTCGCGTGGTCACCGCACCCGTACGCACACCCAGACTGCAGGAACGCAAATCGGATCCTCGGAATTGCCGGCATCCACTGATGCCTGCCGAGTGCTCTGGAGCACTGCTGAACAGATACACCGAGCCCAATCTCGACCCAAAGGCAACAGTCGTGTTGCTCTAGATATGTCATTGCATTCTACAGAAACGGACCTTGGTTTTATTCGGCAGCGCCCAGGTTATTCGTCATGACCGTATTTCCAAATCAATGAAGGCCGGCGCTATGCCTCACGATTCGTGAGCCCGGAACGCACCTTGCGGATAACGTGCGGAGTCCAGTTCGCCGCGCACGCGGTGTTCAGCGCAACCGTTGGTTGTCCGCTTTTAGGAAACCAAGTAGAGAGATGGCAGGGCTGGGAATCGCGGTCGGTTACCTTACCCGCACGCGGACCGGAACTGCCGGGACAGCACAAATCGGGTCCTGGGAATTGCCTGCATCCAATGAAGGCTGCTAAGCGCTCTGGAGCGCTGCTCGAACAACTTCGGAACACACGCGCACTCGGCTTTTCAGCGCTCTCCGATGTTGCGCGATGACTCCCTGTCTTTCTTTCCGCCAATCTCTACCTCTATCTGCGACGCCGGTGGCGGTGGCGGCATTCGACCAGATGTCAGGAACAGCAGCGCCCAGCCAACGGCTGACATTCGGCTGCCTCGCTTGGCTGCACGAAGTGTGCCGGTGGCGCCGCGAATGGCGATGAGCACCAGCGCAGTTATGGCCACAGTGATTAGAACCAGGCTAATTGCTTTACTCACGGCAGACTCCGCATGCTGGAACCCTCGTGCTTGATTTGTGTGCCCAGCAGGTCCCTACACATCTTGCGTCACGGCTAGGCGTCGCGAGGGGATGATCGCTCGATCGGCGAGAGCGGGCGCCACGAGCCCCAGCAACTGGCGATCCATCAGGTCTATTCCCGATCCTTGTTACACATCTGGCTCGGGCAACGGCCCCCGCCATCGGCAGTCTGGCGTCGCGAACACCCGAGCCGTGGAAAATCGTATGTCTCGTATTGCCGCGGCCGAACGCAGGCGATCTGGTGATCATCTGACGCGCACTCGCACCGGAACCGCGTCTGCCCACATCTGCGCAGTCACTCGCGGATCGTCAGGCGGTATGAGGTGCGAAAGCACCAGCATCTTTACGCCAGCCTCGCGCGCCACCCGGCCGGCATCCTCGGCGCTCGTGTGGTGTGACAGGATGCTTTGTTTCAGCGACTGCGCATTGGGCACTCGAGCGACCATTCGGTCGATTGCGGGCTCCAACAGCGCGTCATGGACGAGTACATCCGCTCCCCTGGCGAGATCGACCAGTGACTTCGTTGGCGTAGTATCCCCAGATATGACGATCGATCGCTCCGCTGTATCGAAGCGGTAGCCGAAAGCCGGTGAGACCGGCGGATGGTGCACGAGGGCCGCTGTCACCCTTACATTCTGGTCCTGCATGACCAAACCGCCTGATCGCACCTCGTGCGCATGAACCAGGCGCACGAGCGAAGGCCGGCCCTCGTCGGCCATGCGAACCTTGATGTCGTACGAATTCATCTCGAAAAAGAGTCGGGTCATCCGTTGCAGCGGTGGTGGACCCCATGAATCCACACGATGATTCAGCCCCGCAGTCCATGCCAGCAGGATGAGGTTTCCATAGTCCGCGTTGTGGTCCGAATGATGATGTGTGATGAAGATGGATTTGATGTTCGCAAGCGGCACGTTCGCCATCACGAGCTGACGCGCCACGCCGTCTCCGCAGTCCACCACGTACGCAGTATCGTTCACAATGATCACCTGCGCCGCGGCTGAGCTCGCTTTACGCGGTCTCGGTCCGCCGCCGGTCCCTAGAAGAATCAGCCGTGTGCTGCTGCCGCTGGCGCGCGCCCCTGCAGGCATCCATGCGGTTGTGGTCAGGGCAAGCGAGCTTGCGAGAAAGGACCGCCGGCTGGATTTCGCGGTAGTGCGGCTCACCTTGGCGATTCCTTCTTCGGCGCGACCACTCGGCCGCCATAGATTGTGAGCACAGGCGCATGGGAAAGGCGAATCAGGCCAGGCGAGCGAGGAGCTTCAACTGCCCTGCTCGGACCGCTCACCTCACACGGATTCGAATCAGGCGTGCAGGAACAGCGTGTAGCGCCTCCGCGTAATTCCCTGCGTCCACTGAAAGCTGCTGAGCGCTCAGGAGCGCTGCTGGTCCACGTTGGACCGCCCTTCAGATTCGGCTGGGCCCGCCTTCTGGCAATTATTGACATCTATTGCCAGTGTGGCCTACTAGCTCGCACTCACAGATTTCGATGAGGAGCCCGATCTTGAGCAGCACCCTCAACGTGCAGCTGACCGATGCGCTGCGAAAGTACGTGGATGAGCGCGCGAGTGACAAGGACGTCTATGCGACGCCGAGCGAATACATTCGCGATCTGATCCGGCAGGACATGCAGGATCGCGCCGTTGCCCTCAACATACTCGAGGGGCTGGGCGACCTGCGGCACGGCAGGTTTTCCGAGAAGTCGATTCTGGACTTCAAGGACGAGGATTGAGACGGGGTGCGCCGGAAGTCTTACCTACTGACCGCTCGTGCAGCGGCCGACCTCCGCGAGGCGCGCACCTGGTCGCGCGCACGGTGGGGCAAGGAGTTGACGAACCGCTACTTCGATGATCTGCACGAGGGCGCGCAGTACATTGCAGAGAATCACGCTTCTTTCCGCGATCGCCATGAGCTCGCGGGCGGCACAGCACTGCTGGTGTATCCCGTTCGCGAGCACTACATCGTGTACGAGCCCCTCGCGCCTCGGCGTATCGTCATCGTTGCGGTGATTCGCCAGGGTCGTGACATTCCGGCAATCCTGAAGAAGTGGGCCGCACCGATTCGGCGGGAGCTGATGGAGATCCGCGACAAGATCGCGTGCGGGGAAATTCGAGTTCCTTCGCGAGGTGCGCCAAGGTCACGACGCAAGAAGTAACACGAATCACCTAATGGACCCGCGCGCGGCCAGTCATCTCACGCGCACCCGCACGGGCACTGCAGGAACAGCGCATAGCGCCTCCTCGGAATTGTCTGTATTCGGGCTCGCTTGCGACCCATTCCTGCGCTCGCGCATCCTCGAAAGCCATATGCCGAGAGCGGTGGGTATGCTGGTCCGAGTTCGACGTGTCCTGACGCTCCGCTTCACAAATAGCTTGAGTCTTAGTCTGGCCGCGATCCCGGGGAGCTTGAATCTGGCTCATTCGCGCCCCATGGCGCTGTGAACTCGCCCCGCCATTGTCTTGCAACAACCAATCATGCGTGATGCGATCGTTGCAGTGAGCACTATCCTGATTTTGGCCGCGCTACTCGTTGCTGCCGTGAGTGCAGTTCGCTGGGCGAAGCGTGGCTCACCGGCCACGCGACTCGCCGCGAGCGCAATGATGCTGGTCCTTGGAATGTTCGGTCCAGCCGTGAAGCCCCCCGCACAAGGGATCGAGGAAGTACGCGAGGATAAGGGCAAGAAGGGCTCGCAGAGCGAAGATCCGCCCGCGGAGTGACGCCAGCCAGGTATCACTTCACACCGACCCGCACGCTGACTGCAGGAACAGCGTGTAGCGCTTCACCCCGACCATTCCACTGAGAGCCAGTGCGGGCTGTGGAATGCCACCGTGACATTCGAACACGACGATCACGACAGCATCTGCAGATCTCTCTCCCAGCTCATCCCGCAGGTACACTGCATCCCGCGGCTCTGACAGCGTCTTCGATTTTCGGTGCGTCATCGGTCGGTTCACTTGCGTTCACCTTCTCAGCTCTCACCTTCCGGTCTCTTCGACCGATTTTTCGACAGTCGCTTACTACCGTAATCTTGCAATCCCGGCAGCACTGCCTGGTTTGAAGCCAGCTTCTGCTCGCCGACTTCGAGGGGCCGACCCTCATCTCCTCTACAGCATTGGGAACCGATCCTTCAGATTCCCATTCACGTCGGACCAGCGCGTAGCGCTTCTTCGGAATAGTCTGCTTCCACTGCAGGCTGCGGAGCGCTCTGGAGGGCCGTCGAATGGGTGTGCCACGCGCGAACTCCCAATCCGTCTATCGGCCGGCACCCACAATCATGAAATTACCCCACAGTATGGTGGATTTTCATGGTATTGTCCGAGCTAATGCTGGAACGCCCTAAATTGCTCGAGCGGATCAGGCGCGCTCTGAAGCGCAGCCGGGTCATCGCCCTTATCGGCCCGCGCCAAAGCGGGAAAACGACGCTCGCGCGCACCTTGCTTGCCAAAGATTCGGGCAACTATTTCGATCTGGAGGATCCGAGGAGCCTGGCGCGCCTTGAACAGCCCATGACAGCGCTCGAGGGGCTCCGGGGTATCGTCGTCATCGACGAGATACAACGTCTGCCTGAGTTGTTCCCGGTGCTGCGCGTGCTCGCCGACCGCAAACCGCTCCCTGCCCGCTTCCTCATACTCGGAAGCGCGTCCCCCGAGCTTCTGCGTCAGTCTTCCGAATCACTGGCCGGTCGCATCGAGACAATACCGGTAGCCGGTTTCAGCCTGCCCGAGGTCGGCGAGTCGGCCATCAACCGCCATTGGCAGAGAGGCGGCTTTCCGCTTTCGTTCCTGGCGCGAACGAACGATGATAGCTTTACATGGCGCCAACAGTTCATTCAGACCTTCCTCGAGCGCGACGTCCCACAGCTCGGCATCAGCATTCCGGCTCCAGCGCTGTTGCGCTTCTGGACAATGGTTGCTCATTGCCATGGTGGCATCTGGAGTTCCGCTGACCCAGCTCGCTCACTTGGCATTGGCGAATCGACCGTTCGCCGTTATCTCGACCTGCTCGCGAATCTGCTGGTCGTACGTCAGCTGCAGCCCTGGCATGAGAATCTCGCCAAGCGCCAGGTGAAAGCGCCCAAGGTCTACGTGCGAGATAGCGGGCTGCTGCATGCCCTGCTCGGCATTCGCAGCGAGAGCGAGCTCCTTGCCCATCCCAAGGGTGGCGCGTCCTGGGAAGGTTATGCAGTCGAGGAAGTGATCAATGCAATACGGCCGGATCAAGCATATTTCTGGGCAACACATCAGGGGGCAGAGCTCGATCTATTGCTCCTGAAGGACAGCCGAAGGGTGGGAGTCGAAATCAAGCGAGTCGATGCACCCGTCGTGACCCCCTCGATGCGTATCGCCCTGAATGACCTTCATCTCGAACAGCTCATCGTGCTCTATCCAGGAACCCTGGCGTACGAGCTGGGACCGCAGGTACGAGTCGTTCCGATGGGCTCCGTTGCCGTAGCGAGCATGCAGACTCTGTTTCCAAAGAGCGCTGCGCCTCGTATACGTCGCCGAAAGTGATTTTCATCTCACTCGAACCCGCACCGGCACTACAGGAATAGAACAAATCGCTTCTGCGGATTTACTGCGTCCGCTGAAGGCAGCTGAGCGCTCAGGAGCGCTGCTTGGACGACTGCTCGGCGAGTTCCGAGACGGCTTCGATTGCGACGAGATCCTGCACATCCATTCGCGGAATCGAGGGGTAACCTGTGTCGCCCTGCGGAGGCATATAAAATCCGGCCATGGACCTGACACCCTCGCCCGCAAGTACATCTGGTGGCAATCTCCGGAACGCGCTCTCCGGGACCCCCATCGGTTGTGATCGCTCAAGTGATGGATATTGGAACTCACGCTGACGTAGAGGCATTGCGGGCAGCGCTGGGCGACGAAAAGTTCAAGCACGCACTCCGAAAGGCCCGGCGGCTTCCAGGCGCCCGCTCACGATCTGCAGCACTTCCAGCTCTTTCAGCATGCGGCGGGTTTTAGTGGAATTCGCAGTCGATTGCCCGTTCGCCTACATCCCCACCGCCTTCCACACATCCGCCTTCGTCTGCGGATTCGCGGGGGCATGCACGTTGATGTAGCGATCGAAGTCGACCACGTTCAGTTTCATCAACGCCGGCACCAGCGCCTTGACGTGATCATTCACCGGTTGACCCGGCGCCGGCAGTGAGAAGTCGCCCTGAAAGAGCACCTTCTCTTTGGGAATGTACGCGACGATCAATCCATTCGAATGCGGCGTCGGATAGATGTGATAGATCTCCACCGCCCGCACCCCATCCGAATACACCTTCTTTTCCCGCACGCCCTCGACCTTGGCTTTCTTGGGATTCTTCGCGAGCGTGTCGGCGAGCAAGGTGCGCGGGGTATTGAGCGCTGCCTCCAGGAACTTGCGGTTGTTCTGGTGAGTGATGATCGTGGCGCCCTCGGCCACGAGCGTCGGCAGCCCGCCCGTATGGTCCGAGTGCGCATGCGTGTTCATCACGTAGCGAATCGGCTTGTTCGGAATCAGCTTCTTCGTTTCCGCGATGTACGCGCGCGCCCGCACCTCGTTCTGGCCCGCTTCGAGCATCATGACGTGATCGCGGAACTCGACGATCAGCGAGTCGTAACTGCCCGGGCCGGTCGTCAGTCGATAAAGACCTTCGCCCAGCTTTTCCGACGTCACATTCAGAGGCGCGGGTTGAGCGCCGCCGCCCGGCGGGCCCGCCGGCCGATTCGCCGGAACCGGCGCGAGCGCCGCGAGGTCCGGTGGATTCAGCGTCGCCGCCGTCACGTCGACTTGGAAGAACGGCCAGCCGCCGCGCGTCTGCACGATCTTCGCCGGTGCCATCGCGCCGCCGCCGAAGTCCGTCCAGCCGGAATACGTCGCGACGATGTGCATGTCGCCCATGATGTTCTCGCCGAGCCAGGTCTCCACGCGCTCGACGAAATGTTGGTCGTTCACGTAGCCGTTGATCTGATAGCTCTTGCCGGACGGCGCTTTGACCGCGGGACTCCAGCTCAAGACGGTGTAGCGCTTGCCGTCGACCCGACGACGGCTGGCGGTCGCATTGTTCTCCGCGGCGCCCTTCAGAAAGCCCCATGGTGTGATGTAGAGCTCGAGCGATCCGCCCCAGGGTTGCGAGAGGTCCGCCTGCTCGGGCGTGACCTGCTGAAAGAATGTTCCAGGCGTCACGATGGTGGAGCCGCCCGGCCCGATGTTCATCGTGCTGCCCGTGTGACGCGACGTCGGCGCCGCAAGATCGATGACTCGGACGTACGCACCGATCGGTCGCATCGGATCGTGCGTGCCCTGGCAATTCATCGTAGTGGCATTGGCTCCGCACTGCTGGAACGCCACGTCCTTGGCCGCTCCCGAGTAGGTGATGGATTGCGGCTCGCCCAGCGCCTTCTGGGCGTTCGCGATCACGGTCTTCGCATCCTGTGCGATCGCGGTCCCCCACAGGCACGAGACACCGATTGCGGTGAGCATCAGCGTCTTGGTCACGGCCATCCCCCTTCCCTGGTTGTCACAGGGTCGTTCTTGGCCGCCGACTCTAGCGGGTCACGCGGCCGCCGAAAGGCTTCATCGAAGCGCATCGCCGTGTGATGGACTTCCGCGTGGATCTGCTCGGCGGCCTGCGCGGTCTCGACGCGCAGATGCTGGCCGCAAGACCTCCAAGATGCCCGCGTCGCTCTGAAGCTGAGCACTCAGTGGCTGGCGCTAGCCGCAACGGCAACAACGGAGATCGAGAAGGCCGGCAAGGTCACCGTCGTGATGCCATCGCTCACAGTGATCAGGATATTCGAGTACGTGCCGGCATCCGCCATCTGCGGGACGCCATAGACCGTGCCGTGGCGCAGACCGAAGGAAGCCCACGCAGGTTTGTTCCGTATCGTGAACTTGAGTGGCCGATTCCGATGGCCGGCGACCGTCGGCGTGAACGCATAGAACGCCGACGGCGTCACGATCTGCGCAGCGCGACCCGTGATTTGCAGGGTCTGTGTGCTGTCGTGATGGCCGGCCGAGCCCAGTCCGAGGAGACCGAGAAAAAGCGGTTGCGCGAGCGAGTCGGTGAGCGGCACGAGCACGTCCTCTGAAATCTCGTGCGCCGAGAATTGCGCGCCGCCGAATGTACCGCAAGACGCCGTAACCCGACGGGAGCGCGCGTTTTGTCACCTGGTTTCGTCAAATGCAGACCGCGGTGGTGCTGTTTTTGTTCGAGAAACTCGCGCTTTACCGCTGTGTGCAGGCTCGATCGGCAGCCTACGCAGTCTTCACGTTCGTGATAGGCCTCACAGGGCACATGCGCGCGACGTCACACTCGTGCGACTGTCATCTTCGCTTCTTCCATCCCACCACGACGAGCACGACCCCGGCGCCGAGCGCGATGCCACCGACCCATCCCGGCACGGTATGCCGCTGCTGCATCTTCGCTTCGATGGCGCCGATCTTCAGCACGCTCTCTTCGCGGGCATAGCTGGGCGGATGAATGATGATCCATAGCCCGATCAGGATCAGGATGGCACCGGAAATCGTGAGTGGACGCATGCGACGAGAGCCTGTGTTCGCCGATAGATGCAGCAGCATGCCATGAACTTTGCGGTTCGGGGCATGAGCGTCAGCCTAAACGCCGCGCGCATATTCAGTGGAAATTCACTGCGTGCACTTATATTGAGTCGATGAGGCTCGCACTCGCCGCCTACATCATCATCCTGCTCACGTCCGGCTCCGCTCAGGGTAGCGACATCGATCCACCCTCACGCGTCGCACGCATCCGGTCGGTCGAGGGAGTGACGACGATTCACGATGGCGGCACATCAACAGCCACATCCGTCACACGAAACTGGCCGATCGCGAGCGGCGATGAGATTCGCACGCACGAGGCGTCGCACGCGGAGGTCGATTTCGGCGATGTGCTGCTGGCGCTCGACGCATCGAGCGAGCTCACGATCGAAGAGCTGAAGCCCGACATCACCCGGCTCGCGATCACGCGCGGCACAGCCGATATCACTGCGAGCGACGGCCGGCATGAGACCTTCGACCTGCGCCTTACCAACGCTTCGATTCAGATCTCCGCTCCCGGCGAGTATCGCCTCGAGGTACGCGCCAACGGCGACGCTCGGATGATCGTCCGGCGAGGCGCCGCGCAGATCCGCACGGGCCACGTCGTCTTCGAGCAAGACAGCGATGAAGAGGTCGCGATAGCGCACGAAGGCACCTTCGCCATCGCACCGGCGCCAGCGGTCGACGAGCCCGCTCGCGGCAGAGCGGGCAGCGCTCCGAAGATAGACGGGACGCAAACAGCAAAGCATGTGACGCCTGGCCTCGTCGGCTACAAAGATCTCGATCCCTTCGGCGTGTGGCGCTGGAATCCCGCGTACGGAATGATGTGGGAGCCCGTGCGCGTCGCCCGCGATTGGGCGCCATACCGCTTCGGCCGTTGGATTTGGAAGGCCCCGTGGGGCTGGACCTGGGTCGATGATGCGCCGTGGGGCTTCGCCCCGTTTCACTATGGACGCTGGGCCTACTTCGACGCCCGGTGGCTGTGGGTGCCGGGGCCCCGGCAAGTTCCCGCGACATATGCGCCTGCCCTCGTGCGTTGGGAACGAGCGAAGCAAGGCTCAGTCGACTGGTATCCGCTCGCGCCCGGCGAGGAATACGTTCCACCCTATCCCGCGAGCGATCTTTACAAACGCAGCGTCAACCTCTTTGCGGTCGTGAGCTCCCGGATCCGCAGAGCGCAAGCCGAGCCGCTGACGCGGTAGTCCTGCCTCATACAGTAGCGAGCGCTAGCGAATGCTGGGTGGACGCTCGGATCCTCGCCCTTTACGCTCTCGACCGTCCCGCAGCGGACGATTGTCATGAGCTCGCCTCCGCGCCCTTTCTACTACCTCGAGAACTTCAGCGAGGCGTTGGCCTGCCTGAAGAGCCGCTACGCAGATCTGCTCCTCGACCCGGAGCTCACGTTCATCGACACCTTCGCACGGCTCCCGCAAGCGTCCGCGGCGTTGTTGGTGAGAATGATCATGCGCACGGGCGACCTCTTCCGCACGAGCAAGCTGCGCTACGCCGAGATCGGTCCGCCGGAAAACGCCGCCGAGCCGCTGGTCGATTTGGGTTGGGTCGATCCGCGGCCGTCGCTCACGCTTCAGCAACTGTGCTCCGTCTTGCGGCGAGACGAGCTCCGCAGCGCCTTGCGCCTGAAGCGACGACCGAAGATTCCGGTCGACAGAGCGCGTCAGCTCTCGCTCGACCTGACCGTCGAGGAGGCACGGCCACTCGAGCGCTGGTGGAATGAAGCTCCGGATCGTGTGTTGCGCATCGCCGTGAGCGATCTCTGCGAGCGCCTGCGGCTCATGTTCTTCGGCAGCTTTCGGCAGGACTGGGCGGCATTCGTGCTCGCCGATCTCGGCGTGCAGCGCTATGAAACTGTCGCGATCGACGGCTCCGCCCGGGCGTTTCGCACGCGCGCAGAGATCGAGCATTTTCACGCGTTGTATCGCTCGAGAGAGCAGCTCCACGCGGATGCGCCGCCCGAGCACCTGCTGGCATCGATCCCGCCGCCGCTGCGCCCGGACTCCTGGATCGAAACGCATCGCTCGAAGCTCCTGTATCTCATCGGGCAGCGACATGAAAAGAGCGGGCAGCTTGCGCAGGCGCTGGCGGCCTACGAGTCGTGCCGTCATCCGGAAGCCAGAATTCGTTCCGTGCGCGTGCTCGAACGGCTCGGGCGATTTGCCGACGCGGCGGCGTTGCTCACGTCCATCGAAAGCGCGGCGGCGAACGAGATCGAGAGCCAGCAAGCGCTACGGATACGGCCGCGAGTGCTGCGGAAGCTCGGGCGCGATGCGCGGGCGCTGCGATTCGAGCGCGCCTGGCCGACGTTCGACTTGTCGCTCGAGCCTCGTGATTCGACACATTCAGTCGAGTGCGTCGTGCGTGATCACCTTGCCACGCCGACTGCGCCGGTCGTGTATGTCGAGAACACGCTCGTCAATTCGCTCTTCGGCCTGCTGTTCTGGGACGTCATCTTTGCACCCGTTCCCGGTGCATTCTTTCATCCGTTCCAGGCGGCGCCGGTCGATCTGCTGGAGACCGAGTTTCGTGCGCGTCGCGCGCCGCAGCTCGACGCCTGCTTCGCGCAGCTCGCCTCCGAGCGCTACCGGGAAACGATCCTCGCGAACTTCGAGCGCAAGAACGGGATTCAAGCGCCGTTCGTTGCGTGGAAACTGCTCACGGAAGAGTTGCTGTTGCTCGCGCTCACCTGCATTCCGGCCGCGCATCTATGTGCCTTCTTCGAGCGGCTGCTGGCAGACCTCCGCCTCAATCGGACCGGCCTCCCCGATCTGATCCAGTTCTGGCCCGATGAGCAGCGCTACCGACTGATCGAGGTGAAAGGCCCTGGCGATCGTTTGCAGGACAACCAGCTGCGTTGGCTCGGCTTTTGCGCCGCGCATGGCATACCCGTGGAAGTCTGCAATGTCAGATGGATTCAGTGAGTGCGGAACGGTCAGCCGCGCACAGTTCACGCGACTGCTCCGCAGCCGGCTCGCCGCTCATCTGTATGACGACTCGGGCGTAGCGCCCGAAGGCTTCGCGATCTATTCGCTCTCGGATCCACGAGACGTTCGCAACGTGCGCTACATCGGGCTCACTGACGAGCCGCGACGCCGGCTTCTCCAGCATGTGAACACAGCCCGGCTGTGGCTGCCCGACGAGCGGCCGTGGTGGGTGAAATCGCCGCAACTCCGGCCGCTCTACGAATGGATCCGCGGCCTGCATCGGGAACAGGCGCGGTTGCCGGTCATGGTCGTGTGGTCGTGGGCCGCAAACCTCGCCGAGGCACGCGCTGCGGAGCGTGCGCGAATCGGGGCGTGCCTTGGCGACCAATTGCCGCTCTTGAACATCCAAGGAAAACCAGCACCGACTGCGAAGCCGGGACGGTCGAGGCCGCGCCGCGTGTTAGCTCGGGCTGATTGAAACATCGATCAGCAGAACATCGCCGGTGTCGTTCGCGATCACGATGTGCCGCCCTTCGCGCGATATCACAGCAACTGCCGGCGCGCGCTTGAAACGCCATGGAAGTTGGTAATGCAGACGCGTGCCTGTCCTGCGGTGGCTGACTTCCATCCCCGCGACGGATCCGGATGACCTCACGCTGAGATCGTAGATCTCCCGGCCATCGCGATACTCCGTCGAGAACAGCGAGTCGTGATGCAGGTCGATCGGCTTGGCGTCGGGGCCGAGGATCGCGACGCCCGGCGGCCCTTCCGTGAGTGCGTACACGCGTCCGGGTGCTGAGGCCGGCAGCAGACGTCGCACGTGCGTGCTGAGCCACCGTACTTTGCCGCCCCGCTCCTCATCGGCGAATGCAGGAAACACCAGGCGATTGGTTTGACGATCCGGCTCGTCGATCGAAATGACGAGCACGCTTTCGTCGCGCAGGTCGGAGTCGTTGAGCAGGTTCGCGTCACCATAGAAAAGGAGAATGTTCTCGCCGACCTTCGCGATGGAATGGATCACGGCGGCATCCGCAAACAGCGAGTTCGCGTCGCCGGGAAAGGTGACGCGCATCTCGATGGGCTCACCTCTCGCCCCGGGCAGCGGGCGTGCGGCGATGTTCACCTGCGTCCCGGCGGGTTTCGCGGGCGCGACCCAGGCCATGAATTCGTCGGCATCGACCCAGGCCACTGCCGCTTGATTGCGCGTCACGCTCGCCGTCGCAACGAGCGAGGCGCCGGGCGCGCGACAGTCCGCCGTCAACAGGCGGCCGTCGTCGCCGACGACGACAAACGCTCGCCCCGTCGCCGAATCGACATGCAGCGCGCCCGCGCTCTCGATGGGCCGCGGCAGCGTCCATTGCGCCCAGCGCTCGTTCTCGATGCGCAAGCAGAGGAGCCGCTGCGTCGTGGCGACTGCAAGCAGACTCGAATCGTCCGCCAACGCGAGCGCAAGAAGCGTCTCGCCTTTGCGTGAGTCGGGGAGCGACACTTCGCGCACCTCTCGCAGAGGTGAAGCACTCGCGCGCAGTCTCGCCGCAAAGGCGTGATGAAGCGCGAGTACCGGGTCGCGGCCTGCGCCGCGAAAGTCGTCAATCGATTGCCGGAACTGCCGCTGCGCCGCCGTGGCATCTGACGCATTCAGCCGCTCGACGCCGGCCGTCAGCATGCGAAACGCATCTTCCAGCCGAGCCTTGCGATGGTCCGACACCAGCTTCCCGGCGCCGATCGCTGCAAGCACACCGATTCCGATGGCGAGCAGCCCTATGATGCGAGTCTTCGAGGTCATGCTAGCGAGCGCGCGGCTCCGCAAGTCCGCCCGTGCCGATGTTCGTCGTGAAGTGCGGCACCTCGCGACCGCTCTCGCGGTCGACTAAATAGGGATCGACTCGAGTGCACGCATAAGGCCTCCCGGGAACGTTGTCGGCGTCGAAGGTGGCGATCGGCCACCGACCGTCGCAGCTGGGCGCGCGGCAGAAACAAACGAGCGCGCTGTAATCGGCTTTCTCATCCGCACTCGGCTCATCCGCTTCCGGATACAGGCGCGATCGTTCGACGAGAATGATGTGCTGAGGCGGCACCCGGCCTGTCCTGATGCTGGCAAACGGCGATCGGCCGTCTCTCAGCAAGAAGCGCAGCATCGCAGCTTCTTCCTCCGGCCACTCATCTCCCACGTCGCGGAAATGCATTCCCGCCAGTCGCTCGCGGTCCGCGGTGCGCAGCGCCCGCAGGAAGTCGCTCGCAAGCGCCTCGACCTGTGCTCGATGCGGCCAGTTGTCCGGCGCCGGCTCGAGATCGCCATAGTCCTTGCGTTCGTAGCTACCCATGCGCCGCTCGAACGGGCGACCGCTGCGGTACTGAACGTCGTGCACCCAGAGGTAGGGGCCGTTGTAGTAGTGGCAATAGCCAGAGACCCACACGAGGTCTCCCGGGCCGGCCGACGCGTCCAAGGCACTCCGCACCGTCTCGCAATCCTGCACCCGACCGAGGATAGCAACGCGCCGGTAGCGCTCGCTGAAATGGCCCACGATGTGGTCCAGCCCCAAACGGAAGCCATTGGACGCAGGATTGAGGCCGTCGCGCGGCTGCAAGTACACGCCATCGACGCTCTCGAAGAGAAACATCCGTTGCATCACGCCCTCGATAGCAACACAACGGCCCACGTATTCGTCCGGATCCGCAGCGATTTGCGGAACGGTCGTCGGGGCGGAGTTGAGCGACGTGCACTTCGTCGTTTTGGCGTGGATCGCCGCGGCAGAGGCGAGCAGCAGCGCGGCCACCATCAGCCTGAACACTTCGACCTCCCTTCTCGTGGACTCGTCACGCAGCGGACCGTACCACGTAGCCGGCTGTCTTCGCGTCCCGACGGTTTGCCGGGCACTCGCGCTGCGTGCGAGAGTGCCTGGTCGCATCGAGGGCGCGAGGTGAACAGTCAGAACAGGATGAATGCCGGGGCCGAGTACGTTCTGTATCGCATCTTGCGTGCGCTTCAGGATCAGGAAGGCATTCATCCCGAATCCCTCCTCACCTGCCTCGGCGCCCTCGCGGGTTACGCGTGCCGGCACGTTCATGGGGACGCGCTGCATCGGGCGCTGGCCGACAGTCCCATGTCGGTTCGGGCTCTCGTGCGCCGCGCGGTTCAAAAACTGGGCAAGCCGCTGCCGGACTTCGACGAGATCGACACGCACGTGATGCGCACGGTCGGGACGCGCGCGTTCGGCGTCCCGCGCGTTACGCATGAGCATCGTCCGCACCGTCCGGCGATCGTCTATCTCGAACAGCTCTGGCCGCAGATTCTGCCGATCGCGCAACGGTTCTGCCGCCGGCCCGCGCAACTGCCGGTGTTGTTCGGCATCGCCGTCCAACGCGCCATTGAAGTCACCCAGAATCTGCTGAGCCCGACGGTCAGCGCGAGCATTGCAATGGAGTGCGCGGTCGCGATGTCGAGAGTCGCCCTGCCGGGGGAGGCCTTTGGCGCGCCGGCCGCCATCGCCCGGTCCGTCCCGCTGCCAGTCGCCACGGCGACGCGGTCGAATCCGCCGCCAACCCCGATCGCCGCAGCGCTGGGCGAAATACGCGCGGAGCGAAGGACGCGCGGTGCCGTGGAGGCAACCCCGCGCAACGTCTGGGCGCGGGTCGCGAGCCGCCCGGCGGCAACCCTCGTCACCGTTGTCTTTCTCGCGGTCGTGACCGTCGCCGGCGCCAAGTGGACGACGGGCGGCGCCGACGCGCCGAAGTCCCCGCGGGCCGAGCGCAAGCTGCAAGTCGCGCAAGTTCAGGACCGCACGACGCCGTTCGCTCCACCCTCGCAGAAGGAGGCGTCCGCCATCCCAAAACCCCAGACTGCCCAAGCCGCGGAGCCGAGCGAGCCCGCGCCGATCGGGCAAGACGCGGACAGCCCCGTCCCGACGTCCGCGGAAGCCGCCGAGCTCAGACTCAACGAAGAGAGTCAGCGCCAACTCGACGCCAACGCCACCGGCGACTCCGAAATGCTACCCAGCATGGAGGTGTCCCCGAGCCCGCCACCGCCGAGCGCCGTACCCGCGGACAGTCTGTTCTAGCGGCAGGGCGCCGACGCACCGAGCGTAGGCTCGGCGCGCAGTTGCAACCTCGAACGCGAGACACGTGCCGTACGTCACAGCCGTCCACGGCAATTACTTACTCACTCGCCGGCCGGCCGGTCACAGACTGCACATATCTTCGAAGCAGCCCGGCTCATACAACGATGAATCCCGCGTCGGCCCTACCACTACCGCAGCTCACCGCCGGAAGTGCCCAGGTTCTCGATGAAGATCTGAACGTCGCGACCGTCGCCAACGCCCTGCTCGCGTGTCAGGCGCGCGGCGCGGACGATCAAACCATGCTGTCGATGTGCGAGCGTCTGCTGTCGGTTACCGAGCGCGACTTCCTCGAACGCGAGCGACGCATGATGGTCGCCGGCGACCCGGACCTCGCTACCCAGGTCCGCCGCCATGGGGATGTGCTCATCGTGCTGGCACGGCAAGTCCGGGATTCCCGTCGCCGCGCGGCGCCGCTGCCTGCGACGTTCATCCGCTTCGTAGGGTCGTTGCTGGAGCGAATGCGCTAGCATCGCTCGCGATGCGAGCCGCGATCTACGAAGAATTCCGCCAGCCCCTCCGCGTCCAAACAGTCGACGATCCCGCGCCGGCCGACGATGGCGTGGTGATCGCCGTCAGAGCGACCGGCCTGTGCCGCAGCGATTGGCATGGCTGGATGGGTCACGATCCCGACATCCGCGTGCCGCACGTGCCCGGTCACGAGCTCGCCGGTGTCATCGCCGCCAAGGGCAAACTCGTCGCTCGATGGAATGTCGGCGATCGAGTCACGGTGCCGTTCGTCTGCGCGTGCGGCACGTGCCGGCCCTGCCGCTCCGGCAATCAACAGGTGTGCGATCACCAATTTCAACCGGGCTTCACCCACTGGGGCTCGTTCGCCGAATACGTCGCGATTCATCGCGCGGACCTCAATCTCGTCCGACTGCCCGATGAGCTGAGCTTCGAAGTCGCCGCGACGCTCGGCTGTCGCTTCGCGACCTCCTTTCGCGCAGTGGTCGATCAAGCGCGCGTGACCGAGGGGCAATGGGTCGCCGTGCATGGCTGCGGCGGCGTGGGACTCTCGGCGATCATGATCGCGCGGGCGCTCGGCGCGCAGGTCATCGCCATCGACATCGCGGCAGACAAGCTCGAGCTCGCGCGCTCGATCGGCGCGCACGCCACGCTGGATGCACGCGCGCACACGGACATTCCGACTGCCATACGCGATCTCACACGCGGCGGCGCCGATGTTTCGCTCGACGCGCTCGGCAGTCCGCAGACGTGCTTCAACTCAGTGGCCTGTCTGGCGAAGCGCGGCAAGCACATTCAGGTCGGACTCTTGCTCGCCGAGCAGAGCCGGCCCGCGCTGCCGATAGATCAGGTGCTCGCGAAAGAGCTGGAGATCATCGGCAGTCACGGCATGCAGGCGCATCGCTATCCCGCGATGCTGGAGATGATTCGCAACGGTCGGTTGCAGCCTGGAAAGCTCGTCGGCCGCACCATCACCCTGGATGAAGCCACCACCGCGCTGCCCGCCATGGACCAGGACGCGTCGTTGGGCGTGAAGGTCATTACTTCTCTTTGACGCGATCGAGCAGGCGCTGCGTGAGCGTCTGTCGCTCCGGCGAGAACAGATCGACGCAGGCGCGCAAATACGGGCTCAACTGCCGCTTCGCGTAGGCGAGATAACCGAGCTCGTGCAACTCGTTCAGCGTTTGGCTGTAGTGATCGAGCACCGCCGTCCACACCATCTTGCCGGTATGCGTCGCGCCCACGCGAGCCGATGCCTTCAACCAGCGAACCT
>Ga0081455_10000264_pt2 | contig 20641 bp, 26 predicted proteins | sample TabmetS3T2R1_FD_70207 | JGI IMG/M metagenome (GOLD analysis project Ga0081455, IMG submission 70207) | Tabebuia heterophylla rhizosphere microbial communities from the University of Puerto Rico - S3T2R1 | ecosystem: Host-associated > Plants > Roots > Rhizosphere ...
AGAGACCTATTTTCAATGAGACAACTTGGTCCCATTGTTTTTGTAGTACATGTCAACTTAAATTTTGCTGATGTTTAGAGTTTATATGCCTACTTCTATATTCCAATCTAGAGACCCTAATTTGCACGGATGGGGTTGGAGATAAGGAGGATCTGAAGATGCATATGGCAGTAGTAACTCATAATTTCATTATATTTAGTTAGATCCAATTTGACGAGTTACAAGAATAATATGGAACTAACATTCTTAGTGTAAGTATGGAACAAAGTTGTACATATGTTATCAATTATGATGTTTATGTAATATTGATAGCTACTCTCACAATTCTTGTAATTTAGATATCAATTCGATTTCCTCTATTTTCCTTTAACTCTACTTTTGGAATAATACTGCGATTTAATACTACATGCCACAAAAGATTCCACTGGTGTGCTGGTTCTTTGCACAAAACTAGAATGACTTTTCAACCTTGACCCTAAATCATGGGGGGTTTAATATTCTAGCGCGATATCAGCAGACAGCATTTTTTATTATTATTATTTTCTAGTTAAAGCTCACATTTTTTAGGGATCCTAATACTGAAATGTTATCGCCCTAATGATTTGTCATCACTTGCTGCATAGATGACATTATTCTTTTTATGAAAGTATTATATTTCACACCAGTGAAATAACTGATTCTAATTTTTGAATAACAGTTAAGGAAAAAGGCTACTATTCATATAAGCATAGAACTCAAAGAAATCCTGCCATGAATGTGAAGCACGAGATTTTTCAAAATGTTATCGTCAACAAGTCTCATGCGTTACTAGTTAGAGCTCTGACCTTTAAATCGGTAGTACTATTTATTGATGGCTGTCTGACAGTTGCTACTCCCAAGAAAGGTTCATCTCTTAATAACTTATAACAGGGAAATGCCTCATCCAATAGGCGAAGGTGTTGATTATGAGTAGCATTCGGTATGGGCTGTGTGTTTCGTTGACCATGGCTGTCTTTGCATGTATCTTTTGTACTCAGGAATTGTCGTTTGCTTTCCCACAAGAAAGCAATATGTCCATCTCCCCGCAGCTGATATTTGATGAACTAAAGCATTCAACAGTGAGCGTCATGAATACAATACCCACGAATCTTTTTAATCCTCAAATACAAAATTTAACTGAATTAGGTACAGGTTATGTTTTTGGTGATCAGGGACACATTATTACCGCTTATCACTTGTTATCAGGTGCTAGGAATGTGGATATAATATCAAGTGAAGGAGAAAGATATCCGGCGACATTAATAGGAGCCGACCCCTTTAGTGATGTAGCGATTCTGAAAGTGAATTCCACTGCGATGAATCAAAATTCGACGATGACTACAACTACATCGCAGAATCAATCATCTGTTATTAACGACACCCTTAGACCAGTGAGTGTGGGTAATTCGAGTACATTGCGTGTTGGAGATCCTGTCGTGACCATCGGTTACAATTTTGGCTCGACGGGTCCGTCCATGACCGGGGGGTTAGTAAGTAAAACCGATTATGTATTAGCATTTCCAGCCGGCGGATTCTCTATACCTAATATCATTCAATCTGATGTAACAGTGAATCCTGGAAACTCAGGTGGACCACTAATGGATGCATCTGGAAAAGTCGTAGGAATGATCTATGGTAGGCTAAACCCTGTGGGTGTACCTTTGGGACAATTCCCTGGAATGACAGCAGTAATTCCTTCGAATATAGTCAATCGAGTCGCGTCATCAATCGTTGAGAGCGGTTATTACCTTCACCCCGGGATCGGGATTATTGGAGAAACACTTACTCCGGATTTGATTAAACGTATGATCAACTCTTCAAATATACCACCTACTTTGCATGGCGTTTTTGTAAGCAAGCTACAGAGGGATGGGACTGCGGATTTAGCAGGCTTGCAAGGAAGTGATACAAATGAATATGGGGAGATACTTGGAGGAGACATAATAACTGCCATAGATGGTATTTCTATAAATAGGTTCGAGCAACTTTTAGCATATATTCAGGAATACAAATCAGTAGGAGACAACATCTCCTTTAGTATACTTCGGAATGGCCAACCCTTGGAAAGAGTCGGAATAGTTCAGACATTTCTTCCTTCTACAGCTAGATGAATAGCTCAGTATGCATTATTTTTGTACACATTGAATGGCAATAGCTTCAAATGCAATAAACAGGTAGTTCAGAGCCGATACCCAGGTTGTTCCCTCCTATACCGGCTCTTCTAGTTAAAAATGTCCAGTTGAGATTGGATCAAAAGTTGACACAAAATCGGGATTCCGAATTTGCAAGAGATCTATTGAGATGAAAACTTATTGGCTAGTATTCATGACTCTCAACGGTGAATGGCTAGGATGCTAAGATCTAGGAAAAGCTCTAGAGCATTTACCTCAGTGGAGAGTGCTTTGGTCAAGCTATTTTCATCTTTTAACACTCCAAAGTTCAATACAAGGAGATTTGAAAAAGTATCTTTATTGGAATCTAGCGGACGAGTTCTTGCAAAAGACCTGAATTCACCTCTAAGTGTTCCGCCTTTTGATCGGGCTGATAGGGATGGGTTTGCGGTGTCCTCATCTGAAACAGCTAATGTAACGCGTCAGACCCCGATTTACCTTAAGATAATAGGTAAGAGACTTGCGGGACAACCTACATCGTCACGTCGCATAGGAAAAGGACAAGCACTTGAGATTGCCACTGGAGCTAAACTTCCAAAGGGCACAGATTCTGTAATCATGTTCGAAGATACCATTACTGAAGCAAATAGATTAATCAAGATTTCCAAACCTGTCAATCGAGGTGACCATGTATCTTCCAAAGGTAGCGACGTTACCAAAGGACAACTGGTCTTGCGAAAGGGAACATGGATTACTCCTCAAGACGTAGCATTAGTTGCATCCATGGGACTTGATAGAATCCCCGTGGTCAATAAGCCATGTGTTGGTATAATAGCTACGGGCGACGAGCTCATAGAGCCTGGAAGTCGTCCGCGAAATGATGCAAGAATTTTTGAAAGTAATAGATACATGTTGTCTTGTTTGGTACGGGAAGCTGGTGGAGATTCTGTTGATTTGGGATTGTGCAAAGACGATCCAGATGAAATATTTGAGAAATTGAAATCAGCATTAAAGCTGGATATGATCGTCGTATCCGGTGGAGCATCAGTAGGAGAGAAAGACTATACACCTTTGCTTGTAGACAGGCTCGGAAAACCTGGACTTATAGTTCATGGAATAGCTATGAAACCAGGGTCCCCCACCGGACTTGGAATAGTGAGAAATACTCCCATCATTATCTGTCCAGGTTTTCCAGTTTCTGCGTATGCAGCTTTTTCTACTTTCGGAATACCAATATTGTCCAAGTTATTGGGTACGCAGGGGCCAGTTAAAGCAAGACTAATGGCGAAGATTACCAAGGATATAACCATTAGCAGGGGTTTTCTCACATTCGTAAGAGTTATTGTTTACCGCCATAATGATGTTTTCTTAGCCAGACCGGTTAGCGCCAGCGGTCCAAGTCTGATTTCTACTTTGACAAATTCAAATGGGATAGTAGTTGTGAATAGTCGGATGACTCATGGTAACGTGCTAAGAAAAGGCGAGGTTGTAGATGTTACCTTGTTTAAGAACATACAGGAAAAAACCTAATCGATCCTTGGAGTTGTAAGTTGATTTGCGAAAGATCCTACTAGGTTGCTGGTCGTTTGGGCAAGTTTGTGATCCTGTAAATTCAATGGTTTCGCTCTGTATCATGTAATTCCAAGATGCAGCACTTGAAAAGTAATCTTGAATCGATAAGTAAGACCCATTGAATTATATGTATTATAGTTGTAGATCGAACAAGATCTGCTTTGAGATACACGACTTGGACGGGAGTTGAGCTTTACGTATGGTAGCAGACACCAGAGGTAAAATAGACCTAAGATTATACGCTTCTGTTAAAGACCTTTTGGGTAAGGATAGAATTGACGTAGATTGGATTGATAATATGACGGCCGGAGATGTAAGAAAAAAGCTTAGCGAATCATTTCCAATCTTATCAGTCGTCAATGCCCAATTCACCATATCGGTCAATCGAAGAGTTGTAGGCGATAGAGAATTGATTCAAAAGACCGATGAATTGGCAATATTACCTCCAATTAGCGGAGGCTGAGTTTCGCTGGGTTATCTGACATATGAAATAATTAATGTAAATAAATTGCTCGTAGAGCGTCAAAACACATCTGTAGGTGGAACAGTCATGTTCATAGGAACTGTTAGAGAATATGGTAGTGAAAATCTCAAATTGTTACAATTAAGTTACGAAGCTTATGAAACAATGGCAGAGGAGATCTTTTCTGATATTGAAAGTGAGGCTAAACAGAAATGGAAGATAGATAAGATTACAGTTTTACATCGAATAGGAACTTTGAATGTGGGCGAAGTAAGTGTGGTCATAATCGTTTCATCAAAGCATAGAAAAGAAGCTTTTGATTGTTGTAGATACGTTATAGATAACGTAAAGACTAGAGTACCCATTTGGAAGATGGAAAGAACTAACAGAGGTAAAAAATGGCTAGGAGGTACACTTATACTCCCGACAAAGAAATGACTTTTGGGAAAAATTGGAAATGACCAATGGTGGAATGTATGATATAAGTAATAAGCCAGATACCTCTAGGATGGCTGTAGCTCAAGCCGTGGTTAAAATATCTCCATTCACAGTAACACTTGTAAATAACGGAAAAGTCCCTAAAGGGAATATATTTGAGGCGGCAAGAATTTCAGCTAATATGGCAGCTAAACGGACCTGGGATTTATTACCCTATTGCCATCCAATATCTATTGATCATATCGCCGTTAAGTTTGATATAACAGCCGAAGGGAGGATCAAAATTAAAGTCACTGTGAAAAACGTAAATAAGACTGGTGTCGAGATGGAGGCACTCACGGGTGCTTGCATAGCAGCACTGACCATCTATGATATGTTAAAACCTATAGACGATAATTTAGAAGTTGAATCTATCAAACTCCTGGAAAAAACTGGCGGATTGAATTCATTTCTCCAAACCTATGACAGGAAGCTTCGAGCTGCTGTGTTGGTAATGAGCGACTCAAGGACTCAAAAAGAGGATAAATCAGGGAAGGTTATTCTCGAGAGACTCGTAAAATACGGAGTGGAAGTAGAGGAGTACAAAATGATAGCAGATGAACAAAAGATTATTGAGGTTGAGCTCGTCAGACTGTGCGATAAATTGGGGGTCGATATCGTGCTCACAAGCGGGGGAACTGGAGTTGGTCCTCGAGACGTGACGCCCGAAGCGACTACCAATGTGATTGAAAAACAAGTGAGTGGAATAAGTGAGACGTTGAGGGCGTACGGTCAAAAGAGGACTCCGTTATCAATGCTGTCGAGAGGTACTGGAGGAGTGAGAGGAAGTACCGTGATTGTCAACCTTCCTGGTAGTGAAAGGGCTGTCAAAGAATCACTTGATTCGTTGTTTCCCGGCATTATGCACATATTTCAGATGCTGGAAGGTCATGGTCACTAAATCCATTTTGTTTCTAGGTTGAAGAACTAGCAACTGTTTTACCGTATTTGCATTTAATTGTCGAGACCATTCTGATGATTCATTATTTTAATTTCGATTGTGAATGTTCCTTCGACGAGAAAGATGCGAATTTATTTTTCCCGCTCTAAGCGTTTCAATTGCACTTAGAATGTTACTCTACTAAAAATCTAGGACTTGCAACGGTCTGAGTCGTGTGATCAAACAGACTCTCAATCTCGGCCAATCTATCCATACAATCCACATCATTCCTCAGATCGAGATATAATGAATCAGATTTTATGGCTTCTAGTAGTTCAAGCACCTGTTCATTAGTTACGCCATGCTTGATATCGTAATTTATCTGCCTGCAAACTCTTGTTATTCCGCCATATCTCCTGTGCTGCCTCTTTTCCCATGCAGTTGCATTCTCAGGGAGACCTTTTATGTACTTGATAATGGTTTTCTCCATATGCTGAATATGCCATTCTTTCATGGGGAAACTATTTTGGATCAAGATTATCACTCATACTCTCTATTACTCATAGAGGTATATAAAATGACGCTGGATTCTTGGTTTGTGGGGTAGGCGAGGTGCTATACTTGGATTCAATGAGCTGCCTCTTGTCATTACCTAGCTCTATTTTGGATCTAAAATGCCAAGTGGCTCTCAAGCATACAACGTTTCTTGGCCCTAAGTACTACCTAGGCTATATTCCTCATTATCTCTAATCTTATGTATACTTCTTGGTGAGAGCTATCTAATGATAATATAAAAATTAATGGAAATGTTTCCCCGAGACAAGATGAATTAATTATTAATTGCTAATGGTTACCATACTGTAGGATCATGTATCGTAGTGATGATCAATACATCGAGAGCGAGAGGTCGCATCCTTGATCAATTTGTATTAAATTCTAACTTTTATTGAAGATCAGTGGTTATACTGGAATGTGTCACAGGCACAAGGATAATCGCGATGTTCATGTAGCCCAGGAGAGATTCGATAACTTGCGCGAAGTGAGATAGAATGGATACATGAATATCTGTTGGTCGGTACAACACGAGAGTACTTTAAACTATTCGTTGGTCAACTTTAGATTTGCAATTGATTAGCAAAGTTTTTTATTCCATAGGTACATATACCCCACAGCTACAATAGTGTAAGTCGTATCTAGTTTGTTTGGGAAGAAAAAAAGCAGTTCCAACGTTAGTGGGAGCGCTAAGGGTAAAAATAAGAAGAAAAGCGGCAGCTATCTGGATGCTTCAAAAAAGAAGCGTCAAAAATATCTATTGATAATAATACCCATTATAGCAGCAGTGGTAGCAGTTCTGGCTATTACAGGTACTAGATATTCGTCGGAACTAAATAAGTTCGGTACCGTTGGTTCTGCACATGAACATGCTGCTTTTATCATCAACGTAAATGGTACACCTATCGATTTTAGTCAACCTCAATATCAGGTCAAGTCGAGACTTATCCACGTTGAAGGAGGAGATGGATTTACTTTACATCGACATACTGATAGAGTACCCTTTGGCGAATTTCTAAGGAGTGAAAACATGAATCTAGAGGATAGCTGCTTCTCGATTACCGAGGGAACCACAAACCAGCAGGGTCAGCCACAGGAACAACAGCAAGAATATTGCACAAATGGGACGGAAAAATTGAGAGCCTTTGTTGACGGAAAAGAGTTAGAGTCTCCCTCATTGTTAGGTGATTATATACTAAAAGATGACGACAGAATCCTATTGATATATGGTAATCAAACTGCTGACCAGCTTACACAAGCGCTGGCTGAATTGGAACAAGTTCCTATCTTGAAAACTTGAGTTAGGATTTTGAAAAAGTACTTGCTCCCTCGACCCAATTCTATTGGACTTTCTGATTCACTGGAAAGTACACAAGTCTTTCAGATAACTGCCAGTATCTAGGCGGGAGAATATTGACATATCTAATTTCGCCCCTGGGTTCATTATTTTTCTGATCTCCTCTCCAGCATCCTTCTCCTTCCACCACGTCTCGCCGAACTTGTCAATTACGTACCTCTCGAGCTCGAAAGCTCTCACAGCGGCTATAAGGTAACTTGGGATATACATTATCGCTTCAGGTAAAATATGGTGCAGGAGCCAATATTCCCCAGGCATATCAACTCCCAAATAATTCCGCATTAGTTTAGAATAAAGGTCAGAGGCCCCGTCATTATCTAGGCTCTCCTCCCAATATTCTATCTTCATTAAACTATTCACAGTATAGAATGTTATGAAGTAGAGATCCATGAAATTGTTCTTGGCGATTATCCGGTCAATTTGGATGTCACTTTTGGTCTCAGATCGAAGAGAGTTGAGATAAGAAGGATTTCTAGATAGCCTCTCAAGAAACATGGAAAATATCTCGGCAATACCCATAGAAATTCGATACTTCTCAGAGTAACTGCAGCTTATATTAATTGAGGAGGCATGGATCGCATGTCCTGTTTCGTGCAAGCAGCCCTGAAAATCGAAGTAAGGACTTTCCCTCTTGTAGAGCACACGTACGTCAAAAGGAATCTCTACGAAGAAGCAGATAGGAGATGGGTATTTATCTTTCCTGTTTTCAGTATCAAATTGAATATTCGATAGATCAAAATTCATTAATTTTAGTGTCCTCTTAACCTCTTCTACAGGATCCAAGTACGTAAAAGCTTCTTCGATATCCGAATAGATTCGATTTCTGAAAAAATAAAAATCGTCGTAATATTCAGGATCCCTGTTCAACAGTTCCTTGCTCGCATCCAGCAAAGCTTTGCGAAAAGGAATCCTTGCCCTCTCGCCTAGTGATCTTACAAACTCAACGAGGGCATCGCGTTTGAAATTCTCATTGATCATATAAGCTGAGACAGGGGTTATGCTATATCCAAGATTCGAGTGGGCTACTTCTGAATATTCATCATATGTCTGTTTTATCATCGAGAATCTAGATTCAACTATTGATGATATCTTTTTTGTCTTCCCAATGAATTCGTCGAAAACTTCCTTTCTCTTTAAATCTTCCTTCTCTTGGCTGTTGAACTGTCTCCAATTACTCCAATTTACGGGGACCCCACTTAACATGTGTTTATTTGAAACAATATCCCTATTTCTCAAGCGATGGATTTCGAGTTCTTGAGTTTTTGTTTTAGAGTAGGCGATATCTTCTACAGCGCCAAGAAATAATGACTCATCTTGGTTTGGAAATAACTCAATGTATGTCTTCGAGTTCAGTCGCTTCATTTCTGCAAGCTGTACTATGAGCTCTTCGTTATGTTCGATGCCAGCATATTGCTTGCACTCTTCATCCGTCTGGCAGATATAGAGCATTTCATCTAGCTTACACCATTGTTTGAAGTTCATCCTATCTCACAGGAATATTATATATTAGAACATTCTGATCGCACCGTGAGAGGCAATATTTAACCCCTCTATATTGACGATCCTCCTGAAAAGTATGACTTGCAAAGTTCTTGCGGATCTACTAAAACATATTCGCAGTTCGCAGTTGGCACTGATAATGAACAAAAGCAGTAGCAGAAAAGATTGACTAAGGATAAATGAAAGATCTATTTAAAATTGCATATGTGGCAAGCAAATTGTCTGGCTATTCCCTAATGGCCTCGAGTGAAGATACAACATCCCAAATCTTCGTCCGGATATGAGACTGCACATGTCTACTGTATGTAAGCTCTTCCATTATACTTATGGCATTAGCAGCACGAACCGACATGCTGCCATTATTTTCATCCTTTAGCATTGAGTTAGCTTCTGTTATCAACCTCTTAATTCTCTTTGGGATCTGAATATCCTTTTTTATAGTTTCCAATGTTTCAGTAGAATGTGTTAATCTTTCCTGATTTTCAATAACCTTCTGTTCTTTCAATTCCTGTCTCGACGGCTTTTTTCGTCGACTATCATTGGGCTTAGAGGGCTTGTCTGCATGTGAATTGTCAGGATAGGACATGCCGATATGATGCATTATTGATGAATTAAAATCTTTCACTTATCTTTTTCTACATGTTTGAATCCATTCATTTATGTCTTTAACCGATTGTCGACTAAATGTTTGCCGTGGTTGTTAGCACGATAGATTATAGCAGCAGATTATGTTGCTCCCGGTTCCTACTTTCATAACAGGATCGTTTGACAATATTAAAGGGGTAAGAATGGTCCGCTCGTAATACCTTTCAAGCTTAACCATTTAATGCTTTTTCCACTGAACTTTATGAGTGTCCTCGTGACATTTTTCTGAGCAAAAATAGTCGTCGCACATGTAACAAAACACTGGATAGTCTTGTACTTTCCTACCACATGATGAACAGGATACTGACATATCCAAGGCGATATTGACGATATATTAGTGTCCAATCCATATAAAGTTCCTGCCCAAATAGCATGTTGAGAGAGAAGGATGAGACGGTGGCAGAAGAGGACGTCAACTCTAACAAGAGGATTATCTATAAGGTGACCGATGGCATTCCATCTCCTCAGACTCAAAGAAAGTATGCTTATCATTTCAAGTGTTTTGTCGACCATTTTGAAGGAATAACCGAATAATCCCTTCTATTAAAGGCAGAGAAAGAGCCAAAGGTCCTGCAGGCGATGATTATCCAATGGATAAAGCATCTCTCGACTAACCAACATCATAAACACTCGACTATTCACCATGAAGTTGCTGCGATTCTACATTTCTTCGAATGGAATGATGTAAGATTGAATACGAAGAAAATCAACAGGTCTATTCCGCAGGATGAGGGAGAACAAAGGGCAAGACAAGACAGACATTACACGCATGCATAGATACAGCAAATTCTCACCAAGTGTGACGAAAGGGCTAAAGTCATTATCCTGCTCATGGCCTCTATGGGGATGAGAATTGGTGCATTGCCAGGCCTAAGAATTTGCGACCTCTCAACTATGCCCCAGAGAAAGGACTTGTATAAAGTCCAAGTCTACGCTGGGACTAGGGACTCACATTATACTTTCACAACGCCAGAATGCAAGAAGGCAATAGATGATTACCTGACATTCAGAGAGGTACACGGCGAGAGAATAGAGAAAGATTCACCCCTTATCAGAGAAGCCTTTGACGCTACTGCCCGGTACGCAGCAGCCAAACCTAAACCATTGCTGGAGAGCGGACTTGAGACAGTAATGTATCGAGTATTGACAAGGTCAGGTTAGGTCATCGGAGGTTATGCGTTCACACGGTCTCCGTAAGTTCGTAATTACACAGATGAAAATGGCAAGAGTTGATTTCAATGACCGCGAATATCTAGTCGGTCATAAACATAGCAGAGGATTAGACATCCATTACGATAGGACTACAGAAGAAGACCTACTAGCCGAATATGAGAAAGCAATTCCCTTTCTTACTATAGTCCCAACCCAACGACTAAAGGAAGAGAACGAAGAGTTAAAGAATAATCAGCAAGACTATCTTGCTGAACTAGGTGACCTTCGTCATGAATTTAACGAGATGAAATAGTTACTTGTCCACCTGAATAAGGAAAATCAGAAGCAGTTAGTCAATGAGTTCTTCCAAAAGGTTGGGGATAAAGCTGATATCGATTGGTCATGTGATGATTGATTAAAAGATGCTGCTTAAAGTTTGCTATCGGCTGGCCGGTGTCAAACGCATACAGAGAAAATTCTGAATGGTTTTTTAAACAATGTTTGACATATGCTTTAAGGTCTTGGAAACAAATAGAATAGCCCGGTTTAGTGTTGTAGTAAATACAAGTTTTATCCAGGTTTGGAATCAGATTTTGAAAAACGAGCGTTTCAGGACGGTCAAAGATTAATAAATCTTCTTCATTTTGTGCCGATTTACGCCTCTCTTCATAGACAACTCATTGAAGTAGAGGATCATGCGAAAGTATCAAATCCTGACATTAATTGGTTCAATATTAGGGATTGTATCAACCTCTCTCGCCATTGCGATTATATTTTTCCCGAATGCAGGTAGAACTTTGTTTGGAGAATACTGGACCGATACACATCAGATCGAGGAACCAGTTTCATTCGTTTATGCCGCAACAATTCTGTATATTACTGCTATTTTTTGCGCACTTGTCATAAAGCAAAAGACCAAAGATGTAGGTGTTACATTGTTAGTAATCGCCGTTGCAACTTTGATTGTGGGGGTAGGAGGCTTCAGTGTAATATGTTTTGCATTTCTTCTTACAGGTGGAATTGTGGCATTAAGATACAAAATGCCTTCAGGTAACAGTTAGACTTTAAGTTTAAATGGTTAGATAAGGTAAAGTGCTGCTGCGTCCACCTGCTTCTTGCGCAGCCAGCGAACACAGCAAGCCCTTAACCTGAAATCGATGTCATCTAATTTCTTTTGTTGTCATTGAAGAAATCAATGTCCATTATACTACGCTGCTACTGAGTTTAAACATTTCTTTAGACTAAAGAATGAATAAATCGAAGAAGAAACACACAGGCAATGACGAGAGTGGATTATAGTATACATATTATCAAGGCAGCATTTAAGTTTTTTAGCTACTAGTACTAAACTATAATAAAAATATGCATGATAGCATCAGATTGCATCACAAATTGATGAAAGTCCAAGGGAATGATACAGAAAGAATCAAACCATATACCGCATCGTCAAGGTTCGGCAAAGATGTAGAATCTCTCTATAAAATAGGAATGACGTCAGAGGATATATCATATTCTTTGAGTGTACCAATTGACTTTGTCCGGAGGCAGAGAGCCAGGATTGCTAGGGCCTCAGAAGAAAGAAGAAAATTTCTGAGAACTGGAATTTTATCGGAACCTGAAGCAGGTGTCTTTCACATATTACAAAAATGAAAGCATCTGAATTAGACGCAAATCTATTCCCTACAAAAGAGGTAGTAAAGGCCTATGAAAACGTAGGACAAGAATATGAGAGGACATGTCATGATAGGGCATGGCAGGAGTGGTTTTATCCACTTGTAACTGCCGAACCTGTAGCAAAGCAGGAAATTAAGAAGTTAGTTCCTCAGTAATATCGAACTAAAGACCGGAATGGATATTCTATAACGTAGAATTGTATGGCAATGATTGGAAAGGTAATCGAAAGGATTTCTCGTATGTGGAAGGCGTAACGGAAGGAATGCCTGTATTCAATCACGAGGTGGAACCCAGTACAAATAAAATAATATCAGGAACCACTCAGGTCCTAGAAATAAAACGGGAATATACAATCCCCTTCACCAAGGCTAAAGTTGAAGAGATTTCGAACTACTTCAAAAATCCCTTGTCCTGTATAGTAGTAGCACCTGATGGAAGAAAGTATTCTGTTTCACTAGAACAGTTCAAGAATCTTGGATATAACGAATTAGTAGATATGTGTACAGGTTGGGCTGAGTTTGGACGACGACGTAGGGGCGAGAAGGTTTATTCTTAGTAGGTAGCGAATAACGTCAATCAAGCAGAACAATCTTAGAGTCTAAATCCCATAGAAATCTTATATAACTAATCTATGTACTATATCTTTTACATATGTCATCAACAAGATGGATTTGTGTCTATTGCAACAAAACACTACTAAACAAAGATGACTTTATGGAGTGCCTTAAAGACCGCAGTGGTGCGTACCACGGTTGGAAGTTCATGGTTGACTGATTGGCTAGTCGTTAACTGACGAAGTAGGAAATGGTCAGATTTAGAGCACATGTTGACATTGACATTGAACCATCTTCCAATAAGACATTACAAGTAAAATGGCTGGAGAGAAGAGAAGGCTAATCATTTTGATAGATTCAGATTGTCGTCAATGTTCTGGCACTAATAACAGAATGATAAGGTAGAATATGGTACAATTATATTCTCTAAGACTAATAACTCCGATAGAAATAAAGGTAACAACTGGTGCAGGGGCCCCTGGTTAAGGAACTTGTTAGGCGCTTGGTCAAACGTAACAAGTAAGCCCCTGCAAATACAATACGCAATTTGGGTATGTATGGTTTATGGAAGGCGGCTAACAAGTAGTAATAGTAGTATATAAGATGCCAAGAAAACCACTTAGCAAAAAGGAGTTAGCAGAAATCTGGACCAACCGTCACATGCATGGAATTGCAGAACTTCAAACCAAAGGCCTGACGGAGGAAGAGGAGGGCCAAAGGATGAAGGAGATCTTCTCAGAAATTGCTGCTATGGGCTACGAACATATTCATACATTGAAGGTAGTCCCATTAGACGATAGAAGGAAACCATATTACGTACACATAGATAGTTTAAACGGAAAGTAAAATCCGGTAGTAGTTTTACACTTAAAAACGATACTTTACAAATCTTATCTTATAGACTTTCTTTCTCTTCCTTATTCAGTTCAGGAAGTTCTAACTCTTTGATTATTTCTTTTAGTCTAGACAAGAGTGTCTTGACCTTAGAATCTTTCTCTTCTGTTTTAACAAATTCATCCAGTATGTCTGTCTTATATCATCAATCGGCTGCAGGTCATCAATATCATCTTTCAATCTCTTATGGATTTTCCTTAACCTAGGTTGTAACTCTGGAACCTGTAGAAATAATTTATCCATCCTAGTAACAAAGCTCTCTTACTACCTTAGGCCTTATCTTATCTACTGTAGCAGGTTCTACGGCATAGTTATAATCTCTAAAGAGAAATTCATCTTCCATTCTAGACTTAATATAGTCAAAGAATCTCTGAGGCCCGACAGTATCTATAACATGGTCTAACTCTATCCTCTGCCTCGCAATATATCTAAGTACCTGGCGTTCATCTAGGATAAGACTTTTGACTAAATTTATATTATATTCACCATCCCCACTCCAATCCAGAGGCCAGTCTATCCATTTCTTTTTTGGGTTATACTTATTCAGAATATCCGTGACAAACTTCATCTGTCCAGGGTCGGCGTTATAGCGCTCTTGAACATCTCTACGTTCCGCGCTCCGGACGGGGATGCTACTTCTAATTCCGTCAACCTTAACTCCTAGTTATTTCTTGATTGACCTCTTATACACATCTAATAGCCGCTTAACAATATCGTCATACGTTTCACTTTTGCGTCCTATGGACGTAAGTTCTTCGTATGTATCATCCTGTAATTTGATTTGTTTAGGCAACTGAGACATTACACTAGACTCGGTAATATAAGCCATATAAGTCTTCCGGGTCGAATGGATAAACATAGTACAATGCATACTTTGCATAAACTGCATAACGCAAGTCTTGTGGGTCTTCCCAGTAAACGTTTATATTCGACGCAGTCGACTGGTAATACCATGCCGAATCAACAGATTCAAGAACAAAAGAGTGAATTGCAATACCCACCTAGTACAGAAATAGCATATCCTTACAGCGATAGATAGGCTCAGGTCATTATTGGCCAATACCTAGGAATGGGTCTCCTGGTGGAGTAAGTCTACTGGGGTCACTGATTGCTTTAGTTATACCAAATAACTTGATAGGCCTCATAGGTGTTATTCCGATTGTAATAGGGATTAAGGAACTCGTAGAATTACGAAAGAGGAAGCATGGCAATGATTATTCTGATGATTATCCTAATAATGGTAATAATAGAGAAATAACCAAATATCTATCTCGAAACAGATGGGCTTCCTATCTTCCGTTTTTAACAGTTGCAATTATAACATTTTCTGGAGGAGAAGAAATCGGCGCTTATACCTCGATATTTGCTGCGTATCACAGCCTGCCAGAGATATCCACTATTTTCTCAGTAGTTATGATATTAACAGGAGTTTGGTGCGCTATCGGCGCTTATCTAGTCAACCATACTCTTTTTGCGACCCGTTTCCGTAGCATTGCTGACAGAGCATTGCCATTTGTGTTAATAGCACTTGGAGTATACATTTTGATAATTGCATTTCTCTTGGCGTAGGGAAGACTGTAAAAGATAAACTGCTGGCAGTCGAGGAGAGGAAATGACTTAGCAAAAGAAACAGTCAAGCAGCAAAATGCATAAAGCATTCTTTCACGAAGGAACAAATGCATAATTTGAGTTCAGTCCTGCATAGCCTGAAAATTAATATCGACATCAAAGAACGTAGGAAGCAGGTTGCATCAATGCTATCAAGGGCAGTCAGTGAAACAGAGATTGCAAATCAGTTAGGAGTCAACCAGGCAACCATATCATTATGACATAAAGGCACTAAACGCTGAAAGCCAGCGGTTTATATTCGATTTAGCCAGGGAAGACCTTGCTTTCTATTATCGCCAATCGCTCGACGGAATATTAGAGTGTAAGCGGCGCGCATGGCAAATATTCAATGATCCTTTAATTTCTGTAAAAGAGAGGTTATTGACACTTAAGATTATCATGCAGGCTGACGAAACCAAGTTTAGGCTTTTGTCAGATGGGCCTGGTCTGATGGCTGTCAAAACATTGGAGCAGCGATTACAAAGGCTTGAATGGAGTAGATATACGACTCCGGAGCATATAAGCTCAGCGGGTTGCGATCAAAGAGAGAGACGTGAAAAATCAGATAATCATTTACGCCATGCCTATAGGGGTCGAATCTCTCCGGACAGAAAGAATTTTAAGTCATTTCAAGCATTTTGTGCTCATCTCAACTAAATAGCATGATGGTGTTCAAAAAAGAAGAATGGCGTAACTTAAGTGATGCTTACTGCTTGAATTAACGTCTTGCTTGCAATTCTGAAACAATACTTTAACAAAACAATTGACTGCCAAAATTCGTATACAATATTATCAATTTACCTCTAGGGCAGATCAACTTAGTCAAAGTTTGAGCTTATAATTACAAGTTACATAGTAACTCAATTCACGAGCGAATCTCTTGTGATATAGTAGACAGTTAGAGTAAAAAGCGCATGTTTTCGGATGAAAAGATACCCAGTTGATGTTCATCGATCGCTTTATGAATGAAGTTGGCCTGGCTTTTGAAAATAGTGATTTTTTTACAACTCTTCCAATCTAAACAGATATCAGCCGGCTTTCTCTTAGCTCAGACTTGCCAATATGGAATAGCCAAGCTTGAAATTCAAGTCAAGGCATGTGGTGGTATCCACACCCACACCAATAGTAATCTTAGGTGAACAGGCTATGTTGAGTATCCAAGCCATATGGATCCTACGGGAATGCCTCATCAATCAATTTATTCGCCGGTTCACCCGAAGGCAGAGGAGCATTCCTGTCTAGCTCATACTTGAATATGTCAGGAAAATTTATGTCCAAAATCACGTTTCTGCCAACCGCTATAATATGGGACTTTGGAATATCAAATCTCGTGTTTGAATACCCGAAAATGACAATTTTGTCGTTTGTTTCTTTCATTACATGTCCCACATCATCTTCATTATTTGCTCTGACTCCTTTATTGAACAAGGACATTGGATATTTTCCCTCATATGTTGCTAAATCAACAACTTTATCGTCATGTGGCCATGGGTCCTTTCTGCTGGTAGGTAAGGGTATCTTTCGGCTAACGGTATATTTCTTAATTATATCAGCAAATGGGAGACCAATAAGTACGTTTCCACCCACCTGTTCTATTTCTTTGATCGGTATATCATATCTATCTTGTTTCCCGCCAAATACTACTATCGTATCCGGAGTCTCACGAACAACATGCCCGATATGAGGAGCGTCTAATGCCTTCACGCCCTTGTTGAAATATTTGCCCGACGTCAAACTCAGTATTATTCATCGTGTCCGGGTTTTAAATAGTTGCCTAGGCATTCAATTGCTATCGGATACGTAGATAGACTGCATTTGAAAGTATTCGATGCGACAAGCAAATTCATTGTAATAATTTTCATGACTTAATAATTAAGGGGCCTTATTGTAAAAATCATTTTAAGTATGAAACTACTATTAATACAGTGCACTTGAGCTTAGATCAAGGTATTGATACTCCCTCACCAGTAGAAGAAGATCGCTTGTTTGTTAATGACACTAGAACTAGTGGGTTGACCCAAACAAGTCATTCACACAAAATCCTAGTGGTAGATGATGAACAAGACATAGTATTCACCTTAAAGACAATCTTGAATGAGGCTGGGTTTTCGGTAGATGCCTTCACAAATCCTTCTGTTGCCTTCGAAATGTTTAGACCTGAAAAGTATGAATTAATTATTTTGGACATTAGAATGCCAGGCATTAATGGATTTGAATTGTATATGAAATTGTTAGAACAGGATAGTTCAATCAAAGTATTATTTCTTACAGCTGTTAACGAATTCTCAATGTATTCAAAATTTAAGAGTAGCGTATCTCCGATGTCAGGTAAGCGGTATTATTTACAGAAGCCAGTAGACCTTACAAAGTTATTGCAACGCGTTGACGACATGCTAGGTCTTTGATTGTGAATTACATGCGGGTTTCCTTAGCCCATTTGAACTGTAAATAATTCCTTTCTAAAGCATCCACTCCTGCAAAGGCCAGAATTTGAGGTTAGCGGAAGAAAGATTCATCTACGACCGGTTCTATATCTAGACTATGATGGTAAATACGACGGTCCAGCGAGAAGTTAAAAAAGCCAATAGTCAGGCAGAAACCGAAAAATCCCTCACACTGAAAGATATCTCACCAAAATGGTTCGAAAGGCTATTTGGTAAAGAGAGACGGCTTCCCGTCCCATTATCTCCAGTTTGGTTTAAATGGTATTTTGAATTAGATTCTCCTTCTAAATGTATCATAGGTGAAGCACATGGTTACTCCTCTTCATATGAACAGACTTGCAAAGAATGCGATCGATTGGGATGGAGTTTTGGTAAATCTTTTATTCTTAGATCCAGGACAAGACTGGAGGATGACGTCAACGACTTCGTTCACCATTGGAACACAAAACATTTAAGATAATTTTTCATGCATAGGAACCAAGGTTACCTTCGGATATAGAATTCATATCATCTTCAGTAAAGCTGTTTTTATTTCAAGAAATGGACCTACCAAGGTATTCTGTGAGAGTTCATTTGTGATCTGAGCCAGCTAAGATTACAAAAACCCCCTTTTTTTATCTTCGAGGGTGACTTCTCATGTATACTTTGGCACAATCGCTAAGATATTGCACCAATCCCCTGTCCAATTAATCCTTTGGTTGTTGCTTCTATTGGGTAGCGCTGGGAAATTAATGCCGTTATATAGCTCTCTTGTCGTTGTTTTTTTCAAATACAGCGATATCACTGTTTTTCCACCTAGATTTGCGGTATTTGTTATTGTGTCAAATAGGGGTGTATTAAACCTGACCAGTGCACTAGGTATAGGTCTCATTATAGTCATATAATCCCACACTGAAATTAAACCAAAGTATGTACTATTCTTTAACTGACTTTGCCTAAACGCTGTCTTCAATTCTCAATCCTTGCCCAGCGAGTGCTGTCGGAAACAATTCTGCTTTTGTGTCTAAGTTACCCAATACCATAGCAAAAATGCATGTACTAATTACGACGACAATCTCGACAATAGTATTGTTGATATGAAGTACTGTATGTGGTTTAAGCATAGTTTTAATTTAATTACCGTTGCTATCGGAATACCTATGAAAATTGACACGAGCGAGAATTAGAAAAAAACAAATTTATTGATTTAGTGTTGATTTTCATTTAGGTTATCCATTTTTTAATTTATGATACCAAGGATTGGTAAGGATGGTTGATGGTTGTTCTCAATCAGTGTAGTATCAGTTCGGCTCGCGAACCGAATCATTCCTATAAATCCCCTTAGTGAGTAAAATAACCTTAAAGTCCACAAGAAAGGGGGAACCATAAATTTACGTTGTGAATTTTTCACGAGAAAAGCAATTGCAGACATCTAGATACAATTGTCATTACGTCTCAAGGTAATAGTAGATCGATCGTAATACTGAATTTCGGGCCCCCAATAAGGTGGATGGTTGAAGCTAGGTAAAGGTTATCTGTATGAGTATGATATTTATGTAGTGTATGTTTGCGAAGGCACGCTGCAAATTGTGCAATGATCAGGTAAGGTTTGCATTGCGACATCTCCGGATCAAGCATCCAGAAGTTTTGAGTGACAAGGATGTAGCTAGGCTTAATATGCCACAGATAATGAAAAGATTCTTTGTTTAGCAAAATTATAAGTTAATGTCTCAAACTAGGATCGAGGAATCGTGTCATTTATTTTTGGTTGGTTCAGACATCATTCAATTTTATTCAAAGAGATCCTAGTAAGTTTTCATAGGTGGCACTTAATAACATCTATCAGCAATGCACTACCAACTTGTTCTCCTCCTTAGTTTTAAGTAATTTTGCTTACGATCCTTAGAATAGCTGATGTATAACTGCGATTTCTCTTTTCTTGTCCTCAGGCATCAAGTCATTTTGTACCATTTTCCAAAACTGAGAGCCTGCATAGGTTAATGGAATTCCTTCCGGACAGATACAGCCCTACGTTCATACCTGTTCAAGTTCTTTCGGTGAAACTGAGTTCTGGTAAATTAGCCATATTTCGAATACAAGTACAATTATTGCAATGTTCGCTCTTTACATCACAGGTAGTATTCTGCAGCCTTTGTTCGTACCTCACCCATTCTTAAAGCCCGCTTCACCGGTAGCTCATGCCATCTGGATCTGGTGTTTTTCAACAGTTATTGGGAGTCTAATAGTCATCATAATCAGTTCTTGCTGCCCGCTCCTTCTCTTGTACGTTCTTGAAATACCTAATATCGTCTTCCAATTCTTTCGTCGGATTAGAAAATTTTGAGAGATTCTTATCGGATTCCTCTATCATTCTGTCTACAAGGTGTACTCTCCATGCCTTGTAGAATGCAAAAGCCTGTGATTCCTTTAATTCAGGCACGGGTACGAAGCGAGACGCCTCCAATTTTCCGTCACTGATCTCCTTTTCAACGAATTGGATGCATTTTGATACCAACATAGTGTCTATTTCTCTCCATTCCATTTCATTATCTTTCCTCCTTCTAAACCTCCTTGTAGCCCCGTATTAATCTATGGATGGTAGTATCGTAACATTCATTATGTGCACCTAGAATCATAAATTATTCAGAGCCTTCATTACGATAAGTGTTAAAGCATTTCTCTTTATAATCTCATCTTTTAAAACAACCACATGGAAGTGCTTTCAATATTTATAGCATCTAGCTGAACGGAAATGCTTCAT
>Ga0081455_10002773_pt1 | contig 20641 bp, 12 predicted proteins | sample TabmetS3T2R1_FD_70207 | JGI IMG/M metagenome (GOLD analysis project Ga0081455, IMG submission 70207) | Tabebuia heterophylla rhizosphere microbial communities from the University of Puerto Rico - S3T2R1 | ecosystem: Host-associated > Plants > Roots > Rhizosphere ...
GATTCGGATCCATTGAAGAATCGCTTAGGGAGCAGTTACCTAGTTTTAAAACGAAAATAATCGATTTTTTCAAAAGAATTTCATTGCCGTGGCCGTTGATTCTGATATGAACAGGGATAGCGGAGTGTCGCGAGGACCGATGACCCGCACGTATGAAAACGTGGGGAATTTTTGTACCTATCGTTATGTTCGCAGCCTTTGGGGGCCCGCGCTGCGAAGCTACGGTTTATCATTCCGACGGGTCAGCGGTGAGCGTGCAGGCTTTGCACAACGCAGCATTAAACGGAGATACGATCACGCTTCCTACCGGAACTTTTACGTGGACAACCGGTGTGACAATTTCGAAAGCGATCAAAATCCAAGGCGATGGAAGTGGTCGCATCATTGGTCAGAGCCGGTCGAACGTCGCGGTTGGTACGGGCAGTAAGACATTTGCCACCAAAACAGGATTGAACATTTCGTCCGGTAACACGCTACGCATTGAGTCCATGCCACTCAGCAACGGCACGACTGATGGTCGAGGGACATGGATGCAGGGAACCGTTACGAGCTACTCGGGCACGAACTTGACGATGAATGTGACAACGAGTGGCGGTAGCGGGACCCATGATTTCTGGAAGATCGAGACGATTCCAGCAACGACTATCAATCACGGAACTGACGCCAACACGCTGTTCACATTGAACGAGTCGAGCGCTGGGAGTATTGAGCTGTTTGGAATTCGCTTCACGCAGTTTGGTGACCCTGCGCAATCGAATACAAATGGTGTTGTTATCAATACTGCGAGCAACGGACAACCAGTATTGATTCACGACTGTTGGTTTAGTGAACCGGACAGCAATCATGTCGCCATACTGTCAGCCACTAACCGCGGCGTGATTTGGAATTGTTCGTTTGACGCTTCTCCGTTCGCGTTGAGTTCACTGGCGGTGCAACACAAAGTCGCGGGCGCGACTACTTCCTGGACTGCGCTTTCCACTTTTGGAGCGGCAGACACCGCGGGGACCAGCAATCTGTACATTGAGGACTGCGATTTCCATGCCTATCTGAACTGTGGCGATAACGACGATAACGCGCGCATGGTCTTAAGGCATTGCGTGTTTGATAACTCTGGTTTTGGCACACACGGCGCAGACACATCGAGCTGGGGCCAACGGCACTTTGAAATTTATGATAGTGAGTTTGTATTCAACTCCACAAACGGGGACGTGCTGAATATTAACTGGTGGGCGTTCGTGCGTGGCGGCACGTTTGTTGTAACTGACTGCATCATGCCGCTTATCCAGAGCCAGGATTACGGCACTAAATCTTCATTCAATCTCACAGTAATGAATTTGCAGCGCAACGCCGGGCCGAATCCATGCTGGGGTGTCGGGACGACTAACGGTGCGCTTTATCATTCGCCTAGACAGGTCGGCTTTGGGCGTGTTACGGGGAGTGGCCGGGATGGAGAGGGGCGCACGAATGACAGCGTAACCTATGTTGGTGATAGCGAGCCAATTTATATTTGGAACATCACCGGACCGGCTCCGATCATTTCGACTTCCGACTACGGAGGAAGTGAATGCTCGAATCCAGATCGTTCGTCCAATTACATAAAGTCAGGGCGAGATTACTTTTATGGGACTGCCAAACCCAACTATCAAAAGTTCGTTTATCCACATCCTCGGAGGAACATTGGACCAACACCCACTCCAACGGCCACAGCAACCCCGACCGCGACAGTTACGCCTTCTCCAACGCCGGCACCGACCCCCCGTGCTCCGAGAGCATTGAGAGCAACCAATGTGACTGCCGATAGCTTAACCGCAAACTGGAGTAGTGTGACCGAAGCCACTGGTTACCGATTAGATGTGGCCACTAACGATTCCTTTACCAACTATGTTCCGGGGTATCGAAATCTGAACGTTAACAATACGACGAGTCGGAACATAACTGGCTTGACTGCGAACACGTTCTATTATTACCGGTTACGCGCTTACAACAGCAAGGGCACGAGCCTGAATTCGAACGTCATCAGGGCAAAAACGAGCCAAGCTTCTCAGGATAATCGCCACCAGCAACAGCCAAGCCAATAAACACTGCTACTGCGACTGCATCGCTAAAACGCCGGTACACTCCAAGTGATGTTCTTGTGGTTAAGAAATAACACTTTGGTTTAGGATGGCCACGGCACAACTCCTCCGCCGTGGTTAGACCTGACTGATCTGGCGGACTTTTAATATAAACGGCCATAGAGATTAGGCCGTATTTAGTCCCGCTGCGGCTCAACGACTCCTGGTACGTTGCGCTTCTTGAAGATGAGAATTGCGTACATCGCCCCTTACCAAGGGCCTGGCCTTATAAGTAGCCGCCCAATCGTGCGAAATCTCGCGCTGGCCGGCAATTTGAAGATCGAATTGGTGGCAGAACTTTTACACCAAGGCGGTCATGATATCGAAATTCTCTCGCAAGGTGAAGTTATCGAACGCCGCTTCAGGATCTATTCCGGCTTCCGCGAACGAAGCCCGTATCACTCGAAGATCCCTGTATATTACGCGTCGGTCCTCCCGGTCAAATTCGTGAATATCCTGTGGTCCAGCCAGCGCACACTAGCGCTTTTTAAAGAGCGACACCGCGCCGCTCCGTTTGATCTAGTCATGATCTACAATCTGAAACTTCCACAAATGATCTGCGCGAAGTACGCCCTACACCGTCTTGGTTTGCCGGTCGTCCTGGAGTACGAAGATGACGCGTTTGTGGACGTTGCAGGAAAAGATGAAGAAGGACTTATATCCAGATACTACTCCAACCTTGCGAAAGACATCCTAAACACCGTATCTGGAGGCGTGGGTGTTTCGCCTCATATTTTGTCCCAACTCCCGCCCTCAATCCCCAAGATACTTCTTCGCGGTGTAGTAAGTGATGACATTTTGAAGTTAAGTGAGCAAAACGATAGTTCTAGGAAAAATTGGGTGGTCTACTCCGGTACGCTCTACAGGAGCAAAGGTCTCAAGCAATTGATAGCAGGTTGGACAAAGCTGGGTTTGCGTGGCTGGGAGCTCCATATTGCCGGTGACGGTGAACTTAGGTCTGAATTAGAAAAGATGGCTCTAGGCCACAAAGGAATTGCATTTCACGGGCTTCTTAGCAGACGGGATAACGCCCTTTTGCTGAGCGAAGCTAAGATAGGGATTAACCCGCATGACCTTAGCCGGACGCCTGGCAATGTATTTGCGTTTAAAATCATCGAGTATCTCGCCGCAGGAACTCATGTTATTACGACTCCAATGGGCACATTGGAATCAGAAATCGAGGCTGGAATCACGTACATGCTGGACAATTGCCCGGACACCATTGCAGCGACATTAAGACAAGTGATAGAGGACCGCTGGTACGAACGCAAGGCAGTAAAAGTGGCACAACAGACGTATGGGCCGGTCGGAGTTGCAAAATCCTTGGATTTTCTTGTCAACGAAGTCATGAACAGGAACGTGCGAGACAACAAATGCAGTAGGGTACGCCTTTGGTTCGACCCGAGAAGTGCCGCAAAGTCCCAAGATCTAGTTCGTCATTCTTTGTTATGAGTATTGCGATAGTTACTGGGTCGGCAGGGCTGATCGGCTCCGAAACCTCTAGGAAGTTTCACCGAGAGGGTTTTGATATCGTTGGAATTGATAACGACATGCGGGCGCGGTTTTTTGGAGCCGGCGCTTCGACCGCTGGAACTCGTGCGTGTCTGCAAGGTTCGCTGGAGAATTACGTCCACGAGGATTTGGATATTAGGAATGCTGGCGAAGTGGCGGCACTGTTTGCGCGGCTTGGCACTGCAGTCAAGGTTGTGATTCATACTGCCGCTCAGCCCTCCCACGATTGGGCAGCACGCGATCCCCATACCGACTTTCAAGTGAATGCCCTTGGCACCTTAAACTTGCTGGAGTCCACACGCCGCCATTGCCCCGACGCAGTTTTCATTTTCACTAGCACAAATAAGGTTTATGGCGACACACCTAACCGGCTCCCACTGATCGAACTGAAAACATGTTATGAAATCGAATCGTCGCACCCGTACCATGCCGGAATAGACGAAACCATGTCCATTGATCAGACGAAACATTCGTTATTCGGCGCGAGCAAAGCCGCGGCCGACTTGTTGGTACAGGAGTATGGCCGCTATTATGGTATGAAGACGGTTTGCTTCCGAGGCGGATGCCTGACAGGACCCGCTCATGCTGGCACGGAATTACATGGCTTCTTGGCTTATCTGATGAAATGTACCGCCAACGGTCTGCCTTACCGCGTCTTTGGCTACAAGGGCAAGCAGGTTCGGGACAACATTCACAGTTACGACCTTGTGAATACGTTTTGGGAATTCTTCAAGGCGCCTCGGTGTGCTGAGGTCTATAACATTGGTGGAGGACGACATTCATGCTGTTCAATGCTGGAGGCAATTGAGGCTTGCCAGAGAATCAGCGGGCGGAAGTTGAATTGGCAGTACGTGGAAGACAATCGGATTGGCGATCACATCTGGTGGATCAGCAGTGTGGCCAAGTTCCAAAGCCATTATCCGCAATGGCGTTATCGCTACAATCTTGAGGCCATTCTCCGAGAGATTTACGCTGCTGTCCAGGACGCTTCTGAAGTGCCTGTCGCGCTTGGTGTTTGAGCGTGCGTTCCGTTTTAGTGTTATCGGCATGAACCAATTATTCATAATTCAATTGCCGGGTTGCAACTGCTGTTTGATCAGCGTTGGCACGCGTTGGCTACACCGCCTCTTCGGCACGTGGCTATCAAACCTCCACCATTAATGGTTGACTTTCGCTTTTACGAAAGGCCGACGCTGTTTGGCTGGTAGTCGGGAGCAAAGAGCGATTTCCGCGTTCCCGTCACGCGGAACGACAATACTTGGAAGATAGCTTATATGACCGCTCGTGTAGGCGCACTCAGCCGGAAGATTCCGTTTTCAGCAAACGGTTAATAACGAATCGGAAAAATTTGTGATCGGAGTTTCTGCCATCATTTGCACGCACAATCCGCGACCGGATTATTTACGTAGGGTTCTGGCTGCACTCAGGACACAAACCTTACCGAAGGAGCGGTGGGAATTGTTACTCATTGACAACGCGTCCAAGGAACCGTTAACAGATGGCTACGATTTGTCTTGGCATCCACAGGCCCGCCAAATCCGCGAAGACGAACTCGGACTAACCCCAGCCAGATTGCGTGGGATCGGCGAAGCCAGGGGCAGGCTTCTTGTATTCGTTGATGATGACAATATCCTAGCGCGGGAATACCTCGAACAAGCGACGGCGATCGCCGGATCCTATCCGCACATTAGCGTTTTCGGCGCCGGTAGCTTGGACCCAGAATTTGAAGAAGAACCCGAACCGGTAATCCGGCCTTGGCTGCGCCTGCTCGCGTTGCGCAGCGTGACGCGACCAATATGGACGAACAATGTGGCGGATTACTTCTGTGCTCCTCACGGAGCGGGTCTATGCGTTATGCGCGAGGTCGCCGTGCGCTATTCTCAATTCGTACGCGAATTGCGAATATCCAAGGTGCTAGATCGACATGGGAAAAATCTATTCTCCTGCGGAGACGACCCTTTTTCATGGCTATCTGTTGGAAGCGATACTGGGTTCGGGATCTTTCCCGAATTGCGGATTACGCATTTGATTCCGTCAGGGCGTGTGCGCCAAGACTATGTTGTGCGACTTGTTCACGGTCATACCTTCTCACATGTCGTGCTCCGTTACGTGGTTTATGGTACCAACCCGCGTTTTGCTACCGTTCTCGACCGTCTGCGCACACTCGGTCATGGGGTAAGGGAGGGATGGTTCTCCATGCGTTGCCGATTGGCGGAGTCACGCGGAACGGCTGATGCGATTCAGTTCATTTCCGAGCACAAGCTCCAGCCGTTCAATATTCTTACAAGTCCATAATGGCGGGTAAGACCAGAATCAGAATGGAAGACATGTCTGGGTCTTCGACTCCACGTATTGAACCAGTGCCGGAAGGAATCGCCCGCCCCATGTGGTCGGTGATGATCCCCACCTACAATTCTGTGAAGTGGTTGCGCCAAACGTTGGAGAGCGTGATGGCTGAGGCCTGCGGACCTGAACGGATGCAGATCGAGGTGGTGGACAACTGCTCGACCGAAGGTGATCTGGAAGCATTCGTTAGAGAGGTCTGTGGAGATCGCGTGACGTTTTATCGACGTCCAACAAACGAAGGTCCTATTGTCAATTTCAATCAGTGCATCCAAAGAAGCCACGGGCACCTAATCCACATTCTCCACAGTGATGACTACGTGTTGCCCGGATTTTACGACGAAATCGAACGACTCGCCGAGCTGTATTCAGAGGTCGCCCTCCTGGCAACGCGGTGCTTCTTCGTGGACGAAAATGGAGTTATAGCAGGTGTAACAACGCGTGTTCCGACGCTGGAAACCTGCGGCCGCGCTGTGGATGCGTTGTATTATGAGACTTGCATGCAATTTCCAGGAGTAGTGATCAAGCGGGAATTCTATGAGGATCACGGTGGCTATATCCCGTCACTTGTGCATGCATGTGACAGAGAGATGTGGGCGCGCGCGGTTTCTTTCAAGGGTGGAGTCGTTTCTACTAACGTCCTCGCCTGTTACCGAACGTCGACCTCGAACGAAACTGCGGCCGTGGCACGTTCCGGTGAGAATGTGCGCGACCTTTTGCGGTTGGCGGAAGTTTTTGATGGGCGGTACGAGGGGTTTTCACTTTCTCGAGCTCGACAAACAGCCGCCCACACCGCCTTAAGTCAGGCCAGAAGGTTTTCAGCTTTAAATGACGAAGACTCGGCACAACGCAATTGGCGGCTTTGGGTAGAGAACTGCTCCGGAGTGGATCGGCTTAAAGAGAGTCTGCGTCCGTGGATGCGAAGAGTTTTAAACGCGGACCAGATCTACCAGCATTCTAAAGAGACTGGCGTTAACCAGGCTGCATGCCGTAACGACCACACGCGTACAGATCAGTTGAAAGCTGAATTTAACAGGCACAACGGCTGTAAGAAGCCGAAGAGAATTTGTTTTTTCGGGCATTTTGGTTCACCCAACTTCGGTAATGAGATTACTTTTCAGACAATTCGGTACCATGTCCGCCGCCGTTATCCAGAAGCCGAGCTTGCTTGCATCTGCACAGAGCCCGACATCCTGGCAGCAGCTCAGGAAATCGAGGCCGTTCCAATCAGCCGCACCTTTGTTAAACCCGGCAAGCTCCGCACGCGATTGGCTCGGTTACTGAGAAAAGTCTTCATCGGCCTCCCAAGTGAGCCCTGGCGCTGGCTTGAAGCTTTTAAGACACTTAAGGGAGCGGATGCACTTATCATCCCGGGAACGGGACTGGTGACGGATGCGTACGGGCTAATGGCATGGGGGCCCTACAACTTGTTTAAATGGTCCTTAGTCGCAAGCTTATGCCGCTGCAAGGTTTTGTTCGTGAGCGTCGGTGCCGGTCCGGTTTATAGCGCTTTGGGAAAGTGCTTCGTCAAGTCTGCTCTTTCTTTAGCAGCTTTTCGGTCTTATAGAGACAGCGCGAGTCTGGAATACCTCAAGGGTATCGGGTTTCCGACAAACGGTGACCGGATTTATCCGGACTTGGTCTTCAGCATGCCGCGACCTGTGTTACCGCGTGATGGTGGTGAACAGCGCAAAAGAGGAATCGTCGGTCTTGGTTTGATGCCGTACGCAGGAAAGTATAGCGTCGCCAAACCGAGTGACACAACCTATAAGGAATACCTGAAAAGTCTGGTTGCGCTTGTGCGATGGTTACTCGCCCACGACTACGACATTCGCATGCTAATTGGCGAGGTCACTGACAAGAGCGCTTCAGAAGACTTCAAATCTTTGCTAAGAAAATCGTTGGGTCATTACGATGAAAATCGTCTCATTGATCAACCGGCACGCTCTGTAGAGGAATTGCTACCCCAGATCGCCGCTACCGACGTAGTGGTGGCAACGAGATTTCACAATGTACTCCTGGCGCTTGTCCTTAATAAGCCGGTCATCTCTATTTCCTTTCATCACAAATGTGCGTCGCTAATGAAAGACATGGGCTTGTCCGAGTACTGCCAGGACATTAATCACATGAATACTGGCAAACTGATCGACCAATTCCAAGACTTGCAGAGCAATGCCGGCCAGCTGAAATCTCTCATCAAGCAAAGGGTCGAACAATCACGCACGGCTTTGGATGAGCAGTACAGGCTTATCTTCAAGAACATCTGAGCGAGGGTTTGTTTGTGCACCATTCTGCTCTTGTGCCGCCGTCAGTTGCCGACTTAAAGCGAAAGGCCGTAGTCGGAGGCGTGGCCGCCGTCTCGGCGCAGAGTGCGAAATTTGTTGTGCAGACGGCAACAATGATGGTGCTGGCGCGATTGTTATCACCTGAGGACTTTGGATTGCAAGGAATGGTGGTTGTGCTGACGGGGTTTCTCGGGCTTTTCAGAGACGCTGGCCTGGGAAGTGCGACAATCCAAAAACATGAGGTAACAGACGGGCAGACTTCGACGCTGTTTTGGATCAACGCGGTGATCGGGGCGGCACTAGCAACATTGTGCGTGGCTTTGGCTCCCCTTGTGGTTAAGTTTTACCACGAACCCCGCTTGTACTGGGTGGTCGTCGTGTCGAGTCTCGCCTTCTTATTCAATGGCCTGGCGGCTCAGCACGGCGCATTACTCCAACGGGCAATGCGTTTTGTCACGCAAGCTAAGATCGATGTGTTGTCTCTCGCGGTCGGTTCGGCCGTGGGCGTGGTGATGGCGTTACTTGGCTGTCGATACTGGTCTTTAGTGGGAATGGCTATCGTGACGTCAATGGTCGCTGCCGTCGCGTTATGGATCGTAGTTCCCTGGATTCCAGGCCCGCCCCAGCGTAGATCCGGCATCCGCTCGATGCTCCATTTCGGCAGCTTGGCTACGTGTAATAGCTTTGTTGTGTTTGTGGCGTGGAACGCAGAGAAGATTCTGCTCGGTCGGTTTTGGGGAGCAGATGCGCTTGGGCTCTACGGACGGGCCTTTCAGCTCGTTACTCTGCCAGTGCAACAATTGAACACTGCGGTTACGGGCGTAGCTTTTCCTGCGCTTTCGCGAATTCAGCATGATGCCAAGCGCCTGGCGCGATCCTTCCTTAAAGGATACTCCGTGCTCATTTCATTGACCGTACCCGTCACTATCAGTTGTGCTCTGTTTCCCGATGAGATAGTTCGCATTGTGCTGGGTTCAAAATGGATGGAGGCTGCGCCAATCTTCAGGTTGTTGGCTCCTGTCGCGCTGGTATTTGCAGTGGCAAACCCACTTTCCTGGTTGGTCATGGCCACGGGCCGGGCCGGCAGGGCTCTAAGCATCAGCATGGCGACAACCCCACTCGTAATCGTCGGAATTGTTTTGGGCTTGAGTCATGGTCCCATAGGAGTCGCTTCGGGGTATTCGCTTGCGATGACACTTTTGATCATCCCGATCGCAGCGTGGTCCAAACTCGGGACGGAAGTCAGCTGGGCGGATCTCTGGCGGGCCAGCAAACCACCCTTTGTAGCCGGTTTGGTGGCGGGCGTGGCAGGCCTGTTAGTGAAGCTCACCCTCCGTGACTTACCACCGATACCTTGTCTCTTGATGGGGCTTGGTGTTGTTCTAGGCGTTTACGGATGGGGCCTTCTCATTGTCATGGGGCAGAAACACGTCTACATCGACATGCTATCCCAATTATTGCCACGAGCTGAAGCTCGCGAGGAAGACACTTCAGATCGGCCATCGAAGCGGCACGAAAGTTATAAACCGACAGACCGAGTCGTTTGTTGACTTTCCGACCCCGGGGACCTCGCGATTTTTTTGAGGGAGCACTCTCGCAATGGTGGAATTAGCAGAGAATTTTGTCTTAAACAGCCAAGTCTCTAATCCAATCCTGGCGAGTGCGGCGCGCTTGCAAGTTTTGGGAAAGTCTCCTGCAGCGTTCTATTTGCGACTGAACAGGCGGATATGGGAGCATTTGCCTTCCGGTGTGCGTAATTTGTACCTTGTCCAGTCGTATGGAGCGTGGCTGCACACTTTGGTTTGCCTCCGCGCCAGGCGCCAACAGCTCTTCGGCACGTTTTTTCTACGGAATCGTCCCGCCCTCGATTTGATGCGCCGTTTAGCCAATCACAAAGCGCGGGGCTCGACCTTAAGAATTGCCGTACTGGGTTGCAGTATCGGGGCCGAGGTCTATTCAATCCTGTGGAGCGTTCGCTCGGCACGGCCGGATTTAAAGGTGTTTTTGGAAGCGGTGGATATTTCGAAACAGATACTGAGCTTCGCCGAGAAAGGCATTTACGCTCCCGATACGTCGCAAATGGTCAGTGCGTCGATTTTTGAACGGTTGACCGAAAATGAAAAGACTGAAATGTTCGATTGGGAAGGCGACCAGGCCAGAGTCAAGTCCTGGCTCAGGGAGGGAATAACATGGCAGGTTGGGGATGCCGCTAACTTTAACCTTATAAAAGCTCTTGGACCTCAGGACATGGTGGTCGCAAGTAACTTTCTCTGCCACATGGCTCCAATAGCTGCGGAAAAGTGCCTACACAACATAGCACAACTGGTTGGACCCGGAGGATATCTCTTTGTTTCAGGCGTTGATTTGAACGTTCGAACGAAGGTCGCGGTTGACCGCGGCTGGGAACCGGTGCCGGAGCTGATAGCGGAAATCCACAACGGCGACCCCTCCGTCCGAGCCGATTGGCCATGGGAATGGTGGGGACTTGAGCCCCTCAATCGCAGGGCGCAGGATTGGCAAACTCGTTACGCCGCGGTTTTCAGAATTGCTGATCAATAACACTAATGAGCAGGAACCATCTGGATGATGTGAGTAATGACCGGCCGATCGGACTCGCCGGGCACAAATGGGATTGTCTGACACTGCAGGCAATATTGTCTCTAGTCCTATCGCTCGTTATAGTCGTAAGCTCGGCGGCTACCCCTGCGTATCCGCTCAAACCAAGTGCCAATGGCCGTTACCTTGTGGACAGCAACAATGTTCCGTTTCTGATCATCGGTGATGCGCCTCACTCTATTCTGGCAAATCTCAATGATTCTGATGCCGTTAAGTACCTTACAGATAGAGGACAACGCGGATTCAACGCGCTCTGGATTGAACTACTATGCGACAGTTACACGTTTGGTTACGGCAATGAAGGGGACGCTAACTACGGACGTGACGTGAATGGTAACAATCCGTTCACATCGATATTGGGCGGTGGCTTTTACGACTTAACAACTCCGAATGAAGCGTATTGGAGCCGCGTTGATTACATTGTGCAACAAGCTGCTGCAAATGGGTTGCAGTGCGTGTTTACCCCGCTCGATCAAGGGGGCTGGACACAGACATCTCTGGCGAACGGAACGACTCTTTGCCATAAATACGGTCAATTCCTCGGCAACCGGTACAGTAACTATTCGAACGTTATCTGGAATTTTGGGAACGATTTTCAACAATGGCGAACGCCGGAAAACGATGCTGTCATCCTGGCAATCGCCGACGGAGTAAGAAGTGCCGATCCGAACCACTTGATCACGATCCAACTGGATTACTATGTTAGCGAATCGCAGGACGATCTTAACTGGATTCCTCGGATCAACACAAACGGCGTTTACACTTATTACCCCACATATGCCGAGACGCTGGTTGCGTACAACAAACCCACCATTATGCCGGTGTTGTTCTTGGAGGAGAATTACGAAGACGAAGCAAACGTGGGTGAACTAGGTACGCCGAAAGTTTTGCGGCGTCAAGAATATTGGTCCCTGACCGCCGGCGCTTTGGCCGGCCACATGTACGGAAGTTACTGGACGGACAGGTTTGCAGCGGGCTGGCAATCGCATCTAGACACGCAATGCGTGAGAGAGCTTGGATATTTCAAGACGTTCATGACATCCATAGCGTGGTACAACCTTGTTCCTGATCAGACTCACTCGTTGTTGACGGCAGGATTTGGGACGTTCAGCGACACCGGGCATGTTGGGGACAACGATTATGCGACGGCGGCGAAGGCAGCGGACGGCTCTCTGGCTATTATTTATACACCTGTGTCGCACACCATGACGGTTGCGATGGCAAACTTTGCCGGTCTAGTAACGGCAAGGTGGTTCGACCCTACAAGCAATACATTTGAAACTGTCGTGGGTTCGCCATTTCCGAACACTGGGAGCCGTAATTTCACAACGCCTGGGAACAATCAAGGCGGCGACGGCGATTGGATACTGCTTTTGCAGTCTCAAACTGGCTCTCCAACGCCTACGGCCACTCCAGGGCCAACTTCCACGCCATCAGCCAGTGCTACGCCTAGCGTAACTGCGACGCCTACCCCTAAATCAACTGCCACACCGACAGCGACACCCCGACCGTCGCCCACACCCAGGCTTGGGCCAACACCAAGGGCGCGTCCAAGTCCCGTGCCTCGTCCTTAAGGAACAAATCTGATATCCGAGAGCGGATAGTTTCTTGTATACGGCATCGGTGATTACGCAAATTAAGTCAGACAAGCAGACAGATTCAGCCGCTCGTCTTAGATAGATCCGAAAGGAAAGCTGCTAGTATGAATATCATTGCACGTATTCTCGTAACAGGAACGGAAGGGTATCTTGGGTCATTGCTAGCTCCGGAATTGATTCGGCGAGGCTATGAAGTCATTGGTTTGGATACGGGCTTTTACAAAGAACGTTCCTTCTATCGGGATAGCGGAACTACGCCACTGACGCTCGCCAAGGACCTACGTCAGGTCAGCGTGGAGGATTTGGAGGGAATTGACGCCATCGTCCACATGGCCGAACTCTCCAATGATCCGGCTGGACAGCTCGCGCCGACGATTACTTACGACATCAACCACAAGGGATCGGTTCATTTAGCCGAACTTGCCCGGAAAGCGGGAGTGAAGCGCTTCGTTTACATGTCGTCCTGCAGTGTATATGGCATTTCGGAAGGGAACGATGTGACTGAGGAGTCCGGCGTTGATCCGCAGACGGCTTACGCAGTATGCAAGACCCTTGTTGAGCGCGACATCAAACCGCTCGCGACGAGGGGATTTTCACCCACGTTCATGCGCAATGCCACTGCCTATGGCGCTTCACCGCGAATGAGGTTTGACATCGTCCTGAACAACCTGGCCGGTTTGGCGTGGACGACGAAGGAGATCAAGATGACAAGCGACGGGACACCCTGGCGCCCATTAGTTCATGCATTGGACATCGGGCGCGCAATCATCGCAGTATTGCAGGCGCCAGCCGAAGCGATTCACAACGAAGTATTCAATGTTGGCGATACTTCCCATAATTATCGCGTGCGCGAGATAGCGGAGATAGTGGGCGAGGTTTTTCCCGACTGCCGCGTAAGTTTCGGAGCTCCCTGTCAGGATAATCGGAGCTACCGTGTGTCTTTTGAGAAGATTCGCAAGCATTTGCCCAGCTTCAAATGTGCCTGGGACGCGCAACATGGAGCAAAGCAACTGTATGAACTCTTCAAGCGCATTGCACTGACGAAGGAAGTCTTTGAATACCGGACGTTTACGCGCCTGAAGCAGTTGAAATACTTGATACGGACGCAGCAGATCGATCCTCAGTTTTTTTGGACGAATGGAGTGAGGGTTTAACAAACTGTTAGCGGAAGAATTTAGACTAGCCCAGAAAACCGCCGGCTTGCCTCATATCTTCAGGAACTTCGCGCTGCAGTTGCCGTAGCAATAAACGAAGGGACCGTCGCCGGTGGTGGATTCTTCATAGTTTTCCGGCGCTCGAGGCGACAAAAGCTCACAGCGAATATGTCCATGCAGGAAAGATCTTTATTTTCTTCTAAGCGGCACGAGCCCCTTAAGCATGAGTGCGAAGCCTTTGTGCTGGGGATGAATCGACTCATCGTGATTGCATGTTTCGCGGGTGCTGCGTCGGGTCTTATCATCGGAGGCAACCCGTCAGCAGTAGCGGCAACGCCTACGCCTACACCTACATCCACACCAACTCCGACACCAGCAATGGTAACAGTGACGGTTAGAACGAATCCGACTGGCCGGAGCTTTTCCGTCGATGGCACTACTTACACCGCGCAGCAGCGGTTCAGATGGACCAATGGTTCAACCCACACCATCGCCACCACTTCGCCTCAGAGCTCTGATCCCGGTGTCCAATACGTTTGGAAGAAGTGGAGCGATCAAGGAGCGATCTCGCACACGGTTTCGCCGACAACAAACACGACTTACACGGCCAGCCTCACGACCCAATACTTCCTGACCATGACCGCCGGAACCGCTGGGACGGTGACTCCCTCCAGTGGATGGCAGAATGCTGGAAAGAACATCACTATCAAGGCCAAGGCCAACCGTGGGTTCGACTTTGTCAATTGGAACGGCAGCGGAACAGGATCCTATACTGGGGTGAACAATCCAGCTTCAATCACAATGGGCGGACCCATCACGGAGACGGCCTCTTTTACTTCAAGTCCAACCCCAACCCCAACGCCAACTCCAAGTCCGACTGCAACAGCGACAGCGACAGCTACCTTTACTCCAACCCCTACCGCGACAGCCACGTTCACGCCGACGCCGGAGGAGAGTCCAACGCCTACAGCTACGGCAACGTTTACTCCAACCCCTACGGCCACCTTTACACCAACCCCGACAGTGACGGCGACACCTACACCGACACCCCTATTCGCTGCGGACGATTTCAATCGTGCGGATGGCCCGCTGGGACCCAATTGGACGAAGCCGCTGGCGTCGGAAAACAACCTGGTCATCGTCAACGACCAGGTGGGGGTGGATGTCGAGAACAGCCACAATTATGCCTTTTGGTCGGCTGATAGTTTTAGTGAGGATCAGTACTCGCAGATCACGATCACGAAAATGGGCTCTTGGTCAGGCGTAATCGTGCGCGCGGATGGGATTCTGGATCGGTTTTATCTGGGGCTTTTAGTTGGACCGAACGACTATCGAATTTATCGTCGATCGGATGGAGATTATTATCTACTAGCGACTGGAACCACGGAGACATGGCAGGTGGGCGATGTGTTCAGGCTGGGGGTAACCGGGAGCGCAAATCCGGTGACAGTGACTCTCTCCCACAACGGGAATGCGGTCCTAAATTGGACTAGCAGTTCGGAGGCGGAGGTGAAAACTGGTGGAAGCCCCGGCATTGGGATTTATTCACCCAGTAGCGAGGCGTTGACGCTGGATAACTGGGAAGGCGGAAACTTAGGGCCGGACACGCAACCACCCACTGCGCCGGCAAATCTTGTTGCAACTGCGATAGGTGTTAGTCAGGTCCACGTGAGTTGGACGGCGTCAACGGACAACGTAGGTGTAGCGGGTTATCTCTTAGAGCGGCAAGGTCCCAGCGACCCAAGCTTTGTACAAATAGGGACGAGTATTGAAACGAGCTACAATGACACGAGGCTGGCGCCTGGGAGCAATTACAGTTATCGAGTCAGGGCAACTGATGCGGCGCAGAACCTGAGCGATTACTCCGGAGTTACGGGCGCGATGACGCTGACCGGTATCGCGGCTACTGATGATTTCAATCGGGTTGATGGAGCGCTGGGTGTGAATTGGGCTAAGGCGGTGCCTGCATCGGAGCAGACCTTGGTGATCGTCAACAACCAAGTGACCCCCGATATTGATGACGCGCACTGTTATGCATATTGGACGAGCGACGCGTTCAGCGAGGATCAGTACTCCCAGTTGCAGATCAGCAAGCTGGGGCCGTGGGACGGAGTAATCGTGCGGGCGCAACCCGGCATTGACCGTTTCTATATGGCCTTTGTAATTGCCCCGAACGACTATCGCCTTTATCTGCGAAAGGACGGGCTTTACTACTCTCTGAGCACAGGCAGCACTGAGACGTGGGTGCCTGGCGACATTATAGGGTTAGAGGCGACCGGCTTGAATCCGGTGCAACTGACATTGCTTCGGAACGGGAATCCGGTTTTGACCTACACGGATACGACAGAGAACCTGGTTGGGGGGAGCCCGGGTATCGGGATTTATTCGCCATCGCCGGACCACCTGGCGATTGACGATTGGGAAGGTGGAGATCTCGGGATGCTCGGAATTCTACTTCCGGAGACGCAGAAACCAAATGTGCGAGAGAATCTCGCGCTCACGGCATTGGGGGTAAGCCAGGTTAAGCTGAGTTGGAGGGCATCAACCGACAATGGCGGGGTGAAAGAGTATCAAGTGCAACGGCGCGACGCTGGAAACGCGAGTTTTGTGCGCGTGGGAACAACTACGCGAGCGACCTACACCGACACCGGATTGGCAGCAGGTAGTAGCTACAGTTATCGGGTCCTAGTAAGGGATGCGAAGGGGAGCCTGAAAGAGTATTCAGATGTGGCGAGCGTGACAACAGCCTCACCAACGATCAATCCTCGCAGAGCACCATAACGAGAGGGGACAAAAGCGACTGACAGCCAACCGCGGCAGCCAATCTGAGTGGCAGATTGCGCATGCTATGATCGCAGTCTTGCGGGCGCCCACCGGTTCAGATGCGTTTGGACGCTCAACGGAGAGCAAAGCAACTGTATGAACTCTTCAAGTGCATTGACATGGCGAAAGGGGACTTTGAATACCGGACATTTACGCGTCTGAAGCAGCGGGAATACTTGATATGGACGCAGCAGATCGACCCTCAGTTTTTTGGAGCAATGGCGCCGGAGCGTAACGATCCATTAGCGGACAATTTCGGATGACACAGAAAAACGTCGGCTTGCCTCATATCTTCGGGAACTTCGCCTAGCAGTTACCGTAGCAACAGAGGAGGCAACCCGTTGCCGACGGGATTTTTGTAGCTTTCCGGCGCTCAAAGCGACGAAAGCTCAACACGAGCACAGTTCATGCTGAGGAAAGGCCCTTATTTTCTTGCAATTTGCGCGAGCTACCTCATGGGGGGGCCGCAGGCTGCACTCTCCGAATGAGACGACTCACCGCTATTGTTTGCCTGGCGGCTGCGGCCTGGGGTGTCCCTGGGCTTAATCTTTTGGCAGCTGACGTGCCTCCCGGGTTTACTGAAACCGTTATTTCGGGACCATGGAGCAATGCCGTCGGAACCACGTTCGAAAGCACTGGGCGCATGTACGTGTGGGAAGGGACAGGCCAGGTTTGGTTTAAAGATCCGGGCGACCCAAACTATACGCTTCTGCTCGATATCCACGACGAAGTCGGCGCATGGGGGGACCACGGGATGCTTGGCTTTGCGCTCGATCCTGAGTTCCGAGTCAACGGTTACATCTACGTATTGTACGTCGTGGATCGATACTATCTTTTCCATTCCGGAGACCCCGATTACGATGCCAATGCAAACGACTACAACACGGCTACAATCGGGAGGTTGACGCGCTACACGTGCCGGTCGTCGGATGGCTTTCGGTCAGTGGACCCGGCCAGTCGGCAGATTTTGATCGGCGAAACGAAGCAAACGGGAATCCCAATCTGCTCCGATACTCACGGAGTTGGCAGTTTGGTGTTCGGTGAAGATGGGACGTTGTTGGTATCAGTCGGAGACGGAGCCAGTGCCTGGGCGGCAGACATTGGCGGCACTCAACCGGTCAGTTATGCTCCGCAGGCCCTGGCCGATGGCATTCTCCGGCCGAAAGAAGACATCGGTGCTTTTCGTTCTCAATTGGTTGATTCTCTCAACGGAAAGGTGCTACGGATTGATCCCGCCACGGGCAATGGTCTGCCCAGTAATCCGTACTACGACTCCACAAATCCCAGGGCACCGCGGTCACGGGTTTGGGTATTAGGACTGCGCAATCCGTTTCGCATGAGCCTGAAGCCGGATACGGGCAGTCATTTCCCGCCCGATGGCAACCCCGGGGTGTTGTATGCCGGGAATGTTGGATGGAACAACTGGGAATCCTTGGTCGTGGTGACTGGCCCAAGACAGAACTTTGGCTGGCCGACCTATGAGGGATTGAATATCACACCGCCTTACAACGGAAATGACTATAACGTGGACATACCCAATCAGGACGCTCCAAATCCGTTATACCCCGGCGCCGGATGCAGTCAGTATTTTTCTTTCAAACAGCTTCTTCACGAAGACACGCTGGATCCGGCCGGGCAGCCGCCGTTCGTCAATCCCTGCAATAGTTCGCAGAGGATTCCGAGCTCCATCCCGCAGTTTCTACACAGCCGGGCAGTGCTGGACTGGAATCACTCCAGCGCAATCACGCGCACACCGATTTACAATGGCTCGGGCCAAGCACAGACAGCAAATGTAGGAGCTCCAGGATCGCCGGTATCCGGCACTCCTTTTGCAGGAAATTGCGCTATCGGTGGGACCTGGTACACAGGCACCAACTTTCCAGCGGCCTACCAAAATACATTTTATTTCGCCGATTGGGGTCAGGGGTTGATCAAGACACTCACTTTTGACGCCAATAACAAGCCGGTCGCACTGGGTAGTTTCGCAAGTAATGCGGGTGCTGTGGTGAGCGTTGTTCAGCATCCTATCGACGGCAGTCTGTATTACATCGGTTACGACTATACAGGGGGAGCGGTCACTAGAGTCTCTTACACCGGTAATCGAACGCCAGTCGCAGTTGCCTCCGCAGACCGCTATTATGGCCCAACACCAATGACGGTGCAGTTCAGCAGCACTGGGTCGTACGACCCGGACGGGCAGCCGATCACCTATTCATGGAACTTTGGCGACGGTTCGCCAGTGAGCACGCAGGCCAACCCGGCACATAGTTTCACGGCACCCCCCGGCGTGCCCACGAAATATATAGTCACGCTGACGGTTACCGACAGCGGTAGTCTATCGGCGCAAACGACATTGATCGTGTCTGTAAACAACACGCCGCCGAACGTGACAATCACCAGCCCCGTTGATCACAGTCTTTATTCGCCGTTTAACCAAACAACAGTGAACCTGACTGCGACGGTCAGCGACGCACAGTCGAGCGATGCCCAGTTATCTTATCAATGGCAGGTGTTACTGCATCACAATGATCACAACCACCTGATTACGTCGTATACGAGCCATTCGGCCTCGGCGATTGTCGAGCCGACTGGTTGCGATGGGATCAACATCTACTACTACCGTGTTGTTCTGACCGTCACGGACCCTGCTGGGCTGGCCACAACACAGGAAGTGCGGCTCTATCCCGACTGTGGTCCGGATACCCCCCCGACGATTTCTAACATTCCTGATCAAACCATTTTGCAAAATACTTCCACCGCTCCGATTCCGTTCACGGTGGGCGACGCCAACGTGGCAGCAGCGAACCTGCAATTGAGCGCTGCATCATCCAATCCGGGGCTGATACCCAATGGGAATATTGTGTTTGGAGGGAGCGGTGCCAACCGCACTGTGACTGTAGCGCCGGCGACCGGCCAAACAGGCAATGCGACCATCACTGTGACGGTGAATGATGGACCCAACAACACCAGCACGAGTTTCCTGGTTACGGTCAATCCAGGATCTCCTACGCCTACGCCAACGCCGACAGCGACTCCTATTACTGGTTTGGTAGCGGCTTACAATTTCAATGAAGGGAGTGGGACGACGGTAACTGACGCCTCCGGTAATGGCATAACAGGCACCATCTTAGGAGCGACCTGGACGACGGGGGGCAAAAATGGCAACGCGCTAAGTTTCAACGGTTCGAGCAGTTACGTTGACCTGGGTAATCCCGCTCTGTTGCAAATCACAGGAAGTATGACTTGGAGTGCCTGGGTGAAAGCTGCAGCCAATCCCGCGGATGATGGACAAATTGTGGCCAAGTCCAACGACGCTTCTGGCTGGCAGTTCAAGACAAGCCCGGACACTGGACCGCACACCTTTTCGGTCGGAGTCGCGGGCGGAGCCAATGCCTTTGCTCAGCGCTATAGTACGACGGCTCGCTCATTGAATGTGTGGTACCACGTTGCGGGAGTGTACAATGCTGGCGCCCGGACGCTGGACATTTATGTGAACGGCGTGCTGAATAATGGGGTTCTGACAGGCACCATCCCGGCGTCACAGGTCAATGCCCCGGTGAATGTGTATGTAGGAAAGCGTACGAGTCCTTTCGGCGGGGGTTATTGCTTTAACGGAATCATTGATGATGTGCGCATCTACAACCGAGCATTGAGCCAGGCGGAAATTCAAGCCGACATGAATACGCCAGTTGGAAGCCCGCCGCCAACTCCGACACCAACATCAACACCGACGCCAACACCACCTCTAACGCCTACGCCAACGCCGAGCGCGACAGCTACATTTACACCGACGCCTAGCGCGACAGCAACCTTTACTCCCACACCGACCGCGACTGCCACAGCTACCGCAACACCCACGGTTACTCCTACGGCAACACCGACAGCTACCGCAACGCCAACGCCCACACCACCTCCATCAGCCACGCCAACGTCAACGCCAATCCCGACTCCTCCTGTTGGTCTAATAGCAGCTTACAATTTTAATGAAGGAAGCGGCACAATGGTGAACGATGCTTCTGGCAATGGCATAACTGGGACCGTTCACGGAACTACATGGACCACCGGGGGCAAATATGGCAAAGCGTTGAGCTTCAACGGGTCGAGCAGTTACGTTGACTTGGGCAATCCTGCCCTGTTACAGATTACAGGAAGTATGACTTGGAGCGCTTGGGTTAAAGCCGCGGCCGATCCAGCAA
>Ga0081455_10002774_pt1 | contig 20627 bp, 19 predicted proteins | sample TabmetS3T2R1_FD_70207 | JGI IMG/M metagenome (GOLD analysis project Ga0081455, IMG submission 70207) | Tabebuia heterophylla rhizosphere microbial communities from the University of Puerto Rico - S3T2R1 | ecosystem: Host-associated > Plants > Roots > Rhizosphere ...
TGCGGAAGAACATGACCCTGCTCGATACCGTGATGCTGGGCAGCTACGCCCGCACCCGCTCGGGCTTCGTGGCCGCCATCCTGCGGCTCGATCGCGTCGAGGAAGCGCGCGTTCAAGCCGAGGCGATGGCGCAGTTGCAGCGCGTTGGCCTCGCCGACCGCGCGTTCGAGATGGCGGGCAGCCTACCGCTCGGCGGCCAGCGCGTACTCGAGATCGCGCGCGCGCTGGCGGCCGACCCTGCACTCTTGATGCTCGATGAGCCGGCCGCCGGATTGCGCGCCGGCGAAAAGGCCGAGCTGGCGCGGCTCCTGGAAGCGCTGCGCGCCGAGGGCCTCAGCATCCTGCTGGTCGAGCACGACATGGATTTCGTGATGGGCCTGGTCGATCGCACGGTGGTGATGGATTTCGGCGCCAAGCTCTGCGAGGGCACGCCTTCCGCCGTGCGCCGCGATCCGCGCGTGCAGGAAGCCTATCTCGGCGGAGTAGCTTGATGTCGCTTCTCGAGATCGACCGCGTGTCCGTAGCCTACGACAAGGTCGAGGCGGTGCGCGGCGTGTCGATGGCCATCGAGCCGGGCCAGATCGTGACGGTGATCGGCCCCAACGGTGCGGGCAAGACCACGCTGCTGGGCGCCGCCATCGGATTGCTGCCCTGGCAGGGACGCATGACGTTTGACGGGATCGACCTCAAACGCCTCGATGTCGAGGCACGCGTCGAACAGGGCTTCTGCCTGGTCCCCGAGACGCGCGAGCTGTTCGGTGAACTTTCGGTCGCTGATAACCTGCTGTTGGGCGGCTACGCGCGGCGCCGCGACGCCGCCGGGTTAAAGCAGGATTTGGCTGGGATCTATGCCCGCTTCCCCCGCCTCAGGGAGCGTCGCGGCCAAAGGGCCTCGACCTTGTCGGGCGGCGAGCGGCAGATGCTGGCGCTGGGCCGCGCGCTGATGGCCAGGCCGCGCTTGCTGCTGCTCGACGAGCCGAGCCTGGGGCTTGCCCCGCTCATCGTGCGCGAAGTGTTCCGCATTATCGCCTCATTGCGCGAGACCGGCGTATCGATCCTGCTGGTCGAGCAGAATGCACGGGCGGCGCTGGAGACGGCCGATTTCGGCTACGTGCTGGAGACAGGCGAGATTGTCCACTCCGGCCGCGCCACCGATTTGATGCACGATCCCAGGGTAACCGCTAGCTATCTCGGTGGACAGCGATGATCCTTTAGGTCTAAAATTTCAAGTGTGAAATAATTCGAGGAACCCTCAGGTGAAGGTTGCTGTTCTCGGCGCCGGTCCTGCCGGCCTCTATTTCGCGATCTCGATGAAGCGTCGCAATCCGGCGCACGAGATCACTGTGTTCGAGCGCAACAAGGCCGACGACACGTTCGGCTGGGGCGTCGTGCTGTCGGCGGAGACGCTCGACAATCTGGCCGCCAACGATGCGGTGAGCGCCGCGTGGATCCGCGAGTATTTCGCCCACTGGGACGACATCGCGGTGTACCACAAGGGCGTGCGCACCGTGTCGACCGGCCACGGCTTCTGCGGCATCGGCCGCAAGCGCCTGCTGCTCCTGCTGCAGCGGCGCGCCCGCGATCTCGGCGTCGAGCTGATATTCGAGACCGAGATCGGCGATCCGAAATCCTATATGGCGCAATACGACCTCGTGATCGGCGCCGACGGGTTGAACTCGCGCTCACGTGCTGCCTTCGCCGAGGTGTTCAAGTCCGACATCGACGTGCGCAAGTGCAAGTTCGTCTGGCTCGGCACCCGCCAGAAATTCGACGATGCCTTCACCTTCATCTTCGAAAAGACCGAGCACGGCTGGGTGTGGGCGCACGCCTACCAGTTCGAGCCGGAGACCGCGACCTTTATCGTCGAATGCAGCGAAGCAACCTGGGCCGCCTGGGGCTTTGGCGACATGACGCGCCAGCAGTCGATCGCTGCCTGCGAGAGGATCTTCGCTAGCTATCTCGGCGGCCATGCGCTGATGTCCAACGCCAGCCATCTGCGCGGCTCGGCCTGGATCAACTTTCCGCGCGTCCTGTGCGCGCGCTGGTCGCACAAGAACCTCGCCCTGATGGGCGACGCCGCAGCCAGCGCCCATTTCTCCATCGGGTCGGGCACCAAGCTCGCGCTGGAGAGCGCGGTGGCACTGGCCGACTACCTGCATTCCCAACCCACGCTCGAGGAGGCCTTCGAGAAATACGAAAGCGCGCGGCGCACCGAGGTGCTGCGCCTGCAATCGGCGGCACGCAATTCGCTGGAATGGTTCGAGGAGGTCGAGCGCTACCTCGATCTCGATCCCGTGCAGTTCAACTATGCGCTGCTCACCCGCTCGCAACGCATCAGCCACGAGAATTTGCGGCTGCGCGATCCGGAGTGGCTGGCCAACGCCGAAGCCTGGTTCCAGCGGCGGGCCGGGAACACCGACAATGTGCGCCGCGCGCCGATGTTCGCACCCTTCCAGCTGCGCGAGCTGAAGTTCAGGAACCGCGTGGTCGTGTCGCCGATGGCGCAATACAAGGCGATCGACGGTTGCCCAACCGACTGGCATTTCGCCCACTATGCCGAGCGCGCCAAGGGAGGCGCGGGCCTGGTCCATATCGAGATGACCTGCATCAGCCCCGAGGGTCGGATCACGCCGGGCTGCACTGGCTTCTACGCACCCGAGCATGAGGTCGCATGGAAGCGGCTGGTAGATTTCGTGCATCGAGAAACCGAGGCCAAGATCTGCGCGCAGATTGGCCATTCCGGTCCCAAGGGCTCCACGCAGCTGGGTTGGCAGCAGAGCGACGCGCCGCTGCCCAATGGCAACTGGCCGGTGATGGCGGCGTCCGCGATTCCCTGGTCGCCTGGAAACCAGGTGCCCAAGGCGATGGACCGCGCCGACATGGACCGCGTGCGCGATCAGTTTGCGTCATCGGCGGCGATGGCGGCGCGCTGCGGTTTCGACATGCTCGAGATCCATGCCGCGCACGGCTATCTGCTCTCCTCCTTCGTCACGCCGCTCACCAACCGGCGCACCGATCAATACGGCGGCGCGCTGGAGAATCGCCTGCGCTTCCCGCTGGAAGTGTTCCACGCCGTGCGCACCGTGTGGCCGGCCGAGAAACCAATCTCGATGCGCATCTCGGCCAATGATTGGGTGGGCGACGAGGGCGTCACACCGCATGAGGCGGTCGAGATCGCGCGGCTCTTGCAGGCGGCTGGCGTCGACATCTGCGACGTGTCGGCGGGCCAAACCTCGATCGCGGCGCGCCCGGTCTATGGGCGCATGTTCCAGACGCCATTCTCGGACCGCATCCGCAACGAGACCGGCATGGCGACCATGGCGGTGGGCAACATCTACGAGCCCGATCATGTCAATTCGATCCTGCTGGCCGGCCGCGCCGACCTCGTCTGCCTGGCGCGGCCGCACTTGACGGATCCCTACTGGACCCTGCACGCCGCGGTGGCGCTGGGCGACCGCGACGTCAGCTGGCCGGATCCCTATTTGCCGGGCCGCGACCAGCTCTATCGTTTGGCCGAACGCACCAGCACCATGGGACTAAAAGTATGATCGCAGGCAAACATGCCCTGGTGACCGGCGGCGGCACGGGCGTCGGTCGCGCGATTGCCCTGGCGCTCGCCCAAGCCGGCGTCATCGTCACGATCTGCGGCCGCCGCAAGGAACCGCTCGAGACGACCGCGCAGGCGAGCAAAGGCATTCACGCCAAAGTGTGCGACGTCACGCAGGAAGCCGAAGTGAACGCTCTCTTCGCCGAAGCCGAGATGGCGCGCGGACCATTCGATATCGTGGTGCCCAATGTCGGCATGTCGGGCAGCAGCCCCGCCTCACGCACGTCGCTCGCCGACTGGCAGCGCACTATCGACGTTAATCTCACGGCGTCGTTCCTGACCGTGAAGCCCGCGCTCGCCGGTATGATCCAACGCAAGGCTGGCCGCATCGTGTTCATCGCATCGACCGCCGGACTCAAGGGCTATGGCTATGTGGCACCCTATGTTGCCGCCAAGCACGGAGTGGTCGGGCTGATGCGGGCGCTCGCCACCGAGATGGCGCGCACCGGCGTGACGGTCAACGCCGTGTGCCCGGGATTCGTCGAGACTGAGATGCTGGACGAGTCGGTGCAGCGCATCGTGCAGAAGACCGGCCGCACGGTCGAGCAGGCGCGCTCCAGCCTCAGCGCCACCAATCCACAGGGCCGCTTCATCCAGCCGCAGGAGGTCGCGGCGTCGGTGTTGTGGCTGTGCAGCGAGGCGGCAGGCTCGATCACCGGCCAGGCGATCTCGTTGTCGGGAGGCGAGACATGGTGAAGGCCGCCACCCCCGCCAACAGCGCGGCGAAGGACAAGCTCAGGCTATGGATCCGCCTGCTGCGCGCCTCGCGCACCATCGAGCGCGAGGTGCGCGAGCGGCTGGCCAACCGGTTTGACACCACCCTGCCGCGCTTCGACGTGATGGCTGCTCTCTGCCGCACGAAGGAGGGCATGCTGATGAGCGACCTTTCGCGTTTCCTGCTGGTCTCCAACGGCAACGTCACCGGCATCGTCGACCGGCTAGTGTCGGACGGGCTAGTGCAGCGTGCGCAACGCAATGGCGACCGCCGCACCTCGATCGTGCGGCTGACCGCCAAGGGCCACGCGCAATTCAGGAAGATGGCCGCGGCGCACGAGGGCTGGGTCGACGAACTGCTGGTTGGGATCTCGCGAAGTGACGCGCAGCGTCTGACCTCGATACTCCAGACCTTTCGCAGCAATTGGGAGGAACACGCATGACCAGAATGGCGACCCTCAAGCCTCAGAACTTCCTCTGGCAGGTCGACGACAAGATTGCCCGCGTGCGGCTTGACCGTCCGGAGCGCAAGAACCCGCTGACCTTCGACTCTTACGCCGAGCTGCGCGATACGTTTCGCGAGCTGCGCGACGCCGAAGATGTCGATGCCGTCGTCTTCCTGCCCAACGGCGGCAATTTCTGCTCGGGCGGCGACGTGCACGACATCATCGGCCCGTTGGTCGCCATGGAGATGAAGCAGCTGCTTTCCTTCACGCGCATGACGGGCGACCTCGTGAAGGCGATGCTAGCCTGCGGCAAGCCGATCATCTCGGCGGTCGATGGCGTGGCGGTGGGGGCAGGCGCCATCATCGTCATGGCCTCCGACATCAGGATCGCCACGCCCGCGGCCAAGACCGCGTTCCTGTTCACCCGCGTGGGCCTGGCCGGCTGCGACATGGGCGCCTGCGCGATCCTGCCTCGTATCATCGGCCAGGGGCGCGCCGCCGAACTGCTTTATACAGGGCGCACCATGTCCGCGGCGGAAGGCGACCGCTGGGGCTTCTACAATCGCTTGGTCGAGGCTACGGCCCTGGAGGGCGACGCGCTCGCCATCGCCAAGAGCATCGTCGCCGGCCCGACCTTTGCCCACGGCATCACCAAGACGCAGCTCAACCAGGAATGGTCGATGGGCCTTGAGCAGGCGATCGAAGCGGAGGCGCAGGCCCAGGCGATCTGCATGCAGACCCGCGACTTCGAGCGTGCGTATCGCGCGTTCGTGGCACGCGAGAAGCCGGTGTTCGAAGGGACGTGACGTCATGGCCCAAACGCCGATCCGCAGCTTGGGCCCGAGCGCCCATATCGACACTTTCACGCGCGATAACCTTCCGCCCGCCGAGCACTGGCCGGATTTCCTGCTGGCCGGCTTCGACTATCCCGAGCGACTGAACGTCGCCGTCGAGCTCACCGACCGCATGGTGCAGAAAGGCTTCGGCGACAACACCGCACTGATCGGCAACGGCAGGCAGCGGACTTACAAGGAGTTGACCGACTGGACCAATCGGCTGGCACGCGCGCTGGTCGAGAACTACGGCGTGCGGCCCGGCAACCGCGTGCTGATCCGCTCGGCCAACAATCCGGCCATGGTCGCCTGCTGGCTGGCGGCGACCAAAGCGGGCGCCGTCGCGGTCAACACTATGCCCATGCTACGGGCCGGTGAACTGGCACAGATCGTCGACAAGGCCAAGATCGCGCTGGCGCTCTGTGACACGCGGCTGATGGATGAGCTGGTCGCCTGCGCCAAGGACAGCCGCTTCCTCGAGCAAGTCGTGGGCTTTGACGGCACCGCCAATCACGACGCCGAACTCGACAGGGTCGCGCTCACCAAGCCGGTGCGCTTCGAAGCCGTCGCCACGGGGCGCGATGACGTTGCCCTGCTCGCTTTTACGTCAGGCACCACAGGCGTGCCGAAAGCCACCATGCATTTCCACCGCGACCTGCTAATCGTCGCCGACGGCTACGCCGGAGAAGTCTTGGGCGTGACGCCCGACGACGTGTTCGTGGGCTCGCCGCCGCTTGCCTTCACCTTCGGCCTGGGCGGGCTCGCCATCTTCCCCTTGCGCTTTGGCGCGGCGGCAACGCTTCTCGAAGACGCCTCGCCCTCCAACATGGTCAAAATCATCGAGACCTATCGCGCGACCGTCAGCTTCACCGCACCGACCGCCTACCGTGCCATGCTGGCCGCCAAAGAGGATGGCGCCGACCTCTCCTCGCTGCGACTTGCGATATCCGCCGGCGAAACCCTGCCGGCGCTGGTTTACGAGGACTGGCTCACCAAGACCGGCAAACCCATCCTGGACGGCATCGGCACCACGGAGATGCTGCACATCTTCATCTCCAATCACCTGAGCGACATGGCGCCCGGCTCGACTGGAAAGCCGATGCGCGGATACGAAGCCAAGATCGTCGACGACAACATGAAAGAAGTGGCATGCGGCATGGTCGGCCGGCTCGCCGTTCGCGGCCCGACGGGCTGCCGCTATCTCGCTGACGAACGCCAGCGCAGCTATGTGCGCAACGGCTGGAACCTGACGGGCGATTCCTTCACACAGGACGAGGCCGGTTACTTTCACTTCGCGGCGCGCTCGGACGACATGATCGTGTCGGCGGGCTATAATATCGCCGGCCCGGAGGTGGAAGCCGCCTTGCTTGCCCATCCCGATGTGCAGGAGTGCGCCGTGGTGGGTATCCCCGATGCCGAACGCGGCCAGATTGTGCAGGCGCATGTCGTGCTAGCTGACGGCGTTGCCTCCGACGGCCAGACGGTCAGGCGCCTGCAGGATCACGTCAAGGCGACCATCGCCCCTTACAAGTACCCGCGCTCCGTGAAGTTTACGGAAACGCTCCCCAAGACACAGACAGGCAAGATCCAACGCTTCCAGTTGAGGAAACAGGCACAGTCATGACACTTCACACGATCCTGCAGCCCGCCGGATGGGCGCAACCCAAGGGCTACGCCAACGGCGTCGCAGCTGAAGGCAGGCTGATCTTCGTCGGCGGACAGATCGGGTGGAATCGCCAGAGTCGATTCGAGACCACCGACTTCGTCGGTCAAGTGCGGCAGACCCTGCGGAATGTCATTGAGGTGCTAGCCGAGGCAGGCGCCAGCCCCCAGCACATCGTATCGATGACTTGGTACCTCACCGACAAGAAGGCCTATATCGCCAACCTCGACGTCGTCGGGCAGGCCTATCGCGAGATCATCGGACGACACTATCCGGCAATGGCTGTAGTCGAGGTCACGGCGCTCGTCGAAGACGATGCCCAGGTCGAGATCCAGGCAATGGCCGTAGTTCCCAAGTGAAAATGAAGCCGCGTTGGCCCAATCATCGAGACCGGCTTTATGGATGCCTGCTCAACGGCAAGCGATGGATTCCGCACTGACGGTTGTCGGAACTCTATTTTCTTTTTGTTTCTCCGCGTCGGTCCCGACGTGATGATGGGAGGCTAAGAATCTCTACTTGCTGCCTGACAGGGCAGTGCAATTCGGATCAGTGGGTGGCAACGAGACCGGATGACGTCAAGCCGCTTCGACGGACTTGAGGTAGAGGTCGCTTGCCTCATGAGTCACAGGGCCGGGATTGCCATCGCGGATCGCCCGTCCATCGACCTTGGTGACTGGCGTCACGCCGCCCAGTGTGCCCGTCACGAACGCCTCATCGGCCGAATAGACCTGCGCTAGGGTGAAGTCGCACTCACGCGCCACGTTTCCGGCCGCCCGCCACGCTGCGATCACGTTCGCCTGGGTGATGCCCTTGAAGCTGTAGAGGCTGGTCGACGTCCAGATCTCACGGCCGCGCACGATAAAGAAGTTGGTCGAATTGCACGAGGCCACGAAACCGCGCGGATCGAGCATCAGCGCCTCGTCGGCGCCGGCCTTGATCGCCTGGATAAGCGCCTGAATGAGATTCAGCCGGGAATGCGAGTTGAGGCGGAGGTCGAACTGGTCGGGCTGGGTCGTGCGAAAGGTCGACGTGAAGAGCGTGTAGCCTTTCTCCTTGGCCTTGGGCAGCGGCGTCTTGTACTCGGCCACGATCACGATGGTAGGCTTGCCTAGGGCGAAGCGCGGATCCTGGTTGGGCGTCTTCTTGACACCGCGCGTGATCATCAGCCGGATATGCGCGCCGTCGGTCATGCCGTTCTTGTCAAGCGTGTCCTGCACCGCTTTGATGACTCCCTTGCGATCAAGGCCGATATCGAGGTCGATCGCACGCGCGCCCTCGAACAGGCGGTTCATGTGGGCGTCGAGGCTGATCAGCTTGCCCTTCACTAGCCGGAGCCCTTCCCACACGCCGTCGCCCAGCGCGAAGCCCGCGTCGAAGACCGAAACCATCGCCTTGTCACGCGGGAAGAATGCGCCGTTCACATAGACCAGCACACGGTCGTTGCGGTCGTCCGGCTTGTAGGCCTGCGCGCTTTCCTGTTCCTTGCTCATGGCTCTGCCCTTAGATACTGAATTGCTTGTGGCTTTCGAGGAAGGAGCGCGTGCGCTCCTTCCTCGGCGTCTTGAGAAGCTCCTGTGGCGTGCCCTGCTCATGGATCGCGCCGTCGGCCAGGAAGATTACGCGGGTCGCGACGTGATAGGCGAAGCCCAGCTCGTGCGTGACCAGCAGCATGGTGCGGCCCTCCTCGGCGAGCGCCCGGATGACGTTCAGCACCTCGCCGACCAGCTCGGGATCGAGTGCCGAGGTCGGCTCGTCGAACAGCAGCATCTCGGGATCCATGGCGAGCGCGCGCGCGATCGCTACGCGCTGCTTCTGGCCGCCGCTGAGATGCGCCGGATAAGCGTCGGCCTTCTCCGCGAGCCCGACCCGCGCCAGCTCCCTCTCAGCGCGCACCTGCGCCTCGTGCTTCGGTTGGCGGCGCACAGTGCGCAGGCCCTCCATGACGTTGCCGATCGCTGTCATGTGCGGAAAGAGATTGAACTGCTGGAACACCATGCCGACGCGCTGGCGCACCAAGGTCAGCTCCTGCTCGCGGCGGCCGATCAGCTTGCCGTCGAGCGTGACCGTGCCTGCGTCCGCCATCTCCATGAAATTGAGGCAGCGCAGTAGCGTCGACTTGCCGGAGCCCGACGCACCCAAGATGGCGATACGCTCGCCACGCGCGACATCGAGATCGATGCCACGCAGCACGTCGTTGCCGGCGAAGCGCTTGGTGAGGCCGCGGACGGAGAGCAGCGTCATTCGCCCCTCTTGAGCCGGCGTTCCATGAAATAGGTGAGCTGCACCATCGGCCACAGCAGCATGAAGAAGATGACCGCTACCGTCGTGTAGGCCTCGATCGGGTTGTAATTCAGTGAGGCGATCAGCTTGCCCTGCTGCAGCAGCTCGACATAGGCGACAGCAGAGGCGAGAGTCGACATCTTGAAGATCTCGATTGCACGATTGGTCAACGCCGGCAGCATGCGCTTGATCGCCTGTGGCAGGATGATGCGGCGCATCGCCTGGCCGTAGCGCATGCCGAGCGCGCGGGCGCCATCCCACTGGCCGCGATCGATCGACTGGATACCGCCGCGATAGATCTCGGCCGAGAAGGCCGCCGAATTGAGCGAGATGCCGAGCGCCGCGGCGGCAAGCGGGCTGATCTCAAAGGGCGCCAGGATCGGCAGCGCGAAAAAGAACCAGAGGATCTGGACCAGCACCGGCGTGTTGCGAAAGAATTCGACGAAGGCCGTCGCCGGCCAATAGAGCCAGCCGTCGCGGGCATAGCGGCAGAGCCCGACCGCAAGACCGAAGCTCAATCCCAGCACGAGGCAGATCGCGAAGATCTTGAGCGTCCCCACCAGGCCTGCGAGCAGCGCGTCGTAATTCGAAAGGACTGAGACGAAATCCCAATGCATCAATGCACCGTGCCTTCGCCGCTCACGGCGAGGCGCTTCTCCCAAAGGCGCGCCAGCAGGCTGAAGCCGAAGATCACGACGAAATAGATCAGAGCCGCGACCGTGAAAGTCTCAAGCGGCCGAAAGGTCTTCTGGGCGATGTCGTTCGCCTCGTAGAGCAGGTCGGCATAGGCGATGGTGGCGACCAGCGTCGTGGTCTTCATCAGCTCGATCGAACGTTCGAGGAAGGCCGGAATCATGCGTTTGACCGCCTGCGGCATTACGATGCGGTGCAATGCCTGACGCCGCGACATACCGATCGCCAATGCGCCATCCCACTGGCCGCGATCGATCGAGACGATGCCGCCACGGAACACTTCGGCGAAGAAAGCTGAGGACTGGATCGAGAAGGTGACGGCGGCCGCGAGGAACGGCGTCATCTCGATGCCGACGATCAGGGGCAGCGCGAAGAAGAACCAGAAGAGCTGGACGAGCGGCGGCGTCGTGCGGAAGACCTCGATCACAAGGCCCGCCGGCAAGGCAAACCAGCGCCGGGGCGAAAGCCGCATTAGGGCGAGCGCCAGCCCCAAGGCGAGGCCAAAGCAGAGCGCCACGGCCGTCACCTTAAGCGTGTTCGCCAGCCCTTCGGCCAACAGCGGAGCGTTGGCTGCGACCGGAGTGAAGTCCCACTGATACGACAAGGGGCTGCTACTTGATCATTTCCTTCATGACCGGCGGGGCGAGCTTGGGATCGAGACCAAAGTCGGCGACGGCCTGCTCGTACCACTTCTCCGTATGGCCGCTCTTGTAGTTCTCGGCGAGCTGCTGGTTCACCCAGGCCACGAACTCGGTGTCGCCCTTGCGCAGCGCCGTGCTCGACGCCTGCCATTCTGCCGGCGTCGGCACGATCAGCTTGCCCTTGCCGAGCTTCTGACGCGCCGCCAGCAGCGGCGGATGGAACAGCACGGCCGCATCGACGCGGCCCGACTGGAAAGCCGCAATCACCGCGGCATTGTCAGGGAAGCGCTGGATGTCGGCCTTCGAGCAGTGCGCGGTCACGAAGCGATCCATTGACGAGGCCTGTGGCACGGCAATCTTCACACCGGCCTTGTTCAGGTCCTCCCAGGTCTTCACCGCGAATTCGTCCCTGGTGAGTGCGGCGAGCGCGTACCAGAGGAGCGGCGACTCCGGGAAATCGACCGCCTGTTTGCGCTCCGGCGTTGCGTCGATCATGAACATGATATCGATCTTATCGGCCTGGAGCGCGGCGATCGAGTTGCCCCAGCTCACCTCGACCGTCTCCATTTTGACGCCCAGCTTGTCGGCCATTGCCTTGCCGAAAAAGATTCCGACGCCCGAGTTCCATTGTCCAGTCTTGGGATCCTTCGAGAACCACGGCGGCGCCTGAGTGACACCTATCCGCAGGGTGCCGCGCTTCTTCACTTCTTCGAGCGTTCCTTCCGCGCGAGCGGCAAACGGGGCGAAAAACAGGCTGCTGCCCGCCGCAGCGATAGCGATCAACGAACGACGATTGACAATCATGTTAGCCCCCCTTGCCAGTTTCTTTTCCATCTCCCCCGGACCAGTGCGGGTGCGCGCGTAGAAACTTTTCAGTCTGCTCCGCGCCGCGACGCATGTGGTCGACGACCTCGGCCCGCATCTCAACGAGGCTCTTGCTCAGCGCCGCCTTGATGTAGCTGTCGTGACTGTCCCGCCTGGGACCACGCCTTCCGTGCGCACGGTGATGCGCCGCCCAGTAGAGCTGCATACGGCCACGCAGGCTTTGCCAGGCCCGCTGCAGGAGCTTGTGACCGCTCGCCTCGTACACCATGCCATGCAGCTCGAGTTCGGCTGAAATGCTGGCACGGTCGTCACCAGCATCGATGGTGGCGATCAGCACTGCGTTGCGGCGCTGCAATTCGCGCCGGAATCGTTCGTCTCGGCGATCCCAAACCTGCTCGAATGCAAAGACCTCGAGCGCCGTGCGCAGTGAATAGATCTCGCGCACGTCCTCAAACGACAATGGTGCCACATGTGTGCCCGAATACGGCTTTGTGACGATCAACCCCTCTTCAACGAGCTGCCGAAGCGCCTCTCGCAACGGCCCTCGGCTAACGTCGAAGCGCTCTGACAGGGCAGTCTCCACGAGTGGTGCGCCGGGCGGAATATCGCCGCTCAGGATCGCGGCACGAAGCCTTTCAACGATTTGGACGCGCAAAGTGCTTCTGGGCACACGCCCAAGCACGGATGTCACAGCGTCGGAGGAGTAGAGGTTCGAAATTTCGTTTGTACCATTGATGGATTGTTGACAATCTTGCACTAAGTCCCACCCTCCGCAACCCATATGGTCATCTGACCGCGTCATTATCAGACGATCGAAGAGAGCAAACAGCAACGCCCGTTGGTCGCAACGCGCGTAGCCGAAGGATTGACGGCAGGCGCAACCAGCGCCGGCTTCTGTAACATTGGCTCCCCACTAGTACTGCCTCTCCTACATGCTGTCCCAGAACGCAAGGCAGCAGGCAAAAGAACCATTGGCCTTCAACTGTGACCCAAGCATCGATCGTCACAACCTGATCCAATACACACATGGCTCTTATCTGCATCGACATCGAAATTGCGGGCTAAGGGCATCAGAAGAACACAAGCATGCCACTGGCATGGAGCCAGTTAGAAAAGCATAACTCTCAACTGTGCGGCGAGCCGATGAGCACCGGCTTGCTGCATTTCTAACCCCCAAGTTTGGCCACTACCCATGGCCAGATCCGCCCGCCGGAGCGTGAGCCCCGGCGGGCTTCTTCGTCCGGCCTGCGCCTACCGCGTCACTGTAAGCAATCAATGGCCCGTTTGGGATGCTAAGGGCTGGCTTGCCGCCATCGTCATTGCCCCTCGCGTTTGGTTGCCTTCGTTGAGATGACGAGCTCTCAAGCCAGTGATGGGCAAAAAGGTTTGAAACATCCATCAATACCAGAGCAGGCGTTGAGAATCACGCGCGCCGAAGTGTGGAGCGCGGTACCGCACGACCGAGAGCGTAGTATGCTGCACCTCCAATCGCGACACCAAAGAACCAGCCATAGACGCCCCACCACGACGGCAGTAGATCGCCGACGTTGGGCAGCACGCTGGAGAACAGCGCACCGATCACAAAGGCGACGATCGCGACCGGGTTCCAGCCGCCCCGATAGCGATACGGTCCATCCTCTCGATAGAGAGCATCGACGTCGATGACACCGCGGCGGATCAGATAGTAGTCAACCATCATGATACCGAAGATCGGTCCCATCGTCGCTCCGATCAGCCCGACAAAAGACGCCGCGCTGCCCTGCCAGGGCGCGAACGGGTAGAGCACCAGTGCGATCAAGGCCGCAATATAACCGCCCTTCTTGAAGTCGATCCGGCGTGGGAAGACATTGGCGAAGTCGAAGGCTGGAGAGACGAAATTAGCGACCACGTTAATGCCGAGTGTCGCCACCGCGAATGTCACCGCCGCCACCAGCGCCAGGAACCAACTACTGAACTTAGCGGAGATCTGATCTGGATGGATCAGCACCTCGCCGTACACGGTATAGGCGGCAGTCGTGGTCACGCCCGCGACCAGTGTAAACAGGACCAGGTTCACCGGCAGGCCCCAAAGGTTGCCCTTTCGCACCGATGCAACATCCGGCGCGTAGCGCGAGAAGTCACAGAAGTTCAGGTAGAGCGCCGCGAAATAGGTCACCCATGTAGCAGCCACCGCGCCGAGCGAGGCAAATGAGCCGGGAGTGCCGGGTACGCCGGCATCCTTGGTCTTCTCCAGCAGCACGTCTTGGGGGATTGCGCTGCCAAATGAGATGCCACCCGCCATCACGGTCAAAGCGATCGCCAGGATCAGCATCATCACCCATACCGCAGGTCCCGCCCAATCCTGGAACCGCCGTACCGTCTCCATGCCGCGCTGGATGATGAGCAATTGCAATGCCCAGACGACAACGAAGCAGATCACCTCAAGCGTCGAATGGCCGAGCAGATGGCTCGTCTGCTGGAAGTTCATCAGCGAAGGCGAGCGCGTGAGAAGAGCGACGATGGCGCCCGAGGCGGCCGCGGTTTGCGCGCCATACCAAAAGCAGGCGACGATGGCACGTACCAGCGCCGGGAGATTGGCGCCGAAAACGCCGAACGAGGCGCGTACAAGAACCGGGTATGGCACGCCGGTGCGCACGCCGGCATAACCAATGAGATTCATCAGGAGAAAGATGACGATCGAGCCGATGCCGATCGCAACGATGAAGTTGATGAAATCACCACACAACAGGAACAGGCTCGCCGCGAGGTAATATCCCCAGAGGCTGTGGACGTCGGACGTCCAGACATTGAAGATGCTGAATGCACCCCAATTGCGCTGCTCAGCAGGTGCGAGGTCCGCATTGTACAGAGCCGGAGATGCGTTCGGTATTGCCATCTTTACCTCCGTTCTCAGCCTTCGCGTGGCTTAGCCTAATTTCCCCCATTTCAGGCAACAGTGGCAGCAACTCGACATTCAAAATTCCAATTAGCCTCCCGCCGTCGCTACCAGTTTGCAACGCTTTTCTAGAAAAGGTGTCACCACGAATTCTAGATGATGCGCATAGCGAGCATACCCACCAGCTGGCCCATGCCAGAACTACAAGCGCGTCCCTTCTGGCGCTAGCAGCGCCATGCACATCGATAACCGATGCGCTTCTCTGCCTTTTAGAAGAGGCCTCCGTTCGGACTGATCACCTGCCCTATGAGATAGTGGTGGTCACAGGCCAGATACACTGCGAGCGATGCATACTCATCAGGCGTTCCCAATCGACCAAGTGGGATCAACTGAAAGAGCTGGTTGCGCTTTTCCTGGCCTATCTTTTCCAAATACGCATGAAACGTTTCCGTGTGTATGCCACCTGGCGCGATCGCATTGACAAAGATGTTCGCACCCGCCACTTCCGCTGCGATGGAGCGCGTGAAGGCGATGACCGCGCCTTTCGTAGCCGAGTAATGTGGACTGTGTGCGCTGTAGGCCGAGATACCGGCTACGGAGGCAATATTGATGATCTTGCCATCTCGTTGCGACTCCATACGGCGCAGCGCCTCACGTGTGCAATAGAACACGCCGTGGACGTTGACGTCCCAGAAACGCAGCCATTCCTCGTCACTCATGCTACTTGTGAAGCCGAGTGACTGGCGGGGCATAGGAGTCGTCAGGTAGGCATAGTGCTTGGTGCGACGCGCTTCGTTCTCCGGCCTCGTCGGGATCATGGCGGCGTTGTTGACAAGGATGTGCACGGTACCGAAGCGGTCACAAGCCTTGTTGAACAGTGAGGCGACGTCGCTGCTTGACGACACGTCGCAGCGAAGCGCCAGGCATTCCGCGCCCAACGCCTCGATGCTGGTGCCTGTTTCGGCCAGGCCCTGATCGTTGATGTCGCAAACGACCAGGCGGCCTCCGGCGCGCGCAAAAGCAAGGGCGATCGCCCTGCCCAGCCCCGCAGCCGCCCCGGTGACCAGGGCGACCTTGCCGTTCAGCGCCGTGGAAGCTGCCATGCTCATCTGATCAGGCGGCGCGGCGAACCGAAGGCTTGTTTGCGTCCGGCATCGGGATGCCACGCTCGCCCGGTCGGCGGTTCGGCGCGTAGCCCAGCCGTGCGAGCGTTTCGTCGACACTCTTGTACTGTGTGCCGATCTGGTAGATGCGACGAGCTTCCTCGCCGGTCGCGATCTCGCGATAGACTTCGCGGGAAATGTGTGCGACCTGCTCGACCTGACGCACCGAGCTGATGCGCTCACCCTTGCGGCCCCACAGATTGTCTTCAATGCCGACGCGCACATGAAGGCCCATGGCGATTGCCATGGTGTTGACCGGCAGCACGTGGCGCATCAGCGTTTCGAGGGTCAGCACCGCACCATCTGGCACGCGTCGGATGAACTCCATCATATTGTAGGGGCTGGGGCCGTCGAGGCCACCACCAATCGCGACCCAGTTCAGCACCAAGGGGCCTTTATAAAGGCCTCGCCGAATAAGGCGCTCAACGGTCTCCAATTGCCCGACGTCGCCCAGCATGAAATGGGGCTGGATGCTGGCCGCCTGCAGCCGCTTCAGATGCTCGGCTACGAAGGCGGGGCCAGACGGAATCCACATCTCACGATAGGCTTCCCGGTACGCCGGCTGCGCAATGGACGTCCCGGCAACGTCATCATCAGTCATCAATTCGCAGATATTCATCTGATTGGTATTGATGGCGATCGTCACCTGATCAGGCTTCGGCTGGAGGTCGGCCAGCATGTGGCGCGTATCGTCGTTCAGCCACTTTGCATCCGCCCCCTCGCCCTCCGGTGCAAAGGAGATCGAACCGCCGACTTGCAGCAGCATCTTTGGTACGGCCGTGCGGAGCCGATCCAGCATCTCATTGAACATCGAAAGACGCTTGGAGCCCTTGCCGTCGGCCTCGCGCACGTGGACGTGCAAGACCGTCGCGCCGGCATTGTAGCAATCGACGGCCTTCTGGACCTGCTCCTCCATGGTGAGGGGAATATCGTCGGAGTCACCAGGTAACCATTCCGGTCCGTAGGGTGCTACCTGGATAACGAGCTTCTCCTGGTTTTCCGGCAAGAGCGAATCGTCGAGAAAATGCATGATGATCTCCTGAGAGTGGGGTTGGAACTAACGCTAGGACGAACTCTTCTGCGCCTCGAGCGCGGCCAGCTCCTCGACGAGGATCGGGACGCCGAGAGCACAGGAATGGATGCCGAGCACGCTGACGCATTGCAGGACAGCCAGGATCTCTTCCTTGGTCGCGCCGAGCTCGAGCGCCTTGCGGATATGGCGGCGCACGCCCGGCGAATAGAGATGCGTGCACGAGGCATCGACCGCGATGGCAAGGAACTCGTACGTCTTGGGGTCGAGCAGGCCTGCCGCGACGGGTGTCATGGCCATGTCGAGGAACTTCTCGAGCCAGACCGGGTCGAGCTCGGCCATCTCGTTCCACGCCGAATTGAAGTTTCCGGTGGAGCGCAGGCGGTCGATGACGGGCGTGGTGTTGGATGCATTCAGCGTATCTGGCATGTGTTCCTCCTTCAGGCGGCGACCCTGGCCGGGATGGCATCGGCGCGGTCGAGATCGGCCGGATAGGCGCGGGCACCTGCGATCACGACGGCGGCTGCAGCGAGGCAGAAGAGCGGCATGAGGGCGAGCGCCGTACCGAGGCCGAAGGCATCGGAAAGCGCGCCGGCGATGAACGGGCCAGCGGCGAGCCCGAACAGATTCTGCACGACCGTCACCATCGCCGCGGCGGTCGCACGCAAGCCCGGATGGATGACGTCGATGGCAACTGAGGGCAGCGAGCCTGCCGCCGATGTCATCATGAAGCCGCCGGCCAGGATCATGGCGAACTGCATCGCACCGGGCTTCATCAGGCAGAAGGCCGGCGAGAGCAGCAGTGCCGTCATCACGATGCAAGCGGCTGGAACCAGCATCTTGGCGCGACGATTGCGAAGCGCCATGCGGTCGGCGACGTATCCCCATACCACGATGCCAATGCTGGCCAGGAGAATGACCATCGCCGACTTCATACCGGCCTGCTCAAGACCCAGACCATAGAAGCGATTGAAATAGCTTGGCAGCCAAGCCAGCAGTGTCGACACGGGCAGGAGCTGAAGGGCACCCCCAAGGTAAGCCGTCAAGGCTGAGCGTGGCCTGACAAGCGCTAGCACTACAGCCGCGGCTCCCATCTTGACCGCGCCAGCCTCGATTAGCGGCACCGTCCGATAGTCGCGAACCCACAGGAACACCAGGGCAAGGACAAGACCGGGAATGCCGACAACTCCAAAAGCGGCTTCCCAACCCCAACGCGCAGTGATGGCGCCTCCCAGGATAACGCCAAGCACCGAACCGACAGATGCTGCGGCGAGAAAGCCGCCCAGGACAGTGGCGCGGCGCGAGGCGGGGAACATGGTCGTGAGCAGAGCTGCACCCGACGAGCCATAGCCGGCCTCGCCGAGCCCGATCATGCTGCGCGCGGCAAGGAGTTGGCTGTAGTTGCGCGTGAAGCCGCAAGCGATCGTGGCGATGCTCCAAAAGCCCGCCATGGCCGCGATACTTTTCACGCGACTCCATCGGTCGGCGAAGAGCGAAATGGGGAAGGAAAAAACTGCAACGGCGATCGACACCGAGGAAATCAAAGCACCGAGCTGCTTGTCCGACAGCCCCCACGCCGCCTTCAGCGCAGGGAACATCGCAACGACGGCCTGACGATCGATGTAGTCAAAGGTCATCAGCAGGAAGGCCATCGTGAAGGCGAACCACGCCTGCCGCGGCGGCACCAGCCAGCGTTCGCGAGGCTTCAGGTTGACTGCTACGGTTGCGTCGGCGGAGGCAACGTACATTGGGCGTTTTCCCTTGGAGCTTGGTTCCCGAGCAGGTTTTGGCCGCTCCGGTTGTTGGCTTCGTCTACACCCAGGGCGGCTGCAGCATTTGACAACCGGGGCCACGCATTTGACATTTCGGGACAGGGCCTCCCGATGACTGACCTTATCCGCAGCGCCTGTCTCTCCTCCTATCCGGAGGTCGCGCGATCACTGGGGCTGGAACCGCTGAAAATGCTCGCAGCAGCGGGGATCGATCGGCGATGTCTCGACGATCCTGACATCAAAATGCCAGCAGGTGCGCTCGGCCGTTTGCTTGAGTCCTCGGCCCGAACGGCAAAAGCGGAGGATTTCGGGCTGCGCCTGGCAGAGACGCGCTCGCTCGCCGTACTCGGTCCGATCGGCCTTCTGATCTGCCAGGAACCAACGGCACGTGAGGCGTTGTTGGCGCTCACGCGCTACATACGTCTGCACAACGAAGCCATGATCATCCGTTTCGAGGAGAGTGGTGACGATGCGATCATCAGCGTCGAGCTGCGACTTTCAAGGCCGGCGCCGGTACGCCAGGGCATCGAGCTGGCGGTGGGTGTCCTCTATCGCGTCCTCCGATCCTTGCTGGGATCGAGCTGGCAGCCGATCGTTTGCTTTATCCATGATCCCCCCGCCGATCGCAGGACGCACCGGCGATTCTTCGGGACACGTGTCGAGTTCGGCCGCGACTTCAACGGCATCGTCTGTTCACGCCGCGACCTCGGCCGCGCGGCGCCCTTGGCGAACCCCGCACTAGCTCGCTATGCGCGCCTCCAGCTCGAGGCGATGCTTGCGCATCCAACGACGACGATGGAGGACAAAGTGCGCGAGCTCGTGCGCCTGCAGCTATCTTCCGGTCGCTGCACTGTCGAACACATCGCTCGCCAGCTCGACGTTGACCGGCGGACCCTCCATCGCAAGCTCACCGCCGAAGGCCATACCTTTTCCGAGATTCTCGAATCTGTCCGAACAGAGATCGCCACGCGTATCCTTCAGAGTCGCGAGCGGTCGCTGACCGCGGTCGCCGATTTGCTGGGTTTTTCCGACCTCAGCGCCTTCTCGCGCTGGTTCCGTACACACTTCGGCCTCAGCCCATCGGCTTGGCGCAGGGCCGGTTCGCCGAACTTGGTCGGAAAATAACTGGCAGAAGCTATTTATATCGCTGATAGAATAACACCATGGCTTCGTTGGCAGGCTTAACGCTTCGTCCAGAGCTGGACAGTAGTGGTGCATAGCGACGCAGGGCTCGATCGAGCTATCTGCACCATCCGCCGAACTATTGAGATGAGCGGCGGCGCGGCGGCGCGGTGGCTCGGGTCAAACTGTTGGCCTAACGAGTTCAGCCCAACAGAAAGGGCAAGCTGCGGGAGACGGCCGCGGCGCGGAGATCCCCTCCCTTACGCGTCGCCGACGAGAGAACTCGGGCGTGACCTCTGTTGAGGCTCTTATTGTGTCGCCTCGCGAGCGGATTGCAGCGTGTTCCTCAGATGACCCATTTATAGCAGCGAACCACCAGTCGGCGACGTAGACATAGTTCGCCACCGGACAGAGCGCCCGCACAAGCGATCCGAAGCCGTGCCAAATTCCGTCGTGATGTGGTGGATCATCGCACCAGACGCATCATGTATGGCGCGGTTTGCGCCCAAAGAAAAAGCGCAACGAGGAAGCTCAGGAGGAAGGGCGCGGAACCACTTTGCGCAACTTGACTACTGTCGCCTGGCATGGGGGCTCCCTTGCGATCGGTGAAGTGCCCCAACAGCTATCGTTGCATTTGAAGTTCGTCGTTGGGCAATTCGAACGCCAGCCAATGATCGTTCCGGCCACACATTTGTCTACCGTTGCCACGAACGGTCACTGGTTTAGCGCAACTCAATCTCACAGGTTTGCAGAGCCACCTCAGCAACAAGATCCTTAGCCATAAATGTACGAATTGCCTCCGATCTATACATGCCGCGTGTTCCACCAAGCCATGGATGCTCTCGGTTGCTACGACCTTGGGGTATTACGTTACGAAATTTCAAGTGTTGAAGCGTTCTGGTCGGTCGTCGGCGACGCCCCTGAAGCCGCGGGCTTCGTTCTGAGGCTGCGAGACGGGCGCCG
>Ga0081455_10002775_pt1 | contig 20627 bp, 26 predicted proteins | sample TabmetS3T2R1_FD_70207 | JGI IMG/M metagenome (GOLD analysis project Ga0081455, IMG submission 70207) | Tabebuia heterophylla rhizosphere microbial communities from the University of Puerto Rico - S3T2R1 | ecosystem: Host-associated > Plants > Roots > Rhizosphere ...
GAGGGCACGCAAATTCATAGCTAGCCAGTCACGCGGCAGAGTTCGCCCTTCCTCGCTAGCTTTGAGTTCGTCTACCTTGGCCTCGATGAATGCTTCGGCCTCAGCGCGGGCCTGCTTCAATCGCTCGGCCAATGAAGGCCCCACGGCGGGAGCCTCCTTTGGCCGCTGTTTGGTTTTCTTCAACAGCATCATTCGCCCTTCGGCAATTTGCCACTGAACCCGGAATCAATCTTCCAGGCTTCATCGACAACCTTCGAGATGTCGCGTGGCTTTGGATATCCCAATCCACTTTCATCTTTCCGCAACGGGTCTTTGCCCATATCGTCGCTGCCTTGTGGGCCATTCCAATCTTTGTCGTATCGCTTAACCATTTTCCTTGTCCTTTTCGTTTGTAGTGTTATCGGCAGAGTTTGTGGCGGCCTCTGCCTGTAGCCGCTTCAGCAGTTTCTTTTCTTCTGCTAGTTCGTTCTGGGCTCTGCGCAGGTGCGTTTCGCGGTCTCGCTCCCGGTGCGCAATAACGGCTTGGATTTCTAGCGGGAGCTCTGCGAACTGGAGCTTGGAGTCTTTAGGCCAAGACCTGGGCGCCTCGATCGTGGACGCGCCAGTGGTTAGCCGGACAACCTGAGTTGCAACCGGATTGGCGAGGCCAGCAGCGTTGTGTAGCTCCTCGATTGCTTCCAATCGTTCAATGATAAGTTCGCGTTTTACGCCCATGTCCTGCTGAAATCGAACGTACGCGGCGACCGATGTGGGGCGTGCCCCCAATGCCCGGACTTGGGACCGACCATCTTCCCCAGCGCTTCCCGGGGCTCAAATCCCGGGAAGATGGTCCTCGGAATTCAAGTTAATGAATTGATTACTCAAGAGTTTTCAGAGTTGGCCCCAAATACTGCGTAGCGATGAAGACTGAGATTTTCGGCGCGCATGCGGTTCCGGCTTACAGCGATATTCATAACTCCGGTGTGCATTTGCTCGGTCTGATCAACGAAATTCTCGATTTGTCCCGCATCGAGGCTGGTCGCTATGAGCTCAAGGAGGAATCCATTTCTCTCATCTCTATTGTCCAGGACTGTCATCATCTTCTGAAGCTGCGCGCCAGCAGCCGCGGCACTGTTATACACGAGGTGTTCGAGCCCGCCTTGCCACGCCTATGGGCTGACGAACGTGCAATCCGTCAGATCTGTCTCAACCTGCTGTCAAATGCGATCAAGTTCACCCCACAAGGCGGCGAGATCTGGCTCAAAGCCGGGTGGACCGCTTCGGGTGGTCAGTACTTCAGTGTTAAGGACACTGGTGCCGGCATTCCGGAGGAGGAAATTTCGGTCGTCCTCGCGTCCTTTGGACAAGGCTCGAATTCGATAAAATCCGCAGAACAGGGCGCCGGGCTTGGGCTGCCTATTGCAAAGAGCCTAGTGGACCTTCATGGCGGGACCTTCACTTTGAAATCAAAGCTCAGGATCGGCACGGAGGTCGTTGTCACCTTTCCGCCAGAAAGGGTGGTGGCGGCCATGGCACCGCTGCCTGAACACGCGCCGTCGATTGTTTCAGACAGTGAACAGGAACCCGGACCGGAGGAAGAGCGCCGCTTCAAGCGCCGGCGGCTGTTTCGTGCTGGCTCCTAAGTCTTCCAACCTTGCGACAATCGCGCAATTGCCTTCCCAGCCGACGTGCTTATGGTCGCCCCGGTCGGATCTCAGATACACATGATCGAAACCCCTTGTGTCAAAATTTGCACTCTCGATGCGCGTATGGGCCTGTGTCTTGGCTGCGGCCGTACAATCGACGAAATCGCGCGCTGGACGGGCATGACTGCCTCCGAACGCGCACAAGTGATGCTCGAATTGCCCGAGCGTCTCGCTACCTGCACTTCCGCCAAGATGCCCTCGGAAATGGGATGATGCTGTGAGCCGCCGTCTCGTCTGGTCCCTTTTGTTTGGCGTAGCGCTTTCGCTTGCGGCCCTCATCGCAAGCCGCGATCAGGATGCCATCACGAATTTATTGCGGCACGATATCGGTTCGCTTGCGCTCAAGGTCGTCCTCGTGGTTTTTGCCGGCGCCGTTGTGCTGGCCCTGCTTCGCGAACGGCTTTCGAAAGCGATCGAGGCGACTTTTTTTTGGGCAGTGATTGGCTTGCTGCTTGTAGCTGGTTACAGCTACCGCTTTGAGCTCCGCGACGTTGCAGATCGCGTGATCGCCGAGTTGATACCCGGTCACGTGGCAGGACACGGGCGGAACGTCGAAGTGGTGCGAGGTCATGGTGGTGACTTCGCGGTTGCCGCACATGTAAACGGCACGCGGATCCCGATGGTCCTCGATACCGGCGCGAGTTCCGTCGTACTGACGCAGGCAGCCGCCAAGGCTGCCGGGCTTCCAATCGAGGTGCTCAACTATACGGTCAATATTGATACTGCAAACGGCCGCACGCGCGCAGCGGCTGTCACCCTTGACCGGGTTGCAATCGGCGGACTGACAGAACGATCGGTACCCGCGTTAGTGGCACAACCAGGCCAGCTGAAGAACAACCTCCTCGGCATGAGCTTTCTTAACCGACTGCAAAGTTGGGAGGTGCGCGGCGATAGGCTGCGCATGCGCGGAATGCCCTGATTTCATCAGGACATCATGCTCAGCAAAAATCGCAACGAGACCAAAAACAGAAAAACTGCGAACGCAATCTCAAGCTTGCGCCGCGGCAGCCAGTGGGCGAGCTGAACGCCGTAACTTGCCGTATAGCTCGATACCGGGGCCATCAACGCAAAGCCGATCAGCGATACGAACCCAAGAGACAATGGCGGCATTTGCGCGGTATATGGCCAACCCGCCAGCATGTAACCTAGTGATCCCGCGATAGTTATCGGCACGCCGACTCCTGCAGAGGTTGCGACCGCCTGCTGCATCGGCCGTCCATAGAACGTCAGAACCGCGTTAGAAACCGACCCACCACTCACGCCGACCAGTGAAGCAACAAGTCCGGTCAGAAAACCATAAAACGTGAGCATGGAGCCTGCAGGCAATTCGCCGGCAACGTTGCCGCGCGTCGTGCCGATTAACATTCGAATTGCAATGAAGCTTGCGAACGCCACAAACACGATTTTGAAAAGCTGCGCCGGCGCGTAGTGCGCGATCACCGAACCTGTCGCGACCCCGATCACCGCCGGCAACGCCCAGATGCGAACGATGTCCGGGATCACTGCGCCTTTTTTCTTGTGCTCGATATAGGAACGGACTGTGGTCGGGACGATGATCGCCAGGGATGTGCCGATACACGCCTGCATGCGTACCGCTTCGGGCACGTCCAGCACGCGAAAAACTTCATACAGCACAGGCACAATGATGGCACCGCCCCCAATCCCGAAAAGCCCCGCGAGTATGCCGACCAGAATGCCGGCTCCTGCGATCCAAAGCGCGAGCAAAACGATCTCGCCGATCGGATATCCCAGCAGCATCATGACCCGAGAAAGATAAGCGGGGGGAAGTACTAGGCCGCGATGTGCGCCAAATCGGCTTCTCTGTCCAGCACCAGTGCGAGCGCATCAGCCATGACCGCTGGGCCCGCCCCCGGCCTTACAGCCTGGGTCGACAGATGGCGGCGGAAAGCGCGCGCACCTGGAATTGCATGGAAGAGTCCGAGCACATGACGCGTTATCGAGTGCAGGCGCACGCCTTTCGCCAGTTCACGCTGGATATATGGAATAAACGCCAGGGCAGCGTCTTTTGGCGACCCAAATGGTGCCGCTACTCCGAATACCTGCGGATCAACATCGAGCAGCCGCCAAGGCTCCTGATAAGCTGCTCTCCCCATCATGACCCCATTCAAGTGGCCAAGTTGAGCGTGTGCCTGATCCAGGCTGGCGAGGCCGCCATTCAGGATGATTTCAAGGTCCGGACGCGCCGCCTTTAATCGATGGACGAGCCCATAGTCGAGCGGCGGCACCTCGCGGTTTTCTCGCGGCGACAATCCTTTCAGCCAGGCCTTGCGGGCATGCACGATCAGTGCATCGACCCCAACGGCCTCCATCGCTTCGGCGAAGTCAAACAGGGCCTCGTCCGGGTTCTGATCATCAATTCCAATGCGGCACTTGACGGTAACCGGAATTTTGACGGCAGCCTTCATGGCTGCAACGCAATCGCCGACCAGCGTCGGTTCCGCCATCAAACATGCGCCGAAACGGCCTTCCTGCACCCGGTCGGACGGGCACCCAACATTCAGATTGATTTCGTCGTAGCCAAAATCCTCGACGATCCGCGCCGATTGCGCCAGTGCACGAGGATCACTTCCACCGAGCTGAAGCGCCACCGGATGCTCGAACGGGTCAAACGCAAGCAACCGAGTACGATCGCCATGCAAGACTGCGCCGGTTGTCAGCATTTCAGTGTAGATCCATGCCCGGCGCGTCAGCAGCCGATGGAAAAACCGGCAATGCCTGTCGGTCCATTCCATCATCGGAGCAACACAAAAGCGCCGGGACGGCATTTCTGACGATTTTTGCTGTTTTTCAGTCACTTCGGCTCTTTTGTTCACATACCATTTCGGACGCATTTTGCCCTATTTTACCGCCCGCGGCACGACAAAGTCGTACTTTTTGGAAAACGTCGTACCATGGGCACGATAGTTGACGGACTCGCAAAGACGGCTCCAAGCATTTACCGCCCAGAAAGAAGCCCGGCGAGTTAGAACACAAGGAAGACCTGACCTCAGCGGCAGTGATCGACCGCTATATTGCTGAATCTGCAAACCTGCGCACTAAAATATCTGTCCATAAACCACCTGTGCCGACCGAGATCGAAAATGAAGAGCAAGGGCACCCTAACAAAGGCGCGGGAAACTGTTTTAGCGGCAGGGAGAAGCGCCGCTGAAAGAACCAAAGTGCTTGCTGGCGAAGTTGCCAATGCTGCTGCTACGGCCGGCGCTACGGCAAAGGCCGCTTCTACGGCTGCGGCCAGCGCGGTCTTGGGGACGGTTGCAACGTCAATACAGGCAAGGGCCGCTAAAGGAGCCAATGCGCTTGCTGGCAAAGGGGCCACTACGACTGCTCCCGCTAAGAAAAAGCTTGCCAAAAGGGTGGCTGCTACGAAACGCACCGCACCAAAGAGGAAGGCCAACACAAAGAAAAAGTCCCGCAAGGTTGCTAAAAAGAAACGAGTATGAACGCGCGGCGAGCTGGCCTGCCTGCGATTGGCCCTTAGCGGACATCTCATTTACATCGATCAATGTCCGCTTTCGGGGGTTAAGCGGACATGTTCGATGTAAAAAACGGACATCCGGTTGACGCCGATAACGGATATTGTCGGAAGCAATCGCCAAATCCGCAAAAAATAACGACACGTGATGCGCGTGAACGTAAAGCGGTATGCTGGAATGCTCGCGAGCGCACCCTGGGCGCGCGTGCCCAGATGAAATGCCAAAAAATCTGTCGAGCGAATGAGCGAAAAAACGATCATCATTGACGGCATACGTTCGCCCTTGCTCGAATTCGGGCCAGCCAGTTCCGATGAAGCGGTGGTTTTCGTGCACGGCAACCCGGGGTCTATTCGGGATTGGGACGCTTTGGCACGCCGTGTCGGAGAATTCGGTCGTGCGGTGGCAATAGATATGCCGGGCTTTGGCGCCGCCGACAAACCAGCCGATTTTGATTATAGCGTCGGCGGCTATGCTCGCCATCTAACCAAACTGATGGCCGACCGTTGGGTGCGACAGGCCCATTTGGTAATGCACGATTTCGGTGGCCCGTGGGGGCTCGCCTGGGCATCAAACAACCCGCAGGCTATCGCCAGCGTCACCTGCATCAATACCGGCGTATTATCAAGATACCGGTGGCACTATTTGGCGCGGATTTGGCAAACGCCAATACTCGGTGAATTGTTCATGGCTTCCACAACCAAAGCCGGAATGCGGTTGCTGTTACGACATGGCAATCCGCGCGGGTTACCCCCGCAATATTTCGATCATGTTTATCAAACGTTCGATCGTGGCACGAAACGTGCCGTTTTGAAGCTCTATCGCAACACACGGAACACGGAAGATGGCGCGCAACAATTAATGACGGCGTTACGCCCGCTAAATTTACCAGCGCTGATCGTCTGGGGCGCACACGATCCTTATATTCCCGTTGCTTTCGCTGAGCGACAGCGCGAGGTTTTCCCGCGCGCGGAAATACGGATTCTGCCAGGCAGCGGTCATTGGCCATTCGCCGATGACCCCGATGCTGTTGCCGAAGTGGTGTTGCCATTCCTACGGCGTCAGTTGCAAAGATCAAACTGAGTATTAGAGCAATCACCGGTCAGCACGGCGCACCAGCCGGCACGTAAAGGTTCCTTGGTTGCACAGGCTCTACAAGATGAGTAGCAGCGATTGCTTTCATCATTTCGCCGGGGGCCATCGGATATTAGGTAATAGACCTAGGTTAGGTACCTGTTGCGAACGTGGGATAGTGGAGGATCGGCAAAATGGCGCATCTCGGCAGGCATGCGATCGTCATCGGCGCGAGCATGGGCGGGCTCTTGGCCGGTCGCGCGTTGGCTGATTATTACGACGAAGTGACTCTTGTTGATCGCGATGCGCTGCCTCTCACATATGAGCCTCGCAAAGGCGTTCCGCAGGGAAGACATACGCATGGCCTTCTCGCTCGGGGACGAGAAGTGCTTGATCAGCTGTTCCCGAGCTTTACCGCGGAATTGATAGCTGAAGGTGCGGTGCCCGGCGATGTCGCCGATGCCGTCCTTTGGTTCAACCACGGTTTTTATTTGCGCAACGTCAATAGCGATCTTTCTGGGCTGGCCATCAGCCGCCCAATGCTGGAGTGCGGCGTGCGCCGCAGGCTGCTGCAATTGCCCAACGTTCGGATACGTCAGTGCTGTAATGTATTGGGGCCCATCTGCGATCGCGATCGCAATCGTGTAACCGGTGTTCAGGTTGCAGCGCGAGACGGTTCGGACGAAGTCGAAACGATCAGCTCTGACCTGGTTGTCGATGCCAGCGGCCGTGGTTCGCGTAGTCCTTTATGGTTGGAAGCTCTGGGATACGCCAAGCCGCGTGAGGAGCAGATTAAGGTCAATATCGGCTACAAAACTCGACTCTACCGTCGTCGGGCGAAAGACCTGCATGGCAAACTGGGAGCGATTATTGCGGCGTGTCGGCCTCATTGGCGTTTTGGCGTCATTTTGGTGCAAGAGGGCGAACGGTGGACCGTCAGCCTTGGAGGGTACTTCGACGATGAAGTTCCCGCAGATGAAATCGGGTTTATTGAATTCGCGAGAAGTTTGCCTAAGCCGGAGATATTCGACGTTATCAAAGATGCAGAACCGCTGGGTCCAATCCTGACCTATCAGTTCAGCACAAATCAGCGCCGCCACTATGAAGAGCTGTCCCGCTTTCCCGAGGGCTTCACGGTCTACGGTGACGCTCTGTGCAGCTTCAATCCTGTCTATGGTCAGGGCATGACCGTGGCTTGCACAGAGGCCCTGACCTTGGGTGAGTGCCTAGCGAAAGGTTCGGACAGAATTGGACGTCGTTTTTTCCGCGCGGCAAGTCGACTGATCGACATTCCCTGGCAAATTGCTGTGGGCAGCGATCTGCAGCACGAGCGTGTCGAAGGTAAGCGGACGGCTCAGGTGCGCTTTATCAATTGGTATATCGAGAGACTGTTTCAGTCCGCGAACCGCGATCCCGTTCTTGCAACGAAGTTCCTGGAGGTGGCAAACTTGATGAAGGCACCTTCAACGTTGCTGAGCCCAGCAGTAGCACTTCGAGTCTGGACAAGCTGACTGCGGACGTAAATTGAAATGACATCGAAGGGTCGTCATATCCGCTAATTGGCCCATAACGGAGATCCCTAGTTGCAGTGCGCGCTTCATGTATTTTCCCCGCATTAGGCAAATCGGCTCCTTCCTGCGGCGTCCGCGTCACACCCATCGCGAAAACTCGTCCAGAACGCAAGCCAATGACCGCAATGGGTCATCAGCAGTGCAAATCGCCATGTCCGTTTTTATCCCTGAAAGGGCACATTCAGACCGCGAAGCGCTTTGTCGTGGAACCACCTCTTTGACAAAGCGTTTGATGGCCGATGACCCGCTACACCAACAACTCAGGCGCGATACAACTGGGCCCAGGCGTCGCATTCCTGGCTATAGCCTTCCTGTTTCTTGTGGTGTGCTTCGCTGCTGGCTGACCCTCGCAAATCTCCAAATGATGTCCCTTTACCCCCAGAAGCGCAGCTAGAGATGTCCACTTTGGGTCATTAACGGACGTTCGTACTTCAGCCCTCGGTAAGCCTCCCAACGAGTTCATTTTATCCGCTGAAGAATTTTTTCGCGCACGACCGGATTGTTCTGCGCGACCTGCAGAATTGCGGTGTATTCCGCGACTGTCAGGCCCTGGTCAGTGACCGCCTTTGCAAGCGCCTGCTTGGACCGCCTTTGCAAGCGCCTGCTTGCCTTCATTCGCGAGGCGTGATTTGTCGCTCTCAGGTGCTTGAGCAATCCGCTGTTCGTAATCCTGCTTCACCATCGACACACTCTTCACAGCCGCTGCGGCGGCGTCGAGCTTGTTGTCGGGAATACTCGCTGACGGGTTGGATGATCCGGGCGTCGTCGGCAAAGGCCGAGAAGGCTCGGATTGGGTCTGCGCGTTGACCGTGGTTGCAACCGCAAGCCAACAGCTCGCAAAAACAAGAACGAAAAGCCTAGTCGATGATTGCATTTCCAATCTCCACTAAATCCAGAAAGTTTTCTCATCGCAATTTTGCGACGGCGATGCTCTCCTAGCGCCTTTGAGTAATGGCCGTGGGTCGGACTAGAAACGGACCACGACACCCGTCTTTTCAGGATCGTGCGGCGCGAGGGTTCGCGACCCTGTGTCGGCCCAATCAGCAATATTCACGACTACTCCCACGCGGACGTCTTTGTGATCCGCCTCACCGGGTTCCACGATATTGAGACCACTTTGATCGAGGAAATAAGTGTGATCGCCAAATATTCGCTTAAGCTGCGGAAGGACCGGATTATCCTCCGGAACCACCTCGCCCTCGAACTGTTCTAGCGTTCGTTCGATCTGCGCTGAATTCATTTTCATAGCGCGGCTCCTTCCCATTGGAGTTTCGTACTCTGGCTATAAACTGGGACGATTGCTCATGGGATCAAGTGGCTCGCCCGGATTGTGACGAGCGCGACGCGACCTTTTATTTAGGTGGCCGCAAATCAAGCCTTTCCGAACATCTACGCGGCGGTTGCGCGTCGTGTCTTCGGCAATTGTGTGCGGTAGGGAACTTTTGATAATCGACAAAGCACGCATGTCCGCTCAGGGCCAATAGCGGACATCACCTCGTTCGATCACTTCGTCAGGGCGGGGGGCAGGTCTACCGGTTGTCCAGCCGACCGGCGCTCAGATATTCCCGCGTCGCATCGGCGAGAACGTCGCGATGGAGACGCCGGCGATTGCCGAAGATCGCCTGCGCCGCCTCAGCGTCGAGTGTTGCCGTACCGAACCGCTCATAAGCGGCCTTGAGGTCGTCGCCGTCGAAATAGATGAGCCGGCGATCGCCCGAGACTGGCGTGTTCAGCTCCTTTGAGAAATATTGCAGGAAGATCTCGCCCTGCTTCGCCATATAGGGCCCGAGGACCAGCACCCGCAATTCGGCCCATTCCTCGGGCGACAACAGGGCGCGGATCTCCTTCACCGTGCACTCGCAGGCTGCGAGCTGCGCTCTGGCGGCTACCGCTAGCACCAGATCGACATCATCGCACACCCCGCGAGTGAAGCCGTGGAGCGCATGCCGCGATGTGGTGCCGGCTTTGAGCACCGAACCAACAAACGCCATCGCCATCGCATGGATGGCGACCGGCCTTGGCAGGATGCCGGCGTCGACCTCCTCACTTATATCGAGCTCACGTCCGGCGCTGTCGAGTACCACCCGATAGCTGACGAGCCGTCCCTTCAGCGACCGCGACAACGGCCCGTCGCTCACGGCATGGAGCAGGCAGAAGATGGCGAGCGGGATATGGCCGAGCGTCTTCATCTTGTTGTAGAGCGGCGGCTCGAGACCGGTAAACTGCCTGACCGGTTCGTCGCCGCGGAACAGCAGCATAACATCGTCCCGAACGACGATCAGGCCCCTGCGTTGCTCATGCGCCACCCGTTCGGCCCGCGCCGCCTCATAGATCTGGACAAAGCGTGCATCGAGCGTCTTCAGAATAGATCCCATTGTTAGCTCGCTATCACTGAGACTTCGTTGCTGCGCATGATGCAGTGAGAGTAGCCAGAAACCTGTCGAACCTTTGCACTTGCACCCGACACGCAGTAGATGGATCAAGCGCGAAGTGGATGACGTCACCCGCGCCCGTCGAATCCTTCGCAGGCTAACCTCTTATGAACTGGAATGGTCCCATAGTTCGTTCAACGTCCTCGGTTTTGCCAAGGAGTGAGTCATGACAATGCGACTGCTGGGCATTGTAGTTGCTCTAGCGTGCTCCGTCACCGGGACGGCGGAGGCAACAACAAATCTGAAGCCGTTCGACCCCGTCGCACTTCAACGCGTCGTGGAGATGACAGCCAAGGAACTTCTGCTGCCGGGCGCGATGGTTTTGTTGCGCACGCCACGGGGCGATTTCGCGTTCGGCTACGGCGCGACGGAGCTGGGCGGTACCATCCCGCCGCGCGCCGACACTCATTTCCGGGCTGCCTCGAACACCAAGACGATGACGGCCGCCGTGATCGTTCTGCTGGTCCAGGAAGGAAAATTACGTTTCGACGATCCGGTCTCGAAGTACGTTCAGGGCGTTCCCAACGGGGACAACATCACGATCAGCGAGCTCCTTAAGATGCGGAGCGGCTTGTATAACTACACTTCAGCGCCGGAACTCGCGGAAAGCCTCGACCATAACCCGGCCAAGGCTTGGACGCCGCAGGAGGTGCTCGCCATCGCGTTCACGCATCCGCCGCGATTCCCTCCGGGCACGGAATACGACTATTGTAACACCAACTATGCCCTGCTCGGTCTCATCGCTGAAAAACTTGAAGCTGCGCCGCTGGCAAAAGTTTTTCAGGATCGTTTGTTCGGGCCTTTAGGCATGAAGCACACATTGCTTCCCGCCAACACGTCGAACGCCATCCCCGAGCCATACTCGCATGGCTATTTGTATGGCAGCTCGTCATACGCCTTGGTGGATGCGCTCTATTCAGCCGATCTTCAGGCTGCGGCCAAGGCGGGAACCCTCAAGCCCAATGACGACACGGCGCAGAATCCTTCCTATGCCTTAGCGGCCGGAGGCGTCATCTCCACCGCGGATGATCTCGCCATCTGGATACGCGCATTGGCCGGGGGGAAGCTTTTCCATGCTGACTATCAGCGCCAATGGCTCGACAGCCTTCAGCCGCAGGACCCAAGCAAACCTCTCGGCCAGAAATATGGGTATGGGATCTCCCAGATGACCTTTGGGCCGAACAGTGTATTTTCACGGTGGCGAGATGCCCGGCTACAACTCGTTCATGGGCTACGATCCGGTCAACGATGTCACTCTGGTAATATGGACCAACCTCACTCTGTCGCTCGACGGCAAGCCCACCGCCAACAGCATCATGTTGAGAATGCTCGACCAGATTTATACGGTATCGCCGCTTCATTAGAGGCGAGATAAATGTCCGCTTTGGGTCATAAGCGGACAAAACGGCATGTCTGCCCGACGTCCGCTTTACCCCCGGAAGCGGACATCGGGACCTTTACGAGCGTTCAGGGAATGACACGGCCCTGCGCGGCAAAATCACCCTGATTTCGGTGAACTCGCCCGGCTGAGTGTCCACCTCGATGGAGCCGCCATGCTGCTTGACGACAATGTCGTGACTGATCGAGAGGCCAAGGCCGGTGCCTTCTCCGGCAGGCTTGGTCGTAAAGAACGGATTGAACATCTTTTCTCTCACCTCGGGTGGGATGCCCGGCCCGTTATCCCGAACCGTGATTTCCACGCGATCTCCAAGGCTTCGTGTCGCGGCCGCAAGGGTTGGCTCATAGACATCGCCATCGACCTCGCTTTTGCGCTTTGTCGCTGCGTAAAAGCCGTTCGAGATCAGGTTGAGAAGTACCCGCGTGATGTCCTGTGGAAACACATCGGCTTGGCCAGCAGCCGGATCAAAAGATCGCTCCAAGGTGATGTTAAAGCCTTGCTTTTCGGCGCGCGCGCCGTGATAGGCGAGATTGAGGCTTTCCTCGACCAGCGCATTCACATCAACGAACCGGTGTTCGCCTGAGCCTTCGCGCGAATGCAGTAGCATGTTCTTGACAATGGCATCCGCCCGCTTGCCGTGCTGCACGACTTTGTCAAGGTTGCCCCGTAAGGTGTCCAATAGTTCGGTAATCTCGCAGCGTCTTTTTTCGTTGAGGGTTACATCCTTGAGGGCTTCTTGCAATTCGTCGATCAATTCGGTGGAGACCCCCGAAAAATTATCCACGAAATTGAGCGGGTTCTTGATCTCGTGCGCGATGCCGGCCGTGAGCTGCCCGAGTGAAGCAAGTTTCTGCGTCTGCACAAGTCGGTCCTGGGTGGTTCGCAGGTCCTCCAATGACTTCGCCAGCTCGCGTGTGCGCGTCTCCACGCTTTCGAACAGCCGGACATTTTCCATGGCGATCGCTGCCTGGTCGGCGAACATCGTAAGGAGCTCGATCTGTTTATCGGTGAACGATCGCGGCTCCTTGCGGGCCAGTGAGAATACGCCTAAGGACACGCCTTCGCGCAGGAGCGGGACGCCCAATACGGCCCTGTATCCGGCGACCTGCTGCAAATCCCACGCGCTGTATTCCTTGTCCTCCAGGACATCCGGGATGTGTACGATCTTGCTTTCGATGATAGCGCGCCCAACGCCCGTGCCGCGATCGGGCACCAGAGGCTGGCTCGTTCGTAACCTCACGAACTCCGGCGAATAGCCGTGGCTGGCGGCCCAGATGTACTTTTCCCCGTCGCGCCGGTAGAGGAAGGATTGATCGGCCTCGCACAGGCTTGCCGCCGACTTGACGAGCGTGTCGAGCACCGTCTGCAGGTCGAAAGTCGAGCGGCTGATGACCTTCAGAACCTCGGCCGTGGCAGTCTGCTGCTGAAGCGATTCGCGCAACTCGTTCAGCAACCGCGTATTCTCGATAGCGATGACCGCTTGCGCGGCGAAGTTCTGCACTAGCTCAATTTGCTTGTCGGTGAACGGCTTCACTTCCTGGCGATAGATGACGATCGCGCCAATCAGTTTGTTCTCTTTGAGCATCGGCACGGCGATAAGAGCCCGTGCGCCGCCAATTTTGGACGGTGCACTGGGAAGGAATCTGCTTGCATCGGCCGTGTGGACCACATCCTCTGTTTGCAAGAGGCAATCGAGTGGAGTTCCGGCAGGTGGCTTAAATGAGCCGCGCTGCGAAATAAATTCTACAAGTTCCTGTGGCGCGTTAATGGCCGCCGGGTGGAACGCGCCGTATTCATAGCGGAACATCACGCCATACTCGGCCTCGCAGATGTGGATCCCATTTTCCAGCATGGCTTGGAACACAGGATCCAGTTCGCCCGGCGAGCGTGCGATAGCCTGCAACACCTCCGATGTGGCGGTTTGCCGTTCCAGTGATTCGTGCAGCTCTTTGAGTAGGCGCGTATTCTCGATGGCGATAACGGCCTGGGCGGCGAAGTTCTTGACCAGATCGATTTCTTTTTCGGTGAATGGCTTCACCTGTTGCCGGTAGATGGTAATTGCGCCGATCGCCTCATCGTCCTTCAGCATCGGAACAGAAAGTATGGTGCGAGCGCCAGTGAGCTTGGTGGCCTGTGGACTCGTATAGCCAGATGGCACATCAAAATATTGTGGCTCGTTCATCACATCAGCGACCTGAACCGGCTGTTTTGTCGCTAGCACGCGTCCAAGCGTTGTTGCTGGAGCTGGTCGAATCAGCGGATTCTTACGCCGCTCCTCTACATATTCTTGCGGAGCGCCATGTAGCGCAACGGCCCTAAGGGCGTCTCCTTCGCGCAGCCAAAGATGGCCCAATTTCGCGCTGCAAATACGCACCGCGTTTTGCAAGTTCACCCGGCGAGCTTGAGATGACCTGCAGCACTTCTGAGGTCGCCGTTTGCTGTTCCAACGATTCACTGAGATCGTCGGTGCGCTGCCGCAACTCATTGAGCAGCCGGGTATTCTCGATGGCGATTACGGCCTGAGCGGCGAAGTTCGTTAACAGCTCGATCTGCTTTTCGGTGAACGGCCGCACTTCCTGGCGATACATCGCAATCGTTCCGACGATTTCGCCCTCTTTGAGCATCGGCACCATCACAAAAGTCCGCGCTCTGCATCTTCGATCAGAGGAACGATGCGGGTATCCTTCCCGACGTATGATGGATCGGTCCGCAGATCAGGAACATGGACAACCTGTTTAGTGTTGGTGACACGATCGAGCGGGACGCCGGGGTTTTGGCGCAGGTCGACTATTGGATCGCGCCGCCAAAAATCGACATAGCTTTCTTTGCTGTGAACCGCGACAGCGCAGAAGACAGTTGATCCCTCACGTAGGAACAAATTGCCGAATGTAGCTTCACAGATGCGGGTTGCATTTGCCAACATGGCATTGAAGACCGGCTCCAGCTCACCCGGCGAACTGGAGATGACCTTCAACACCTCCGATGTCGCCGTTTGCTGTTCCAGCGATTCGCTCAAATCGTCCGTGCGCTGGCGCAGCTCAGTGAGCAGCCGTGCGTTCTCGATGGCGATGACGGCCTGGGCAGCAAAGTTTTTGACCAGTTCAATTTGTTTCTCGGTGAATGGCCGCACCTCTTGGCGGTAAATGGAGATTGTACCTACGAGATTGGCTCCCTTTAACATGGGCACACCGAGAAACGTTCGCGCGCCTGCATGTGTAGCAATAGCGGCGCCAGCGTACCTTTCGATTGCCGCGATGTCCGGAACATGAATCATCGACTTGTTCTTAATCACCTCCCAAACCGGTGACCCGTGTTGAACCCTCGGATCATCACGACGCAGTTCCTGGAATGCACGCGGCGCGCCGTGCATTGCGACAACCTTCGGAATATCGTCATGGATGAGCACGAGATTGCCGAAGGTGGCCGCGCAGATGCGCGTCGCATTTGCCAACATGGCATCGAAAACCGGCTTTAACTCGCCTGGCGTGCTCGAGATTACCTTCAAGACTTCGGAAGTCGCGGTCTGTTGCTCCAGCGCCTCGGAGAGATCGTCGGTGCGCTGGCGCAGTTCATTAAGCAGGCGGGTGTTCTCGATGGCGATGACGGCCTGAGCTGCGAAATTCTTGACCAACTCGATCTGCTTATCGGTGAATGGCCGCACTTCGGTACGATAGATGAAAAAGGCGCCAACCAGCTCGTTCTCTTGGAGCATCGGCACCGCGATTGAAGATCGTGCTCCACCGTATCTAACCGAGGGGCTGGGGTTTGGATCGGTCGCCCGGTCGACGACGTGTATCACCGTTTGTAACTGACAGAGGCGGCCAAACAGCTGACCCGGCTGAGGCGCAAACGCGCCTTGCTTGACCATGAAATCAGCAAAAGCGGGCGGCACATCAAGCGATGCTGCCGGGTGGAACAAGCCGCCTTCGTACCGGAATAGAATTCCAAACTTAGCGTCGCAAACGCGTGTCGCCTGTTCAAGCATCGCCTGGAACACCGGCTTCAGATCGCCCGGCGAGTTAGAGATGACACGCAGGACCTCTGATGTCGCCGCCAGCTGTTCGAGCGCCTCGTCGCGCTCACGCTTTAGGCGATCCAATTGTTCTGTTGAGTCCGCCGATACGTGCGTTATCGGCGCTTTGGTGGCCTTACGCCTAGTCGTGCGCTGTACCTTCCCAGGCTGTCCACTCTCACTGCGCCGCTGCATGTCGCCCCCCGGGCGGTTCACGACGATGCTCAATCCTAGGCAAATCGTCCCTTTCGCGCCATGGCAGGATGTCCGCTTACCCCCGAAAGCGGGCATAGACCGACAATTTTGGATGTCCACTAAGGGCCAATAGCGGACCTTCAAACCCAGGCTTTCGCTAACGAAAACCCCGGGACATCGCCCGGGGCGGGGGATTGGGGGAACGCAATCTGTTAACCGGAAACTCAGGTCCTTCGATTGCCACATTGCGCAACTTCAATGTTGAAACGTTAATCACAGCAGCGTGTAGTGCTTGCAATGGCCCGTGAACCAAACGATCCTTCGGACGTTCCCAGTATTGATTCCCCGGCACGGCCAACTTCCATGCTCACACGACCAACACTGAGAAGGCCGGATCGGTCGTCCGATCAGGATGATTTAGCCCCGCCAAAGGGTCAGACCCGGCCGGTCGAACAGCGTTTCCTTTTAAAGGTGGACGGACAATTCAAGCGTTCATTCGGCAGCGAAGAAGCAGCGAAAACCGCCGGCACGGCGATTAAGAAGGCTTATCCGGTCGTAGTCGTTACGGTCGTGGATTCGCAGGAACACCACACAGAAATGATCAAAGTTTAGGGCAGCCGGAGCAGAGTTGCCTTCAACCTGCCGGCCGCGACTGCAGCGGCGATTCCCACCGCGGCGGTGTTTAGAGCCGGTGCCGGTCCTGATTGATGACTTCGGAGCCCAGTCGCGTATTCGTCGTGGTCTGTCCCGCTTGGTTGAATTGCTCCGACCACGCTTGAGCTCGGCCACCCATTTCTGCGGAATGACACTCGCGCAAAGGCCGATACATTAGCTCGGCGTTGTCGAGATGGATGAATCTTCGTCGGGCCAACATGCGGGCCGATGTCCGGGAACTTAACACCTCTATCGAGCATTGCTTGTGATCCAAGTAGGAGAAGGCAGATGAAGCGCACTCTGGTGGCTTTCGTTGCGTTGTCCATGAGCACCGCCGTTTTGGCCGACACTCCAGTGTCGGAAGCGGATGCCCAGAAGATCAGGACGGCTTTGGAAGCCTGGGGTTGCTCGGGCGGCAAGATGGAGCAGGAAACCGAGGGGACTAGCGTCTATGAAGTTGATGACGCGAAGTGCAAGGACGGACAGTACGACATCAAGCTCGACAAGGATTTCAAGGTCATCTCCGTCACGCGTGATTAGGGCTTCGTGCCCGGCCGTCATCTCGGCATACCATTTCGGGCGCATTTGCCCCATTTTACCGTTCAGCGGCTCGACAAAGTCGTATTTTCAAATGTCACACTTGGGCTCATGTGCGGACATAAGCGGGCATGTCCGCTTTACCCCAGAAAGCAGATGTTTCATGGTGCGATTGGAATGTGCGCCGTGGGCCAATAGCGACATCGGACTTTCGGCCGCATGGTAGACGGGGCGGCGAGCGGTATTGTACCGCGTCACGGCATACCCCAGTATGAGAATGGGTTAAGCGATGCGGTTGTGGCGCACCTTGAGGTGGCTGTTTGTGGCGCTCGTACTGTCCGCTTGCGCGGAAAACGCCAATCATCTGCAGACCCACTACCTCGATCAATTTGCCAACCCAAATCCGACGTTGACGGATTTCACAGTATGTCACGGCTTCTACTGCGCTGAGAGAACGCCCGCCACAATAAGCGACGACCAGTGGCGGCGTGTGAGCGCAGTCTTCAAGTCACGCGCGAAGGATGCTCGGCAGGAGCGGCACCAAATCGCGCGCGGCGTGGCGCTGATTCAGACCATTGTCGGGCCGCAAACCGGAACAAACGCCCACCAATGGACGCATAAGAACATGTACGTTCTCCCCAATGGTGGTGACATCACGCAGCTCGACTGTATCGACACGTCGGTCAACACATGGACCTACATGACACTGATGGAGCGCAGCGGACTCTTCACTTTCCACCGGGTGGCGCCGCTTTCCTACGCCCCGCTGCGCAACACTGCGGTACTACATGAAATTAACGGCGGTTATTTCGCGATCGACGCGAGCTTGGTAGACGTCGGGGTGCCACCTCCGATAATGCCGCTCGCGACCTGGCTGGGCGCCTGGCCTCCCGATCCTGCTGCGATCGAACGCGTGGATCGAGCGGATGCGACCGTGGGCCAGCTCCGTCCTTAACTGAAAGTGGACTCAGAACGGGACTCGGCGGTCAACAATTGCTTGAGTCACTGACCATTCTTTCAATCAGCGCACGTGTTCATTGTACGGCAGCAGCCGAGCTTGCTCGGCCTTGTCTCGTGATGGGCACGGCACGTCCGCGGCCAACGATTGTCTGAACTTTTGAGATAACGCTGGCATGGAGGCGATTGCTCTTCTCAACATTGAGATGATTGATGTCAACGGCTCCATTGAGATCCAAATTGGAAATAGTGCCCCTGAAGCCGGGACCCTTAGCAACAACCGTGTTGCCGGTATAGTAATTGATGACCTGGGATATATTGGATGGCGCTACCAGGTTCATCGTCGGACCGAATGTCACGACCAGAGCGACCGGAGCACCCAAGCTTTTCATTTTGTCCGCCATGAAAATTGCAGCATCGGCTTCAAGCGAATGTCCCATGATTATAATCGGACCTTTGCCGCTTTTTTGCAGTCGGGTCGCCTCGCTCGCGAGTTCTTCATAGTCCAGATGACCATGGACGGTCGCAGTGAAGCCACGTTGAATAAGTTTCTGGTCGAGAATATCGAGCCCTGTGGAAAAAATGCCCGCCAATCCCCTCAACAGATAGATGTGACCGGCGTTGGCATTGCCCGATGAGAACCAGAACACAATGAAAATAGCTGCAAATAGCAATGACTTGCGAAAGATCCCAGCCCCCCTCGTTCCCCCAATAGAACAAATCTATTTATTTCACTTAGTCGAAGCTAATCAATAGCGACTACATCGTTTCGATGCGTCAATTAGTTCCGTCATGCAGTTCGTGCCCATATTCTCGTCACCTCGGATGCCAGATGCTAACGTGCTTGCTACTCGGGTTAAGAAATGACTCAAGTCACATCGTGAGTACAGGCCGATGACCGTTCTCATCGCCAAGATTATCTGGGGGCTTGGATGCGTGGCCTTTTACATCATTCGTTATCCCCACCAACGCCGTGCTCGCAAGACGACAGTTGCCGACCGCCGTGATCGCGTGCGCGAAAGAATGCTAATGCTAATTTCCTACACTGGGCTGTTCGTGATCCCATTGATCTATGTGCTGACGAATCAGCCAAAATTTGCCGGCTATACGTTCCATCCCACCCAAGCATGGATCGGGACAGTGGTCTTGATCGGCGCCATGGCGCTGCTTTATCGCACGCACCGGGACCTGGGTCGTGCCTGGTCGATCACGCTCGAGATCCGTGACCAGCACAAGCTGATCACTCGCGGAATCTACGAGACACTGCGTCATCCGATGTATGCCGCTTTCTGGCTGTGGGCGATCTCGCAGGCGCTGCTGCTGCCCAATTGGATTGCGGGTTTTGCGGGTCTCGTTGGTTTTGGAACACTGTTTTTCGCGCGCGTGGGCCACGAGGAACGGATGATGCTGGAGACCTTTGGCGACGAATATCGCGCCTACATGGCTCGTACATATCGGCTTATTCCGGGGATTTATTGAACCTTTCTCTACGCCCGAAAATCGAGCGATTTCGCGCTTGAAGTCCTCATCGCCGAAATGCAAATAGACCGCTGAAAGTACCAACTGACGCGACAGGCAGGGCCGGGGAATGAGTACAGATATTCTTCTGCTCCAACTTGGACCGGCGATTGAAGCGCAAGGCGGGACAACCGGTCCTGCTTCTGTCGATTATCGCGCGCCAGGCCTGACTACCGCGGGCAACCTGGGAACCGCTTTTTTCGATGTGGCTCGCAGTCGTGGGAATTATCCCGCGATTGCCACAAAAACAAACGCGTTCTCCTACAACTGGATCGTTCGCGCGGCGGGTTGTGTGCGCGACTACTTGCGTGCCCGTCCAAGTTACGCGACGGGAGCCCGCGTGGCACTGCAGCTGTCCAATTCACCGGAGTATTTGGCCGCTTTTTACGGTACGCTGCTCGCCGATTGCGTCGTCGTACCCCTGCCGGTCTCTCTGGAGGAGCACCGCCGGCGACAGATTCTGGAATCGTGTCAGCCAGACCTGCTGATTACACGAGTCTCCGATTTGAATTCGCAGGAAACGCAGTCCACTGCCGAGACCTTATCCTTGAGTAAGGAGCAAGACGAAGAAATTTCATATTCTCCTCCGCGCCGCCAAGCCCAGGATCTGGCAATGCTGCTCTTTACCTCTGGCTCGATGGGCATGCCCAAAGGCGTCATGCTGAGCCACCAAAACCTGCTGGCCAATGCCGATTCCATTTTACGTGAACTGCCAATTCGTGCGACCGACTGTGCGCTGGCGGTGCTTCCGTTTTGCCACGCCTTCGGCAATTCCATTTTGCAAACTCACGTTCTCTCGGGAGCCACTCTCATCATCGACCGTGCTTTGACGTTTCCATCGTCGATGGTCGAAGCGTTGCGCGAGCTGGGGGCTACAAGTTTTTCGGCAGTGCCTGAAGTGTATGGCATGTTGTTGAAGTACGGTCGTCTCGGAGAGCAACCGCTTCCCGGCTTACGGTATATGACCGTTGCGGGTGGCGCTCTGCGTTATGATTTGGCGGCGCAAATCGAGAGCCGGATTCGTCCGGCGTCGTTCCACGTCATGTATGGCCAGTCAGAGGCGACCGCCCGGCTGTCATCATTGCCGCCCCAGTAACTCCAC
>Ga0081455_10002776_pt1 | contig 20626 bp, 22 predicted proteins | sample TabmetS3T2R1_FD_70207 | JGI IMG/M metagenome (GOLD analysis project Ga0081455, IMG submission 70207) | Tabebuia heterophylla rhizosphere microbial communities from the University of Puerto Rico - S3T2R1 | ecosystem: Host-associated > Plants > Roots > Rhizosphere ...
CCCCCCCCCCGCCAGTCGAGGCCGTCTGCCTGCCCGCTCGCATCGTGCCATCCCGTCCAGCCGGTGAGCGCCTCGTCCCGGACGTAGGGGAGAAGCTCGATCCGGTCGTCCTCGTCGTCGCGGGACTCGATCCGCGAGAAGGTGGAGGCGAGGGCGGCCCGAACCGCCTCTACGCCCTCTGCATGGTCGATCCGTTGCGTCCGTGGTCCGCGTCCTCCGCTTGAGGAACGTCGGTACCGACCTGGGGCTCATGTCGGAGAGCATCGCCGTCTACCTCGCGTTGAAGCAGGCCATGGAGGTCATGGGCCAGGCGGGGACGGCTGGCGCTCTCGCGTCCACGTACTCACCGCGAACGACCCTCGCGCAGGGATGCAGCGGGAAGTCCGGCCGTTTGTCGAAGTGCGTACAACGTACGCGGCATGGTCGTATTCGAGGGGGCGGTACCAAGCCTGGGCCGCGAATGCAGGCGCGACGGGAGTCCGAGGGTCCACCACCCACTGTCGGTGATCGTGAGATAGACCATCAACGCAACTGTAGGCGGCAAATCGCGAGGCGAAGGTCACACTCGGCCCCAAGGTTCAGGCGAAGATGCGGACGGCCTCGGGGCGAGCTCTGGGGTGAGCGGCGGAGAGAACGGCCGGGATGGGGGCGTCTAATAGACGAGGACGGGCTCTACGTCCTCATGCGGTTTCGGCGCGTTAGAGCAGCTAATTCGGGCCTTTGAGTCATAGGCCCCAGCCGCCTTCCACGTGTGTGACGACTGGAACGCGAGGGTGAGGGACTCGTCCGGTTGCAAAGCGAACGCCTTGCTCCGCTGAAAAGCCGGAAGACCAGGGACGTCCGTAGGGCCTCCGGGTTGCCACCAAACAACACAGTCTTCCGCCGTAATTGTGCCGCGGTTCTCAACTTCTACCTCAGCCGCAGGCTCACTACCGATCCGATTCGTAACGGGGTCGGGGCTGAGTGCAACGACCCGCGGCTCCGCCACAGGGTCGACCTCTGGCGGCGGGTCGTCCCCGATGTTGAACCAGTCCAGCAGGTAGCCGCTGATTAGCGTCCCGGCGACTGCAATCACGATGGTGACGACGGCGGCCTTCATGACGCGGCCTGGTCTCGTGCCACCCAAGTTCTACGTCCACCCGACTCGAATTGCAAGGGCGCCTACACCGGCCCGGCGGGGCCAGATCAGACCGGTGCCACGACTCGGATCGGCCCGAAGAGGGCCTCGGTAAGCAGCCTGCCCAATGAGTGAGCCGAAGGAGCGTTAGCCTAGTGGTATGGCCACGGCTGAAGAGCGCCGCGAGACCGACTCCGGCATCGAGGTCAAGCCGGTCTACGCCGAGGAGGACGTCGCCGGCCTCGAGCTAGAGCCGCCGGGCGAGTTCCCCTTCACGCGGGGCCCGTACAAGGACATGTACCGCGGCAAGGCGTGGACGATCCGCCAGTACGCCGGCTTCGCCTCCGCGGAGGAGACGAACGCGCGCTTCCGCTACCTGCTCGAGCGGGGGCAGACCGGGCTCTCCGTCGCCTTCGACCTGCCGACCCAGCTCGGCTACGACTCGGACGACCCGCGGGCCGCCGGCGAGGTCGGGCGAACGGGCGTGGCGATCGACTCGCTCGCCGACATGGAGCTCCTCTTCCGCGAGATCCCGCTCGGCGAGGTCTCGACCTCGATGACGATCAACGCACCCGCCGCGCTTCTCCTGCTCCTCTACGAGCTCGTGGCCGAGGGCCAGGGAGTCCCGCCGGAGGGCCTCCGCGGGACGGTGCAGAACGACATCCTCAAGGAGTACGTGGCGCGCGGGAACTACATCTTCCCGCCGCGTCCGTCGATGCGGATCACGACCGACCTGTTCGCCTACTGCCACGAGCGGCTGCCGCGCTGGAACACGATCTCCATCTCCGGCTACCACATCCGGGAGGCGGGCTCGACGGCGGTGCAGGAGCTCGCCTTCACGCTCGCACACGGAATCGCGTACTGCCGCGCGGCGATCGACGCGGGCCTCTCCCCGGACGAGTTCGGGGCGCGACTCTCCTTCTTCTTCAACGCGCACAACCACTTCTTTCAGGAGGTGGCGAAGTTCCGGGCGGCGAGGAGGCTCTGGGCGCGGATCATGCGCGAGCGCTTCGGTGCGACGAACCCCAGGGCGCAGGCGCTCCGCTTCCACGCGCAGACGGGCGGCTCGACCTTGACCGCCCAGCAGCCTGAGAACAACGTCGTCCGCGTCGCCGTGCAGGCGCTCGCCGCGGTGTGCGGCGGGGCGCAGTCGATCCACACGAACGGCTTCGACGAGGCGCTCGCGCTCCCGACCGAGCGCTCCGCCCGCGTGGCGCTCCGCACGCAGCAGATCCTCGCGCACGAGGCCGGCGGCACGGACACGGCCGACCCGCTCGGCGGTGCCTTCTTCCTCGAGGCCCTCACGGCCGAGCTCGAGGAGCGGGCCTGGGAGCTGATCGAGCGCATCGACGAGCTCGGCGGGGCGGTCGAGGCGATCGAGCAGGGCTTCACGCAGCACGAGATCGAGGAGGCCGCGTACGCCCATGAGCGTCTGGTCGAGTCGGGCGAGAAGGTGATCGTCGGCGTCAACCGCTTCCAGGAGGGCGACGAGGAGGAGATCGAGCTCCACACGCTCGATCCCGCGTCGGAGCGCCGGCAGGTCCAGCGCACCCGGGAGCTCCGGGCGGAGCGGAACCAATCCTCGGCGGACCAGGCGCTCACCCGGGTCCGCGAGACGGCGCACGGGACGTCCAACCTCCTCCCGCCGATGCGCGACGCGCTCGCCGCGCGCTGCACGATCGGCGAGATCTGCGACGCGCTGCGCGACGAGTTCGGCACGTACGACGCCCATCTGGCGCCCTGATCGCCCCGGCGTGACGACGCCCTAGAGAGGCTCGCAGCGCCGGGCCGTAGACTCGGTGCATGCCCGTCTGTGAGCGGTGCGGTGCGGAAGCCCCGGAGGGGGCGAGCTTCTGCCCCTCCTGCGGGGCCGGGCTCCCGACCCCGACTCCCGCGCCGCGTACGCTGACTGGGCCATCTCTGCAGGGCGAGGTCGCCGTCGGCCGCACGGTCAGCTGCAACCCCGGCTCCTGGGACGGCGGGCCGAACTTCACCTACCAGTTCGTCGTGCCCACGAGCAGCGGCGACGTCGCGCGGACGGCGCGCACGTCGCAGAACAGCTACACGATCCAGCCGGGCGACGCGGGCGCCGCGCTGCGCTGCGACGTCAAGGGCACGAATCCCGGGGGCCTGGCGCTCGCGAGCAGCACGGCGGTGACCGTGCCGGTGCCGCAGACCAGTCCCCCGCAGCCCACTCCGCCGCTGCCCACCCCGCCGACCACGCCGAGCCAGCAGGACAGTGCCGCGCCGGTCGCGAGAGTGACGAAGACGACGTGCACCAGCACCCGGTGCACCCTCACCGTCAGCGTTACCGACGCCGGGTTCTCGGCAGGGATCCAGACGGTCAAGGCGAGCGTGAAGTCGACCTACCGGACGACGTGCAAGCGCAAGGGCACGAAGAAGAAGGTCGCCTGCACGAAGACCAAGAAGGGCCGGACGTCGGTCAGCGCCCTCGCCGCCACCCGGTTCAAGGTGGTCGCGTCGAAGCTGCCCATCGGCAAGCAGGTCTTCACCCTCGTCGCGATCGACAAGGCCGGCCACCGCCAGGCCCTGCCGACGACGAAGACCGTCACGACGAAGAAGCCGAAGAAGAAGACCGCGACGAAGCGTCGCTGAGGACGACGCGGGAGCCGCGGCCGGGCTGCAGGGTGATGCCACGGCGGCGCATGCGCTCGCCGCGAGGCTCGGCCGGCGCGAGGTCGAAGGTGTCCGCGACGACGCGCAGGACCTCGGCCATCTCCATCGTCGCGAAGGACGCGCCGAGGCAGCGGCGCACGCCGCCGCCGAACGGGATCCACGCGAACGACTCCGGCGGCCGCGGACCGAGCCAGCGCTCGGGGCGCCAGGCAGTCGCGTCGGGGTACAGGTCCTCGCGGCGGTGGACCAGGTAGATGCACGGGGCGACGTGCACGCCCGCGGGGAGCGACAGCCCGTCCACGCGCAGTGGCTCGGCGAGCTTGCGAGGCGCGACGGTCAGCACCGGACGGATGCGCAGCGTCTCCTTGATGACCGCGTCGATCCACGCCTCGTCGCCATCGCGCACGCGCGCCAGCGCGGCGGGCGCCCGCGCCAGCCGCTCCAGGGCCCACGCCAGCGAACCCGCGGTCGTCTCGTGCCCGGCGGCGAGCAGGGTCACGAGGTGGTCGCGCACTTCGGCGTCGTCGAGTCCGGCGGCCAACAGCTGCCCGAGGACGTCGTCGCCTGCGTCACCCTCCGCGCGGCGCCGGTCGATCAGCGCCATGAGCTGCTCGTCGATCACGGCAATACGGCGCAGGAACGCGCCCCATGGGCTGTGCGGCCCGAGGTCGCGCTGGCTCATCGCCATCGCCGCCATGCGCGGCAGCGAGGTCGTGATGCCCAGCGTCGCGCGGATGTCGGCGGCCATGCGCGGGTCGTCGGTGCCGAAGACTGCGCGGAGAATGACCGCGAGCGTGAGGTCCTGCATGAGCCCGAGCGCCTCGACCGGCCGCCCGCGCGGCCATTGCGCCGCGTGCTCGACCGCGACCTCGCGCACCACAGCGCGATACGCGGCGATCCGCTCGCCGTGGAAGGCGGGCAGCATGAGCCGGCGGATGCGCAGGTGCGCATCGCCGTCGGCGAAGAGGATCGAGCGTGGGCCGGCGACGGGCCGCAGCGGCCCCGGGCTGGCGCCGCGCAGCGCCACGTCCGGGCTGGCCGAGTAGACGGCGCGCACCGCGTCGGGATGCCAGACGAGCACGAGCGGCGCGTCGTCGAAGACCAGCCGGATCGTGAACGCCTCGCCGTACCTGGCGGCGCAGCGGCGCAGGAAGGCCGTCGGCCGCGCGACCCACTCGAGCGTCTGCAGCGCAGCCGGCTCGCGGGGCCCGTGCGGGACGGCCGTGCGCATCACATCAGCGACGCGAAGCGCGCGGCGTCGACGTTGCCGCCGCTGATGACGACCCCCACCGTCCCGCCCCGCAGCGCGACGCGCCCGGCCAGGAGCGCCGCCAACGCGCTCGCCCCGCTCGGCTCGGCGACGACCTTCAGCCGCTCGAACAGGAACCGCATCGCGACGACGATCTCCTCGTCGGACACGGTCACCGCGTCGTCGACGAGTGACTCGATGACCGGCCACGTGCGCTCGCCCGGCGTCGGAATCTGCTGCCCGTCGGCGATCGTCGGGCGCACCTCGACCGTCACGCGGTCGCCCGCCTGTAGCGACCGGGTCACGTCGTCGCTGGCCTCGGGCTCCACGCCCACGACCCGCGCCCGCGGCTGCAGCGCCTTGATCGCCGTCGCCACGCCGGCGAGCAGGCCGCCACCGCCGACCGGGACGACGACCACGTCGAGGTCGTCGACGTCGCTCGCCAGCTCGAGGCCGACGGTTCCCTGCCCGGCCATGACGAGCGGCTCGTCGTACGGGTGGACGAGCGTCAGCCCGCGCTCGGCCGCCAGCTCGCGTACGAGCGCCTCGCGATCGTCGCGATAGCGATCGAACTCGACGACCTCGGCGCCGTAGCCCTCGGTCGCGGCGCGCTTGGCCGCCGGTGCGTCCATCGGCATGAGGATCGTCGCGCTCGCGCCCTGCTCGCGAGCGGCCAGCGCGAGCGCCTGCGCGTGGTTGCCCGACGACGCCGAGCACACGCCAACGGGCCGCAGCGCCTGTACCGCGTTGCACGCGCCGCGGAACTTGAACGCCCCGGCGCGCTGGAAGTTCTCGGCCTTGAGCGCGACCGGCGCGCCGACGCGCGCGTCGAGCGTGCGCGAGCGCAGCAGCGGCGTGCGGTGCGCGCGGCCCTCGATCCGCGCGGCGGCCGCCTGGACGTCGTCGAAGCTGATCGGGAGCGACGCCGCCTGCGTCACGACGGCGACGATGTCGCGCGGTAGCGCGCCTCGTCCTCGTCGGGCACCCGGCCGTCACGACCGACGTAGCCGTCGGCGCCGCCGACGACGACGTAGACCGCATCGCCCTCGCCGATGTTGCGCACGCGGCGCACGGTCGAGGGGCCGACGCGCGCCACGCCGCCCGGCTCGAGCACCTGCCGGCCGCCGTCGCCGAACTCCATCTCGACACGCCCGGCGTGCAGGAAGTAGACCTCCTCCTGACGGTCGTGAAAGTGGCGTCCCGTCTCGATCCCGGGAGGGAGCACGATCGCGTTGATGCCGAACGCGGTGACGCCGAGCGCGGGCCGGATCTTGCGAAAGCCGGGACCGTCGCCGAGGCGATCGAGATGCGTCGTGGCCCAGCCGTCGCCGGTGATGACATCGTCCATGCACCCACTCTACGTCCGCCGCGCGCAGCACTGCTCTGACACTTCACCGGCTGGGAACAGGTTTCGGTGGGCCTGACCTGCTACTTTCCCCCGCGTTAGGTCGGGGGTGATCCCGGCAAGAAGTGCAGGCGTCGGGTCCAGGTTGCAGACAGCTTCCTCCGAAACGCAGCACGAGAGTCATCGGAGGAAAGGCTGCAAATGCCTACCGGCACCGTGAAGTGGTTCAGTGACGACAAGGGCTTCGGCTTCATTACGCCCGACGAGGGCAGCCGTGACCTGTTTGTCCATCACACGGGCATCAATAGCGACGGCTACCGCTCGCTGCCTGAGGGCGCGCGCGTCTCCTACGAGGAGGAGGCCGGCGACAAGGGGCCGAAGGCGGTCAACGTCACCAAGATCTAGGCCGCTCTCAAGCAAGAGCTTTCTGAAGGGCCCGCGCTGCGGGCCCTTCGTCGTTCTAGGACTCGACCGGGCGCCCTTCCTGCTCCCAGACCTCGATGCCGCCGGCCATCGACCACGCATCGAAGCCGGCCTGCCGGAACGCCTGCGCGGCCATCAGCGACCGCGAGCCCACGTGGCAGTGGAAGATCACCGGCCGGTCGCGGTCGATTGTCTCGGCCTCGGCCGGCAGCCTCGCCAGCTCGATGTGGCGGGTGCCCGCGATGCGCCCGGCGTCGCGCTCGTAGCCCTCGCGGACGTCGATGATCTGCGCGCTCCCGTCGGACAGGGCGGCGGCGGTGTGCTCGGTCGTGACCTCGATCTCGGGATTGTCGGCTGCTGCCATCCCCTCAAGTTAGTAGGCCTTGAGGCAAGACCCACTATCGCGCGCCCACGGCGGCCGGGACGTCGCGCGCGACCACGTCGAGCGACTCGCCGATCACCGCGGCCGCATGCTCGATCTCCTCGCGGGTGATGACCAGCGGCGGGGACAGCGCGACGGCGTCGCCCAAGGCGCGGACGAGCACGCCGCGCTCGCGAGCGGCCGCGAACACGCGCTGCACGAGGTCGGGCGCCTCGGCGAGCGCCTCGGGGGTGAAGGCCGCGGCACCGAGCGCGCCGACGCCGGCGCGGATCTCGCCCACGAGCGGATGGTCCGCGAGGCCGCCGAGCGCCGCGACGAGCTCCTGCTCGATCGCAAGGCCGCGCTCCAGCAGCCCTTCGCTCTCCATGATGTCGAGGTTCGCCATCGCCGCCGCGCAGACCGTCGGATGGCCGGCGTACGTCGGCCCGTGGCGGAACCACGCACCCTCGTCCCAGAACGGCGCCGCGACCTTCGCCGACACCACCACGCCGCCGAGTGGGAGGTAGCCGCTCGTGATGCCCTTGGCGAAGGTCAGCAGGTCGGGCCGCACGCCGAAGCGCTCCGCCCCGAACCAGGTGCCCAGGCGCCCGAACGCGGCAATGACCGAGTCGCAGACGAAGAGCACGCCGGTACGCGCGCACAGCTCGGCCACGCCCTCGACGTAGCCGGGCACGGGCTGGATGACGCCGCCCGCGCCGATCACCGGCTCGACGAAGACGGCGGCCACGCGCTCGGCGCCCAGGCGCTCGATCTCCGCCTCGAGCGCCGCGAGGGAGTCGTGGGGCACGACGGACCTGTCCGGGTCGAGCGGTCCGACGCCCTCGCTGTTGGCCGGGATCCCGCCGATCGAGGTACCGATCCCGTGTGTGCCGTGATAGCCCTGGGCACGCGAGATCAGGTGCGTGCGCTCGGGCTGGCCGATGATCGAGAAGTAGCGTCGCGCGAGCTTGGCCGCGGTGTCGATCGCGTCGCCGCCGCCCGAGACCAGGAAGATCCGTGGGTCGTCGAGCGGGGCGATGGCGGCCAGGCGCTCGGTCAGCTCGAGCGCCGGACGGTTCGCGAACGCGCCGAACGTGTGGTAGGTGGCGAGGTCGCGCATCTGCGCGTGCACGGCATCGGCGATCTCGGTGCGGCCGTGACCGATGTTGACGCACCACAGGCTCGCGGTGCCGTCGAGGTAGCGGTTGCCGGCGTCGTCCCAGACGTAGACGCCGTCGCCGCGGGCGATGACGATCTCGTTGCCGCGGACGGCGTGCATGTCGGCGAAGGGGTGCCACAGGCGGGTGTCTTCGGGCATGCAGGGGACGCTAGCCGACGCGGCGATGCTCGACGTTCTCGCCGTGCGCGACGAGCACGTCGGTGACCAGGCGCGCGGGGAAGAGCCCGTGATCGACGACGCCGGGCGTCCCGTCGAGGCGCGCCGCCAGTTCGGCGGGGTCGTCGAACGGCGCATGGAAGTCCGCGATGACGCCGCCGTCCGGCGACGGCGGCGCGCCGTCGCGCAGTTGCGCGTCTCCAAGCCGCGCGAGCGTCGCGCACAGGCCGAAGGGCAGCAGCTCGAGTGGCACCGGCGGGCCCAGCGCGTCGACCGTCTTGTTCGACGACGCGATGACGACGAAGCGCTCCGCAGCCGCGGCGACGATCTTCTCGCGCGTGTGCGCGCCTCCGCCGCCCTTGATGACCCAGCCGTCGGGCGCGATCTGGTCGGCGCCGTCGATCGCGATATCGAGCCGATCGAGCGTCTCGAACGGCTCGACCGGCAGCCCGAGCTCGCGCGCCAGGGCCTCGGTGGCAACCGACGTCGCCACGCAGCGCAGCCCGCTCAGCGCGCGCTCGGCCAGCGCGGGGAGCAGCGGCTGCACCGTCGAGCCGGTGCCGAGGCCGACCCGCATCCCGTCCTCCACGAGCATCGCCGCGGCCCGCGCCGCGGCCTGCTTCTCGTCGTCGATGCTCACGGAAAGTGCAGTTTGCCGCACCAACGGCAGGTGGGATCATCAGCGCATGGGCGCGGGCCGCCGTTGTGCCGTGGTCGTCGTCGCCGCCCTCGCGGTACCGGCGGTGCTGGGGTGCGGCGGCTCGGGCAAGAGCACGACGTCGCGCGCCGACGCGCAGAACGACCCCGGGCCGATCCCGCGCCACAGCGACCTCGAGCTGCCGCCGGGCATTCCCGACCGGCCGACCGGTCCCGCCCAGGACGCGTCGCGGCGCGTCATCAACAGCTGGCTGCGCGCGCTGCGCCACGGCGACGTCACGCGCGCGGCGCATTACTTCGCGCTACCGAGCAAGTTCCAGAACGCGACCCCGGTCCTGACCGTCAACAACGAGAGCGAGCGCATCGCGGTGAACCTCTCGCTGCCCTGCGGCGCCAAGGCCACCGACATGGGCGCCGCCGGCGCCTACACGATCGTCACCTTCAAGCTCACCAAGCGTCCCGGCGCCGACTGCGGGACCGGCGTGGGCGGCACCGCGCGCGGCGCGATTCGCGTCGAGCACGGGAAGATCACCGAGTGGTACCGCCTGCCCGACCAGCCGGGCGGCCAACAGCAGGCGCCGCCCCCTGCATCCGGGCCCGCGGCGTGACGGTCGTCGCCGCGCTCAACGACGTCCACGGCAACCTGCCGGCGCTCGAGGCCGTGCTCGCGGACCCCACGTTCGCGCGCGCCGAGATGGTCGTCGTCGGCGGGGACGTCGCCGCGGGACCGATGCCGGCCGCGGTCCTCGACCGGCTTCGGACGCTCGACCTCCCGGTCCGCTGGGTGCGGGGCAATGCCGATCGCGAGGTCGTCGACGCCTTCGACCGCGGCGACACCGACGCCTCGGCGCACCCCGACGACGTCGCCGCGCGCGCCGACGCGTTCACCGCCGGGCGCATCACGCCCGCCCAGCGCGACCTGCTCGCGAGCTTCGAGGAGCTCGTCCGCGTCGACGGCACCCTGTACTGCCACGGCTCGCCGCGCAGCGACGAGGAGATGATCACCGCGCTGACGCCACCAGAGCGCCTGGAGCCGATGCTCGCCGACGTCGAGGAGCACCTCGTCGTGTGCGGCCACACCCATCACCAGTTCGACCTGCGCGCGGGCGACCAGCGCGTCGTCAACGCGGGCAGCGTGGGCATGCCGTACGAGGGGAGCGCCGGGGCCTACTGGCTGCTCGTGGTCGACGGCGAGCCGCAGCCGCAGCGGACGACGTACGACATCGACGCCGCGGCGGCCGCCATCCGCGCGAGCGGTTTCCCCGACGCCGAGGACGTGGTCAAGGAGAGCCTGGTCGAGCCAGTCGGTGCCGACGAGGTGGCCCGCTTCTTCGAGGACCGCGCCACATCCGGCTGACACCGGATTGCGGCATGTTCGTCATCTAACGCATCGGGGGGATTCCGCACGGCCCCGGGGAAGCAGGTTGCCGCCCGATCCTTGCCCCTGAGATCGGGACCAAGGCTGGGGCACGGATGCCCTGGCCAGCTTGGTTTGACGGTCAGCCCCAGAAGAGGTTGAAGAGGCCGAACTGGCGCTCGGGGTGCCACGCCACCGGCGGGCCGAGGCGCATCCGCTCGCCGGCGTTGGCCGCCCGGAAGCCCCAGCGGCGCAGGTTCGCCGTCGCGGCGGCGTTGGCGTCAGGGACGACCAGGGTCGCGGGAGCCGGGCCGCCGGCCGCCGCGGCCATGAGCGCGACGCCGCCCTCGTCATCGGCGGCGCAGATCGCCACGCCGGCGCCGTAGGGCGCCTTGGCCGCCCAGCCCACGAGGTTCCCGCCGCGCTCGGCGGCCATGCCGGTCAACGGGTGCAGCGCCGCGATGAGGTTGCTGCGGTCCTCGCCCGTCGCGGTCGCGTCGAGGCCGGCGACGTCGTCGCGGTCCTCCTCGCGCAGGCGGCGGATCTGCACCGAGCTCGACGCGACACCGGCGTTGCCGCGCCACGCGGTCGCCGCGCCCTCGATGACGAAGCCGAGCCGCTCGTAGAGCGGACGGCCCATGTCGGTCGCGAAGAGGAAGACCGTGTCGGCGCCGCGCTCGCGCAGGCGTCCGATCGCCGCCTCCGTCAGCGCGCGGCCGAGCCCGTGACGGCGCGCCTCGGGCGCGACCCCGAGCGCGCCGATCCAGCCCGTGGCGCCAAACGACACACAGCAGACCGCGCCGGCGGCAGTGCCGCCGCCGTCCTCGACGACCAGGACGTCGCCGTGGGGGCTCGTGCGCGGAAAGGCGACCAGGCGCGAAACGGTCGGCCCGAAGGCCGCGCGCGACAGCAGGTCGGCGATCGCGCCGGCTTCATCGTCGCGTGCATCCCGCACCGCGGCCACCATGGGCCGCCAAAGCTAGACGACGAGCGCCGCCCAGGCGCTTACGCCTCAGACCATGGGATCGCGGTCCACGTACCGATCGCGATAGCCGGGCTCGCGGTAGGCGGTCCGGCGCGTGTTGGCGAACATGAACAGCCCGATCACCAGCCCGACGATCCCCGCAATCATGAGGATCAGGCCGATCGTGGCGAGGTTTACCCCCGAGATCGCGTCAGTGACCGCGTAGCGCAGAATGGCGCCCACGGCGATGAGAAAAATGCTGCCTCCGACGGTCATACCGGTGGCGTTTCCCGATTGGGCCGAGTGCTACGCCCTACGATGGGGTCAATGAGCGCCACGCTGACCGACGTCTACGACCTGCCCCAAGAACACAAGGACTTTCGGGACACGATCCGACAGGTCGTCGACGACAAGGTCCGCCCGCGCGCTGCCGAGATCGACGCCACAGGTGAGTACCCGTGGGACGTTCGCAAGCTCTTCGGCGAGCAGGACATCCTCGCGCTGCCCTTCGACGAGCAGTACGGCGGCACCGGCACCGGCACGCTCATGCTGCAGATCGCGGTCGAGGAGATCGCCAAGGCGTGCGCGTCGAGCGCGCTGATCCTGATGATCCAGGAGCTCGGCACGCTGCCGATCCAGCTCTTCGGCTCCGACGAGCTCAAGGAGCGACTCCTGCCCAAGTGCGCGACCGGCGAGTGGTCGCCGGCTTTCGCGCTCAGCGAGCCCGAGGCGGGCTCGGACCCGGCCTCGATGCGCACGACCGCGGTCCGCGACGGCGATTCGTGGGTGATCAACGGGGCCAAGAACTGGATCACGAACTCCGGCATCGCCGACTTCTACGTGGTCTTCGCCGTCACCGATCGCGAGAACCGGCGTATGAGCGCGTTCGTGGTCGAGAAGGACCGCGAGGGCTTCTCGGTCGGCAAGCTCGAGCACAAGCTCGGGATCAAGGGATCGCCTACCGGCTCACCGACGTTCGAGGACGTCCGCGTGCCGTCGGAGAACCTCATCGGCACCGAGGGCAAGGGCCTGTCGATCGCGCTCGCGACGCTCGAGCGCACGCGCCTCGGCGCTGCCGCGCAGGCCGTCGGCATCGCGCAGGGCGCCACCGACTACGCCAACGCGTACGCCAAGGAGCGCATCGCCTTCGGCAAGCCGATCAACGAGCTGCAGGGGATCCAGTTCAAGCTCGCGGACATGGAGACCCGCACCGCCGCGGCGCGCGAGCTGCTCTACAAGGCCTGCGCGATGGCCGATCGCAACGAGCCGGGGCTCGGCAAGCACACCTCGATGGCCAAGCTCTTCGCGTCGGACACCGCGATGTGGGTCACCGTCGAGGCCGTCCAGGTGCTTGGCGGATACGGCTACGTGACCGAGTATCCCGTCGAGCGGATGATGCGCGACGCGAAGATCACCCAGATCTACGAGGGCACCAACGAGATCCAGCGCGTGGTGATCGCGCGGGCGATGAGGGGCTGATGTCACCACCCGGCCGCCGCATCGCGTTCGCCGCCGTCGTCGCGCTGTGCGCGGGGCTCACGGCGGTCGTGGTGCTGCAGGGCTTCAGCCCGGACCCAGCGGTGAAGGCGCTCGAGACGATCGCGATCGCCGGCGTGGTCATCGCGGTGCTCTTCGGCGGCGCGATGACGATCGGCCTGCGGCTGGCCGACTGGCGCGAGCCGGCGTCGGAAGACGACTTCGAGCAGGTCGTTCTGCGGGCCGAGCGCCTGGCGCGCGAGGGCGTGGCCGCCGAGCCCGACGAGCACGAGTTCCTCGACCTCGACCCCTACGACGACGACGACTTCGAAGAGCTCGTGCGCGACGCGCTCGACGAGCTGCCCGACCTGTTGCGCAACCTGGTTGAGAACCACAACGTCGCGGTGGTCATCTCCGACGGCGGCCGGCGCAGGCGCGCCTACGGCCTCTACCACGGCGACGGCGCGACGCGCGACGACGTGCCCGACCGCATCGTCATCTACCGCGACACGCTGCGGCGTGACTTCGGTCACGATCCCGACCTCTTGCGCGAGCAGGTCACCGTGACGGTGCGCCACGAGCTGGCCCACCACATCGGCTTCGACGAGCTGGGCGTCCGCGACCTGGGTCTCTAGCCCACATGATGATCGTGATGACACCCCACGCCACGGAGGCGGAGATCGAGGCCGTCCGTACGCGGCTGGCCACGACCGGGGTGCACGTCGTCGTCATGCCGGGCGAGCTGACCACGGCGATCGGCGCGATCGGCGACCCGGAGGGCGTGCGGGAGCTCGGCCTCGAGGGGATGTCGGGCGTCGACCGCGTGGTGCCGATCTCGCGGCCGTACAAGCTGGCCTCGACCGAGCTCTACCACGAGGGGCCCACCGTCCTGAACATCGATGGGCGCAGAGTCGGCGGGGGCGACACGTTCTGCCTGGTCGCCGGGCCGTGCACGGTCGAGTCGCGCGAGCAGACCATGACCGTGGCGCGGGCGGTGCGCGCGGCGGGCGGCTCGATGCTGCGCGGCGGCGCGTTCAAGCCGCGCACGTCGCCGTTTGCGTTCAAGGGGCTCGGCCGGGAGGCCCTCGAGATCCTCGCCGAGGCGCGTGCCGAGACCGGCCTACCGGTGGTCACGGAGCTCCTCGACACCCAGCACGCGGACGCGATCTCCGAGCACGCCGACGTCGTGCAGATCGGCGCGCGCAACATGCAGAACTACGCGCTGCTCGAGGTGGCGGGCAAGCTCGGCAAGCCGGTGCTGCTCAAGCGCGGGCTGAGCTCGTCGCTGGAGGAGCTGCTGCAGGCCGCGGACTACATCCTCAAGGAGGGCAACGAGAACGTCGTCCTGTGCGAGCGCGGGATCCGGACCTTCGAGACCGCGACGCGCTTCACGCTCGACCTCGGCGCGGTCCCCTGGCTGAAGCTTCACACGCACCTGCCGGTCATCGTTGACCCATCGCACGCCGCCGGCGACCGCCGGCTGGTCGAGCCGCTGTCGCGTGCTGCTGCGGCGGTGGGTGCCGACGGCATCATCGTCGAGGTCCACCAGGATCCCGACGCCGCGCTGTGCGACGGCCCGCAAGCGCTCCACGCCAGCCACTTCGCCGACTACGCGCGCGACGTCGCCGCGCACGCGGCGCTGCTGGGCAAGCGCCTGGCATGACCCTGCAGGAGTGGTTCGGGCTCGACGACCGCGTCGCCGTGGTCACCGGCGGCACCGGCGCGCTCGGCTCCGCGATGGCGGCGGGGCTCGCGGCGGCGGGCGCGCGGGTCGCCGTGCTGTCGCGTCACCCGGACGACGACGGCGATCACCTTGCGCTGGCCGCCGACGTCCTGCGCCGCGACGAGGTGGCGGCCGCCCGCGACCGCGTGCTCGCCGAGTGGGGGCGGGTCGACATCCTCGTCAACGCCGCGGGCGGCAACGTCCCGGGCGCGACGCTCGACCCGGGCGCGAGCGTCTTCGACCTTCCCGAGGACGCGTTCCGCGACGTCGTCGACCTCAACCTCGTCGGCACGCTGCTCCCGACGCAGGTGTTCGGCGCGGCGATGGCAGGGGAGGGCGCGATCGTCAACGTGTCCTCGATGGCCTCGGCCCGGGCGATCACGCGCGTCATCGGCTACGGGGCGGCGAAGGCCGCCGTCGAGAACGTCACGCGCTGGCTCGCGGTCGAGCTCGCGCCGGGCATCCGCGTCAACGCGATCGCCCCGGGCTTCTTCGTCGGCGAGCAGAACCGTGCGCTCCTGGTCGACCCTGACGGAGCGCTCACCGAACGCGGGCGGGCCATCATCGAGCGCACGCCCGCCGGGCGCTTCGGCGAGGCGGACGAGCTCGCCGGCACGCTGGTGTGGCTCTGCAGCCCGGCCGCGCGGTTCGTGACGGGAACCGTCGTCGCCGTCGACGGCGGCTTCGGGGCGTTCGCCGGGGTCTGACCGGCCTTGCTCGGCCCACTCCTACAGGCGTAGGGTCGCTCCATGGGCCGGACGGCCCTCATGGCGCAGGTGCAGCGGGCGGGCGCGGCGGCGTCCGGCTCCACGCGCCGCGAGCTGCTCGGGCGCGCGGGAGCGGCGGGCGCCGCGATCTCGCTGGGCGCACTGACCCGCCGGCTACCGCAGGCCAACGCGGCCACCGCCCCGCGGATCGTCGTGGTCGGCGCGGGCCTGGCCGGGCTGACGTGCGCCTACCGGCTCAGCCAGGCCGGCAACAGCGCTCAGGTCTACGAGGCCGCCGACCGCGTCGGTGGACGCTGCTGGACGATTCGCGGTGTCTTCGCCGACGGGCAGATCGCCGAGCACGGCGGCGAGCTGATCGACCAGGGGCACACGGAGATCCGTCAGCTCGCCCAGGAACTCGGGTTGAACCTCGACAACCTGCTCGCCGCCGAGCCGAGCGGGACCGAAGACTTCTATCTCTTCGACGGCCGGCGCTACGGGTTCGCGGAGGCCACGCGCGACCTCAAGGGCATCTGGCAGCAGATCCATTCGGACGTGAGCGCCGCCAGCTATCCGACGCTCTACAACCTCTCGACGCAGCGCGGGCGCGAGCTGGATGCGATGTCGATCGCCGAGTACATCGACCGCTACGTGCCCGGCGGCCGCGCCTCGAAGCTCGGGCAGCTCCTCGACGTCGCCTACAACATCGAATACGGCGCCGAGACGACGGAGCAGAGCAGCCTCAACCTCCTGTACCTGCTCGCGTACTCCGGCCAGGGCCAGCTGCGGATCTTCGGCCCGTCGAACGAGAAGTACCACGTGGTCGGCGGCAACGATCAGATCGCGCAGCGGCTCGGGCAGGCCCTCGACCGCCAGATCACGCTCGGCTCGCCGCTCGTGGCGATCCGGCGCAACGGCGACGGCTCCTACGCGCTGACCTTCGATCCGGGCGGGCGCACCCTCACCGCCGACAAGGTCGTGCTCGCCCTGCCCTTCTCGATCCTGCGCTCGTCGGTCGACTACTCGGCCGCCGGGTTCAACGACGTCAAGCGGCGGGCCATCGCCGAGCTCGGCATGGGGACCAACTCGAAGCTCCACGTCCAGTTCACCGACCGCCACTGGTACGGCCTCGGCAACAACGGCAACACGTTCGCCGACACCGGCTACCAGAACACCTGGGAGGTCACGCGTGCGCAGGGCGGCCGGTCGGGGATCCTCGTCGACTACACCGGCGGCGCGATCGGCGCGACCTTCGGCAGCGGCACGCCGACGACGCGCGCGCGGCGCTTCCTGACCCAGATCGAGCCCGTGCTGCCCGGTATCACCGCCAAGTTCAACGGGCGGGCGACGGTCGACTTCTGGCGCGGGTACGAATGGACCCTTGGTTCCTACAGCTACTGGAAGGTCGGCCAGTACACCGCCTTCGCCGGCGCCGAGCGCGAGCAGTCATTCGACTGTCACTTCGCCGGCGAGCACACCTCGATCGACTTCCAGGGCTACCTCAACGGCGCGGTCGAGACCGGCGAGCGCGCCGCCGGCGAGATCCTCAGCGATCTGAGCCACTGAACGCCGCCGTTCGTTTATGATGGACCTCCCTACGTGGAGTGCGACCGCCGTAGGTATCGCGGGTGCCGGAGCGGCCACGTGGCCGCGGCGGCGGGCCCCGCGTGTGCAATCCCGTGGAGTGCGACCGCCGGGGGAATCGAGTCTCGAAAGGACCGTCATATGCCTGAAGCCGTCATCGTCGACGCCGTGCGCACGCCGATCGGGCGCGCGTTCAAGGGGTCGCTCAAGGACTTCCGCGCCGACGAGCTCGCCGCCGTGCCGCTCAAGGCCCTCATCGAGCGCAACCCGGAAGTCGACTTCGCCCAGACCAAGGACGTGATGATGGGCGCCGCGTCCGGGTTCGCCGAGCAGGCCTACAACGTCGGGCGCAACGCCACGCTGCTCGCCGGCATCGACCATCACGTGCCGGCCTGCACCGTCAACCGCTTCTGCGCCTCGTCGCTGCAGACGCTGCGCATGGCCTTCCACGCGATCAAGGCCGGCGAGGGCGACCAGTACATCGCCGCTGGCGTCGAGTCGGTGTCGCGCGCCGGGCTGGGGGCCGGGATGGCCGACGAGTTCAAGAACGACGCGCTCGACGGCTCGGAGGGCTCGCTCTACGACGTCTACATCCCGATGGGAATGACCGCCGAGAACGTCGCCGACCGCTGCAAGGTCACTCGCGAGCAGCAGGACGAGTGGGCGGTCGTGTCGCAGAACCGCGCCGTCGACGCGGTGCAGAGCGGCCACTTCGACCGCGAGATCGTGCCGGTGGTCCTCGAGGACGGCACCGAGGTGAGCAAGGACGACGGGCCGCGGCCGGGCACGACGATGGAGGTCCTCGCGAACCTCAAGCCAGTCTTCAAGCCCGACGGGACGGTGACCGCCGGCAACGCGTGCCCGCTCAACGACGGCGCCGCCGCCGTGCTCGTGATGAGTGAGGACCGTGCGACGGAGCTCGGCCTGAAGCCGCGCGCGCGGATCATCGCCTCGACGATCACCGCGATCCGGCCGGAGATCATGGGCCTCGGCCCGATCCCCGCCATCCAGGCGCTGCTCAAGCAGGCCGGGATGACGATGGACGACATCGACGTCGTCGAGATCAACGAGGCATTCGCCGCGCAGATCGTCCCGTGCAAGGACGATCTCGGCATCGACGACGAGAAGCTCAACCCGTTCGGCGGCGCGATCGCGCTCGGCCATCCGTTCGGCATGACCGGCGCGCGGATCATGACCACGCTGCTCAACGACCTCGAGACGCTCGACAAGACCTACGGGATCGAGTCGATGTGCGTCGCCGGGGGGATGGGCCAGGCGATGCTCGTCGAGCGCCTGAACTAACAGCTCGGGCGGTCCATGGCGGGCGTGCGCGGCACACCGGCTTGGGTCGCCGTCGAGGGCGCGGCCAACGTTCGCGACCTCGGCGGCTTGGCCCTGCGCGACGGCGGCGCCACGGCGTCGAGCGTCCTGCTGCGCGCGGACAACCTGCAGGGTCTTACCGAGCAGGACGTCACGCTCATCGTCGATGGCCTCGGCGTGGGCGTGATCGTCGACCTGCGCACCGAAGCCGAGATCCACCTCGAAGGCCCGGGCCCGCTCGTGAGGGACGGTCGCGTCGCGATCCGGGAGCGCTCGCTGCTGCCGAAGGCCGGGGCGCGGACCGACGTGGGCGTCCTCCCCTGGCAGGTCAGGCGCCTGGAGAACGATCCCGGAGAGCCGCCACGCGTTCGCGCGTACCTGGGCTACCTGCGCGACCGCCCCGACTCGGTGGTGGAGGCGCTGCGCGACATCGCCTACGCGGACGCCGGTGTGGTCGTGCACTGCGCGGCGGGCAAGGACCGCACCGGCGTGGTCTGCGCGCTCGCGCTCGAGGCGGTCGGCGTCAGGCGCGACGCCATCATCGAGGACTACGTCGCCACCGGCGACCGGCTCGACGCCCTGTTGGCACGGCTGCGCGCGTCGACGACCTACGCGGCCGATCTCCAGGGCCGGACGGCGGAGTCGCACCAGCCGCGCCCCGAGACGATGGCGCGCGTGCTCGCTTTGCTCGACGAGCGCCACGGTGGCGCGCTCGGGTGGCTGTCGGCTCATGGCTTCGCGGCAGGCGACGTCGAGGCGCTGCGGCGGCGCCTTGCTCAGTGAGGCGCGGCGGCCGGAAGGAAGCGCACCTACACGGCGTCTAAGGAGCCATGAGGGTTGCCGGGTCCCTCATCGTCCTGTGCGCAGCGCTCGTGCTGGCGGCGCCCGCCCGCGCCGCGAATCAGCCCGTGGCCTTTGGCGGCTCCGCGGGGCTCAACTACAGCCCCAAGGACTTCATGATCAAGACGGGCGACACCGCCACCTTCACCGGGGACTTCACGCAGCATCCGCTCGTGTGGGACGCGAGCGAGTACGCGACGACGGACACGGGCGCGTCGAAGGGGTTCAGCTTCACGCAGCCGGGCGAGCACCCGTTCCACTGCAGCGTGCACCAGTCGCTGGGGATGGTGGGCGTCGTGCACGTCGTCGCGGACCAGCATCCCGCGAGGGTGTCGTTCTCCACGGCGCCCGCGGCTCCGAGCGCCGGCCAGCCGGTCACCTTCACCTACACCGGCGACCCCGACCCCGACGGCACGCTGGTCCGCTGGGAGTGGGACCTCGACGGCGACGGGGCATTCGAGACCGCCACGCCGGCCGGCGCCGCCACGACCACCTACGCGACACCGGGCACGGTCACCGTGCAGATGCGCGCCGTGGACGACAGCAACGAAGCTTCCGGAGCCGCGGCACAGGCGGTGACGATCGCGCCTGCGAGCGGCTCGGCCGGGGCGGGCGGTGGTGCCTCTGGGGGGAGAGACACCACCGCCCCGCGCGCCACGCTCATCAAGCTCCGCGGGCTGAAGCTGAGCTTCCGCGCATCGGAGCGCGCGAGCGCGACCGCGAGCCTGCGGGCGCGAGGGAAGACCGTCGCCCGCGGCTCGGCCAAGGCGAAGAGCGGCACCATCTCGATCCGCCTGCGCCTGACCAAGGCCGGTCGTTCGCTGCTGCCCCACGGGCGCAGGGTGCGCGCGAAGCTCACGCTCACCCTGCGCGACGCAGCGGGCAACCGCGCGAAGGTCACGCGGCAGGTGAGGGTGCGACGACCCTAGGCCGGTCGACCGCCACCGGCGCGACGTCGGCCTCTTCGGTGACGTAGTCGCGCTGCCGGATGAGCACCATCGCCAGGGCCGCGGCGGCGAACACGACGATCGCGCCGATGAGCAGGATCTCGTTGAGCCCGTCGACGAAGCCGGTCCGCGCGGCGTGCGCGACCGCCGCCTGTGCGGCGGCCGGTGCGCCCGTGATGGCGCCCGACGCGTTGCCGCCCGCCACCGCATCGGCGATGGCGTGCGAGTGACCCGCGACCGGCGTCCCCGCCAGCGTGGTGGTGACGGTGTCGCGCACCGTCGTCGCGAAGATCGAGCCCAGCGCGGCGATGCCGGTCGCCGTGCCCACCTGGCGCAGCGTCGAGTTGATCCCGGAGGCCATGCCCGCGCGCGCCGGCTCGACGACGCCGACCGCGGTCGACGCGAGCGGCACGTTCACGAGCCCCGCGCCGGCGCCCGCGACGATCATGCCGGGCAGCAGGTGCGTCCAGTCAGACGACGGCGACAGCCCGCGCATGAGCAGCAGGCCGATCCCGACGAGCACGAACCCGGGCGCGATGAGGAAGCGCGTGGGGACGTGCGAGGACAGCCGACCTGCGATCCC
>Ga0081455_10002777_pt1 | contig 20626 bp, 16 predicted proteins | sample TabmetS3T2R1_FD_70207 | JGI IMG/M metagenome (GOLD analysis project Ga0081455, IMG submission 70207) | Tabebuia heterophylla rhizosphere microbial communities from the University of Puerto Rico - S3T2R1 | ecosystem: Host-associated > Plants > Roots > Rhizosphere ...
TGTCAGCGCCTTGAGACGTGAGGGTCGCCGGGCCATAGAGCTCTAAGGCCCCCTCTTTTTTGGCGCCGGCTACCAAATCCTCCAGAGAATTGGCTTGCACGAAGCCGCTAAAGCCGAGGGCCATGAGAACCGCCAGTAGCCCGATATTTATCTCTTTGATTCGTCGCATCTGATACCTCCTTTTTTCTCTGCGCAGGTTTACACCATGTGCCGCCCCCACTATGTCCAAGGGGTTTCGTTGCTTTGAGTTACTTCTCCAACAACTGTTTCATCTTCGTCACGATATCCGGAGGTTGACCGACGACCTCCTTGGCCAATTTCTCCAGTTCATCGCTGGAAGTCGGGTCGATCTCCAAGCGCTTTTTTGAGCGCAGCTAGGGTCAGTACAAGTTTGTTCAAGTCAACCTCCAATCGAAATTCAGAATTGTGAAGACCCTTTCCGTCGATGTTGAAACCATTCGAAAATCTCTTGGGCTCAGGCGCTCTCCATGCGCGGTGTTATTTCGCTGCCAGGACGTTTTTGACTCGTTTGACCACGGCCGGAGGCATACTCATCATCTTATTGGCGAGTTTCTCTAAATCTTCTCCGCTTACGGCTTCGACTTCCATTTTGCCTTTCTTGGCTTCGTCTAAAAGGGCCGGGTCCTTCATGGCTTTCGCGTGGGCGTCGCGCAATATCTTGATAAGATCAGCGGGAGTCCCGGGGGGAGTGAGCAATGGGCGGCCGAAGTCGCCGCCGCGCAAAATCACGTCCGCGACCTGCCGGCCTTCTTCCGGGGTATTCTCCTTCTCGAATATCTCATAGAGGGTCGGCGTATCCGGAATGCGCGGATCGCGTTTGACGCCGCCGAATACCAAAACGTTAACAAAATTTCTCTTGGTCCAAGAAATGAAGGGCTCGCGGCCGAAGTAAGGCGCGGAGGTCATGCCGCGGCATTCCACTTCGCCCTTTTCCACTGCCAGATCGATTTCGCTGCCGCCGGGATAGCCCATGACCGTGGTGATTTTCAGATCGAGGGTGTCTTCCAGCAGACGCGCCAGGATAAAGTCCGTTCCCGAAGTGCCGGTGGAGCCACATTTGGGAGGCGTGCTGGCCTTGCGGATGTCCTCGATACTCTTGTACGGCGCATCAGAGCGCATGTAGAGAAGCACGTCGCTTTTTTCCGGAGAGCCGATCCAACCAAACTTGCGAATGTCGTATTTGACTTCGCTGCGTCCCACCATTTGATCGAGATACAGACCGTAGGAAAGCGAGGCCACCGTCAAGCCGTCGGGTGGAGCCACGTTAAAGGTGTAATTAGCGGCGATGAGGCCGCCGGCACCCGGCATGTTCTGCACGATCATCTCCGGTTTGCCGGGAATGTACTTGGGCATGAAGCGCGCAAGCAACCGGGCCCAGCGATCATAGAAACCGCCGGACGTGAAACCGACGACGATCCTGATCGTCTTGCCCTGATAATACTCCGCGGCCTTGATGTTCGCGCTAGGTGCCATAACCAGAACCGTGAATAGAAAAACAAAAACGTTGCTAATTTTTCGCATGTCGTCCTCCGATGTCCGTTAAACCGCTAGCTGAACAAAACGCTGCGCACCGCCGGAATATCGATGTGCACCCATTCGAAGATGCTTCCGCTGGGAAAAGGTAGTTGCAGCGCGTAATCGAAGACGCCAAAAAAGAACAGCCAACAAGCCGCCGTCAAGACCAACGATATCGGCCAATTCTCCCCGGCGCCGAATTTCAAATAAAGAAAAGTCGCTACCGCCGAGGCCGGGACAAATCCAAATATCCAGATGGCCACGAAGAAGCCCACAATCCAGCAGCCGATGGCCAGTGTCCTATGGCGCTCGACTATGGGATCGACCTCGGGTTCACTCCATAGAGCCGCTCCCTCCGCTTTAACTTTGCGAGTCGATTGGAGACTGTCCTTTATGAACACATAGATCGCCAGCAGCAGACTCGGTAGCCCGATGACCCAGGGAAACAACGCGGCTCTAGGTTCAAAGGCACCAAAGCCGTATTTCGCTTCGTACACAACGTAGCCAAAGACAAGCAGGATAAAGAGCGCGAATAAACTCTGTGCGATGCGGGTGGCGAGCGGCAGGCGCTCGATCCTGACGGAGACCGGTTTCTGCGCCATGTCGGATGGATCCTTACTTTGGCGCGAACGCTTGAACCAGGCCTGCAAGTAAGGAAAAGCCGTCCCGACAACAATAATGAAAGCGATGACTAAAACTCCGGGGTGCCACAGCCAGCTAAAACCATAGATGCGGCTGGCAATAAACAGATTGTTCTCCGCGATCCCGCCCAATACCAAGCCGAGCAGAAGGGGCGGGCGTTGCCAGTCAAACTTGACCATGAGCCAGCCAATGGCGCCGAAGACGACGATCAAGAGCATGTCGCCAAAACTATTCTTGGTCGCAAACCCACCGAGATAAACCAGAAAGAGCAGAAACGGGATCAGGTAAGTCCCTTTGACGAACGTGATTCTGGCCATCTGGTTAAGGAAGAGAAAACAAATCGCAACTGTGATGATGTTGGTGATGACGATTATCCAGACAAAGGAGAACGTGAGGGTTAGGTACTTGGCCGGATTCAACAGATCGGGCCCCGGCACGATCCCCTGGATAATGAAAGCGCCGAGCAGGATCGCCATGGAGACGCTGCCCGGGACACCGAAGGCGAGGGTGGGAATGAGCGAGCCGCCTTCTTTCGAGTTATTCGCCGCGCCGGGGCCCAGCACCCCTTCCACGGCGCCCTTGCCAAAACGCTCTTTGTCCGGACTGCTCTGCACGGCATGGGCATAGGCGAGCCATTGGGCCGGGCCGCCACCCATCCCCGGAATCAAGCCGATGTAGGCGCCGATGCCGCTGCAACGAAGCACCAGCTTCCAATGCCGGAAAGTGTCTTTAACGCCTTCGTAGACCCCGCCGAGCTTGCTCGGAGTGCCCTCGCGGGCGATGCTGGTTCCCTGGACCGCAAGATCGATGATCTCGGGAATCGCGAAAAGCCCGATGGTGACGCTGATCAGTGAAATGCCGTCCCACAAAAACAGCGCCTTATCTTCACCTAAAAATCCTTCAAGGGTGAAGCGCGGCACGCTCTCAATCGGGTCGAGTCCCACCATCGCCAGCACCAGCCCGAGACCACCGGCTACGAGCCCCTTGGGGACGTTGGCTCCGCTGAGCGAGGCGACAAAGGTAACCCCGAGCACCGCCAGCATGAAAAACTCCGCCGAACCGATGGAAAGAACCAACGGGCTAACGATGGGAATCGCCAGCGCCAGCATCAACGCGCCAAAAACCGCGCCGACAAGGGAGCTCATTAAAGCCGCCCCCAGTGCGCGGCCCGCTTCACCGTTTTTGGCCATCGGATGACCGTCGACAATCGTTGCGGCGCATATCCCTTCGCCCGGAACTCCAAAGAGAACCGAAGTAACATCGCCGGTGGTGGCGGTCACGGCGTTGGAGCCCAACAGAAAGGCGAACGCCGTCGTGGGATCCATTTTATAGATGAACGGCAGCATAAGAGCCAATGTCGTAGCGCCGCCCAACCCGGGGAGAATGCCCACGACAAAGCCGATCGCCATCCCGATCATCATGTAGAGGAATGTTTCAGTCCCGTGGGACGTGAAAGGCAGCACGTTGACGAGACCCTGATTAAACGCGTGTAAATATTCCAGCATGTTTGCCTCCTAGGAGGTTTTGGGTTTCTTGACCAAGAATTCGAGGCGCTTTTTGACTTCAGGGGAAATTGAATAAATCTGTTTGACACACTGATCCACTTTTTCCCCAGAGATATAGTCAACTGGAAGCTTCGATTTATTGGCATCTGCGATATAGTCTTTGTCTTCGATTGTCGCCTTGAACGCTTTGCGCAGGATGCTGAGCGCCTCAGGCGGCGAGCCCGGCGGAAGCGAGAAGGGGCGAGCAAATTCGTTCGCTGAGTTCCACGTGTTAAACGCGTTAACATCATTCTTATCTTTAATCACTTCATTAAACTGGGGGATATTTCTAACCTCTGGGTCCTCCCACTTACCATTAATGATAAAGGGGATCATTTGGTCGTCGCCCTTGGCATCGAGCATTGACCGAGCCGTGGACCTCATGGAATCCCAGGTCCAACAAGCACCATCCACCTCATGGGAGCGCATTGCGAGACGAATCTTTGAAGTACCGGTGTAGCCCCGGATGATTTCAAATTTGGCGCTCGCCCAGTGGTTTAACATCTCCGGCAGTTGCGTCGTGTTGCCGGCCCTGGTAGCGCCCATGCGAATGGGCTTGTTTAACTTGAGGATCTCAGCGAAAGTCTTGGGACCGGCGAAACCCATGATAGCGCAGGCGACAGAGTCCTTGCTGGGCGAGCCGATCCAGCCAAATTTCCGGCCGTCGATGCGCAGACTCGGATCACCCATCATCTGATTGAAGACGTTCTGTGAATTCCAAATACCTACGGTCAAACCATCCTTTGCGGCCTTGTTGTATATGTAATTGGTAGCGATCGCGCTCCCGGCCCCGTCCATGTTTTCAACCGTGATCGAAGGATTCCCCGGAATATACCGGCTGATATATCGGCCGACCGTGCGAGCGTAGGCGTCATAGCCGCCACCGGCGGCGAAGCCGACGATGAAGCGGATGTTTTTCCCTTGGTAGAATTCCCCGGCCGACGCCGGACTCCCAGCTGCGCTGAGGAGCAACAGAAGTCCCGCGGCGACAGGGATGGACCGCCAGAATCTCTGAATCAAGTTCCACCTCCTTTTGTTGGCTTCCCTAAATTGGGCTCATGACTTTTCGCGATAGGCTATCCCCCACAAACGACCGCAGGAACGTTAAATTCCAATCGCGAGGACCTATCAAGCGTTAAAAATCGAGCACGTAAATCGCTCCATTTCTCACCCGGCACCCATGGCCCTGACTGAGTGGGACCAGTCCGACGCCCAAGCGCTATGTCCGTCCGGGCGGGGCTTCAGCCAGACTCTGCTCCCTTCCTCAACGGGGTTGTGCCGCTCTCCATAGATGACAATAAGGCCTTGCCCGTCGACCTCGACCTGGTATTCGATTCGTTCTCCTATGAAGAGTGCAGCCCGGGCCCGGCCACCGATCATCCCCGAGGGCGGCTCCGACCCCATCGCCGGGAGGATCTGCACATCCTCAGGTCGCGCCGCGACAGAAACTGACTCGCCTTTCTTAACCCCATCTGTTTCGTAGCTGCGCCCAAAAACAACGCAGTCCGTCGCGCCGTCAAGGGCGATCGCTATCTGACCCGCTGGGTTGCTGCTGTGCACTTTACCTCTGAACAGCAAGGTCCGGCCGAGAAAATCCCGCACGAATTCATTAGCGGGCTCTTCGTAGAGCAGGCGCGGGCTGCCCTGTTGCTGCACCACGCCGGAATTCATCAGAGCAATGTGATTTGAGAGGCTCAGCGCCTCGATCTGGTCGTGCGTGACGAAGAGGACCGCAATCTTGAGCCGTTTTTGAAGCAGCTTGAGCTCTATACGCATGTGCTCGCGGAGCTTGGCGTCGAGATTGCTGAACGGCTCATCCAGGAGCAGCACTCGAGGCTCACTCACAAGCGCCCGCGCAAGCGCCACTCGCTGCTGTTGTCCGCCGCTCAGGAGAGGCCCTGGCCGGTCCTCGAATCCGGCCATGCCCACCAGCTCCAGCGCCTGCCGGACGCGCTCCCTGATTTCCCGACGCGGACATTTGCGCGACTGCAAGGGGAAGGCTACGTTCTCTTCCACCGTCATGTGTGGCCACACAGCATAGGACTGAAACACCATGCCGACGTTGCGTTTGTTGGGAGGAACTGAGAATCGGCGCGAGGTCATGACGATGGGATGGCCGCCAAAGAAAATGTCCCCTTGGTCGGGGACTTCCAGGCCGGCCACCATGCGCAAGGTGGTGGTTTTGCCGCAGCCGCTGGGGCCCAGTAAGGTAACAATCTCCCCGTCATAGACAGGCAGAGAAAGGTTCTTCACTGCGGGCTGCGCGCCTCCGGGATATGTTTTCCACAGGCCCACAAGCCGCATGGCAGCCTCGGCTTTAACGGCGTTCACCATCTTTGTGCCAGCAACCTCCGCCCTGGCTATATCTATGGTCGAGAAACTCTGCTTCACGGCATCACCTGAACTTGGGGCCTGGCGCGGGCGGTATTCCGCGCCGGGTCATCGGGCGCGGTCCGGCTCAACCAGTTCTCGTGCTGCACCCCAAGGCGCAAGCCAAAGGCGCGGGCGAAGGCGGCGATGCCGGAGGTGAGCACAATGAGAAAGATACTGATGATGCTCGCTTCCTCCAGCATACCGAGCTCCGGCGACGCGAACTCGAGCGCCAGGATGGACAGCGTCCGCGTGCTGCGGTCTGCGAGGAGGATGATGCTGCTGGTGGTATTGGCTGCCACGACGAAGTTTAGCGTGGCGATCAAGATCCAGGTGGGCATGAGCAGAGGGATCCAGACGCGAAAATATGCGCGTAGCCAGCCCGCGCCGGAGACCCTGGCCTGCTCCTCCATATCTCTCCCGACCTGCGCGAACACCCCCTTGAAGATATTCGTTCCTGTGGTTTTGCCTTGAATAATGACGACCAGGATTAGGGCATAGATACTTCCGTACATAAACGCTAGCGGCCTAAAGCCGGTGCCCGGCGGAAAGTCCCCGAGGAATAGCCAAAGCAGCCCCAACCCGGAGAGAATGCCTGGGATTGCAGCCGAACCCCAGATGATGTAGTCGAGCGCTACACGCCCGGCCCAGCGCGTGTAGACCATGACATACGCCAGGATCGAGAAGACGAGGGGGCTCAAGAGCGCCGCCGTGGTCGCGAGGATCAGTGTCATCTTAAGGGCGTCAACGAACGCGTTGTCAGTAAGCGCCAGCTTCCAGTGGTCCAAGGTGAACACCGGATGAATATTGAAGAAGCCGCTGCGCGTCATGAAACTGCCAAGCACCAGGATAACGGCCGGCAAAAGTGTCAGTACAAGAATGAGCGTCCCGGCGGCGCCAAAGATCGGCCATTTCCACTTGCCCAAGTCAATGAGACCGGGCTTGAAGCTCCCGGTGATGGTCGTGTAGTGGCGCCGCTGCAGAATCCACCGTTGCATGGGAATGATGAACGCGACCACCAAAAGCGTGATACTCGCCAGGGCCGTCGCCTGGCCGTAGAGCGGCGGCTCATGCCGCACCATGTTGAAGATCATGGTGGAATAAACGAAAAAGCCAAAGGGCACGCCCAACAGTTGCTCGATCTCAAAGGACTGGAAGATGCGAAGAAGCTGGAGGGCGAAAACCAGCACCATGGGCGAAGCCATCAGGGGAAGAGTCACCCGCAGCATAGTGCGAAGGTCGGACGCGCCACTGACTCTGGCCGCCTCTTCCATGCTGGCGTCCATGTTGCGGAAGGCCGGGGTTAGCAGCATCACCTTCAGTGCGATGCCATTGGCCATAAGGTGGGCCCATACAATGCCGGGAATGCTGAAAATGTTGAATGGGCCCTCGTTGATGGAAGGAAACAGTTTCTGGAGCCCGAGATTGATGAACCCCAGCTGCGGGTCCAGCAACATAATCCAGGCGATAGCGATGGAGATCCCGGGCATCATGTAGGAGATCCAGAACATAAACTCAAGGCCATGGCTAAAGGGTATGTTCGTGCGCGCCAACGTCCATGCGAGGAGGGTAGCGGTGGGAAAGCTCACCAGCATGACCAGCGTCCAGATCATGATAGTGTTGCTCACCGCCGCGAGCAGCCGGGGCTCGGTGAAGGCCACTCGCCAGTTGCCTAGCCCCCATCGGGGCGTACCGATTAGCATCTCAGGGGCGGTGTTGAAGCTCTGAATCAGAATCAGAAAAACGGGATAGATAAGATAAAAGCCCAGTGCCAAGAGAATGATCGCCATGATGGCCGTGCTCTTGCGGGGCAGGATCTCAATGCTCCACTGAGGCGCTGCCGTTGTCGCTAGCTCGGTCATCTCTTTCTCTCAATAAACGGGTTTTTAATCTCCAGCTTAGCTAACTCCCAATCTCACGAGATCAGGCAAACCTCTCTAATCTTCTCGCAAACGATCTATCTACGCTGGATCTGCAGGTAAAGATCCTCCGCCCGCTTCATCTCCTGGACCCGCTTTTTCTGAATCTCCGGGTCATGCTCGAGTGTCAGATATTCAACTCCTGGCTGCCGCATGTCTGATTTCCGGACTTTGCCCCTCTCTGTTACGTCCACCCGAAACGTCTGATCAGGCGTCCGATCACTCATGGTCTGCATGACGGTCTGGCCCTCCTTGGAGAGAAACCAGTTGAGGAATAGCTTGGAGGCGTTCGGGTGTGGTCGCTTGTTCGCTACCATGATGTTGTTGGACGCCCCGCTCCCCCCGACAACGGGCCGCTCCTTCAATGGCCGCCCTTTGAGGATCTCCGAGAAGTTCGCAACGGGCAGATCTTTCTTGGCGAGGTTGTCGATATCGCGACCGGCCGAGCCCGCGAAAATGGCCATGGTATACTTCCCTTTGGCAACGCCATCAGCAACCTGGCGAAAGTCCTCGGTGAACGCGACTTTCAACTCCGGGTCATAGAAGCGCCTGAGGTACTTCTCGCCGATATCTGGGTGAACCATGGCGACGAAGTAAGTTCCGCCGGATCCGGCGGACGTCGGCGGAAGAGCGACGATCTTACCGGCGAACCGCTTGTCCAGGAACGTCCACACGGAGTCGATCTTATTCGCCTCCGCGATAGGCAATTTGTCTGTGTTAAAGCGCATAACGATCGGTGCGGCATCGGCAGTGCCCGAGAAGGCGAAGACGTATTTCTCCTCCGGGTCGCTATAGAGGTGCTTTCCCTTGAACCACCGGGATTTGTCCACCACTTCCGGGAGAAATAAAATGGGAGCGATGGGATCGAGCACACCATTGGGCAAGAGCCGGGTAACGGCAGTCGTGCCTCCGGCCATAATGATGTCAACTTCGGATTTGCCAGCGCGGCGCTCCGCGAGCAGCCGATCCGCCTGCTTGCCTCCGCCGCCGGTGGAGACCACCGTTCGGATGCCGAACTTGTCTTCGAAGTGCTTGAAGATCGGCCGGTAATTCCGGGACGCCGAGCCACCCAGCACCGTCACCAAATCGCCTTCGTTGCGGGCCGCCGCCAAGACCTCATCCCAAGAATCCGCTCTCGCGTTGCTCGCCAGCCCAAGAAGCGCCAGGCCCAAAAGCACTATCGACAGCCCAGTACATGTCTTCATTGGTCACTCCGTTTAGCTATTCTCTTGGGAAGGCAAGGTACCAACCGTTTGCCCTACGACTCCATCTGAACGTCTCTTGCCTATTTTTTGCCGACCGTTGTTTCTTTCCGCACCAGGAACTGAAGTCCCTCTTTCGCCTTCGGCGAGATGTCGAGGATTTCCTTCACGAGGCCGTTGATTTCATCAGCCGAAACATATTCCAGTTCGAGCTGGGTTTTCTTCGCTTCGGCAAGAAATTCCGGATCCTCGAAAGTTTCTTTAAAGGCTTTACGGAGAGTTTCTACGCGGTCTTTCGGCACACCCGGAGGCATGACCCAGGGACGCTGGAACTCATATTGATTGATCCAGGCGTTGTAGAGGCTAACGCCATCATCGCCGGCTTTCGATTTGATATAATCACGAGCTAGAGGAACGTTCTTCAACTCCTTATCTTCCCACTTTCGGTGAACAAGGATCGGTATGAGTTTTTGATCTCCGGTGGCGTCCAACATGGCCCGCGCCGTAACCCGCGCCGACTCCCAACCCCAGCACCCGCCGTCGAGTTCTTTTGACCGCATGGCGACCGTGATCAACGACGTACCTTTGTAGCCATTGATCACGTTAAATTTTGTGCCGACGGTCTGATTCAAGATCATCGGCAAATCGTTATAGGTCGAACCCGCCCTGGTGGAGCCCATCTTGAGTGCCTTGCCGGACTTGACAACTTCGTCCATGGTCTTGAGGCCGGTAAAGCCCATGATGCTGCAGCTCGGCGAGCCTTTAATCGGCGCGCCGATCCAGTTGAGTTTCTTGCCGTCCAATCTGACGGCCCTATCGCCAAGTGCTTGATAAAGAATATACGCGCTATTCCATACCCCGATGAAGGTGCCGTCGCGGTCGGCCTTGTTGTAAGTATAGTTGGCCGCGATGAGGCTTCCTGCGCCCTCCATGTTATCGACAACGAAACTCGGGTTGCCCGGGATATGTTTGCCGATATGGCGGGCGATAGCTCTCGCGTACGTGTCATAGCCTCCGCCCGGAGCCAAGCCCACGGTGACCCGAATCGTCTTGTCTTTGTAAAAGTCTTCGGCGCTCGCGTTTGACGCGTTGCCCGCCGCAAGAAACACCGCAGTCGTTGCGGCCAGTAATCCAAGTCGTTTCATTATCGAATCCTCCTTGCGCGCGATTGTTGTAGATCGCATTAGTTACTTTTCTTCTGGATTGGTCTCACTAGAAAGCTTAGATTTTGCTTAACCTTGTCCGACATGGAATAGATCTGCTTGACATACCCATCGATCTCTTCCCCCGCCACGGGTTCAACATCGAGCTTGGTCTTCTTCGCCTCGGCTAAAAATTCTGAATCTCGCAAAGTCGCGGCGAAAGCTTTACGCAAGATCTCAAGTCGTTCCTTGGGCGCATTGGGCGGTAACGAAAAGGGCCGCTGAAACTCGTAGGAAGCCGCCCAGGTTTTATACGTCGCCAGATTCTCTTCGCCTTTGATAACCTCGGTAAACAGCGGCAGATCCTTGACTTCGGGATCTTCGAGCTTTTTGTGAGTTATAAAGGGAATAAGTTTGTCATCGCCTTTCGCGTCGAGCATGGCTCGATTCGACACGCTCATCGATTCCCACCCTAAGCAGGCTCCTTCGACTTCGCGCTTCTGCAGAGCCAGACGGACAGGGGCGGTGCCCGCAAAGCCCGAAATCACATCAAATTTTGTTCCCGCCACATTGTTTAAAATGGTCGGTACATCGTCATAAGCGGTCCCCGCTCGAACGCCGCCCATCCTGATCACTCGCTTGGAATGGAGTACATCATCCCAGGTTTTAAAGCCGGTAAAACCCATAATCGCGCAGGTCGGCGATCCCTTGCTCGGCGCGCCGATCCAGCCGAATTTTCGGCCGTCAAATCGGGTGCTTCTATCGCCAAGGGCTTGGCGAATAATCTGACCGCTGATCCAAACGCCGATGGACAATCCGTCGGGCTCAGCTTTGTTGTAGACGTAATTCGCCGCAATCAGCGAACCTGCGCCGTCCATGTTATCCACGACCATCGATGGGTTTCCTGGAATATGCTTGGCAAGATGTCGAGCAATCGCGCGAGTGTAGGTATCGTAGCCCCCGCCCGCCGGGGCACCGACGATGAATCGGATGGTTTTGCCCTCGTAAAAGTCACCGGCCGTGGTGACCGAAGCGGAGGGGCCAAGTAGCAGTCCAACGCCAATAATCACTGCGGCGAGGGTGATTTGTCTTTTCATGGCATTCTCCTCCTTTACTCTTGTTAGAGGTTAATAATGGAGTGATCTTCCGGTCGTTGATTCGTTGAAGCTCCTTAATCTTTAAAACTTGCTCAGCTCGGCTCCCCCATATAATTTCTCGAGGAAACCGCTCTTCTTTAAATTATCGACGAAGTGGAGATCGACGAAGTTCTCCGCCTTTACTTTGGCGGCTTTCGGATCCCAGTTGGCCTGGACTGCCAGAGTATCGTTCAGGCCTTCCAAGGTGGGATAGGTGTCATCCACTAAGAGATCTTTGTAGGCTACCCAAGAACCTTCAAGGACCGCTGGTTTTTGCCCGCGGGTATACTTCGCCATGATTTTGATGGATTCCTCTTTGTGGCTTTTAAAGAAATGCACAGCCTCGGCCACCGCCTTGACCATATTTTCCACCGTTTGCGGACGCGCTCGGATGATCGCTTTGGTCGTTACCGTGCAGGTAAATTGAAATGGGATCTTCAATTTGGCCATGTCGATGATAACTTTCAGTCCGGCCCTTTCTCCTTGAATTTTTCCCGAATCGGTCACCATCGTAAAATCCACCTGTCCGTTCATTACGGCGGCGACGCGCGCCGACGCTCCCCCGACCATGACGGCTTTGATGTCCGAGTAATCGATGCCGAATTTGCGCAGCGCGAGGCGCAGCGCGAAATCAGCCGACGTCCCGGGAATATGCGTGGCGGCGGCGCGGCCTTTGAGGTCCTCCGGTGATTTAATGCTCGGCTTGCCGATAATGTAGTACGGAAGGGTATTGACGAGACTGTCGACGATCATAACGTCGCCGCCGGCCATAGCGCCATTCATCGCGGAGGTCCCTACCGCGCCCGCAAAATCAATATCGCCGGCGATCATGCTTTGGATTCCTCGCGTGCTGCCATTGATAAAGATCAGTTCAGTGTCCAGGCCGTACTTCTTGAAGATCCCCGCTTCCTTGGCGATCCAGTAGGGAGCCGAGGAGCCGGGAGAATCGGAGATGTAGGCAAAACGAACTTTGTCGGCCGCGTAAGAATTCGCCGGAAAAGCGAACAGCGAGAGCAGGAGAGCGAGTCCCATGAATGTCACAGTTTTATTCATAACGCCTCCATGATTTTTCGTCGGCCGATTGTTTTTTCACTTGCTAGCCTTTCTTCGCCGGCGCCAGAACCATCAGTTTTTTCTTGACCGCCGGTGTAATCGTTAAAATTTCCTCCACGGACCGTTCGATATCCTCGCCTGTCACTTTATCGATGACGAGTTTGCTCTTTTTTGCTTCCGCCAAAAATTCCGGGTCCGCGACCGTTTTTTGTAATCCCAAGCGCAGCGCTTGCAATCTATCTTTTGGGGTTTTCGGCGGAACCATTAGGGGCCGCTGAAAATCGTACTGATTGGCCCAGGCCTTAAAGGCCTTCACGTTTTCTTCACCCTTGATCACCTTTGTGTATTGGGGAAGATCCTTAACCTCAGGATCTTCTACGTGGCCGTGAATAACGAAAGGGATTAATTTGTCATTACCCTGGGCATCCAACATAGACCGCGCGGTCACCCGCATGGATTCCCAACCGGAACAAAGCGCGTTGATCTCTCGGCGCTGTAAAGCTACGCGTATTGGACCGGTGCCTTTGTACCCCGAGATGACCTGAAGATGGGTTCCCATCAGCGCATCCATAAGCTTTGGCAAATCATCAGAGGAAGCGCCGGCTCGGGTTCCTCCGAACTTAAGCTGGTCTCCCGACTTAAGGACATCATCGAGGGTTTTGAGCCCGGTAAATCCCATCACCATGCATGTCGGCCAACCCTTGCCGGGGGACCCAACCCAACCAAATTTCCGGGCGTCGAACCGGATCCCTTTTGCCCCTAACGCTTGCTGGGTCACCATGCCGCTATTGAAATTGCCCACCGTGAGTCCGTCGGCCTCGGCTTTGTTAAACATGTAATTGGCTGCCAAAAGGCTCCCCGCACCTTCCATATTGTCGACGACGGCAGAAGGATTTCCGGGAATGTGTTTGCCGATGTGGCGAGCGATGGCACGGGTATAGGTATCGTAGCCGCCGCCGGGGGCGTAGCCGACGATGAAACGGATGGTCTTGCCCTTGTAAAAGTCTTCCGCTGAGGCTTCGGGCTGCGCGAAAGAAAAAGCAAGTGCAAACATCCCGATGCCGACCAGGGTCGGGCAACTTGGGTTTTTCATGGAACCTCCTCTGTCGCGTCAATTGACTTGTCAGCCGTTGACTTTTTTCATCGCATCATCGAGTCTCCAGAGTATTTAGCTCGTCGCGCCGGCCTTGATGACGAAACGATCGTGACGGTTTTTTGCCAGCAGTCTTCGGTTTGCTCTCTGCATACCGGGAGCTCTTCGCCGTAGCTGATCGTCGATAGACGCTGATCGGCAATTCCCAGGGTCGCAAGATAATCTTTTGCTGCTTGCGCCCTCTTTGCGCCCAGAGCCAGGTTGTATTCAGCGGTGCCGCGCTCATCGCAGTGGCCCTCGATCTGCACCGAACTTGCCGGGTTCTGTTTAAGCCACTCCGCGTTGCTTTTTAGAACATCTCGCGCATCGGCCCGTAAATCATACCGATCGAATTCGAAGTAGATGTCCTTCAACGGGCTCGAAGGAGCAGTGCCGAGAGGTTTGCCTTGTTTCAGTTGTTCCAAGCTCGAAGATTGTGAAACCGGCGCTTTGGCGAGCCCTTTGTTGGCGGCTTCCGTCTTCTGCGGCTGTGAGACGGATTGCGGTTCCGGAGCAGGTTTTGTCGTTGAGCAACCGGCCCAGCAGAAAATCACACTGGCGATTAGAGCAAACGAAATAAGGCCGTTGTTGAAGAAATTTTTGCGTGCCTGCGAACTCATATGGAGCCTCCGTTATTTTTTCTTGCCGCCTGATTTTTTCGTCAGCGCAGGCCAAAGATTTCTTGATAGAGCTTTATGGTCTCATTGAAGTTTTTATAATCTTCAGGATGCTCGACAATCCGTTTGTAACCCCTGAAGAGCCGCGGCGGATCGGGTTCTACGTCCTCTCGGACCGGGATGCGTCTAAACCCCACGAGCATCTTCTGGCCCTCTTTCGACAGCAGAAAGTCTATGAAGAGCTTGCCGGCGTTCGGGTGCGGCGCCTTGGCCGCCAGCATCATCGGGTTGACCTGAACTGGCACAGGTTCGAGAGGTACCCAATCCATCGGGTGACCTAAAGATGTCTCCCTTTGAATCGTCGGCGCATAGGCGATGATGAGCGGATATTCGCCCGCCATCGCCAGCTGTACGCGGTTGGTGTTTCCTCTCATGACGACGGGTTCCTGGGCGGCGAGCTTTTTGAAATAGTCCACCGCCTTTTCTTTGCCCCAGGCACGCTCCAGCCCCGCAAGAAGCCCATAGGCGGAGTCGTCGATTGAAATCTTTTTTTCTTTCCACTGGGGATCGAGAAGCTCTTCGTAAGTTTTAGGGACGGCGCTTTTTTTCACCAGATTGGTGTTGTAGCCGAGCACATAGGGGTTGACATAGTAAGCTGTCCAGTAGCTCTGATCATCGACCAGGTCCGGGCTGATAAATTTACTTTCCGGTGATCGATAGGACGTGATCAGTTTAGAATCCATTAACGTCAGAACTGAGTCTCCTCGCGTCGATACGACATCCCAGGCATAAAGGCCGCCCCGAGCCTCATTCAGAATTCTATTCAACACTTCGTCGCCGCCGCCACGAAACAGCTCCGGCTTGATAAAAGGATATTTCTCGTGGAACTTGTCGACTACCTTTTTGCTCTGCGACAAGGTCATGGTCGTGTAGTAGGACACGTTGCCTTCCTGTTTTGCCGCCTCGATAAGTTGTGGATTTGATCCCGCGTGCAGAGGAGCTAAAAAAGATTGACAAAGGAGAAAAATGCCTGCGGAAGATATCACCGAGGTTAATTTAGCGGTGCGATTCATGTTATCCTCTCACTCTTTCGGTCCACGCTAAGCTCTCTCACCGTCTAATTCCGGCTCGCGTGACTGCGATCATAGAGCTTATCGATGAACCCCGATTTTTTTAGCTGGTCAACGAAACGTAAATCGACAAAATCTTTAGCCTTGGCGTTGCCGGCATCCCTGGCGACCCAATACGCCGTTGAAGAACCGGGGGCGTCAGGGACATAGGCTAGGTTGACCTTATTTTCCGCATTTACCGGGGAGGCAAGAAAAACAAAGAGGGCGGTGAAAGAGAGGACAACTACGAATGTGGCGGTGAAAAATTTTGGCGTGATAGTTTCTCGGTTTATCATGCTTGCCCCTTTCACCTTTATTTTGTGACTCGGTTACGTCATGCGCTTGGAAAATGCTAAATAGTTGTTCAAATCAGCTTGTGTAAGTATTTTCGCTTGCGGTATCGCCCGAAAAATGGCATCCGTTTGCCTCGCCGTTTCTTCTGCAGGTTTTCGATCCACAAGAATGATGATCTCCAACGATGGGGCGATATCGCGCAGAGTCAACGCCGTCTCGGCGAGATCCATGCCGCGGCCAGTAGAGATCAGTACAGCCGCCCTGAGGGACTCGTGCCGGGCACGTTCCACGGCTGCTACTCCGTCGTGGACCTTGACCACGTAATAACCGGCGCGAGCAAAAAGTTCTTCTACGTGCACACATGCCCTTGAACCAACCAACAAAATTTTCTGCGCTCCAGGTTTTTGGGTTGACATATTTCAAGAGGCTCTTCTCTCTTCCGAAAGTGTTGGCTTGCGCGCGGGCCTCACTCGGGCGCGGAGTTGAATCTTTCGCGGTGGGCCGCGTCGCTCCCGACTTTCCACCCATCGCAATAATCCCTGCCTCAGAAAGGGCGCATTCAATCCGAACACCTCGCAAATGCTCGAGAAGGAAAAAACACAATCGGGCTCCTCCTTCCAGAACCATGCCTCGGCTTCGTGGAAAAGGGCTTGACCACTAGCAGACCCGGAGAACGCAAACTTCTGATACGTCTGTAAGGCTTCCGCCAAGACAGCGAACATGAGTCTTTTTTCAGCTTCGGCTGGCTGGGCTTGCTGGTAAATCTTTAGATACTTCTCCGAGATAAGAGCATCGGGCTCGAATAAGGTTCCCTCGATGCTTCTGTTCATATTATTTGAATGCGCAAGAGTGAGGCCAAAATAAAATTACTTCGCAAAAGCGCAGCTTATGGGCTTTGAAGCAAACAAATAGGCTGATAAGAGCGCGGCCTGTGCTGTCAATGCACAGTAGCGGGGTTCAACGAAGCAGCAGTGTGAAAATTTTAGCCAGTAGGGATTGACTATGGGTCAGCCAACAAATGAGCGGAGGAAAAAATCACAGTTGCTTGTGCAATTTATTCACATTAGAGGAGACCGAATCTTCTTAGCTTGTTGTATAAAGTACGGCGACTGATCTTTAACAGAGAAGCCACTTTTACCTTGTTTCCATTGACTGAGGAAAGCGCCATTCTGATATATTCTTTTTCTACTTCCTCGAGACTCATTCCAAGCTGAAATGGGTAGTGCTCCCGCGAGCGAGACGCGCCGGAGGCACCGGCATCCAGTATCCGCTCCGGAAGAAGATCGGGGGTCAGCTCAACTCCTTTCGCTAATAAAACGGCGCGTTGGATCACGTTCTTCAACTCTCGGAGATTGCCGGGCCAAGGGTAGGACCGTATTAAACGGTAGGTTTCGCTCGAGACAATCCGAATGTCCTTTTTGTACAATTCGGCGAACAGCGCGACGAAGTGATCCGTGAGTAGTGAGAGAGCACCATAACGTTCACGCAGCGGTGGCAATTGTATTCGAAAGACATCGAGCCGGTAAAAGAGATCCTCACGAAAACGCCGCGTCTTAACCGCTTCCTCTATGTTTTCGTTCGTCGCCGCGATCATCCGGACGTTAACCGGTATATCCTTGTCGCCCCGGACGCGACGAATGGTTTTTGTTTCTAAGACTCGCAGCAGGCTCACCTGGGTTTTTTCGTCCATTGTGGTGATTTCATCGAGGAAAATAGTTCCGCCTTGTGCCTGCTCGAACAATCCTGCGCGTCTTTCAGAAGCTCCGGTATATGCGCCTTTCTCATGGCCGAACAGCTCGCTGGCAATAAGTTCTGGCGCAATCGCGCCCATATTCACCGGCAAATAGGGGAAGTTATTCCGTTTACTTCGTTTGTGGATCGCTGCCGCAACCAGATCTTTCCCTGTACCCGTTTCACCAGTGATCAACACAGGAATATCTTCGGCTGCGGCTTCCATGATGTACTGGATCACGGTTCGCATTTTCAGGTTAAACGCCAAGATGCCTTCGAACTCGACAGGGACAACCACTTCCGTGGTTCCCGATGAACCTCGATGGTTCGGCGCTTTAGAGCGAGCTGTGTTTTCAATGAGCGCCAAGAGCTCGGTCTCGTCGACTGGCTGCTTAAGCCACTCGCACGGGAGGCTGCGCATGCTGATAATCTCGGGCTCCTTCACATCGGAAAGTACGATCGCTCTGGTGCCGACGTGATTCTTTAGAAACTTTTTTAAGATGCGGACGGGACTAAAACATTCGGACGGGGCAGAGACGGTGTTCCACACGACAACTTCGTATGAGTTGCGGCCGTGGTTGTCCAACGCAGTCTGTACATTTGTAGCCGATTCGATGATCAAATCAGTGCCCAGTCGGCGTTCAATTAACGCCTGAGCCGCTTCCTCTCTGTCGACGATGAGGACTCTGGGCATGGCTAATCTAAACGACTGCAGTTAAGTTAAATCTCCTACTTTAGGAGTACTACAATTGTATATAACTGTCGATAGGGTTAGAAAAATCATACTAAAGGCTTAGGTTCACACTGTCACGAAGCAGTGGGCAAGCGCCTTATTTCGAGGTGAAACGAACCAGCGGACAGGAGGACTTTTAATCCTTGTAGCGCGTCTAACGCCAGAGAACACAATCGAATTTTTATACCTTGCGACTACTTTGCTACAACGAAATGAAAAGAATCTTGCTGCGGGGAGAAGACACCAAATGGCTGGCGGATAAGTGAACGATCAAGATTTTGTCCTCGCTCCAGGAACGGCCCATCGCCACGGGCAGCTGCGACGTCGGCTCGCAAGCCCGGATGGGACGAAGTGAATCCGGGAAATATGGTACGCAGCATCGCTTCTTACTTAGACCGTGCTTTTCGCTACCAAAAAGCCGGGTTTAAGCCTAAATATCAAGCCCATATTCGATGTTTACATCATGAGATCAATTGCGTCGGTCCGACCCAGCAATAAGGCCGATTGTCTTGCCGCGGTTTCGATCCGATCAACATGAAAAAAAAGCTTTACACGCTGATTCTAACGGCTCTACACGCGCCGAACGTGAGCAAAACGGGCGTCGGGGATTGTAGAGTAGATTAGATTAGATCAGCGCTGATTTGCCGCAGGTACGTCCGACCCCCAGGGCCAGTTGGTCCCGGGGGTGTCGGTCGTCGATTTACTTCTTTGCCTAATATTCACTCTGTCAGAGTGCTCGACCTTGCCCGTTATCTAGCCGCGGAACTCAGTCACGTTACCAAACTGATCGACGCGAAGCATGCGCGTGTCACCCTTTGAATTTCTCACGTCGATGGGATACTCCACCGAATGGTAGGCTTTGCCGTTCTTATAACACACGGTCTGATAACCTCCGCCATGCGCCGGTGCTTTGCCCCAACGGGAAGTCCCTCCGGACCGCACTACTTTAAAGTCTTTCAAGTTTTTGTCGGCATACCGTTGAGCCAAGTCCTGCGCTTGGTCCTCGGTTATTTTCTTGCCCGTAATCTGGGGCTGTGGACAATTTGATACTATTACCTCTCCAGAATTGGACCGAGTTTGAGCCATGGCCACACCGGACAGCGCCAAGATCCCTGCTGCGGCGATGGTCGACGATAATGCTAATCGTAATTGCTTCATGACTTTTCTCCTCCAGTAATATCTTATCTGTTAAGTTTCTTATAGCTAAACTCCCATCATCGTGATGAAAAAGCGGCATTGAGAAGCGTTTCATTTAACCCTGGGTGGGCCTCTGTTTCGTGCTTCTTGATACTTGCGTCTACTCATTGGTGTCCCAACGTTGTCGAAATTGATGTTGTGATCTTGTGTAACCAGGTAATTTAGCTAGACATGGTTTTCACTTCAGATTGAAATCGAGACCGCATCAGAACTGAATTTACCTTTGTGGCGCAACGGTATATTTGTTTCGAAACCATAAACCGGCATCTACTGACGACTCATTGCGGCGGATTTAACGCTATGTAAGTCACCGCCGACAGTTTCGTGCTCGCGCCCGGTCTGTTTTTATCTCCATCTACATCTCGCCGCGCAGCTTCGCATCGAGATTGGTCAAGGGCTCGTCTAGGAGCAGGGCCTTTGGTTCCGCGACGAGCGCCCGGGCCAGCGCGACGCGCTGTTGTGGCTGCGACAACAAACCCACGGGTGCGAGAATAAATTCCGGAGAACGCGCGAGGTGAATCAGGCTTCGATGTTCTCCTGTGCGTGAGTCTCCGCAAGGAGAATGCCAGCTGAAAAAAAGTAGAAAAGCTGGATTTAGCGAAAAAAACTGGAGTCTATACTACGTCAAGACCATACGGTGCGCCCTGAAGAGCCTGTTCGATGTACAGAGTGCCGCACAGATGAAGGCGAAAGGAAATCATTGTGTGAAAGAAATGCACAGTAGATCCACACAATGGGATCGATCGCGTGTAGAAATTTGGACGGGAACTACGGGACATACGTGACTACTTGACAAACTCCGGCTCAACGGCAGAATTCGGCAAAGACAAGAATCTCGTGGTAATTGGTGAGAAAATGTTGCACAGCCGAAGGCGGTGGGCTGTGTTGATTGTTTACAGCGCAACCGCCAGTCGCTAGATAAGCTGCTCGAGAGTCACGAGCCGGTGTTATCCATAATCATTCCAGTTCTGGTTTTAGGTTTGCGAGAAATATTGTTGTTCGCACAAAATCTTCTCACGACTCCAGAACGCTAAGCTATGATCGGGCCACTCTCGTCATTGACGATACGGGGCCTGCGAATCGGCCATAACGAGAACCAGGACAAGGGTTACAGGGATGTCAGTGACCTATGACACGATCGATGTGTTCGCCGAGAAAGGAAAGTTAGTTTTGACCGATGGCAAACTGAGCACGAAATTCGAGAAGGGCGGCCAAGTGACAGCGCAGCTTTATGTGGATCCAGCAAGTGGTGAGCGTATGCTCAAAGCT
>Ga0081455_10002778_pt1 | contig 20623 bp, 18 predicted proteins | sample TabmetS3T2R1_FD_70207 | JGI IMG/M metagenome (GOLD analysis project Ga0081455, IMG submission 70207) | Tabebuia heterophylla rhizosphere microbial communities from the University of Puerto Rico - S3T2R1 | ecosystem: Host-associated > Plants > Roots > Rhizosphere ...
GAGATCTACACCTCCATGTGGGAGGGACTCGCCGACGCCGACATCGTCATGATGCTGAGACTCCAGCGCGAGCGCATGACCTCGAGCCTGATCCCGAGCCAGCGGGAATATTTCCACTTCTTCGGGCTGGACTACGACAAGCTCGCGCGCGCCAAGCCCGATGCGCTCGTGATGCATCCAGGCCCGATGAACCGGGGCGTCGAAATCGACTCAAACGTCGCCGACGATCCGCAAAGCGTGATCCGCGAGCAGGTGGAGATGGGCGTTGCGGTACGCATGGCCGTGCTTCAGGCGTTGGCCCGCCAACTGCCCAACCGATGACCGCCATGAACGCGCTCAGCCCAAATCAGCGCTCCTCCGCCCGGCCCGTTGCGCTGGTCAATGCGCGGCTCATCGATCCTGCCTCCGGCCTCGATCAGCTTGGCGGCTTGTTGATCGCCGATGGCCGCATTGCCGATCTCGGCCGGCACATTGAGGCAGGATCGATCGGCGACGCCGAGATCGTGGACTGCGCCGGCCGCGTGCTTGCCCCCGGCCTCATCGACCTGATGGTCTCTGCCGGCGAGCCGGGACACGAGCATCGCGAGACGCTCGCCACTGCAAGCCGGGCCGCTGCCGCCGGTGGCGTCACCACCATCGTTTGCATGCCCAACACCGAGCCGGTCATCGACGACGTGGCGCTTGTCGACTTCATCTTGCGGCGCGCGCGGGATACGGCGGTGGTGAATGTCCACCCCATGGCGGCCATGACCAAGGGCCTGCTCGGCCAGGAGATGACGGAGATCGGGCTCTTGCGCGATGCGGGGGCCATCGCCTTTGGCAACGGCAAGACGAGCCTCGCCAACGCCAAGGTGATGCGCAACGTGTTGGCCTACGCCAAGGACTTCGGCGCGCTCATCACCCATCACCTCGAAGACCCGACGCTCGCCCAGGACGGGGTGATGAACGAGGGCGAGGTGGCGACGAGGCTCGGGCTTCGCGGCGTGCCGTCCGCCGCCGAGACCATCATGCTCGAGCGCGACATCCGCCTGGTCGAGCTGACGGGGGGGCGCTATCACGCGGGCCAGATCTCTTGCCGCGCTTCCCTCGACATCATCCGTACTGCGAAGCTCATGGGGCTTGCCGTCACCTGCGGGGTTTCGATCAACCACCTCACGTTGAATGAGAACGACATCGGTCCCTACCGCACCTTCTTCAAGATGAAGCCGCCGCTCAGGTCCGAGGACGACCGCTGCGCCATGGTCGAGGGGGTAGCGACAGGCGATATCGACGTGATCGTCTCGGCGCACGATCCGCGCGGCGCCGAGGGAAAGCGCCGCCCCTTCGCCGAAGCGGCCGACGGAGCGGTCGGGCTTGAGACCCTGCTCGGCGCGGCGCTCCGCCTCTACCACAACGGCGATGTCGCCCTTCCGCGCCTCCTGCAGGCGCTCACCGCCAATCCGGCCAAGCTGCTCAAGCTCGGCAGCGGGCGCCTCGCTAAAGGCGCGCCCGCCGACCTCGTGCTGATCGAGCTTGATACGCCATGGGTGGTCGAGCCCGAGCGCCTCTGCTCCAAGTCGAAGAACACGCCCTTCGATGGGTCTCGGCTCGAGGGACGCGCGATCCTCACCCTCGTTGCCGGGCGCCCCGTCTACAACTACGCTGATCAGCCTTGAAGCCGTAACGACGCGTTCCCGAGGGGTGCTGGATGTCTCCTCCCGCCGAATGGAGTGGCGCCCTTGTCGACCTTGCCGCCTTTGCCTTCGGCTACCTCCTCGGCTCGATCCCCTTCGGTCTGATCCTCGCCAAGCTCTTTGGCCTCGGTGACCTTCGCAAGATCGGGTCCGGCAATATCGGGGCAACCAACGTCTTGCGCGCCGGAAGTAAAGGGCTCGCCGCAGCAACGCTCATCCTCGACGCGGCGAAGGGCGCGGTAGCCGTGCTGCTGGCGTCGCATTGGGGAGAGACCGCGGCCATTTTTGCGGGGCTCGGCGCCTTTCTCGGCCACCTCTTTCCCGTGTGGCTCGGCTTCAGCGGCGGCAAGGGCGTTGCCACCTTTATTGGCGTCCTGCTCGGGCTCTATTGGCCGGCCGCGGCGGTCTTTTGCGCGGTCTGGCTCCTGGTTGCCCTCCTCACGCGCTACTCCTCGCTCTCGGCCCTTGTCGCGAGTGCAGCGAGCATCGCCGTTCTCGCGCTGACAGGACAATGGCGGCTGACCATCCTGTTCTTGCCGCTGACAGTCCTTCTCTATATCCGCCATGCCGACAATATCGGGCGGCTCATGCGAGGCGAGGAGACGCCGATTGGCCGAACCAAGCTCTAAGGCCTTATCCCCGCCCAAGACCTCGAAGCGGCTCGGCCATCGTCAGCGCCTCGCCTGGCTCCGACTGATCAGGAGCGAGAATGTTGGCCCGGCCACCTTCCGGGCGCTGGTCAACGAGTTTGGCGGCGCCGAGGCCGCGATCGACGCTCTGCCCATGCTCTCGCGCCGCGGCGGGCGCATCAACGACATGCGCCTGTGCGGTGAGGAGGAGGCCGAGGCCGAGCTTGCCGCCGCCGAAAGTCTTGGCGCGAAGCTTGTCGCCGTCGGCGAGCCCGGCTATCCGCCGGCGCTCGCCCAGGTCGACGCGCCGCCGCCTCTCCTCTACGTCAAGGGCAAGCTCGACCTTGCCGATATCCCCATCGTTTCCATCGTCGGCGCCCGCAACGGCTCGGCCGTGGGGCAAAAGTTCACCCGCGCGCTCGCGACCGATCTTGGGCTCGAGGGCTTCGTCATTGCCTCGGGGCTCGCCCGTGGCATCGATACCGCGGCTCACCTTGCCGCACTGGAGCGCGGCACCATCGCCGTGCTTGCGGGCGGGATCGACAACGTCTACCCGCCGGAGAACGAGGAGCTACAGCGCTCGATCGGCGAGCAGGGTCTTCTCATCAGCGAACGCGCGCCGGGCTTCTCTCCGCGGGGCAAGGATTTCCCGCGCCGCAACCGCCTCATCTCCGGGATTTCGCTTGGCGTGGTGGTGGTGGAGGCCGCCGAGCGCTCAGGCTCCTTGATCACGGCGCGCTTTGCCGGCGAGCAAGGCAGAGAAGTGTTCGCCGTGCCTGGCAGTCCGCTCGACCCGCGCGCCGCCGGCACCAACAATCTTCTTAAGCAGGGCGCCTGCCTCGTCACCTCTGCGCGCGACATCGTCGAGACGCTCGCGCCGATCTTGGGGCGGCCGCCTCAGACCCCCGCCATCGAGTTGGCCTCCTCCGACCAGGAGCGGACGCCGGAGCCCCTGCCCGACATCCGCCCAAGCGAGCGCGAATTGATCGTGGGCGCGCTAGGCCCAAGCCCGGTCGATATCGACGAGTTGATCCGCAGCACCGGGCTTCCGGCTCGAAAGGTTCACATCGTCCTGCTCGAGCTCGATCTTGCCGGGCGGCTACAGCGGCATGGGCAGCAACTCGTCTCCCTGTTCGAGCGCTGACGGACCCCGATCAGCGGTGGTTGGTCTTTTCGTTATTGGCCTCCTCGAGCGCCACGTTGAGCAAATAGGCGAGGAAGGGCATCTGAGCGCCATGAGCGACCGCGCGCAGACCTTCGAGCATCGAGGCGATATATTCGGCGGCCTCCTTACGCGTCAGGTCTCGCCCCTCGCCTGAAGGGCCTAAACCGCCTGCTGGAGGCCGGGCGCCGGACCCTGCCATTTCGATTCTTGCCTTAATTTCGCGCCGCTGCTCTCCAGCTTGCCCTGAATCGTTGATTTCAGGGCAGTTGCCGCTCCAACACCACACTTAGGATTAACCGCCAAAAAGTTGTTTTAGTTAGTCTACGCGCGTAGAAGTTGTCAATCGGCATCCCCAAATTTGACAGCGGCCAATCCAGACACCATTTTCCGGGCGCATATGAGGGGCCGACCCGGCCCACTGCCCTCAGCCTGACGCAATTTGCGCGGCTAGGAACGTCCCAATGAACATCGTCATCGTCGAATCGCCAGCCAAGGCAAAGACCGTCAATAAGTACCTCGGCCCCGGGTACCGGGTGCTGGCGTCCTATGGCCATGTGCGCGATCTGCCCTCCAAGAATGGCTCGGTCCTCCCCGACAAGGATTTCGAGATGCATTGGGACGTCGAGCCCAAGGCGGCCAAGCGCCTCGACGAGATCGCCAAGGCCGTCAAGGGCGCGAAGAAGCTGATCCTCGCCACCGACCCGGACCGCGAGGGGGAAGCCATCTCCTGGCACGTGCTCCAGGTGCTTGACCGCAAGAAGGCCTTGGCAGGCATTCCGGTCGAGCGCGTGGTGTTCAATGCCGTGACCAAGGAGGCCGTGCTTGACGCCATGCGTCATCCGCGCACGATCGACGGGCCCCTGGTCAACGCCTATCTCGCCCGCCGCGCGCTCGACTATCTCGTTGGCTTCACCCTCTCGCCGGTGCTGTGGCGGAAGCTTCCCGGCGCGCGATCCGCTGGCCGCGTGCAGTCCGTGGCGCTCAGGCTCGTCTGCGACCGCGAGCTCGAGATCGAGCAATTCAAGGCGCAGGAATATTGGTCGATCCTCGCCGAGCTTGCGACCGCGAAGAACGAGAGCTTCCAGGCCCGATTGTTCTCCGTCGCCGGCAAGAAGCTCGACAAGTTCGACATAGCCGATGAAGCGACCGCCTCGCGCCTCAAAGCGGCGCTCGAAGCCGGACGCTTTATCGTATCCAACATCGAAAGCAAATCGCAGCGCCGCAACCCGGCGGCCCCCTTCACCACCTCGACGTTGCAGCAGGAGGCCTCGCGCAAGCTCGGCTTCTCGCCGCGCCAGACCATGCAGCTCGCACAGCGGCTCTATGAGGGCGTCGACCTTGGCGGCGAGGCCGAAGGGTTGATCACCTATATGCGCACCGACGGCGTGCAGATCGTGCCCGAGGCAGTTGCCGCGGTCCGGCGTCTTCTCGTGAAGCTGCACGGCGACCGTTACGTCCCCTCCTCGCCGCGCGAATACGAGACCAGGGCCAAGAATGCGCAAGAGGCGCATGAGGCGATCAGGCCGACCGATTTCAGCAAGGACCCCGACTCCGTCGCCCGCTACCTCGAAGAGGATGCGGCGAGGCTGTACAAGCTGATCTGGCAGCGCACCTTGGCAAGCCAGGCGTCGAGCGCCGAGATCGAGCGCACCACCGTCGATATCGACGTGACCGGAAAAGACGGCAAGCCTTACGGCGTGCGGGCGACCGGCTCGGTGATCCGATTCGACGGCTTCCTCAGGATTTACGAGGAAGGAATCGACGACGCGGTCGGCGAGGATGGCGCGTTGCCTGCGCTCACCAAGGGCGAGGCGCTCGATCCGCGCAAGATCGAGGCGAAGCAGCACTTCACCGAGCCGCCCCCGCGCTATAGCGAGGCGACCCTGATCAAGAAGATGGAGGAGCTCGGCATCGGCCGACCCTCGACCTATGCGACGACGCTCAACGTGCTGCGTGACCGCGAATATGTCCGCCTCGACAAGAAGCGGCTCTACCCCGAAGACAAAGGGCGCCTCGTCACCGCCTTTCTCGAAAGCTTTTTCCGCCGCTATGTCGAATACGACTTCACCGCCGATCTCGAGGAGAAGCTCGACCTCATCTCCGCCGGCAAGCTCGAATGGAAGGACGTGCTGCGCGACTTCTGGCGCGAGTTCATCGGCGCGGTGAACGATATCGGCGACCTCCGCATCGCGGAGGTGCTCGATGCCCTGAATGACCTGCTCGGCCCCCATATTTTCCCGGCGCCAAGCGAAGGGGGCGACCCGAGGGCCTGCCCCTCCTGCGGCATTGGGCGGCTCAGCCTCAAGGTCGGGAAATTCGGCGCCTTCATCGGCTGCTCGAACTACCCGGACTGCCGCTACACCCGCCAGCTCGCCGACACCAACGGCGAGAAGGCCTCTCTCGCCGAGGCGAAGGTGCTCGGCACCGATCCCGAGACCGGGCTCGACGTGACCGTCCGCACCGGCCGCTTCGGTCCCTACGTCCAGCTTGGCGAGGCCAACGGCAAAGAGGAGAAGCCGAAGCGGGCCTCGATCCCCAAAGGCACCGACCCCGACACGCTGGAGCTTGAGCGTGCGCTCGCGCTGCTCGCGTTGCCCCGCGAAGTGGGCGCGCACCCCGAGACAGGCAAGCCGATCGTGGCCGGTTTCGGCCGCTACGGGCCCTACGTCCAGCATGACGGCAAATATGCGAGCCTGAGCGCGCCCGAAGAGGTGTTCGAGGTCGGCTTGAACCGCGCCGTAAGCCTGCTCGCCGAGAAGGCGGCAAACCGTAGGCCGCGCGGCTCCAGCGTCATCAAAGAGCTCGGCGACCACCCCGAGCTTGGCGGCAAGGTGCAGGTGCTCTCAGGCCGCTATGGTCCTTACGTGAAGCACGGCAAGGTCAACGCCACGCTGCCCAAGGATCGCGAGCCCGAGCAGGTCACGCTGCAAGAAGCGGTCGAGCTGATCGCCGCGAGGAGCGCCAAGGGCCCCTCCAAGAAGCCCGGGCGGAAGTCCACGCGCAAGACATCGAAAACCAGCAAAGAGGCCGTCGAGGAGACGGCGGGCTGAGCAGCGCCGGTGGCAAAGACTAAGGGGGCTCCGCGCAAGGCGACCGTGGGCAAACTACCTTCGAAGCAAGAGATTCTGGATTTCCTGGGGACCGCAAGCCGGGAGACCGGCAAGCGTGAGATCGCGCGCGCCTTCGGCATCAAGGGCGGCGACCGCATCGCGTTGAAGGCGCTATTGCGCGACATGGCCGATGACGGGCTGATCGCGGGCTCGCGGCGCAAGCTGACCCGGCCAGGAGTTCTGCCGCCCGTCGCCGTGCTCGAGATTACCGGCCGCGACGCCGACGGCGAGTTCATCGCGAAGCCTTCCGCCTGGGATGAGGCGCACGGGCCCGCACCCCGCATTCTGATGGTTGAGAGCAAGCGCGAGGCGGGTCCGGTCGCCGGGATCGGCGATCGCGTGCTGGCGCGGATCACCCCTCTTGGCGTCGATGCCGGCTATCCCTATCAGGCGCGCACCATCAAGCGCCTTGCGCGGGCCGCCCAGAAACTGCTCGGCATTTTCCGCGCACTCCCTGGAGGGACCGGCGTCATCGACCCTGTGGACCGCAAGCAATTGAAGGAGTGGCCGGTCGCGCGCGGGGCTACCTGCGAGGCAGAGAACGGCGAGCTGGTACGCTTCGAGCTCACGCGCGGCGGCCGCTTTGGCGTGCAGACCGCGCGGGTCATCGAACGGCTCGGCAATCCCGCCGCAGAGCAGTTGACCAGCCTGATCGCGGTTCACGCCCACGGCATCCCCGACACCTTCCCCGAGGCAGCGCTTGCCGAGGCCAAAGCCGCGCGAGAGCCCGAGCTGAAGCGCCGCGAGGACTTGCGCCATCTGCCGCTCGTTACCATCGACCCGTCGGATGCCCGCGACCATGACGATGCGGTCTTTGCCGAAGCCGACCCCGATCCTTCCAATCGCGGCGGCTGGGTGGTGATCGTCGCCATCGCCGACGTCTGCTCCTACGTGAAGCCTGGAAGCGCGCTCGACCGGGAGGCACGCAAACGCGGCAACTCGGTCTATTTCCCCGACCGCGTCGTGCCGATGCTGCCCGAGCGCATCTCCAACGACCTCTGCTCGCTGACGGAGAACGAGCCGAGGGCCTGCCTTGCGGTTCGCATGATCTTCGACAAGGACGGGCGGAAGCTGAAGCATCGCTTCTTCCGCGCTTTGATGCGGTCGGCGGCAAGCCTCACCTATGAGCAGGCGCAAGCCGCGATCGACGGGCGTCTCGACGAGGTAACCGGGCCTCTGCTCGATCCCGTGCTCCGGCCGCTATGGGGCGCCTATGCGAGCCTTCAGCTTGCGCGCACCGAGCGCGCGCCGCTCGACCTCGATCTGCCTGAGCGCAAGATCCTGCTCGACGACAAGGGGCGCGTGCGAGCTGTCGTGAGCCCTCCCCGGCTCGACGCCCACCGCCTGATCGAGGAATTCATGATCGCCGCCAACGTTGCGGCGGCCGAGACGCTGGAAGCCAAACGCTCGCCCCTCATCTACCGCGTCCACGATTCTCCATCGAAGGAAAAGCTGATTTCGCTCGGCGACTTCCTGAGCACGATTGGGCTCAAGCTGCCGAAATCTGGGACGCTGAGGCCCGCCCATTTCAACCGCATCCTTGCCGATACCCGGGCGACACCGACCGCCGAGCTCGTGGGCGAGGTGGTCCTGCGGAGCCAGGCCCAGGCTGAATATAGCGACGACAATTTCGGGCATTTCGGCCTCAACCTCCGCCGCTATGCCCACTTCACCTCGCCAATCCGCCGCTATGCCGACCTCATCGTGCATCGCGCGCTGGTGCGGGCGCTTGGGTTTGGCAATGACGGTCTGACCGACGTCGAGATGGAGGAGCTCGATCAGATTGCGAGAGCCATCTCCGAGACCGAGCGCCGCGCCATGTCGGCTGAGCGGGAAACCGCCGACCGCCTCATCGCCGCTTATCTTGCCGACCGCATCGGCGCGACGTTCCAGGCGCGCGTGTCGGGGCTGGTGCGGACCGGGCTTTTCGTGCGGCTCATCGAGACCGGCGCCGACGGCTTCGTCCCCGCCTCGTCGATTGGGCACGAATATTTCTATCACGACGAGACGCGGCAGGCGCTTGTGGGCGAGGATACCGGGCTCGCTTATCGCCTCGGCGACACCGTCGAGGTGCGCCTGGTCGAGGCGATCCCGACCGCGGGCGCGCTCAGATTCGAAATGCTGAGCGAAGGCCGTTCGATCGGCGCGCGACCAAAGGGCGCCCCTCGGCGGAATGACAAGGGAAGACGGGGCGGCTACAAGGGCAAACAGCCAGGCCGAGCGCGGGGCGGCTCCCGCAGACGGCGCTAGGCAGCAAGGATCGAGTGATGCAAGACAGAGTTGGATCAGGCCGTCATCAGTACGGCGGCAGGTCGATCGGCCCGCGTCCGGTCCTCCGCTCGCTCCTTCGCGGCGCCACGCAAAGATGCCCTTCTTGCGGCCATGGCGCCATGTTCCGGCGCTATCTCAAAGTGAACAATGCCTGCCCCCATTGCGGCGAGGAGCTGCACCATCACCGCGCCGACGACGCGCCGCCTTACTTCACCATCGTCATTGTCGGCCACGTCATCGTGGGTCTGGTTCTCGCCGTGGAGATGGCCTACCGGCCTCCGCTTTGGGTGCATGCGGCGCTATGGCTGCCGCTTACCCTCATCCTCACGCTGCTGGTGCTGCCGGTGGTCAAAGGGGCGCTCGTCGCGCTGCAATGGGCGCTCGTCATGCACGGCTTCGATCCGGAGGCGAAGGAGGAGATCGGCGACGGCCTGCCTGAGATCCCCTCGCCCCTTCCCCGCCGTCTTGACTTCCGGTCTTGAGCGAGTAGGGTCGCGCAAAAATTCGCTTCTAGCGTATCGAGGACCACATGGCGAAGCCCGTCACCCAGAAGATCAAGCTCGTGAGCTCAGCCGGCACGGGCTATTACTACGTGACCAAGAAGAACCCGCGCAATCAGACCGAGAAGCTCGTCTTCAAGAAATACGACCCCGTCGCGCGCAAGCACGTCGAATTCAAAGAATCCAAGATCAAGTAATCTCTTGTCGGCCTGATTGGTCGATCGTCGCGGCGAAGCTCCCTGCGAGAGAGGGCATGCTCGCCTGAATAGGTGGCCGGCCGAAACGCGGCGCTAACGAGGAGGCCACTCAACCGCGCTCCGGCCGGCCGAACCCTACGGACCCAGGAGATGCGGCGGACCTGAGCATTCCGCAGGGTTATCTCTGACCAACGAGGGAGACCGAGGATGGGGGGCGCGCTGAGGCTGTCCGCGCGAGATCCCTCAACCCCCTGTTCCCTCCCAAACGTCCTGTCTCGTCGGCGTACTCAAACCATAAAACCGCCAACAAAGGGACGAAATCAATCTTATTCTTCAGCTTAATACGATAAAACGCCAGGCATTGTAAACCCTTAAGGTTAAGCCTTCAGCTTCCACGTCAAGAACGATTTGGCCCCTGCCAAGACGCTCAGCCCACGGAATTGGCCCTAAGTGATTCGCAGAAGGCGCGAATTTCGCCTCTTGGGAGTATTAGGCCGCGTCAGCCACAACCCGATTGCGACCGTCGCGCTTGGCGCAATACAGCGCCTGATCGGCCCGCTTCAGGATAAGCTCGGGCGTATCGTCCGCGAACTCGAGCGCGGCCACGCCGACGCTCGCCGTCACCTCCAGCGTCCCAATGCGCTCCCCGGCATAGAACGGGGCCGCTGCGATGCACTGGCGCAGTCGCTCGCCGACGAGATAGGCCTTGGCGAGGTCGGTGTCGGGCATCACCACCACGAACTCCTCGCCACCAAGCCGGCAGGCAAGGTCTATACCGCGAATGTTGCGGCGCACCCGCGCGGCAAACTCCCGCAACACCGAGTCTCCCGCATCGTGGCCGTAGCTGTCGTTGACCGCCTTGAAATAGTCGATGTCGAGCACGAGCACCGAGAGCGGCTTGCCGCGCTGCGAGGACTCCTCGAACAGCGTCTTGAGGTGGCTCGTCATATAGCGGCGGTTGTGCAGGGCGGTGAGCGGATCGAGGATCGCCATCTCCACGGTCTCTTCGAGCCGCATGCGCAGGTGGTCGGTGTAGCGCTTGCGCTTGATCTGGGTCCGCACCCGCGCCAGGAGCTCGTTGGCGTCGACGGGCCGCACGATATAGTCGTTGACCCCCATATCGAGGCCCCTGAGCAGCCGTGCATCGTCGCCCGGCTCGATGATGATCATGATCGGCAGATGGCGGGTCCGGTCGAGTGAGCGGACCTGGGAGCAGAGCCTAAGGCCATCGGCGTGCTCCAGGCTCAGGCTCACGATCATGAGGTCGAAATTGCCGTCGGGGAGCCTAAGCAACGCGCGTGCCGGGTCGGCCTCCCGCTCCACGTGATGCTCCGCCTTGAGCGCCTCTATGATCCGCTCCGCCGAGCGGTCGCGGTCCTCGACCAGAAGGATGCGGCCGCCGCGCCCAAGCTGATCGAGCCTGATGCCCATGGTTGCGGCAAAGCCCATCTGCTCCTCGGTCGAGGCGCGCATCAGCATCTCGTCGGTAAGCATCTTGAGGCGGGCGAGGTTCTTCACCCGCGTGATGAGCGCAATGTCGTCGACTGGCTTGGTGAGGAAATCGTCGGCCCCGGCCTCGAGTCCTTTGACCCGGTCGGAGGGCTGGTCGAGCGCGGTGACCATGATCACCGGGACGTGCTGGGTGCGCGGCTCGGCCTTCAGCCTGCGGCACACCTCGAAGCCGTCCATGCCCGGCATCATCACGTCAAGCAGGACCACGTCGGCCCGCTCGCGGGCGCAAATATGCAGCGCCTCGGGGCCGCTCCGTGCCGTGCGCACCTCGAAATACTCGGCCGTGAGCCGGGCCTCGAGCAGCTTCACATTGGCATCGACGTCGTCGACGACGAGAACGCGTGCGGTCATGGATTCGTTACCGTGCCTCGCCGATGAACTGCCTGACCGTGTCGAGGAACATGGCGACCGAGATCGGCTTGGAGATGTACGCCTCGCAGCCCCCCTCGCGAATGCGCTCCTCGTCCCCCTTCATGGCGAAGGCCGTCACCGCGACGACGGGAATCTGCCTAAGCTGATCGTCCTCCTTCAGCCATTTGGTGACCTCGAGCCCTGACACCTCGGGCAGTTGAATGTCCATGAGGATGAGATCGGGACGATGCTCGCGGGCGAGCGAAAGCGCCTCCATGCCGTTTCGCGTCTGCAGCGTCTTATAGCCGTGTGCGTCGAGAAGATCGTGGAAGAGCTTCATGTTGAGCTCGTTGTCCTCGACGATCAGAACGGTCTTCGTCATCGGCCTCGGCCCCGGCGATTCGATCGGCCCATGATCGACGATCTTGGGGTAATGCGCCACGGCGCTCGGAGCCGGCCTGACCCGCCAAAACATATTGGCTCGCTCCCTCCTCTTTGGGCCATCGATTTCACCGTAAACCCGTAACCAAACTCTTTAAGAGGCGAGGCAAAGCTCGCGGGAAACGGGAATTTTCCGGGGTGGCTAACGCCCAAAGTGGGCCCGAGCCGGAGGGCCCGGATTAACCCATGCCGGCCGTTTCGGGGGGTGCCGTTGTTCACCCTTCAGGCGGGGCAGCTTCGGCGCCCTAGTGGCACTCGGTCGCCTTGAGATATTCGAGCGCGGTCAGCGTGCCGTGGATCGAGAAGTCGCCATAATCGATGAGCAGCTCGCGGCTCACCCCGTTTTCATAGAGCCGAAAATCGATCTGGTAGCTCGGCGTGAGATCGCCGCCCTTGGGCTCGAAATAGCCGATCGATACCGGCCATGAGGCAAGCTCTCCAAGTCCCTTGTCCTTCGCCGTCTGCTCGAGCTTGGCGCCGTCGGCGCCCGGCTGAACCACGGCACCGATGAAGGCAGTGGTGTCGTAAACCTTTCGTCCCTTCTCCGAGCCGTCATAGATGCGCGCCTGGAACAGCGCCTGGCCCGCCCGCGCCGCATCGATCAAGGCAAGGCTGTGCTGGGTGGGAAACAGCACCTGGCCCGACAGGTTGAGCTCGGCACGCGACGGCTGACTGAGCTTCACCTTGATCGCTTCATTGGGCGGCTCGCGCACGGCCCGCCCCATGGTGACGTCGCCGAGCTTGTCGTTCAGATATTGCGCCGACTGGAAGCGGAACTTCTGGCCGTCGCCCTGCTCCCAGGTCGAGGATCTCAAATCGGTCAGGTTGGTCTGGCCCTGGGAATCGGTCATCTGCGTGACCATGCGCATATTGAGCGAGTAGCCGTCGCATTCGGAGCCGGTGAACTCGAACACCATGCGGCCGTCGATGCCGGTGATGCCGGAGGCCGTGCGCGCATCGTCGAGCGTCATCTCATAGACGGCGCGATGCGCGACGAGCTTGTTCGGCTCCTTTGCCGCTAGCGCGTAGGCGTGGTTGGCCAGCGTCCCGCCGATCAGCGGAATAGCCAAGGCCAGCAGGAGGTGCCGCCACCGCGCCAAACTCACCATGTCACCTCTCCTGGAATGCTCGCGCCTAACCCTGCAGACGGCGGTCCAGGGGATTCTTCGCACCAACCGCCATGCCCGACAAGGGCCGTGGGAGCCGCGCTTGCAGGAGGCGCGGAATTGCTCGATGGTCGAAGTACAAAGGCCGGATTTCGGCGAGACCTGTTGGAGGATGACATGGCTGGAGAGATCGAAGCGCGGTTGAAGGCTCTCGACCTCGTCCTCCCCGAGGTGCCCTCCCCGGTCGCCGATTACGTCTCGTTTCTGCACCTCGACAACCAGCTCTACATCGCCGGGCAATTGCCGCTGAAGAATGGGCAGATCGCCGTTGCCGGCACGCTCGGCGCCGATCTCGATCTCGACCAAGGCCGGGACGCCGCCCGGATTTGCGCCCTCGGCATCCTGGCCCAGGCCAAGGCGGCCCTTGGAGACCTTGACCGCATTGTGCAGTGCCTGCGGCTGAACGGCTACGTGAACGCAGTGCCGGGCTTCAGAGACCACCCCAAGGTCATCAACGCCGCCTCCGAGCTGATGGTCAAGGTACTCGGTCCGAAGGGGCATCACACACGCATCGCCGTGGGCTGCTCGAGCCTGCCCTTGAACGCCGCCGTCGAGATCGACGCGATCTTCGCCATCGAATAGTCCTGTGCCTGAGCGCCTGACATGGCCGAGCTTTATTGGTTGAAGCGGCCGATCGCGCATCGGGGTTTGCACGATCAGGCCAAAGGCATCATCGAGAACAGCGCCTCCTCGGTCCGCGCCGCGATGGGGGCCGGTTACGCGATCGAGGTCGACCTGCAATGCTGCGCGGGCAACATGCCGGTCGTGTTCCACGATGCGACCCTGGACCGGCTCACCGCCGACACGGGTCCCATCGCCGCGCGTGATGCCGAGATCCTGTGCAGCATTCCGTTGCGCGGAAGCCAGGACCGCATCCTGTCGCTTCCTGCCCTGCTCGCGCTCGTCAACGGGCGCGTGCCGCTCCTGCTCGAGGTCAAGAGCACCTGGACCCGCGACGGCAAGTATGAGGCCAATATCGCGCTGCTGCTTGCCTCCTACCCGGGTCCCGTGGCCGTAATGTCGTTCGATCATCACTGCGTCGCGGTATTTCGCGAGATCGCGCCAGCGCTCCCCCGCGGGCTCGTTTCCGAGCGCTTCAATGACAGGCGTTATTGGTCTGAACTTTCGTTCGGCCAGCGCTTCGCCATGCGGAACCTCCTCACCTCCACCTTCGCGCGGCCCCAGTTCATCGCTTACGATATCAGGGCGCTGCCGGCGATTGCCCCGCTCGTGGCGCAGACCCTTTTCGGGCTGCCGCTGCTCACCTGGACGGTGCGCACCAACGAGGAGCGGGATCGCGCGCTACGTTATGCCGACGCCATGATCTTCGAAGGGATCACGCCTTAGCCATGGGTGATATCGAGACGCCATCGCGAGAGACCGACTTCACAGGCGGCGAGCCTGTTGTCGTGCGCATCGCCTCGCGCATCGCCGATGTACCGGCCAAAGAGTGGGATGACTGCGCGCGTGGCGCTTCAGTCCAGCTTTCTAACCCATTCATCTCGCATGCTTTTTTGAAGGCGCTGGAGGAGAGCGGGTCGGCCACGCGCAAGACTGGATGGCTGCCACAGCACCTCTTGCTCGATAACGGCGAGGGCGGGCTCGCGGGCTGCATGCCTTGCTATCTCAAGTCTCACTCGCAAGGCGAATATGTCTTCGACCATGGCTGGGCCGACGCCTATATGCGCGCGGGCGGCCGCTACTACCCGAAGCTTCAGGCCTCAGTCCCCTTCACGCCCGTCACCGGCAGGCGGCTCCTGGTGCGGCGAGGTGCCGATGCGGCACAGCGCGAAGCCATCCTGTTGCGGGCCGCAATCGAGCTGACGGGGAGGCTCGACCTTTCCTCGCTACACATCACCTTCCTCACCCGGGCGGAATGGGAGCTGGCCGGCACGCTCGGCTTCCTGCAACGCACCGATCAGCAGTTCCACTGGCAGAACGAGGGATATGGCAACTTCGAAGACTTCTTGAGCGCGCTCTCATCGCGCAAGCGAAAGGCGATCCGCAAGGAACGGTGTGACGCGCTTGCCGGCGGAATCAAGATCGAATGGGTGACAGGGCGCGAACTGACCGAGACCCATTTCGATGCGTTCTTTGCCTTCTACATGGACACCGGCTCGCGCAAATGGGGCTCGCCCTATCTCACGCGAAGTTGCTTCAGCCTGCTTGGCGAGACCATGGCCGACCAGATGCTTCTCGTGCTCGCCAAACGCGCGGGCCGCTACGTCGCCGGCGCGCTCAACTTCATCGGTGGCGACACCCTCTACGGCCGTTATTGGGGCGGCATCGAGGAGCATGCGTTCCTGCATTTCGAGGTCTGCTACTACCAGGCCATCGAGTTCGCCATTGCGCGCAAGCTCGCGCGCGTCGAGGCCGGTGCACAAGGCGCGCACAAGCTTGCGCGCGGTTATCTGCCGGTCGAGACCTATAGCGCGCACTACATCGCCGATCCCGCGCTGCGCCGCGCCGTTGCCGATTATCTGAAGCGCGAGCGCCGCGCTGTGGCGCAGGAGATCGCCCTCCTCACCGAGGACTCGCCTTACCGGAAGACTGAAAGGCGTTGACCAACCCGTCATGGCCGGGCCTGGCCCGGCCATCCACGAATTCTCGGCCCGTGCAGGCGAAAAATCGTGGATGCCCGACACAAGGTCGGGCATGACAGATTCTAGTTTTGAGGAAACTCGGATATACGAGAGCGATGGCCTACGACCCGGACAACATCTTCGCCAAGATTTTGCGCGGCGAAATCCCCTGCCACAAGATTTACGACGACGAGGACACCCTCGCCTTCCTCGACATCATGCCGCGCACCGAGGGCCACGCACTCGTCGTCACCAAGGAGAAAGCGCGCGATTTGTTCGACATCAAGCCTGAGGCGCTAGGAAAGCTGATGGCGGTGGTGCAGAAGCTCGCGCCGAAGATCAAAGAGGCGGTCGGCGCCGACGGCGTCTTGATCCAGCAGTTCAACGGCGCGGCCTCGGGCCAGACCGTGTTTCATCTCCATGTCCACATTGTTCCGGTCAAACAAGGGGTGCCGCTCAAGCCCCATGCCGGGGTCATGGAGGACCAAGCCAAGCTCGCCGCCACCGCCGAGAAAATCCGGAAGAAGCTGAAGGGCTAGGCTACTTCGAGCCGAGGGGAACCTTGGGCACGAGGCTGGCGCCGACATTGCGCTGGCGGGCGCCGCGCCGTCTCGCGGCGCGCTTGGCCCGCGGCTTCGGATCGCCGGCCTTTACTCCACCCTTGGGACCGCCGTCAGGGCCATCATCGTCGGGACCGATGTCCTCGGGGTCGCGCGGCTTGACCGGCGTATCTGGCTTCAGATACTCGAAACCGAGCACCTTCTCGCCGGCCTTCTCCTCGACCAGCACGCGCACGATGCCGCCGTCTTTCAGCGCGCCGAACAAGATCTCCTCGGCGAGGGGCTTCTTGACGTGCTCCTGGATCACGCGGGCGAGCGGGCGGGCGCCGAATTTGTCGTCATAGCCCCGCTCGGCGAGCCAAGCGTTCGCCTCCGGCGTGAGCTCGATGGTGATGTTGCGATCGCCGAGCTGCGCCTCGAGCTGGAACACGAACTTCTCCACCACCTTGGCGATGACCTCGGGCGGCAGGCTCGCGAACGCGATGACGGCGTCGAGCCGGTTGCGGAACTCGGGCGAGAACATGCGGTTGATCGCTTCCTCGTCGTCGCCCTCGCGTTTGGCGCGATTGAAGCCGATGGCCGCCTTGGCGAGGTCGGTCGCTCCGGCGTTGGTGGTCATGATCAGGATCACGTTCTGGAAGTCGACGCGCTTGCCGTTATGGTCGGTGAGCTTGCCGTGATCCATCACCTGCAACAGGATGTTGAACAGGTCCGGATGCGCCTTCTCGATCTCGTCGAGCAGGAGGACGCAATGCGGGTGCTGGTCGACGCCGTCGGTCAGAAGCCCGCCCTGGTCGAAGCCGACATAGCCGGGCGGCGCGCCGATCAGCCGCGACACGGTATGCCGTTCCATATACTCGCTCATGTCGAAGCGGAGCAGCTCGACCCCGAGCAAGAGCGCAAGCTGGCGGGCGACCTCGGTCTTGCCGACCCCGGTCGGCCCGGAGAACATGTAGCAGCCGATCGGCTTGCCGGGCTCGCGCAACCCCGCGCGCGACAGCTTGATCGCAGCGGCGAGCGCCTCGATCGCCTTGTCCTGGCCGAACACGACGCGCTTCAGGTCCTGGTCGATGGCCCGCAACACCTCGGCATCGGACTTCGACACCGTCTTGGGCGGGATGCGGGCCATGGTGGCGATGGTCGACTCGACCTCCTTGACGCCGATCGTCTTCCGCCGCTGCCGCTCGGGCACCAGCATCTGCGAGGCGCCGGTCTCGTCGATCACGTCGATCGCCTTGTCGGGCAGCTTGCGGTCGTGGATGTACTTTGCCGACAGCTCGACGGCCGACTTGATGGCCTGGCTCGTATAGCGGACGCGATGGAAATCCTCGAAATAGGGCTTGAGCCCCTTCAGGATCTCGATCGCATCGGGCACCGACGGCTCGTTCACGTCGATTTTCTGGAACCGCCGCACCAGCGCCCGGTCCTTCTCGAAATGCTGGCGGTATTCCTTATAGGTGGTCGAGCCGATGCAGCGGAGCGTGCCCGACTGGAGCGCGGGCTTCAGCAGGTTCGAGGCATCCATGGCCCCGCCAGAAGTCGCGCCGGCGCCGATCACCGTGTGGATCTCGTCGATGAACATGATGGCGCCGGGATAGGCCTCGATCTCGCGCATCACGGCCTTCAGCCGCTCTTCGAAATCGCCGCGATAACGGGTGCCGGCGAGCAACGCGCCCATGTCGAGCTGGAAGATGGTTGAATCGGCAAGCACCTCCGGCACGTCGCCCATGACGATGCGGCGCGCGAGACCTTCGGCGATGGCGGTCTTGCCCACGCCAGGGTCGCCCACGAACAGCGGGTTGTTCTTCTGGCGGCGGCATAGCACCTGGATGGTGCGCTGGATCTCGGGCCCGCGGCCGATCAGGGGATCGATCCGCCCTGCCCGCGCCTTCTGATTCAAGTTGATGCAGTAGACCTCGAGCGCATCGGCGCCGCGCTTTTTCTCGTCGCCGCCCTCGACCGTGGCGGCGTCCTCATCGACGCCGCGCACGGCGCGCGGCTCGGACATGCCGGCCCGCTTGGCGATACCGTGGCTGATATAGTTGACCGCGTCGAAGCGGGTCATGTGCTGCTCTTGCAGGAAGAAGGCGGCATGGCTCTCCCGCTCGGCGAAGATGGCAACGAGCACATTCGCCCCGGTCACCTCCTCGCGTCCGGAAGACTGCACATGCGCCACCGCGCGGTGAATCACGCGCTGGAAGCCGGCCGTCGGCTGCGCGTCGCCATGGGTGTCGAGCACGAGGCCAGACAGCTCGTTGTCGATATAGGAGGTGAGCTTGTCGCGCAGCACATCGAGGTCGACGTCGCAGGCGCGCATCACCGCCGCCGCATCGCGATCGTCGATCAACGACAGGAGCAGATGCTCCAGCGTCGCATATTCATGGCTGCGCTCATTGGCATATTGCAGAGCGCGCCGGAGAGCCTGCTCGAGACTGGTCGAAAACGAAGCCACTTAAGTCCTCACTCCTTCTCCATCGTGCACTGCAGCGGATGCTCGTGCTGGCGGGCGAAACTCGTCACCTGCGCTACCTTAGTCTCAGCGACCTCGTAAGTGTAGACCCCACAGATGCCGACCCCCTTCTGGTGAACGTGGAGCATGATGCGGGTCGCCTCCTCGGGCGGCTTGTTGAAGAACCGCTCAAGCACGTACACGACGAAATCCATCGGCGTGTAGTCGTCATTGAGGAGCAGCACCTTGTAGAGGCTCGGCCGCTTGGTTTTCGGCCGCGTCTTGGTGATGATATGGGTGCCGGTGTCGTCGCCCCGGCGAGGATCGCCGTTCCGCGCCATCGTCAGTCCCTATGTGGCGTGCCGTTCTTCATCTGCCAAGGCGAGTCGTCGTTCGCTGTGGACGCATCCTCGTCCATTCTAGCTTCAACGCGCAAGCCACGGCAAATCGCCGCGCTTCAACGCTCATACCATAGTGGGAGTTGCCGACAGGAAAACGGCAAAAAAAAAGACCCGGAGGGGACCCCGGGTCTTCTCGATTGGGAAAAGATGGAGCTAGGCAGGGGCGCTAGACGATCTTCTTGCTGAAGGCAGCCTCGACCGGCTTATAGGCATCCTTGGCGAGTCCGACATACATCTCACCGAGCTTGGACATCTCGGCGACGTAGGTGTCGTAGGCCTTCTTGGCGTACTGGGACTGGATCTCGATGGCCTGCTCGATCGACTTCGCGCCGATCAGCTGCTCGAAGGCGCGGGTCGAATCCTCGAACGCCTTCTTGGAATAGTCGGTGACCTCCGCGGCGATGGCCTGGAAGCCCTTGTTCACCTCTCCGAACGAACGGACGGCCGCATCGAAGCCGTCTTTGCCTACTTTCTGGAACTCTTCAAAACCTTTGAGCATGTTAGCCCTCTCTAAAACCGGGTTGCGCGATTGCTGCGAACGCGAGGGATATATATGCATTGCACAAAAAACGTCAACACAAATTTTTTGCACTGCACAATAAATCTGGATGCTTGAACTTAACGCTTTGGCAATAGACCAATTTTAGCCTTTTTGCCCACCATGCTATAGGACTGCGCAGGCGCTGCGCAGCTGGCGTGGAAGCGGGTGCGACGGAAGGTTTGTCAACGGGGGAAGGCTTTCAGCCTTCTGGGGGTCGTGGCCATCGTCAGGCGTAATCGTGCGGCGCTTTCGGGACGCGCAGCCCGCTTCTTGCTCGCGTCACTGCTCATGTTTGCGGCAACCTCCACACCCTTGAGCGAGGCGCTTGCCAGGCGCTCGAAGGCAAAGTCGAGCGCGCCGCAGATCGCGGCCGCCATCGTCGTCGACATGAACTCGGGTTCGATCCTTTATTCGCAAGCGCCTGACATGCCCCGCTACCCAGCCTCGCTCACCAAGATGATGACGCTTTACGTGCTGTTCGGCTACATGCGCGCCGGCAAGGTCACGCCCTCTTCCGATCTCGTCGTGACGCCGCACGCCGCGGCGCAGGCGCCAACCAAATTGGGCCTGAAGGCCGGCGCCACAATCAGCACGAGCGACGCCGTGAGGGCGCTCGTCACCCAGTCAGCGAACGACGCCGCCGTCACCATCGCCGAGAACCTCGCCGGCACCGAGGAGAACTTCGCCCGCGTGATGACCGAGACGGCGCGGGGTATAGGCATGACCGGCACAACGTTCCGCAACGCCTCCGGCCTGCCCAACGACGAGCAGATCACCACGGCGCGCGACATGGCGACGCTCGCCGCGCACCTGATCCACGACTACCCGGAATATTACTCGGTGTTCGAGACGCGCTATTTCACCTTCAAAGGTCGCAAGTATCGAAACCACAACCGTTTGCTGTTCGGCTACAAGGGCACAGACGGCATCAAGACGGGCTATACGCGGGCGAGCGGATTCAACCTCGCGGCATCAGTGCACCGCGGCGACAGGCACCTGGTTGCCGTGGTGCTGGGTGGCAAGACGGGCAGTCAGCGCGACACGGCCATGCGCGCCCTCCTCGACAAGCACTTCG
>Ga0081455_10002779_pt1 | contig 20613 bp, 17 predicted proteins | sample TabmetS3T2R1_FD_70207 | JGI IMG/M metagenome (GOLD analysis project Ga0081455, IMG submission 70207) | Tabebuia heterophylla rhizosphere microbial communities from the University of Puerto Rico - S3T2R1 | ecosystem: Host-associated > Plants > Roots > Rhizosphere ...
CCCCGTCGGGCATAGCCCAGCAAGGTGAGCGCGATCGTCGTCTTGCCGGAGCCCGATTCGCCGATCAACGCCAGCACTTCGCCGCGCGCGACCGAGAAGCTGATGTCACGCACGATGTCGCTCGCTGCACCGCCATCGGCGGCGGTGACGCGCAGGCCGGAGACTTCGACCAGCGCTGCCATCTAGTGCACCATCGTCCGGCGGCCCGAGAAGCCGTCGATCAGCAGGGTGATGCTGATGGTGAGCGCCGCGATCGCCACGGCGGGCACCAGGACCGCCGGCGCAGCCTCATAGATGCCGGTGATGTTCTCGCGCACCAGCGCGCCCCAGTCGGCATTGGGAGGCTGGATGCCGAGCCCGAGAAAGCTCAACCCGCTCAGCAGCAGCACGACGAAGACGAAGCGCAGGCCGAAGTCGGTCAGCAGCGGCACGATCATGTTGGGCAGGATCTCCGCCCACACGACGTAGCCGGTCCGCTCGCCACGGGCGCGCGCGACCTCGATGAAGTCCATGGCGTTGATGTCGAGCGCCAGCGCACGCGAGAAGCGGTAGGAGCCCGGCACGTAGCTGATCGCCGCCATCAGGATCAGCACCGGCAGCGACGTGCCGAAGGCGGCGACGACGACCAGGGCGAACATCAGGTGCGGGATCGAGATCAGGGCGTCGGCGGCGCGGCCCAGCACCGAATCGGTCCAGCCGCGCTTGACAGCCGACAGGATGCCGAGCGCGATCCCACCCATGCAGGCCAGTACCGTCGCCACCATGGCCACGCCCACGGTGTAGCGGGCGCCATAGAGGATGCGGCTCAGCATGTCGCGGCCGAGATAGTCGGTGCCGAATGGATGGGCCGCACTCATGGGCGCGAACACGCCGGCATTGACCACGTCGCCCGCACCTGCCGCCGCGCCGACATCGACGCCCGCGGAAACGCTGCCCGGCGCGACGTCGACGTTCGTGCTGACGCTCGTGTCGACGGTCGCGACGTTGCCCACGCTCGCGGACGTGCCCAAGTCGGCGCCGACGGAAACGCCGTTCGACCCGGTATCCACACCCACGCTCGTGCCCACGTTCGTGCTCGCCGCACCTGCATCGACGCTCACGGTCGTCGTGACTTCGGTGCCGGCGGCGCTCGCGCTCACGCCGGCATTGATGCCCGCATCCACGGCACCCGCGCCCGTGCTGACGTTCGTCCCCACATCGAGGCCGGCGCCGCGCACGTCGGTGCCTGCGCTCGCGCTCACGCCCGCGTCGACGCTCGCGGGACGGGCCTCCACGCTCACGCCGGCTCGCGTGTCGGCCGGCAGTTCGACGAGCGCGCTCACGTTGCTCGCGGCACCATCGCTGCCGCCTGCGGCAACCGCACGCGACGCACCGGTGCCGGCGCCGCCGTTCTGGCTCTTCGGCCGCGCGGGCGGCGCGCTCTTCTCGGGATCCATCTTCATCACGGCGATCGTCTTGTCGCCGCGATGGCGCGCGGCGATGTTGCCCGCGAGCAGATCGACGACCGGCGCGCTCTCGTCGGGCGCGCGGATTTCGAGGCGGCCCTCGAACAGCGAAATCGTCGTGGCGTCGGCCTGCGCAGCCACGTTGAACTGTGTGCCCTTGATCACTCCCACGAGGTACGGCGTCTCGACGCGCAGCCGGCGCCCCTCACGCTTGCCGATGTCGTAGAAGGCGTTGCCGCTCGGCTGCACGATGCGGTCGATGGGGCCGCCGGCCTTCTCGAGCGCGGGGAATTCGAGCTGCGTGTCCGGGCCGACGCTGACGCTCGTCTTGCCCTGGCGCAGCTCGATGGCGCCGTCGCGGCCCGTGCGGATCGCGGCGGGAGGAACCACCACGCCGCCGGCGCGCAAGGTCTTCTCCACGCCGTTCATCGTGACGTGCACTTCGCCCTTGATGCTCGCGACGACGATGTCGCCCGAGTCGATGGCGTTGGCGGGCGCCGCGAACAGCGCGAACGCGAGCGCCAGCGCTCCCGAAACTCTAACTAGAGGATTCACGTGTCCCCGGTACTCGTTATGACAATACATGCGGCTTCGCCCCTTCATCGAATTTGCGGGATCGTACTAGTCGTCGTACGGAGACACTGTGAGTCGCCTCTCAGCACCGCGAGCGTGCATCCCCGAGAATGCGCGCCTGGAATTTCGCCGCGCCGATTCACCGGGGATCGAGTGACAATAAATCGCGCGGCTTCCTCGAGAACGGGACTCCATCGTGCGAAACGCCGCGTTTGCCATAATTTTCTCCGCCGCCGCCGGCGTCGTGTGCGCCGCGGACGATGCACGGCCGGTCGCCACCAGCCTAACTACCACGCTGCCGGCGCTCACGACGGTGGTCGTCACGGGCTCGAGCGCCTATGCGGCGCCGCGCCTGTTCGCGACGTACCGCGACGCGCTCGGCCAGCCGATCTCGCGCGACGTCGCGCGTTCCATCGTCGCGGCGGTCTCCGATCTCTACGACGACGACGGCTACGTGAAGCCCGAGGTGCGCGTCGACGACGCGCTGGTCGCGCGCGGCGTGCTCGGCGTGCGGGTGTTCGAAGCGCAGATCACGGACGTCGTGCTCGAGGGCGCACCGGGACGCCACGGCGCGGAGCTCGAGCAGATCGCGGGCCGTCTCGAGGCGCAAAAGCCCCTGAGGCGCGACGACGTGCCGCAGGCGCTGCGCGAGATGCGCGCGATCGCGGGCATGTCGGTCAACGCGACGACCCGCAAGGATCCCGACGTGCGCAATGGCTTCGAGCTCGTCGTGACGGCCAACTACTCGCCCGTCGACGGCGTCGTACGCATGAACAATCGCGGCACCGACGAGGCCGGACCCAACTTCGTCCTGGGCCAGATCTTCATGAACGGCCTCTTCGGCGGCCGCGACAAGCTCGGTCTCATCTTCGCGTCGGCCACCGATCCCGAGGAATATCTCGGCGCGGGCCTGTATCTCGACGCACCCGTCGGCGACGACGGCGCGCGCGCCAACGCGCTCTACTTCCGCTCGCATTCCGCGCCGAACGAGGCGCCCGTGAACCTCTCCGACGAATACGTGCGGCAGCGCGTCTCGCTCAAGTTCTCGAAGCCGCTGCGCCAGGACGGCGGCCTCGCGCTGACGCTCACGGGCGGCTTCGACACGGACAATCTCACGATCGATCGCGAAGGCGAGACGATCCGTCAGGACGACCTCGTCGTGCTCGAGACCGGCTTGCGCGCGGCCTGGCATCTCGGCGCCACGCAGTTCTCGTCGGGCCTGCTCGTGCGCAAAGGCATCGATGCGTTCGGCGCGGGTCTCGACGCCAGCGATCTCGCCAGCGACCCGCGTCGCGACGACTTTCTCGTCACGCAGCTCACGATGACGGTGTATCGCAGGATCGAGCGCTGGTCGCTGCGCTTCGACGGCTTCGCGCAGGCTTCGGGTTACGTGCTGCCCGACTCCGAGCGCTTCAAGATCGGCGGCGACCGGCTCGGCCGCGGCTTCGAGGTCGCGGAGATCGCAGGCGACAAGGGACTCGGCGGCAAGGTCGAGCTGCGCCGCGACGTCGCGAACACGCAGTCGCTGTTCGGCCCCGTGTCCGCCTACGGCTTCTACGACATGGGGACGGCGTGGAGACAGGACGCGCCCGGCAGCGCATCCGCGACGACGGGCGGTGTCGGCCTCGCGATCAACGGCGCCTCGCTCGCCGGCTACCTCGAGCTCGCGTCCCCGATCTCCGGTCCCGACATCGAAGGCACGCGCCGTGCCTCGGTGTTCGCCGAGGTTTCGTACCGTTTCTGACTACTTCAGCGCGCGGGCCGCATCATGCGCTTGATGCCGAGCGCCGCGACGATCACGAACAGGCACACGAAGCTCGCGATGAACTCCGGCTGTTTCGCGGGCATGAATGCCATCGCCACCATGACGGCCAGCATCGCGAGCGCCGCGCCGCCGGCGATGAGCTTCGCGCCGCCGGACGTCGCGAGCTCCGGCCGCGAATACGGGAAGCGGAAGTGCGCGAGCGCGACGAATAGATAGGTGAACATCATGAGCGCGCCCGAGGAGTTCATGAGGAAGTTGAACAGCTTCTCGGGCGCGATCCAGTTCATGAGCATCACGACGAAGCCGAACGCGCTGCCGAGCACGATGGCGCGCGCGGGCACCTGGCGCTTGTTGACCTGCGTGAGCCAGCGCGGCGCATCGCCCTTGTCGGCCATCGCGAACAGCACGCGCGCGGTGACGTAGACGCCCGAGTTCAGGCACGACAGCACCGCCGTCAGCACGATGACGTTCATGATCGACGCGGCGCCCGGGATGTTCATACGCGCGAGCGCGATAGCGAACGTCGAATCGCCGGACTTGAAGTCCGTCCACGGCACGATGCACAGCACGAGCGCGATCGCGAGCACGTAGAACAGCAGGATGCGCAGCACCACGCTCGCGGCGAGCCGCGACAGCGTCTTGTTCGATTCCGCGGACTCGGCCGCGGCGACGGTCACGATTTCGGCGCCGACCATCGAGAAGATCACGGTGGTCACGCCGCCGAGCGTCGCCGTGAGGCCGAACGGCGCGAAGCCGCCATGCGCGGTGAGATTGCTCACGCCCGGGCTCGCGGGGTTGCCGACGCCGAAGAGCCAGGCCGCGCCGACGACGATGAACAGCACGATCGCGACCACCTTGATGGACGCGAACCAGAACTCGAACTCTCCGTACGAGCGTGCCGACGTGAGGTTGACCGCGGTCAGGATGACCATGAGGCCGAGACCGATCTGCCAGACCTCGATCTGCGGCAGCCACGCGTCGTGCACGGTCTTGGCCCCCACGAGCGCTTCGAACGCGACGACGACCACCCAGAACCACCAGTAGAGCCAGCCCGTGATGAATCCCGCGCCGTTGCCGAGTCCCGCACGCACGTACTCGGTGAACGAGCCCAGGCCCGGCTGATCCATCGCCATGCGCGCGAGAATGGTGATGACGCCGAACACGACGATGCCCGCCGAGATGTAGCTCAGGAGCACCGCGGGACCGATCGTCGCGATGGCGCCGCTGCTGCCCACGAACACGCCGCCGCCGATGATCCCGCCGATGGAGATCATGACGAGATGGCGCGCGAGCAGCGACTTCGCGAGTTTCGAGGAGGCGGAGTTGGCCAGGTCGGCGTCGGATGCGTTCACGTCTTCTCCCTCGTTGAGGCGCGCACCTTAACGCCCGCCACGTTTCGCCACAATCCTTCGCCGCTTTGCCACTTCCGTGCCTCCTGCGCGTCGCCGTGCGGCGTTGTGATCTCCGGCGCTAACAACGGGAGACGCACATGGCCGGAATTCGCGCGGGCTGGAAGGGTTTCATCATCTGCCTGGCGTTCGCGCCGTTCGCGTTCGCGGAAGCGCCGCGCCCGGACGACGACCACTCTCTCTCGCCCTATTTCTTCGTGCACGGCGACGGCACGACGGAACAGTTACCCCTCAAGTCGACCGACGTCGGCATCGACATCGCGGGCGTCATCGCGGACGTGCGCGTCACGCAGCACTACCGCAACGACGGCTCGAAGCCGATCGAGGCGGAATACGTCTTCCCGGGCTCGACGCGCGCCGCGGTCTACGGCCTCACGATGACGATCGGCGAGCGCCGTGTCGTCGCCGAGATCCGCGAGAAGAACCAGGCGCGCGTCGAATACCAGGCCGCGAAGGCCGCGGGCAAGAGCGCCGCGCTCCTCGAACAGCAACGGCCCAACGTCTTCAAGATGAACGTCGCGAACATCATGCCGGGCGACGAGATCGTGGTGGAGCTGCGCTACACCGAGCTCATCGTGCCGACGTCGGGCATCTACGAGCTCGTGTACCCGACCGTCGTCGGACCGCGCTACGTATCCGCCGCCGAAAGCGCGACGCCGACCGTGCCCCAGGATCGCTGGCAGGCGAGCCCGTACCTGCACGAGCGCGAGGATCCGCTCGGCGATTTCCACCTGCGCGCCACGATCAATTCGGGCATTCCGCTCAAGCAGGCGGCCTCGACCTCGCACCAGGTCGTCATCACGTATCCGAATCCGCGCCGCGCCGACGTCGAGCTCGAGGCCGGCCCGGGCAACGGTCCCAACAAGGATTTCATCCTGCGCTACCAGCTCGCGGGCGCCGCGATCGAGGCGGGCCTGCAGCTCTACGAAAGCGGCGCCGACAAGTATTTTCTCGCGATGATCGAACCGCCGAAGCGCGTGACGCCCGCGATGATCCCGCCGCGCGACTACATGTTCGTCGTGGACGTGTCGGGCTCGATGCACGGCTTTCCGCTCGAGGTCTCGAAGGCGCTCATGCGCAAGCTCTTCGGCGGTCTGCGACCGAACGACACGTTCAACGTGCTGCTGTTCGCCGGCGATTCCGCGGTGTTGTCGCCGACACCCTTGCCCGCCACGCCCGAGAACGTGCAGCGCGCGATCGAGGTCGTCGACGAGCAGAGCGGCGGCGGCGGCACGGAGCTGCTGCCCGCGCTCACGCGCGCGCTCGCGATGCCGGGCGGCGAGAACCGCTCGCGCAACATCGTCGTCGTCACGGATGGATACGTCTCCGTCGAGAAGCAGACGTTCGATCTCATCCGCTCGAAGCTCGGCACGGCGAACGTCTACGCGTTCGGCATCGGCTCGGCGGTGAACCGCTTCATCATCGAAGGCATGGCGCACGCCGGCCGCGGCGAACCGTTCGTCGTCACGAATCCGCAGGAAGCGGATGCGCGCGCCGACGAGCTGCGCCGCTACATCGAGTCGCCGGTGCTCACGCACACGAAGCTCGCGGCGCAGGGATTCCAGGTGTACGACGTCGAGCCGCCCGGCGTGCCCGATACGCTCGCCGAACGCCCCGTCATCGTGTTCGGCAAGTGGCGCGGCGCGCGCACGGGCACGCTCTCGCTCGAAGGCCTCTCGGGCAGCGGCCCGTTCCGCCAGGATTTCGACATCGCGAAGGCGCAGGTTTCGAACGCGAACTCGGCGCTGCGGTACCTGTGGGCACGCAGCCGCATCGCGCGGCTCGACGATTACCGCCAGGTGCAGGCCGACGACGACCTCGTGCGCGAAATCACGCAGCTCGGCCTCGAGTACCACCTGCTGACCAACTACACATCGTTCATCGCGGTCGACCAGAAGGTGCGCAACGCCGCGCCGGAGGATTCGTCAACCGTGAAGCAGCCGCTGCCGCTGCCCGAGGGCGTGACCGACGCGGCCGTGTACACGAACGTACCGACGTCGCCCGAGCCCGAGTTGTTCGCGCTCGTGGGCATAGCCGGCGCCGTGGCGGCCTGGGCGCGCGCAAGAAAGCGCAGACGGGAGAGAGGTCCTGGTCGGTCTTCATATCAGAAGAGTGAATAGCGCGGCGCGCCCGGCGGCTCTGCTGATCGCGCTGCATGCCGCCGCGTTCTGGCCCGTGTGGCTGTGGTACGCCGCGCGCCTCGACGACGGTTCGGACGAACCGTGGGCGCTGGCGGCGCTCGCGGCTGCGGTCGTCGTGAGCTGGCCGGTGCGCGGGCTCAGGCTCGACGCGCGCGGACCGCTGCTCGCCTGGGCGGCGGCGCTGACGCTGCTCTATGCGCTCATCGCGCCGTTCGCGCCGCCGCTCGTGCGCGCGGTCGTCGCGATGAGCGCGCTCGCGTGCACGTGGACGCACGTCGCGGACGCACGCGCGAAGTTTCCCGCGGTGCTCGCCTTGCTCGTGCTCTCGGTGCCGGTGATCGCATCGTTGCAGTTCTATGCGGGCTATCCACTGCGCATCTTGACGGCGGCCGGCGCGACGGGATTGCTCGACGCCGCGGGGCTCGACGTCGCGCGTACCGGGACGAGCATGACGCTCGATGCGCATACGGTGCTCGTCGATGCGCCGTGCAGCGGCGTGCGGATGTGGTGGACCGCGAGCGTGCTCGCCGTCGTGCTCGCATCGTTCCGCGAGCGAGTCACGCTGCGCGGCATCGCGCTCACGTGCGCGCTCGCGCTGCCCGTCGTGATCGCGGCGAACGTGATGCGCGCGGCGTTGCTGTTCGTGCTCGAGACGCGTGATTCGCAACCGACTGCCCTCGGACACTCGCTCGTCGGCGTGAGCGCATTCGTCCTGCTGGCGTTGCTGCTCGTCGCGAGCGAGGCGCTGCAATCGCGCCGCACACGACGCGATCGCGCCGGCGATCCTCCGCGCCTCGCGGTACGCGCATGATGCTGCCGCGCGTGCTGTTGCTGTGCGCGGCCCTCGCGGCGCTCACGCCCATGCTTGCAAGAGCGCCCCGTGCCGCGACGAGCGCGCCGCCCGCATGGCCCGCGCAGTTCGAAGGGCGGCCGCTGCGGCGCCTGGAAATGACCGCCGACGAGCGCCGCATGCTCGCGGGCTTTCCGGGCGACGTCGCGCGCTTCACCGACGGCGAGCGCGACATCGTGCTGCGCTGGGTCACGCAGCCGACGCGGCAGTTGCACCCGGCGGAAGACTGCTACCGCGGGTTCGGGTTCACGACCGCTGCCGCGCGCATCGAGGCGGATCGCGACGGCGTGCGCTGGCGGTGCTTCACCGCGAGCAAGGACGGCGCAACGCGCGAGATCTGCGAACAGCTGCGCGACGCCGACGGCGCACACTGGACCGACGTCTCCGCGTGGTACTGGGACGCGACGCTCGAACGCACACACGGGCCGTGGCTCGTGACGACCGTGACACGCTGAGCACAGGCGAAAAAAAAGGGGGCGGTTGCCCGCCCCCTGTTTCGACATCGACCCGCGACTAGAACTTGAACGTCGCACCCAGGTTGAAGGTGCGGCCGATCTCGGTCTCGAACAGCGTGTCTTCGCGCGAACGATCGACGAACAACACGTTGCGCTCGTCCGTGAGGTTCTGCGCTTCGAGGATCACCGTGAAGTTCTCGCTGAAGTTCCACGACGCCGAGGCATCGACGAACATGTTCGCCTTGTTGCCGCGGACGTCGCTGCCCGCCGATGCCGGCAGCGCACGGATGTACGCGTCGCGGTATGAGGCGGTGGTGCGGATGCTGAACTTGCCGTCGTCGTAGAACAACGTGCCGCTCGCCGTGTTCGGCGAGAGGTCGACGAGGTCGTCTTCGGTGAAGGTCAGCGGTACGCCGCCGCTCGACGTCAGCACGTACTTGATCGTCGACTGCACGTGCGTGTAGTTGGCGAGGAAGCCCGTGTTGCTGAGCCAGCCCGGCAAGTTGCGGAACTGTACCTGCGCGTTGAGCTCGTAGCCCTTGAGCGGACCGCCGTCGGTGTTCTGCAGACGGCTCACCTGGAAGTTGTCCGTCGGCGACGACGGTGTGCCTGCGAGCACCGAATCCGGCACGCCCAGGTTGCGGAAGGGCTCGTCACCCGTGATGCGCTGGATGTACGTCTCGATGTCCTTGTAGAAGATCGCCGCGGAGAGCAGCGAACCCTCGGAGAAGTACCACTCGAGCGCGAGGTCCGCCGTCTTCGCGCGGATCGGATCGAGGTTCGGATTGTTCACCGAGGCCGTGTGCGTGGTCGCGGTGACCGACACGCTCGGCGTGATCGATCCCAGGTCCGCGCGCGCCATGACCTTCGCGGCCGAGAAGCGCATCAGCAGGTCCGGCGTGAACTCCGCCACCACGTTCAGCGACGGCAGCAGGTCGTGGTACTCGTTCTCGACGTCCTGGCGGAAGCCGACCTGCGGGTACGGCGCACCCATCGGCGCCGCGATCGGGATGTGGCCGAACGCGGACTGGCGCGTGTTCACGTAGCGCACGCCCACGTCGCCACGCACCGGGATGCCCCATTCCGCGTTCCACGACAGCATCGCGAACGCGCTCGAGATTTCCTCGAGGATGCCGCTGCGATTGGCGCCGCACTCGACGCCGCAGAAGCGGAAGGCATTCGGGTAATTGAACGCCAACGCCCACTTGTCGGGATCCATTGCAACCCAGCTCGCGGGCGCGCCAGAGCCGAACTTCTTGTCGAGGCCCTTAATGTTGAGCGTGTAGTCCGCAAGCGAGCCGGCCGGCAGCACCTGCGTCACCGTCTGCGTCGACGAGATGCCCGAGTTGCGCGCCTTGAAATTGTTCTCGCGCCACTGCACGCCCGTCTTGAGCTTGAAGGTCTCGCTCATCTGCCATTCGCTGCCGAGCTCGAACAGCGTGTTCGCAGTGACGTTGCGTGACGGCTTGCCCTGGAACGAATAACCGCCGACCACCGTCTGGTTGCCATCGGGCGTCGGGGCGTAGATGAAGTTCGCCGGGTTCGAGACGTCGAAGCCGAAGCCGATGTGCGGCGTTTCCTTGCCGTTGAAGTCGAGCGTGAAGTTGTCGACGTCGATCGCATCGATGAAGGTCTGCAGGCGCTTCGGGCCATCCCACACGTTGACCGAGCGGCCCACCGACGCCGTCACCTTGAAGGTGTCGGAGAAGGCGTGCTCGAAGTCGACGTTGAGCTGTTCAAACGTTGCGATGTAGTCGTCGACGAGGCCTTCCGAGCGCACGTCCATGCCGTCGAACGTGACCGACTGCACCGAGCCCTTGTCGTCGAAGTCCACCGCGCGGATCGACGTCATCGGCTGGCCGTTGTTGGTGAGATTGCGGCCGGTCGAGATGCCCGCGATGTAGTTGTCGCGGCGCTCGACGCGGTAGCGCGAGAACAGGCCGTCGATCGACAGCTTCGTGTCGTCGCCGGGCGCCCATTGCGCGCTCAGCGTGCCGCCGGTGCGCTCCGTGTCCTGCTCGGAGTTCACGTAGCGCGGCAGGCGCGGGAAGAACGCGCCCGATCCCGGCGTGTTCGGCGCGTCGGCGCGGCGCATGTTGTAGACCTCCGTGAACGCGGCCAGGTCGCTCGTGCGCGGATTCACGCCGCCGTAGAGACTCTGGCTGCAGTTGGCGGCCGTGGCGCCGCGCGAACCGGGCACGGGACTCGGCGCGGTGAGCGTCCAGCCGATCGGGGTACAGAAAGGCAGCAGGTTGGGCGCCGCCGCGGTCCCGATGTTGTTCGCGTTGGTGTTGGCCGAGAGGATGTCGACCGCCGAATAGCCGACTTCGCGGCTGTGACGCTTCTGGAAGGCAAACGACGCGAGAACGCCGAACGAGTCGCCAAACTTGTGAGCGAACAGCGCCGATGCGCGCGGATCGACGTCTTCCGAGACGTCGTTGTAGATGCCGCGCACGGTCATCGTCATGACCGTGTCGTCCTTCAGATCGAGCGGGCGCGGAGCGCGCAGGTCGACGGTGGCGCCGAGCGAACCTTCCTCGACGTCGGCCGACATCGTCTTGCGCACCGCGAGCTGCGAGAAGATTTCCGTCGGGAAGACGTTGAAGTCGAAGCTGCGGCCGCCGTTGCCCGCGCCGTAGATGTCGCTCGAGCCCGTCTGCGACGAGCCTTCCATGCCGTTGATGCGGACGCGCGTGAACGTGGCGCCGAGACCGCGCACCGAGATGTTCTTGCCTTCGCCGCCGTCACCGCGCGAGAGCGCGACCGACGGGATGCGCTGCATCGATTCGGCAAGGTTGCTGTCCGGGAATTTGCCGATGTCCTCCGACGCGATGACGTCGATGGCCGCGGTCTCGTTGCGCTTCTGTCCAAGCGCATTGTTGAGAGAGCCACGGAAGCCGGTGACCACGACCTCTTCGAGCTCCTGGCCCTGGTTCGATTCCTGTGCTTGAGCTGGGCCACCGAGACACGCCGCGATCGCGATCGCGAGCGGCGAGTACTTCAGACGTGGAGAGAGAGACCGAAACGCGTGCGACATGAAAATTTCCCCTCTGATGCGCGCTCTTTGAAACCCCGGGCCCCTTCCGCCCGTCGATCGCTGTTTGAAAGCGAGCGAATTTGCTCAGTGATTTATCGTATTTGACCGAATATTGCCAGCCGCAACGAGCCTGCGATGAAGTTGTGAGGCGCGCGCGCGACAAATCCCGCGCGGCTTCCGATTGTCTTGCGGTGTCATGCGGGGCGAAAACCGGAATTCCGGGGCTGACCCGGGTCCGATTGCTCCGCGATGGGGCGCGGAGCGATGTCGAAATCGCGCCGGGCCGTTCGACCAAACCTCGAGAACCCAATCCATCGAGGAGAGCGTCATGACGATTCGCTTGAAATCTTTCGGCTCGCTGCTCGCCACCGGGCTCGCGCTGCTGCTGACCGCACTCACGGCGCGCGCCGACGCGACGCCCGGCGAAACGAAGGGCTACATCAAGGCCAACGGGGTCGACTACTTCTACTCCGCGACCGGCCAGGGCGAGCCGTTGCTGCTGCTGCACGGCGGCCTCGGCACGAGCGACATGTTCGCGCCCATGCTGCCGCGGCTGACCGATCATCGCCGCGTCATCCTCGTGGACCTGCAGGGGCACGGCCGCACCGGGCTCGGGACGCGCAAGTTCGACCTCGCCGACATGGGCGACGACATGGCCGTCCTGCTCGACAAGTTAGGCGTACGGCAGGCCGACGTGCTCGGCTACTCCTTCGGTGGCGGCGTCGCATTCCGCTTCGCGGCCCAGCATCCGGACAAGGTGCGCCGCCTCGTGCTCGTATCGGTCGGCTATTCGGACGACGGGTTCTTTCCCGAGATCCGCCAGCAGCAGGTCGCCATCGGCGCGGACTTCGCGGCACAGATGAAGGAAACGCCGATGTACAAGTCGTACGTCGCCGTGGCGCCAAAGCCCGATGATTTCCCGCGGCTGCTGCAGGCCATCGGCGATTTCATGCGCGGGCACTACGACTACTCGGCCGACGTGAAGAAGCTCACGATGCCCACGATGCTGGTCTATGGCGACGGCGACATGTACAAGCCCGAGCACGAGATCGCTTTCTACAAGTTGCTCGGCGGCGGCCAGCGCGATGCCGGCTGGCAGCGCGAGACGCTCTCGAAGAACCGTCTCGCGATCCTTCCCGACCAGACTCACTACGACATCTTCTTCTCGCCGAGGCTCGTCGATGCGGCGCTGCCGTTCCTCGACGGCGTCAGCGGATCGAAGACATGGAACGAGACGGTCGGCGCGAAAAAATAGTCAGCCGTAACGCAGTTTCAGGATGAGGATCGTGGCCGCGAGGGCCAGCGTAACGACGTTCGCGAAGATCATCGGCCACGATCCGAGCAGGATGCCGTACACGAGCCAGAGAGCGACCCCGATGGTGAAGATGATGTACATGCCGCGCGAGATCCCGCGGGTGTCGCGGGATTTGATCGTCATGATGGCCTGCGGCACGAAGGAGAAGCTCGTGAGCACGGCGGCGGTGTAGCCGAACCATTCGATGTTCATGACGGCATTGTCGCCGCTGCGGTGCGGCGGCGAAACTTCCGGCGGGCGCCGCCGTCGGAAGGATCATGAGCCGCACACTCCCGGTATCCCTGGTCGCGATGTTCGCGCTTGCGCCCGGTATCGCCGCGGCGGATGCGGCGAGCGATCTGCGCGTCAATCAGCTCGAGCAGGACGTGCGCGAGCTCAAGCGGCAGGTCGTCATCCTGTCGCGGCAGCTCGACGAGCTGCAGCGTGCGCGGCCGGATCGGCCGGCGACTCGTGATGCGGCGCCCGCCTCGCCCGCGCCGGGCACGGCCTGGATCGACGCGGCGAAGTGGCAGAAGGTGCACACGGGAATGAGCGAGCTCGAAGTGCTCACGCTGCTCGGGCCGCCCAGCCAGGTGCGCGAGAAGGATGGGTCGCGACTCCTCTTCTATGCGCTGGAGATCGGGACGGGGAGCTATCTCAGCGGGACGGTGACGTTGCGCGACCACGCCGTTGCGGAGATTCAAAAGCCGGCGCTCAAGTAGCGCGAAGCCCCGCCCCAAAAAAAACGGCGTGCTTGCGCACGCCGTCAACGTATCCGGACGAGAGGGGGGACTACCCGCCGGAGATCAAGCGGGAAGTCAGAACTTCCCGGCCTGAAAGTCCGCGAAGGCCTGGTGCAGCTCTTCGCGAGTGTTCATGACGAAAGGACCGTAGCGCGCCACGGGCTCCTTGAGCGGACGGCCTGCGACGAGGATCGCGCGCGAGCGCGGCGCCCGTCCGCTCAGCAGGACCTCGCCGCCGTTGCCCAGCACCGCGAGCTCCTGCGCGTTGATCGTCGCCGCTTCGCGCGACGCGCCGACCGACACGCCACCTTCGTATACATATACGAAAGCCGAATGACCGTCCGGTATCGGCAACGTGAAATCCGCGCCGGCATCGAGACGGATGTCCATGTAGATCGGATCCGTCGCCGGCTGCTTCACCGGGCCGATGGCGCCGTCGAGCGTGCCCGCGATCACCTTGACGTGCACGCCGGGCTTCTCCACGACCGGCAGCCGGTCGCCGCCGAATTCCTGGTAGTTAGGCGCAGACATCTTGTCCTTGGCCGGCAGGTTCATCCACAGCTGGAACCCGCGCATGCGGCCTTCGCGCTGCTCGGGCATCTCCGAGTGCACGATGCCGCGGCCCGCGGTCATCCACTGCACGGCGCCGGGCTCGAGCACGCCTTCGTGCCCGTGGTTGTCCTTGTGGCGCATGCGGCCGTCGAGCATGTACGTCACCGTCTCGAAGCCGCGGTGCGGATGCTCGGGGAAACCCGCGATGTAATCCTCGGCCTTGTCCGTGCCGAACTCGTCGAGCAACAGGAACGGGTCGAGGTCCGGCAGCCGGGGCTGGCCGATGACGCGCGTGAGCTTGACGCCCGCGCCGTCGGACGCAGGCATGCCGCGCAGCGTCTGCACGACGGCGCGGGGGATTCGGGTCTCGAGGGTGGCAGCGTTCATGGTCGGCCCATGATGTGGCCGCGGACCCACAAAACAAGGGGCTCTGCGGGTGCTCGTGTCCCGCGACGAACCCTCAGCCGAACATCAACGCCGAGGCGGTTTCTTCGGCCGACGCGGGGACGAAGAAGCCGCCCGCGTTCTCGCTGCAGTTCGTGATCTCGCCCACGAGGATCTGCCGGCCGTCGCTGTAGAGGTCGATGCGCACGAACGAGAACCGCGCGGACAGCCGGCGCGCCACGTCGAGCATTTCCTCGAAGCACGCCGGTTTCGCGAACGCACCGGTGGCACGCGGATAGATGATGGAGAAGTCGAGCTCGTTCCAGGACGCGTCGAAGTACTTGCGTGTGTGGTTGATGTAGCGGTCGACGTCGAGCTGGATGATCTTCGGCTTGCCGTGGAAGCAGAAGAACTTGAAGTCCTCGACGTTCGTGCTGTCGAAGATGAGCGGCTCGACGATGACCTTCGGTTTGAGCCGGCGGTAGTTCCGCTCGCGGCCGACCTCGTAGTAGTTGATCGCGAACCAGCGCTTGATGCGCTCGCGATCGACGGGCTCGCCATTGCGGCGCAGGATCACCTGCGCGCTCGCCTGCGTGGGCTTGATGCAGCACTCGGGCGGGAAGTCGAATGCATCGACCTCGGCGGCGCTGCGCAGCACCGCGATCGTCGGAACGTTGTAGCGATCGCCGATCGTTGCCTCGACATATTGCTTCACGTGCTCCTTGTCGGAGACGAACACGCGCAGCGGATCGTCGATCTCGGCGGAGGTCTTCACGCGGAACCACATGTCGTTCCACAACGCCTTTCCGTTCGGAAGGCGGTGATGTTTCCGGAGGAACAGCACCTTGTGATAGAGGCGGTCGCCTCCTGGCGTGCGCGGCAGGTATTTCCTGAGGCGCGGCAGTGCCTTGTCGAGCCCCACGTCGAACGTGTTGGCCATCGGTTTCCCCATGAGACGGCCGGGATGTTGGCGGCCGCGGTGTGTACCGGCCTATAGGAATGCCGGACGTTGGGCGTGCGCGGTTCCTGCCGAATCAAGAGGTTGAGTCCGACGTTCCTTGACGACCGCAGGCGCGGCCGTTCTAATACGCGCCCCCTCGTCCGAGGGGTTCTGCACGATGGCCGGGTAGCTCAGTTGGTAGAGCAGCGGATTGAAAATCCGCGTGTCGTTGGTTCGATTCCGACCCCGGCCACCATTCTCTTCGTGTCCGTTCTGGGTCGCAATCGCGCCTCGCCACGAGGCTACCGAACTCGAACCTCGTGCCGTGTGTAGTCGAGACACACGACGTGGTGCTCGAAGAAATTCCCGCCGAGAACGCCTTCGAAGTCGTTCGTGAGCTTCACGGGCAGCACGACGAGCTCGAGTGATCCGAGGTCGTGCCCGGCGGCCGAGAGGTGTTCGGTCTGGTGGAACTCAGGGCTGCCGGGCCCGTGAGTCAGCGTCGCGAGCTTCGATCGGTCGGCGGCCGCCGCCGACAGGAGCGAGTAGTTGGTGGCCGTGCCCCACGCGAGGCGCAGGCGCGCGCCGTCGATCGAGAATTCGCTGACGGGCAGGCGCGCTTCCCGGGTGGCGGCCATCGGGATGCGAGTCGGGCCGCAACCGGCAGCCGCTGCCGCAGTTTCGCGGGGCCACAACGCGACGGATGACTGCGCGTAGTCCACGGCGACGAGAAACTCGCTGAGAAGGTGCTTCCCGAGGGTGTTGGGCACCGGAGGACCTGCGCTCCGCGCGTGATCCAGTGCCTGGACTACCCTGACATTCCGGAAGACGTGCCCGTCGATCGTGACGACGGGCATCCTGAAACGCAGCGGGCTGAACTCGTTGCCCTGCGCGTCGCGCATGACGGCCTTGCCGAGCGGAATGCCGTGCGCACGCTCGATGACGTCCTTGGAGAGCGTCAGTGCACCGTCGGCATCGCCGGCCGTCGTATCGACGATCGCCTGGACCGACACGTCGCCCACCTGGATCGTGGTGACGGGCATCGACTCGATGAACGTCAGCGGTAGATGAATCGGCGCCGTATCGCGCGCGGTTCCCGGCTGCGCGACGGTCGCGAGCAGCGATGCGATTGCGATGCGAGCGATACGAGAGCGCATTCGGCCTCCCGAAAAATAAATCTGTCCCCTTTATTTCGGGGTGAATTCCGCGGGCTTGGCCGAGCCTTCGCCGAAGAAGAACTTTTCCATTTCGTACTCGAGGCGCTTGCGGTGCGCTGGCTCGATCGGGGTCAGGCGATATTCGTTGATGAGCATCACCTGGTGGCGCACCCACTGCTGCCACGCCTCCTTCGACACGTTCTCGAAGACGCGCTTGCCGAGCTCGCCCGGGTAGGTGGGCCGGTCGAGACCCGGCAGCTCCTTCTTCAACAGCACGCATTGGACCATTCGCGTCATGACTCGTCTCCGGCCGACAGGCTGCCTAACAAGGTGCGGATCGGCGCCGGCAGGCCGATTCGTGCGGGTTTGTCGAGGTGGTACCACAGCGCGCCCGGCTCGCCGACGCGCCCCGCCGCCCTGCAGCGCGCGACGAGCGGCGTGATCACGAGATCGAAATGCGTGAAGCTGTGTTCGATGTCCGGCAGCGTCGTCGACTCGAGGTCGGCGCGCGCGAGATCGCCGGCCGCGAAACGCGCCGCGGACTCGCGATCCTCGAATTCGGGGAAGCACCAGAGGCCGCCCCAGATGCCGCTCGGCGGACGTTGTACGAGCAGCACCTCGTCTCCGTGACGCGCGACGAGCATGAACGCGCGTCGGAGGCGGCGTTCGCCGCGCCTGCTCTTCGGCGCGGGCAGTTGGGCCTGGCGATTCTCGATGCGCGCGCGACAGTCCGCCGTCAGCGGACAGTCGGAGCAGCGTGGTTTCGAGCGCGTGCACACCGTGGCGCCGAGATCCATGACGGCTTGCGTGTAGATAGCGACGCCATCGTGCGGCGTATTCGATTCGGCGAAGCGCCACAATTCCGCGAGCGTCGCCGCGTCGTCGGGTGCGCCCTCGACGGCGAAGTAGCGGCTCAGCACGCGCTTCACATTGCCGTCGAGGATCGGATGCCGCTGGCCGGTCGCGATCGCGAGGATGGCACCGGCCGTCGAGCGACCGATGCCGGGCAGTGCCATGACGGCCTCGATCGTCTGTGGAAATGCTCCCGCGTGCTCGTCGCGGATCGCGCGTGCCGCGCGCAGCAGGTTGCGCGCTCGCGCGTAGTAACCGAGTCCGGTCCACAGGTGCAGCACCTCGTCGTCGGGCGCATCCGCGAGCGCGCACACGTCGGGGAAGCGCGCCATGAAGCGCTCGAAATACGGAATGACGGTCGCGACCTGCGTCTGCTGGAGCATCACTTCGGACACCCACACGCGATACGCGCTGCGGTCCTTCTGCCAGGGCAGATCGTGGCGTCCTGCGCGCGCGTGCCAGTCGAGGATCCGCGGCGCGATCGTTCGCGGCGCCGTCATGGCTTCTTCTCCGCAGACGCCGGCGCTGCGGCCGGCTTCTCGCCGTGCAAGCCCTGCTCGTCGAGCAACAGCCGCAGGGTCACGCCCTTCATGAGCACGTCGTCGAGCTTCGCCTGTTCGAGCTCGAACGTGCCGCGGAATCTGAGCGCCTTGAGCATCGCCGTCGGCAGCACGAAAGGCTCACTCGCGGGATCCGGCGGCGGGATGTAGCGCGCGAGGTCGATGCTGTCGCCGCGCAGGGTGAAATCGCCGATGGGGTCTTCGCCGGCGGCGCGATGAAATGCGCCCGAGAGCTTCGTGTCGTCCACGGTGATCGAGACCGGGTCGATGAGGATTGCGCCCGCGTCGAACTTCCAACGGCCGTCGATCGCGAGCTTGCCGAGCGCCTTCGGATCCGTCGTCTTCGGCGGGTCGACGCCCACGGCGCCGAGCAATGCACGCGGATCGAAATCATTGCTGCTCAATGCGCCCGTGAGGCTCGGCCTCTCGCCGAGCGTGCCCTTCACGCCGCCGCGCAGCGCGAGTCCACCGAATTCCGCCGCGAACTTCTCGACGTCCACCGAGGAGAAATCCTTCGGCAGCTCGGCACGCGGCACTTCGAGCTTGAACGGCACCGCTTCCCTGAATCCATCCATGTGCAGCCGCCCGGAGATCTCGGTATCCGTGAACGGTTTGCCGGGCTCGACGTCGTCGGTCGTCAGATCGAGCCCCGTGACTTCGATGTGCCGCGCGGCGGACTCGTCGACGTAGCTCACGCGGCTGTCCGTGATGTCGATGCCGTCGATGCGCAGCTCCATCGGATTTTCGTTCGCGGTCGCCGTGTCGGGCTTGCCGCCGCCGATGTCCTCCCAGTTGGCCTTGCCGTCGGCGTGACGCACGAGCCGCACGTCCGCGCCGTCGAGCCGCACGCGATCCGCGACCAGCTCGCCCCGCAGCAGCGGGAACAGCTTCGCTCCGACCTGCGCGCTCTTCCACGTCACCATGGGCTCGTCGCCGAAGCCGGGCGCGTTGCCGAAACGGCCCTCACCCGTGCGCAGCGACAGCCACGGGAAGAAACCGAGCTTGATGTCGCCGACGAGCGCGAAGTCGCGACCCGTCGCCTCCCGCACGGCCGCCTCGATGCGCGGCTTGAAGCCATTCGGATCGACGAACCACACGACGACGAGCACCGCGACGAGCAGCAGCACGACGAGGCTCGCGACGACGAGGGCAATCCATTTGAGGACACGCACGGGACCGGCATTGTAGCGGGCTCCCGCGCGCGGAGCCGGAGCGGCCCCGCGGGGAATCAACCGGAGATCAACCGAAGATCAACGATCGCAGATCGTGACGTCGCCCGAGAGCGTCTTGGCGCGCACGTACGCGCCGTTCGCGCTGCGCAGGTTGAGTCGCATGCCCGGGCCGTATTTGCTCGTGCGCTCGACGCTCTTCGCGAGGCAGCCGCCGATGTCGCCGCTGAACGATTCGACATCCGCCGACAGTCCGTTGGGCGCCGCGAGATTGAGCGTGATCTCGCCGCTCACGCCTTCGACGTCGACACGGCCGTTGCTCGTGAGTCTCGCGTGCACCTCGAGGTCGCCCGAAGTCGTGCGGCCGCGGACCTCGCTGACCTCACCGAGATGCGCCCGCGCGTCACCGCTCACGGTCACGATGTCGAGCTTGCCCGAGACGTTCGAGAGATCGATGTTACCGCTCACCGACGAGGCCCGCAGCTGCGCGCTGCCGCCGGTGCCGCGCACCGTGATGTCGCCGCTCACCGAGCGCACTTCGGAATCCATGCCGCCGATGTCCGCCGAGAGCTCGCCGCTCACGGTCTTGAGGCGCTGTGCACCCGCGACGCCCTTCGACGAGACGTCGGCACTGACCGCGGTGACGTCGAGGCTGCTGTTGCGCGGCACCTGCACCGTGATATTCGCCTCGCCATTGTTCGAGACGCCGCGCGGCAGCACGACCTTGACGACGGTATGCAGCCCGTTGCCCGTCGAATCGACGTCGACCCGCTCGACGCCGTCGTCGATCTGTCCCGTGACCTGCACTTCATTGCGGTCCCAGCCGCGCACCTCGATGGTGCCCGCGACGTTGGAAATCACGACTTCTCCCTTCGCGTCGGCGGCGACCTTGCGGTCGACCTGCGCGGCGCCGGCCACCGCGGCCGCGAGCGGGAGCGCGCACAGTACGAACAGCGCGGCGTGACGATGATTCGACGATTTCATGATCAGATCTCCTGGCTGCCGGAATCGCGCACCGTGGTCAGCACACGCATTTCTTCCTGGCAGGAACTCACCAACAATTCTTGCAACAGCGCATTCGCCGGATCGCGGCCGAGCTCCGTTTCGATCTCGGCGATCGAGCGGCGCAGCGTCTCGAGGCTCTTGCCGACCTTTTCGCGCTCGGCCGGCGGCATGGCATTCAACTTCACCTGCGCCTGCTTCAGCAGCTCGTTGCGCTGCTGGCGGTATTCGTTGTCACGGAGCACCGACGCGGGCACCAACGAAGGATCGTGGCCCTGCTGCGTC
>Ga0081455_10002780_pt1 | contig 20611 bp, 20 predicted proteins | sample TabmetS3T2R1_FD_70207 | JGI IMG/M metagenome (GOLD analysis project Ga0081455, IMG submission 70207) | Tabebuia heterophylla rhizosphere microbial communities from the University of Puerto Rico - S3T2R1 | ecosystem: Host-associated > Plants > Roots > Rhizosphere ...
GATGAGGCGTCCGCCACAGCGATTTCGGAACAATTTGGGAAGCGATTTTACAGGGCGTTCCGCGTACCCGAGTCCGCACTGAGTGGTTTGGCTCATCCGCGTCTTCGCCGGGCCAGTGTAATTTCGCGATTCGCCGCTGCGGCTGGTTTGGAGGCGCTGCAGGCCGCCGGCGTAAAAATCGATTCGCAAAATGCGCAGCGAATTGCGCTGATCTTCGCGATCTCGAACGGAGGGGTCATTTATACCAAGCGCTTCTATCGCGACGTCATCGAGACGGGTGCACAGTCGGCCAGTCCCCTTCTGTTTCCAGAAACGGTTTTCAACGCGCCAGCGAGCCATCTGGCGGCAATTCTGGGTGTTACCGGCACCACTTACACATTGGTGGGCGACGGAGCGGTCGGTCTTTCAGCCATAAAAATGGCCGAAGACGTAATGACCGATGAGTCGCTGGATTATTGTTTGATTGTCGGCACCGAGGAAGTCGACTGGCTGTTATGTGACGCGTATTGGCGGTGGCGCTTGCTCCGTGCGGCGCCTCCAATCGAGCCGTTTAACAAGCAAAAGCGAGGAATGATTTTAAGCGAAGGTGCCGGAGCAATTTTAGTCGCACGCGACGGACCGATCATAATCGATCATGCGCATCCAGGTGGCAATTATGCAAAGCGAGAAGAAGCGCAGGATATCTTGCTACAAATGCTGCGCGACTTGTGCCAAAACGAGATCGACTTCGTCATTTCAAGCGCTAACGGCACATTCGTCGATCAAGCAGAGCAGGGAGCATTGAAACAAGTGGTTCCAGACGCAATTACGTACACGGCAAAGCCCGCACTGGGTGAAAGCGTAGGCGCTTCGGGGTTGTGGCAAGTCATTCTGGCGGCCCAAGGGTTGCGTCACGGTGAACTTCCACCTGTGCTTCACGCGGATTTGAATATTTCGCTGCGGCTTTCGGCTTCGCGCATGTCCGTGGCGGGGGCGCGGTGTGCAATCGTCCTAAGCTCCGGGGTCAATCAGCAAGTAGCAGGTTTGCGCCTGGCGATCGAATAGCGTCGAATTCGACTTTTCGTTTTCAGACCAGTCTGGACGGTTCAGGAAAAAACCGCATTAGCGGAGAGGGACGAGCTTCCAGCTGATTTTTCCATTTGCGATTTCAAGCCACGCTACGCTTGGCGGTGCGCCCTGGTTGGCTCGCGTGACGCAACCTGGATTCAAAAACAGCACGCTCCCGCGTCTTTCGTTTCGCGGAACGTGGGTGTGCCCATGCAAAACAACGTCAACGTCATTTGGCAACTGGTTAGGCGGTATGTGTTGAAGACGAAATTTCAATCCGCCTCGCGCAAGATCGAGAACCAGCGGCCATTCGTAATTGCTGTCGCAATTTCCCCGCACCACCGTGACTTGAGGTCCAATCGCGTCGACCTCGTCGAGGATTGTCTCCGCGCAAACATCGCCCAGGTGCCAGATTTCATCAGCGTCCATGGCCATTTCTTTGACCGTCTCCGGTAAACGATTGTGCGTGTCTGCCAGAACGAAGATGCGCGATGCGTCATGTGATTTCTTCTCGTTCATCATGTTGTGTCCGGCGACACTGACGCAGCGATCGAGCCCGGCCGAGGTGACCCGGCTTCGCTAGCGTGGCGGAGTCGGGCGCGGCGCAGGTGTCGGCCGGGGCCTCGGTCTCGGAGTCGGCCTTGGAGTAGACGTCGGTGTGGCCGTTGCTGTGGGCGTAGGAGTCGGTGTTGGCGTGGGCGTCGGCGTCTGAGTGCCGTACAGTTCCGCGCTCGCGGAAAAATTGCCGTTGCTATCAAATCCCCCTGCAACCAGCACCATTCCGTTGGGCAGCAAGGTTGCCGTGTGCTCATAACGCGCGGTGTTGAGGCTGCCCGTGGCCGTCCAGGTCCCGTTCACTGGGTCGTACAGCTCCGCGCTCGCGGAAGCGCCGGCAGTGCTAAATCCCCCTGCCACCAGCACCATCCCGTTGGGCAGCAACGTCGCCGTGTACAGATAACGGCCGGTGTTGAGACTGCCTGTGGCCGTCCAGGTCCCGCTCGCCGGGTCGTACAGTTCCGCAGTCGCGGAAACATCAAAATTGCCATCGAGTCCTCCTGCCACCAGCACCATCCCGTTGGGCAGCAAGGTCGCCATGTGTTGATCGCGTGCAGTGTTGAGACTGCCTGTGGCCGTCCAAGTCCCGCTCGCCGGGTCGTACAGTTCCGCGCTCGCCGAAATATTGCCGTTGCTTTCATGTCCCCCTGCAACCAACACGATCCCGTTGGGCAGCAAGGTCGCCGTGTGATCTTGGCGCGCGGTGTTGAGGCTGCCCGTGGTCGTCCAAGTCCCGCTCGCGGGGTCGTACAGTTCCGCGCTCGCGGAAATACTGCCGTTGTCATCAAATCCCCCTGCAACCAGCACGATCCCGTTGGGCAGCAAGGTCGCCGTGTGATTAGTGCGCGCGGTGTTGAGGCTGCCCGTGGCCGTCCAGGTCCCGCTCGCCGGGTCGTACAGTTCCGCGCTCGCCGAAGGACGGATACTGCTATCACGTCCCCCTGCAACGAGCACCATCCCGTTGGGCAGTAAGGTGGCCGTATGCAGATAACGCGCGGTGTTGAGGCTGCCTGTGGCCGTCCAGGTCCCGCTCGCCGGATCGTACAGTTCTGCGCTCGCCGAAGCGCCGCCAGTGCTAAACCCCCCTGAAGCCAACACCATCCCGTTGGGCAGCAACGTCGCCGTATGAAAATAACGTCCGGTATTGAGGCTGCCCGTGAATGTCCAGGTCCCTCCGTCCAGCTCCGATGGCGTTCGAACATTCGAGGTTCTCTTGCTGATATGTTGGTCACTTCGCTGTCCCAGCGCGCGGGGCATCATCTGGATAACGAGACACAGCAGAACGAGAAAAAACGCACTCCAACGGAGACGCGTCGTAGCGGTACTTTGTTTATTCATTTCAGTTGTCCTTTTTTGATTTTTGAGAGATCCCTGAAAATTTGAAAGCTGGTTTTGGAAAATACTTGAGTTGACTCGTCAAATTTTCGCCTACGTCTCGATATCGCGAACAAGCAAGCGGGCGGTCGCTTCGTTGATTTGCGTGACAGCGGATGTTACGTAGCCTCGCCCCGCTCTGCCATGAGTCAGAACTATAAAAATACGCTCAATTTGCCACGCACGGAGTTTCCGATGAAGGCAAACCTCGCCACGCGGGAGCCGGAAATGCTTCGGGCCTGGGAGGAGACGCGACTCTACCAGCAGATCCAGAAGTCGCGGCAGGGCAGGGAACTATTTGTCCTGCATGATGGACCGCCGTTTGCCAATGGAGACGTGCACATGGGGACGGCGCTGAACAAGATCCTTAAAGATTTCGTGGTGAAAACGGAGACCATGCTGGGCAAGCGCGCTCCGTATGTTCCGGGCTGGGATTGTCATGGCCTGCCTATCGAATACAAGGTGGTGAAAGAATCGCGAGGCATTTCTCCGCTCGAGGTTCGCAAAAGATCGGAAGCGTTTGCGAGGAAGTTTATCGACATCCAGCGCGAGCAATTCAAAAGGCTCGGGGTATTCGGGGATTGGGAGCATCCGTATCTGACGATGGATCCCAAATATGAAGCGGAAATTTTGCGCGCGTTCGCCGTGTTCGTCGAGGAAGATCTGGTTTATCAGTCGAAAAAACCGGTTTTTTGGAGCACAGGGGCGCAAACCGCGCTGGCCGAAGCCGAGGTAGAATACCAGGACCGCGATGACACCGCAGTTTACGTGCGGTTCCCCCTTCCAGGCGATGAAGTGACGAAGATCGGTTTACCAGCTGACAAACCGGTGAGCATCGCGATCTGGACAACCACGCCATGGACATTGCCGGCAAATCTTGCGATCGCCGTGGACCCGAAGGCCGAATACGAAATTTTGAGTAATCGGGACGAGAGAGTGGTGGTCGCTCGCAAGCTTCGCGAACAGTTTATACAACAAGCTGGTTTTGTTGCTTCGAAAGAATCGACTTTTCGTGCTGGCGAACAACTGGTCGGGCTTCAGGCCCAACATCCATTCCTTGACCGAAAATCAGCCGTGCTCGCCGCCGATTTTGTAACCATGGACACTGGCACGGGCCTGGTGCACATCGCTCCCGGTCACGGCGAAGACGATTACTGGTTAGGCAGGGCTAACAATTTGGAGATTCTGTCTCCGGTGGACGATCACGGACGTTTTACCGATGAAGCGGGTTTGCCAAATCTGACTGGGAAATATGTGTTCGACGCGAACGCCGACGTCGTCAATCTGCTGCGAGAGCGGGGAATGTTGCTCGGCGTCCAGAATTTTCATCACTCATACCCCTACTGCTGGCGATCCAAGACACCCATTATCTTTCGTAATGTTGAGCAGTTCTTCATTCGGATCGATGAGCTGCGTGAGAGGGCACTTGATGCCATTCACAACGAAGTGAAATGGATTCCAGCGTGGGGCGAAAATCGCATCGCGGGCACTGTTGAATCGCGCCCCGACTGGGTGATTTCGCGCCAACGCAGCTGGGGTGTGCCACTGCCAGTTTTTTATTCCAGGCATGGAGAAGCAATTCTCGATGCCAAAATTATCCGAAAGCTCGCAGATCTTGTGGCCGAGCGCGGGTCGAATATCTGGTTCGAATTGGATGATGCCCATCTGGCTCGGGAGCTTGGTCTTCCACCGGGAACAACGAAACGCAACGATACGATCGATGTTTGGATCGATAGCGGTGTTTCGCACAAAGCGGTTTGCGCGTTACACCCGGAGCTGCGCGATCCGGCCGACATGTATCTGGAGGCGACCGATCAGCACCGCGGCTGGTTTCAATCATCCTTGATGACCAGCATCGCGCTGAATAATCGGGCTCCGTACAAGATTTGTTTAACCCACGGGTTTGTCGTCGACCTCGATGGAAAGAAAATTTCGAAGTCTTCCGAGTACGCGAAGCCGATGGATGTGGGCCATTTTGTGGATAAACACGGAGCAGACCTGGTGCGATTGTGGGCCAGCAGTATCGATTACACCGCTGACGTTCCTTTTTCGGAGGAGATTTTTACCCGACTTGGCGATACGTATCGCCGGATTCGGAACACGCTGCGCATTCTGCTGGGGAATCTTCATGATTTTCCTGTACCCGCGGGCGCTGACCGCGGTGGGCTAAAAGCGATTCCACCGGCTGCAACCCTCGTGGATCGCTGGATTTTGGAACGGTTGAACCACGTGATCGCGGATTGCAGATCGGCATACGAGGCATTCGAATTTCACAAGGTGTACCACTCGCTTAACCACTTTTGCGCTGTGGACCTGAGCAGCCTCTATGTCGACATTACCAAAGACCGGATGTATTGCGATGCGGCCGACTCGCCCCGGCGCCGCGCAACGCAAAAGGTCATGCATGAAATCCTTGACGCGCTCTGCCGATTGCTCGCCCCGATCCTTGTATTTACTGCCGAGGAATCATGGCGGTATTCAGGACTGGGCGGTTCGGTGCATCTGCAGGATTTTCCTCCATTCGAACATGGAGGCCATGAAGCGAGCGATCAGATTGCAGAGCTCCTGAAATTGCGCGGCGTCATTGGCCAGGCCATCGAGCAAGCGCGACAGCAAAAGCTGATCGGGAATGCGCTTGAGGCGGCCGTCGTTTTGAATTCAAACTCCAAAGTCGCGGCGAAAATCAACAAGGAGGAGTTGGAGGAATTTTTCATCTTGAGCGACCTGACACTTCACCAGGCGGACGAAGCGAGCGCGACAGTCAGCAAAACAGCATATAAAAAATGTGCCCGTTGCTGGCGTCACCGGCCGGCTGTCGGCACAAGCAAAGAGCACCCTGATTTGTGCGATCGCTGCGAAAATGTTGTTACAGCTTTATCAAAGAATCGATGATCCTTTTCTGTCATTTCGAGCGTAGTGGAGCGAAGCGGAACGTAATCGAGAATGGAGCGGCTTGGGGAGCCGCGACATAGACGGGAGGGCCGAAGGCTGAGCGAACGGGAGTGAGCGAATCAAATCTCCAATCAGAAGTGGATCAAATCCAATTAGCGATGTCTCGACTTCGCTCGACATGACATAACGGGCCGAAAGACGTGAAATTCATTTTGTTTCTTTCATTGCCCCTTTACGCGCTGGACCAATTCACCAAACAGATGGTTTTGCGGTTCATCAGTCCTGAAGAGCCGCGAATTCTTGTACCCGATTTCTTCAGCTTCGTAAACGTAACCAATACTGGCGCAGCATTTGGCTCGTTTCGAGGCAACAACACGTTCTTCATTGTTATTTCTCTCGTGGCGCTTGTAATTGTGTTAGGCCTACTGCTGCGGGCACGCGTCCCTGATTGTTTGCGCGATGTTTCCCTCGCACTCCTTCTTGCGGGGATCATGGGAAATCTTACCGATCGGCTTCTTTATGGACACGTGATCGATTTTCTTCTTGTCGATTTGCACGTTCGATACGCGAATCCCTGGCCAGCCTTTAATGTCGCCGACTCCTGCATCTCAGTGGCGGTGGTGTTGTTCATTATTCATTCCTTCTGGGGGCAGAAGAGCGCCAGGTAGGAAGCGCCGCGCTGCGGCCGGACATCGCAGCGCGATGTCCGTACGTCCGTGGGATACGTTGCACTTCGCACTGCGAAGCGGCTACAGTGCTCTTATGGAGCCCACGACAATGAAAAAGACCGCCCGCAAAATTGTCGCGCGATTGCGCGAAAAGGGCCACGTTGCGTACTTTGCAGGCGGTTGCGTGCGTGACGTGGTTCGCGGTTTAGTGCCAAAGGATTACGACATCGCCACCGACGCACGACCGGAGGAGGTGCAGAGACTTTTTCCGCGAACTTACGCCGTCGGCGCACATTTTGGTGTGATTATCGTTCTGGAAGACGACTTTCAGTTTGAGGTGGCAACATTTCGGTCTGATGAGGCTTACATCGACGGACGGCGTCCAACCGCCGTTCATTTTTCATCGCCTGAAGAGGACGCCCAGCGGCGGGATTTCACGATAAATGGAATGTTTTATGATCCGGCTACAGACGAGGTAATTGATTTTGTTGGTGGTCGTGCCGATATCGCGACGAAATTAGTCCGTGCGATTGGCGATCCGACGCAGCGTTTCGCGGAGGATCGGTTGCGAATGCTGCGTGCCGTGCGGTTCGCGACGGTCCTCGACTACAAGATCGATGCGAAAACGTGGGACGCCCTGGTGGCCAATGCGGCTTCGATAAGCGACATCAGTGCGGAACGAACCCGCGATGAACTCGTACGGATTTTTCTCTCACCGAACCGCGGTCGCGGCTGGGACTTGCTCGATGCAAGCGGACTAATGCAAGTCATTCTGCCTGAGATCGAGGCAATGAAAGGCTGCGACCAACCCGAGCAATTTCATCCCGAGGGCGACGTTTTCGCGCACACCCGGTTAATGCTGGGTTTGTTACCGGAGAAAGTCTCTTTGCCCCTCGTTTTCGCGGTTCTGTTTCATGATGTGGCAAAGCCGCGTACGGCAACCGTGGATGAAACAGGGCGAATCCGTTTCAGCGGGCATGATCGGCTCGGGGCTGAAATGACCGAAGAAATCATGAGGCGTCTGCGGTTTTCTGGCGCCGAAATCGAAGCTACTGTCGAGATGGTGCGGCAGCACATGGTTTTTAAGGACACGCCCAAGATGCGCGTGGCAAAGTTGAAGCGCTTTATGGCGCGGCCGACCTTTGAAGACGAGCTGGAGCTGCACCGGGTTGATTGCCAGGGCAGCCATCGCATGCTCGACAACTACGAGTTTCTTCTTCGCAAACGGGAAGAGTTTTCTAACGAACCAATCATCCCGCCGCCACTCGTACGCGGGGATGATCTGATCGCATTTGGGTTCAGGCCGGGCCCACTGTTTGGCGAGATTCTTGAAGCGGTTGAGACGCGTCAGCTCGAGGGAAGTTTGCGCACTCGGGAGGAAGCACTCGAGTGGGTGAAACGAGAATACAGGCCAGACGCGAAAGGTTAATAGCGAATGAGAATCCTAATGATTAGCCCCGAAGGTCCGCCTCTGCAGCGAACGGGGGCGTTGATCGATGTGATGGACGCACTGCCAGCTGCGCTCCGCGCCCGAGGCCACGATGTTTGTGTGGTACTTCCATTCTATCGGGAGATTCGAGAAAACCGCGCCTTCAAGAAAAAGAATACGGGGATCGCTGTCGATGTGCAGGTGGGCGACAAGCTCTATCCTGCCCGATACCTTGAGGGGCGAAGTGCCAGCGGCGTGCAGGTGTACCTGATTCGATGCGATGAATTTTTTGATCGCGCCGGAATTTACGGCGAACGCGGCAAACCGTACGAGGATAACGCCTCGCGATTTGTGTTTTTTTGCAAGGCGGCGCTGGAGTTATCCCGTCGGCTCACACCGGAGTTGCAAGTTTTGCACGTGCACGATTGGCCGGCGGCGCTGGTGCCGGTGTTTGTGTATGCGCAAGGACTGCCCTTCAAAACCGTGTTGACCATCCATCACGTTGCTGACCAGGGCAGTTTTTGGGGACTTGATTTTGGCCTTACCAATCTCCCGGAGCAATTTTTTACCCTGCACGGAATCGAATTCTTCGGACGGCTGAATTTTCTCAAGGGCGGAATTCTTTATGCCAATAAAATCACAACTGTAAGCGAAAACTACCGCCGCGAAATTTTGACGCCATCGGGCGGATACGGACTCGATGGCGTGTTGCGCGAAAACGCGCATCGCCTGAGCGCGATCTTAGACGGCGCAGATTACAAGATTTGGAATCCCGCGTCGGATCGTTTGTTACCGGCACGTTATGATGAAACACGGCTTGATGGAAAAAAGGTTTGCCGTGATGCATTACTGAAACAGCTGAATCTTGCGTCGGAGCCGCGGGGACCGGTCTTTGGCATGGTGACTCGCGTCGTTCAGGAAAAAGGTTTCGAAATCCTGGTGCCGCTCCTGGATCGACTTTTGTGGGATGATGTGCGCTTGATCACCCTTGGGGAAGGCGATCCTGCTTACGAAACTTCCCTGGCGATCGCAGCCAGAAAATTTCCGACGAAATTTGCATATCAGAAAGATTACGACGCGAAGCTGGCGCACCTGATCGAGGCGGGAATTGATATCAGCCTGGTCCCGTCGCGTTTTGAGCCGGCTGGCTTGAGCGCGATGTATAACCTGAAGTACGGTGCTCTTCCGGTTGCGCGCGCGACCGGCGGGATTCACGAGATCATCGAGGATTACGATCCGAACTCAGACAGCGGTTATGGTTTCCTTTGTTACGAATATTCGAGCGAAGCCTTCTGGGACGCGATCAAGCGCGCGCGGCAAACCTTCCGCGACCGAAATCTATGGGCCAAGCTGATGAAAAGGGCGATGACCCGCGATTTTTCCTGGGGCGCGTCCGCTCGACGCTACGAGGCTTTATATAGAGAACTTATCGCCGCGGACGAAAAGGCAGCGTAGTCCGCTTCGCTAGAGGAGCGGATCCGCCTCTCCCTTTTGAAAGGGGGAAAGGATTGAGGTGAGGCGTTGGAGCCGCGCGAGTGTTGCTTTCTCGAACAAGCCCTCACCTTCCTCCTCTCCCTTGCGAAAGGAGAGGCGACCCTTTGTATGCCAACGTGGTTAAGCTTTCTGCTTGTCAAACCGACCCATCTGTGGAAGTTTGGGCGGCTTTTTTCCGACTCATGGCTTACGCAATTATCAAAACTGGCGGCAGACAGTTTCGCGTCGCGGAAGGCGACACGATCGATGTCGACCTTCTGGACGTCGATCCGGGCAAAACCGCGACTTTTGGCGAAGTATTGCTGTTTGCCGACGGAAAAGACGTGACGCAGGGGAGCCCGCTTGTATCCGGGGCAAAGGTTACCGCTGAAGTTCTGGAACAGCGCAAGGACAAGAAAGTCATCGCCTTCAAGTATAAGCGGCGCAAGGGGTATCACCGCACGGTTGGCCACCGCCGTAAATTGACGCGCGTAAAGATTAAGAACATCAGTGTAGGAGCGAAAAAGGCGGCAACTAAAAAGAGCGAAGAGTAACTCCAACGCCAAAATTCAACGTCGAACTGAAACATGGCTCACAAAAAAGGACAAGGCAGCGTTAAGAACGGCCGGGACAGCGTTAGCAAACGGCTGGGTGTCAAAAAATTCGGCAGCGAAATGGTTGTTGCGGGTAACATCATCGTGCGTCAGCGGGGGACAAAATTTCTGCCCGGAAAAAACGTTGGGCTCGGCCGCGACTACACGATTTTTGCGCTGGTCGATGGAAATGTGCGCTTCGACCGTTCCGGGCGACGTGTCAACGTTGACCCGTTGGTGACCGATAGTTAGTCCGGTCGATTCTCCTTTCCGCAGCATAGCCGCCTGCGGTATAACCCTACTTCCCTCATGAGATACAACACGTTTATTCTTTTTGGCGCACCTGGCAGCGGCAAAGGCACTCAAGGCAAGACGCTGGGGACGATCCCGCGCTATTATCATTGCGCCTGTGGCGATGTATTTCGCTCAATCGACACGCGCACCAAGGTTGGCAAAGCCTTCCTCGAATACTCAAGCAAAGGTCAGTTAGTTCCCGATGATATCACGGTTGAGCTTTGGCGAGAGGCGATCGACGCGGCCGTGGAAGCGCACAAGTTTAAACCGGACATCGACACGCTCGTGTTGGACGGTATTCCGCGAAATGTCGGTCAGGCCAAGATCATGGGTGAAATGATCGACGTAAAAAAAGTGTTCCATCTTGCCTGCCCGAGTCGCGAGACCCTCTATTACCGCCTCAAAAAACGCGCCTTGAAGGACAACCGCCTCGACGACGCAAACGAGCAAGTTATCCAAAGACGTCTCGACATTTACGAAAAGGAATCGAAGCCAGTGCTTTCATATTATCCGAAGGACCTGGTGACCGTGGTTGACGCCATCCAGCCGCCCGCCAAAGTTCTGCTCGAGATTTTAAAGAGCGTGAACGGCGTGTATGAGCCAGCAGCAGTTTGAAAATTTTACAGCTTCCAGCCTCTACTGTGAAAAGTGCAAGGCTGCGATGCCCGTTCGAGAACGATTGCTCTTAGTCCTCCCGGACAAGGAAATTTTCGATTATCTCTGCACTGGTTGCGGATCCTCGGTAGGCCGTCGCGAGATCACGGCGGGCGAAAAATTGATGGCGCAAGGGATGGCCAATCGACGTCGACGTCGCTCCAGAGGAGCGCATCAATTCACGCCGTAGTCGGCATGCGCATCGTTTTTATTGGCGCTGGCGAAATTGGCGTGCCGACCCTGCAGGCTATGCTGAAGTCGTCGCACGAAGTCGTTGGCGTTGTGACTCAACCCGACAAACCAGTCGGCCGATCTCAATTGATTCAGCCGCCGGTGATCAAAAAGGCGCTCTCCGGAACGAAAATACCGGTTTTGCAGCCGCCTCGGATCAAGGATCCACACGCGATTGAAGAAATTCGCGCGTTAAAACCGGATGTGATTGTTGTGATGGCTTATGGGCAAATTCTGCCGCGTGGCATTCTCGAGATTCCAAAGATTGCCTGCTTGAATTTGCACGCTTCGCTGCTGCCGCGCTGGCGAGGAGCGGCGCCAATTCAGGCTGCGATTGCAGCCGGCGATCGTGAGACCGGTATTACGGTGATGTACATGGATGAGGGGTTGGATACGGGAGATATTTTGTTGCGACGCAACATCGATATTTTACCCAGCGATACCGGTGGGACGTTACACGATCGACTGGCTGCGGTTGCGCCTGAAACGCTACTCGAGTCTCTGAATCTGCTTGCGAAAGGAACAGCGCCACGCAGTCCGCAGGACAACTCGCTTGCGACTTACGCACCAAAGCTGAAACGGGAAGATGGCGAGATTGATTGGTCGAATCCAGCAGATGCGATTGAACGAAGAATTCGCGCATTCGATCCATGGCCAGTCGCGTTTATGACCATCAAAGCGGACGGAACGCGCAATTTGAAAATTTTTTCGGCAGAGGTTGTCGATTTCCAAGGAACGCCGGGCGAAATCCTGAGAAGCGAGAATAAGTTGGTCGTTGCGGCAGCCAAAGGTGCGTTGTCACTGCGCGAGGTCCAGGCAGAGGGAGGGCGGCGTATGAGTGCGACGGAATTTCTGCGCGGACATCGTGCGTTGTCATCCTGAGCGAAGCGAAGGATCTCTCAAAAGATGCGAACGTCATCCAAACGCACCTCGTATGATTAGTCAGCTTGTGCGTGAGGTCCCTCGCCGTCTTCGCGGCTCGGGATGACCTGTCTGTTTGTGCTTTTCAAGAGTGACTATCTTCTGTTTGATGTTGGCCTGGGTCCATGCAAGCAGAAAAGCCAGTGTATAAACGCATCGTTCTGAAGCTGAGTGGTGAAGCTGTGCAGGAGCGCGGCGGGCGCGACAACATTTCGCCAACGGTCGTGCGTGAGATTGCTGAACGGATAAAAGAAGTCCGCGATCTCGGAGTGCAGGTGTCAATCGTTATTGGAGGCGGAAACATCTGGCGGGGCGTATCGGCATCGCATCGGGGCATGGATCGCACTACAGCGGATTATATGGGCATGCTTGCGACCGTGATTAACGCATTGGCGTTACGCAGCACACTTGATCAAATGGGTGTAGAGACGCGTGTCCAATCGGCGATCGACATGAGAAATGTGGCGGAGCCGTTCATCTTGGGCCGCGCCATTCGCCATCTTGAGCTCGGTCGGATTGTCATTTTCGCGGCCGGCACCGGTAATCCATACTTTTCGACCGACACGACAGCAGCATTGCGGGCCAGTGAGATTCGCGCCGACGTCATTCTGAAAGCCACCAAGGTCGACGGTGTTTATGATCGCGACCCAAAGAAATATCCAGATGCACGACGCTTCGATCAGCTGACTTTTTCGGAAGCGCTGGCGAAACGCTTACAAGTAATGGACTCGACCGCATTCAGTCTGTGCATGGACAATAAAATACCGATTATCGTGTTCGACATGAATAATCCCACCAATATTCGCGATGCCGTTCTAGGGCAAAAAGTCGGAACGCTGGTTTGCGATGAGCTTCCATCGAAGTAACACTTCAGCGACATGAGCAAAGATGACATTCTTCTGGAGGCCGAGATGTCGATGGAGAAGAGCGTCGACTACATGGTGCATGAATTTGCCGCAGTGCGCACGGGCAAGGCTTCGCCGGGACTCGTCGAAAACGTCGATGTGCACGCCTACGGATCGGCGATGAAACTCAAGCAGCTCGCGTTGATCACGACGCCCGAACCGCGGTTGCTCGTTGTTCAGCCTTTCGACGCAGGAACGGTGCAGGACATCGAGCGGGCGCTTAAGGAATCGAAAATCGGGATCACACCTGCGATTGATGGAAAAATTATTCGGCTGCCAATTCCAGAATTATCTGAAGAACGGCGCAAGGAGCTGGTCCGTTCCCTGCACAAAATGGCCGAAGAAGCGCGTGTGCGTGTGCGCGCCAACCGCCGCACCGCCCTTGATGAGGCGAAGAAACTTAAAGCCTCCGGCACATTGACCGAGGATGGTTTCCGCGATGCGGAGGACGAAGTGCAAAAGCTTACCGATCGCTTCGTCAAATCCGTCGACGATCATCTCAAGAGCAAGGAAACGGAAGTTATGAAGGTCTAGTTATTCGCCTTCATGCTTTATACTTTCGAATTGAATTTTTGTATCAGCGTACACCTGCCATAGCTTAATTTTTCCGTCTCGCATGATGGCCCGCCATGCTGCGGGGATTTTCCAAGCTGCTTCTCCAGTTCCAGCGCCAGCGCAGCCATGCGCCACGGCCAGGTCGCCTTCGCTCAGAATTTGTTCGATCTCGATGTAGTAATCCGGAAAAACTTCGAAGTAACCAGCCCAGCCGACCCTCATTATATCCTTTCCTGTCATTTCGTTGCCCTGCGCGTCGATGAACGTATGATCGTCGCTCATCAGGGCCGCGATTTTTTCAACATGTGGGAATTGATAGCGGCAGCGAAATCTGAGATGGTTTTCATGCCCAAGCAATCGGCGACGAATTATCCCAATACGTTGATCCCGAGGTGCGCGTTTTCTAAACCGCGAAACTTTCTCCGCATGAGCAGTGCGCGACGGCGTTTGGATTGGTGACTTTAAAACCGCCTTTTTGCAGGTCCTCGCTGTAATCGAGCACCGAGCCGCTGACGAAAAGCGCGCTTTTTGGATCGACAACCAACCGCACGTTTGAGATTGGCACGAGAATATCGCGTTCCTTTGGGCCATCCACCAAATCCATGACGTATTGCAGGCCGGAACATCCGCCGCCTACTACAGCGAGGCGCAATGCCCCCTCAGGTTTGCCCTTTTCTTGAAGTAGCGACTCCAATTTGCGGGCGGCGGCGTCCGTAATTTGGATCAGGCGTTCGTTACCGATCTTATAGTTAACAGGCGGTGCGTCTGTACTCATTCAGGCAGATTGGGGTCAGGCCGTATTTTGCGTCGCTGTCCGGAGCAGTTCGGCCACTTCGTTTTGCACAGTTTCCAGTTCATCCAAGCGTAATTGCGGATCGGGCACGACGAAAACATCTCCACTCGTCGCTTGCTCGTAGATCAGCACCCGCCTCCCGTCATCCCGGGATTCACTCTTCATCTGTTTCAAGACCCGTTTTCGCTCAAGCATCGCGGCCAGGACGTAACAAGCATTCGCCGGCGGATTTTCGGATGCAATTAAACGGCGAAAAAGTTGCTCCGCGTTTTCCCTCGCCAAAGGCTCCGGCGGCTTCGGCGGCGCTGGTTCGTAACGCGATTTCCAAAATGAAAATGGTTGAATGTTTTCATTTCGATTTTGCCACGCCTCTTCGCTCAAATCTTCGCGCCGATAGCCGTTCGCGCCGTGATAAAGCAAGGTGTAAAAATATTCTCCAGGAACAAACGGCCGATGCGTCATGGCGCAGGCGTCTGCCCGGTGTGTAATCGCCCATTCGTTTGGAAGCGGGTTCATCGAGATACCATACGACGCGCAGTGAAAAGGTGAAGACTGGGCGGTTCGCGGTTGGACGCACGCAAATAGAGCAAGTACAGGCCAATCCCGGCAAAAAGAAGGTTCGGCGTCCATGCCGCCACCCATGGAGACACGCGGTCCCCTTCGCCGAGCGCGAGAAACAGGTGCACCAGAAAGTTCATTGAAAAGACCAGAAAAACCGCAGCGGCAACACTCGATAACACGCCTCGTCGCGAGTAGCCGATTCCGAGTGGTGCGGCAATGCAGACAACCACCAAACAGGTCCACGGCAACGCTAACCGATATTGCAGATGTGTCCGAAATGGCGCGAGCAACGTGGCGGGAAAATCCGCGTTGAAATGCAAATACTCTCTTAACTCCGGGAGACTTAGAAATTCTGCGCGTTCATTTGCACTTCCCAGGCGGAACGGCGTCTCACTCCAATGCTCGATCTTGAGCGAAGGGTAAATCTGCTCATCGACGATATTTCCCGAGTGATCGTAGTGAACGACTTTTACGTTTTCCAAGTCCCAGGTTTTGCTTTCCGTGCGATAGGTGGCGCGACTCGCGACATAGTTCGTCACGATATTGTCGTTGGCATCCTGTTGAAGCACTTGAACGTTATTGAAAGTGTTGCCGCGGGGAAGGAAGTTTTGAATGAACCAGGTGCGCGAGTCCGTGCGATTACGAAAAATCTGTCCCTGGATATAGCGACTGGGCCGCGATTGCGCTTCGGAAACAAAATTCTTTTTTGCCAACTCGGCATGCGGTGCCAGCGAATAGTTGAGCACCATGCTGGCTGCCACCGTGAGCAACCCCATGCCGATCAACGGCATCAGAACGCGCGGGAGACTGATGCCCGCCGTGAGCATGGAGACAATTTCATTGGCGCGTGACATTCGACCCAGAGCAAAAAGGAGCGACAGCAGTAGCGAAACCGGTAGCAGAATGATGAGAACCTGCGGAATCTGCGTGGCGTAATAACGAATCACCAGCAGGAGACCCACGTGCTCATCGATGAACGTCGAAATGTTATCGCTTACATCGAAAATGAGCCAGATGGAGATAAACCCCGCGATGCAGTAAAGATAGACCTGCAAAAAATTGCGAATCACATATCGGTCGAGCAGTTTCATTGCGATCTGGATAGTCCCGTCTCAAATAGCGTACTCAAATCAATGCCGCGTGCCAAATCACCACAGAAAAGGAATACCAAAATCCGAATGACGAATCTCGAAGAAATGGCTTCATTCGTCACTTGTAGTCGCCGGTCATGATCGCATTAAAGGAAAACTTCGGCAGTGATTTTGTGGAACGTGTCCGCGCGTTCTTTTCGGAGAAAGGTCCGCTTTCGAAAGCGAAGAATTTCGAGTTTCGTCCTCAACAACAGGAAATGGCGGCCGCCGTCGCGAACGCGCTGGAAGAAGAACGCCATTTGGTAGTCGAAGCCGGAACTGGTGTGGGTAAATCCCTCGCGTATCTCACGCCAGCAATCTTATGGGCGATCGAGCAGCACAAAAAGGCCATCGTCTCGACTCACACAATCAACCTTCAAGAGCAACTTCTTTACAAGGACATCCCCATTTTGAAGAAGATTCTCCCTGTCGAGTTCAAGGCTGCGCTGATGAAAGGGCGCCAAAATTATCTTTGCCCGCGGCGATTGGAGCGAACGCTGCAACAAGCCAATGAGCTTTTCAGCGGCCCGGAGCAAAATGAGCTGGCCCGGCTGGCGGAATGGTCGCGCACGACGCGTGACGGTTCGCTCAGTGACCTTGCGATCGAGCCTGATCCCAAAGTGTGGATACAAGTCTGCAGCGAAGCTCACATTTGCACGCAGAAAACCTGCGGACAGGATCAGCGCTGTTTTTATCAGCAGGCGCGTAAACGCCTCCTGGCAGCCGACGTTTTGGTGGTCAATCACACGCTGCTGTTTATTCTTTTGATAAGTGCCGAGATCCAGGAAGAGCGCGAGAGCGGCTTCATTTTTCCAAACGATTTTCTGATTTTGGATGAAGCGCACACGATCGAGCAGATCGCGTCGCGACAGGTCGGCATCGGCATCTCGCAATATGGGCTGCGATCGACGATTCAACGGCTTTACAATGCACGGACCCGCAAGGGCCTGTTTACTGTGATGCGCGACGCCGACGGCGTGCGCCTCGCGGCCGAGTTGGTGGATGACGCTGAAAAGTTTTTCGCTTCGGTCGAATCCAAATGTGATTTCAAGAAAGGCCGCGAATTTCGTGTGCATGAGGCAGACCTCGTTCGTGACACCATTACCGGTCGGCTGACAACCTTGCACGCCCGGATTGCCGAGGCCGTAAAACAAACTGATGACGAGTTCCTAAAAGCGGAGTTACATGAATACGGCAAGCGGATTCGTGAAGCTCGAACCGGAATTGCGGCGTTTCTGGAGCAAAGCGCTCGTGAACATGTGTACTGGGTGGAGCGCACCGGAAAAACGGCGCAATTTCTCACGCTTAACGCTGCGCCAATCGATGTCGCGCCCGTCCTGCGTCGAATGATTTTTCGCGACAACTGCTCATGCATAATGACCAGCGCCACGCTCTCAGTCGGTCGCAAGGATCTTGCTTATTTCCGGCAACGCATCGGCGCGGAGGAAGCTGAGCCCGCACTACTGGGCGGCCCGTTCGATTTTCAGAAACAGATGAAGATGTTCATCGTTAGGAAAATGCCCGATCCGCGCGATGCTCAATATGAGGAAGCGCTCGAGCATTGGGTCGCGTATTTTGTCGAGAAGACGGACGGCCGTGCATTCGTGCTTTTCACGAGTTATCGCGGCATGCAGCAGGTGGCAGAGCGAATGGCACAATTCTTTTCACAAAAGAAATTCAATTTACTGGTGCAGGGCGGTGGCGCGCCACGAGGAAAACTTCTTGATCAATTCAAGACCACGCCTCGAAGCGTTTTATTTGGCACCGATAGTTTTTGGATGGGTGTCGATGTCCCGGGCGAGGCTCTTTCGAATGTAATCATAACGCGTCTGCCCTTTGCTGTGCCTGACCATCCATTGATCGAAGCAAAACTCGAATTGATCGAGGAGCGTGGCGGCGACCCATTCACTGAATATTCCCTGCCGGAAGCGATTCTGAAGCTGCGACAGGGAGTAGGGCGGTTGATTCGAACAAAGAGCGACCACGGGATTGTGGTGATTCTGGATAATCGGATCGTGACCAGGCCCTATGGACGAGCCTTTCTGCAAGCGTTACCGAAATGTCCGGTGGAAATAATTTGATGCGCAGCAACGCTCAGGAATTTGTCATTTCGAGCGAAGCCGGAGGCGAAGTCGAGAAATCTCTGGTAGAAAATGGATCAGAAAAAATTAGAGATGTCTCGACTCTGCTCGACATGAGAGGGATGTTTTAATGTTCACTTGAACATATCTCTTGCACCGCTTAATTTGAGCGCATGAAGCGTGCTTCAAGCGGTAAAGGAAATGCCCAACGCTCAAATGCAGATAAATCGGTTTGGGAGATCCTGACTATCCTGCATAAGTGGGGAATTCATACCCTTGGGCAGTTTGCGGCCCTGGATCGAGAGCAGCTCGGTGCGCGACTTGGTCCCGAAGCAATTCGAATGTGGGAACGTGCGAATGGGCAATCTGATCGAATCCTTCAATTAATCCGGCCGCCGGAGTCGTTTGAAGAGAGCTTCGAATTTGAAAACGAAATTGAAACCGCCGAGCCGCTTCTCTTCATACTTCGCCGGTTTTTAGAGCAATTCGCCATTCAGTTGAGCGGAATTTATCTCGTTACAAAAGAACTGACCTTGCGAATCACCTTCACGAACAAACAAGTTTACGAGCGCATTTTCAAAATTCCGCAGCCCACTAACAATGTGGATCTTCTTTTTCGGATGCTGCATACGCATTTGGAAAATTTTAAATCCGAATATCCCATCGTTGCAGTCGCATTGACCGCGCAGCCAATCAAACCGGCGAGAGAACAATTCGGTTTATTTGAAACTACATTACGCAATCCGCATCAACTTTCGGAAACGCTTGCCCGTTTAACCGGCCTTCTGGGCGCTGATCATGTCGGAACGCCGGTGTTGGAAGAAACGCATCGGCCGGATGCATTTCGGATGGAGCCGTTCGCCTGGGCTGTTTTGTCCGCTGTCCCCAGCGGACAAAACCGCCAGTCCAGTTCGGACTCCCATCCGCTGAGGACAGCGCACACTACAGCAGCGCTGCGTCGATTTCGGCCCAGTATATCTGCGTCCATGCTGTTGGAGGAAGAGCGCCCCATCCACATTCGCGCCGCAGATGTTCGCGACAAAATCACTAATTTGCGCGGCCCATATTTGATTTCTGGAAATTGGTGGGACGAAAAATCATGGGCGCGCGCCGAGTGGGATTTGCAACTGGACGCGGGAGAATTGGTTCGATGCCACGAATCAGAAGGAACCTGGAGAATTGATGGGATTTATGACTGACAAGACCGTGATTCAAAGATTCGAGAATGGTGAATTGCGGCCGATGTAACGATTCAACGATTTAACGAATCACGATAGAAGTGAGCTACGTCGAACTTCATGCCTGCAGCGCGTTCAGTTTTTTGCGCGGCGGTTCATTTCCGGAGCAATTAGCTGAAACAGCCGCCGAACTGCAAATGCCGGCGCTGGCATTACTCGATCACAATGGTGTTTATGGAGCGCAACGATTTTCTGTTGCCGCACGCGAGCACAAGGTGCGACCCATCGTTGGTGCGGAATTGTCAATGGAAGACGGCACGATCCTTCCCGTGCTGGTTGAAAAACGCGCGGGCTATAAAAATTTGTGCGAGCTGCTTACCCAGGCGCATTTACGCAGCGAGAAAGGCAAATGCACAGTGCAATGGAATGAGCTGCCGGAGTTCGCCGAAGGCTTGGTTGCACTCTTTGGATCGGGGAGCGCACCCTTTCAGCGTGCTGGTTTCGGCATTTTGCCGAAACGAACTTCTGCAGGTTTTCAAAGTGGAAAAAGTTCGCGAATGCAGAATGCATTCGCCAGCACGCTACAAGCGTGCGCTCCCCAGAACACCTGCGAACATGTGCAATTTTTGATCGATACCTTTGGCCGCGAGAATGTTTTCGTAGAACTTCAGCGCCATTTCATTCGCGGCGAAGAACGCGTGAATCGTGAATTGATTGATCTGGCAGGCGCATGCCGGTTAGCGCTCCTCGCAACAAACGGAGTGAAATACGCAAAGCCGTACGGACGCCAAGTGCTGGATGTTTTTACCTGTATTCGGGAACATACACATCTGGATGCTGCCGGAAAATTGCTGGTCCAAAACGCGGAGTGCCATCTGAAGAGCGATCGGCAAATGCGAGCGATTTTTGCGGATTTACCGCAGGCAATCGATAACACATCGCGTTTGGCCGAACGCCTCACATTTTCACTGGAAAATCTGGGGTACGAATTTCCCGAATATCCGGTGCCCGCTGGTCACAACATGGATTCATTTTTGCGCACCATCGTGTGGTTCGGCGCGCAACAGCGTTACGCTGCGATTAGCACCAAAGTGAAACGCCAGCTCGAAGAAGAACTGGTGCTTATCACGAAGCTCGGTTTTCCCGGCTATTTTTTGATTGTTTGGGACATCATCAATTTCTGTCGCGAACACAACATCATGGTGCAGGGGCGGGGCAGCGCTGCGAATAGCGCGGTTTGTTATTGCCTGGGAATCACGCCGGTCGATCCAGTGGAA
>Ga0081455_10002781_pt1 | contig 20608 bp, 20 predicted proteins | sample TabmetS3T2R1_FD_70207 | JGI IMG/M metagenome (GOLD analysis project Ga0081455, IMG submission 70207) | Tabebuia heterophylla rhizosphere microbial communities from the University of Puerto Rico - S3T2R1 | ecosystem: Host-associated > Plants > Roots > Rhizosphere ...
CTGGCGAGGACAGCGCCGACGTGGTGTATTGGCATACCTGAGGAGGCGATCCCACAGCCAGGGGCCGCCTCAGGTTCCGCCACCCGCACCGCCACGCAGATCAGTTTCAAAACACTCTCTACTCCTCGATGCGGATGGCGAGGGCGGGACACACCGCCGCCGCCTGGCGGACGTCATCGGCCAGCTCGGGTCCGGGCGCGGAGTTCAGGAGCACGACCACGCCGTCCTCGTCGCGCTGGTCGAACACCTCCGCGGCCGCCGACACGCACTGCCCGGCCGCGACGCACTTGTCCTCGTCGATGATGATCTTCATGGGTTTCCTCGTGTCGTTCACTGAGTGGGAGTCCGGCCGCCGAGCGCGGTGATCTCCGCGCGCCGCAACCGGGCCTGCTTGGGCATCTTCCAGCCGAGAATCCCGGTGACCTCGCCGTCCGCGCGGTACCGGGCGACGAAGCGGCCGTCGGTGACGTCGCCCTCGACGATGTCCACCTCCGCGCCGGCCGGCAGGAAGCCGTGCACCTGGATCTTCACGTCGTACTGATCGGACCAGAAGTAGGGCACCGGCGTATACGGCGCGTCGTCGCCGAGGATCGCCCCGGCCACCGCGGCCGCCTGCTCGGTGGCGTTGGTCCGGTTCTCCAGCCGGACCAGGGAACCGAGCCAGTCGTGGTGCCAGCGCGCCACGTCGCCGGCCGCGTAGATCCCGTCCGCGGCCCGGCAGCGCGAGTCGCACACCACGCCGTTGTCCAGTCGCAGCCCGCTGCCGGTGAGCCAGCCCGTCGACGGTATGGCGCCGACGGCCACGACGACCAGGTCGGCGGGCAGGGTCTCCCCCGTGCCCACCCGCACCCCGGTGACCCGGCCGGCGTCGTGGCCGAACCCCACGACGCCGGTGCCGAGGCGCAGCCGCACCCCGTGCCCGGTGTGCAGCTGCGCCAGCAGGTCCGCGACCAGCGGCCCGACCTGGGCCGCCATCGGTGCCGCCTGCGGGCCGGTCATGGTCACGTCGGCGCCCAGCGCGCTCGCGGTGGCGGCGATCTCGGCGCCCAGCACGCCCTCGCCGACCACCACCAGCCGGACACCCGGCGCCAGTTCCTTGCGCAGTCCCAGGGAGTCGTCGAGCGTGCGCAGGGCGTGCACTCCGGAGAGGCCGTCCTGCCCCGGCAGCGTCCGGGGCCGCGCTCCGGTGGCGATCACGACGGCGTCGGCGCGCAACGTGCGCCCGGATTCCGTCCGGACCGTGCGCTCCCCGACGTCGAGTGCGACCGCGGATTCGCCGAGCATGAACGTAACGCCCAGGTCGTCCAGCAGGTCCGGCGCCCGCAGCTGGGTCCGATCCGGCTCCCAGGAGCCCGACAGGACCTGCTTGGACAGCGGCGGCCGGTCGTAGGGCGCGTGCGGTTCGTCCCCGAGCACGGTGATCCGGCCCTGGTAACCCTTGCGGCGCAGGGTTTCCACCGTCGCCAGTCCGGAGGCGGACGCACCGACCACCAGAACCTCGCCGGGAATGGTCATGGCCGCCCCCGGTCCGTCCGAGCGCTCATGAGCGCCTCCCATCCGACATCGTCGTGGCCGGTACCGCACTCCACGATAACTCGACCGATCGGTATACTAAATGTGCACGACGCGTTCGGCATCGGTTTCTCAGCCGAAGTAGCGCCCGCCGTTGACACTGAGGGTCTGTCCTGTCACGTAGCCGGCCTCGTCGGAGGCGAGATACGCGACGGCGTGGGCGATGTCCTCCGGCTTGCCCGCGCGTTTCATAGGCATCGAGGCCGCCACCCTCGCCACATCGATACCCTCGCGCACCAAGGGCGTGTCCACGAACCCGGGCGGAACGTTGTTGACCGTGATGCCGTGTGCGGCGAACTCGGTCGCGAGCGCCTTCGTGAATCCGACGATCCCGCCCTTGGACGCCACGTAGTGCGCCATCGACGGAGCGCCCGTCTGGGCCGACGAGGACGAGATGTTCACGATGCGTCCCCATCCCGCCTCGAGCATGTCGGGCACGAAGGCGCGGGTGACGAGGAACGGCCCGCGGAGATTGACCCGGATCATGTCGTCCCAGGTCTCCTCGGTGAGATCGGTGAACGGCACATATCCGGTGATTCCGGCATTGTTGACGAGGATCGTCACCGCGCCGAGCTCCGCACGCGTCCGCGCCGCGGCGGCCGACACCGCGGCCGCGTCGGCCGCGTCACCGGCGATCGCCACCGCCTTGCCCCCTGCCGCGCTGATCTCGGCGACGGTCGCCTCCGCGCCCTCGGCGTTGAGGTCCCACACCGCGACCGCGGCCCCCTGCGCCGCCAGCACGAGTGCGATCGACCGGCCGATCCCCCGTCCGCCGCCCGTCACGACCGCGTTTCGCCCGTCCAGTGGCACTGTCGATCCTCTCCTTCCGGCCGGTCCTTGTGCGCGCTACTCACCGAGCGCATCGCGCGCGGCCTTGCGCGCCGCCATTGCGCGGGGAAATCCGGCGTAACCGGCGGCGTGGTAGATCACCTCGGCGATCTCGTTCTCGGTCAGCCCGTTGCCGAGCGCGATCCGGACGTGGTTTCTGAGCTCGTCCTCGGCGCCCAGCGCGATGAGGATGCCCAGCGTGACGAGGCTGCGGTCCCGTCGCGCGAGACCGTCGCGAGCCCAGAGTGCGGCCCAGACGCTGATCAGGCCGATCTCGACGATGTCCTCGCCGAGCCTGCCGTCACGCATTCCGTCGCCTCCGTCGGCGACGGACATGTTCAGGACCGAACCCATGGTCTCGAGCCCCAGCGCCCGCAGGTCGGACTGCCCGGCCCCGGGCGACGTGGCGGAGCCGGTCATGAGCTGTCCCTCCAGTCGGGCCGATGGCCGCACTTCATAATTATACCGATCGGTCGGATTAATGTCCTGGGTCACAGTACGGGACGGAGCGAGGCCGGGGCAATGCCCAACATCCGTCCCGCGTTCCGCCGCGCACACACCGGAATCGTCACGCCGCTGTTCGTTGCGAGTACCGTTCGGTCGAGTTTAGGATCGCCGCTGCCCGCCCTCCCCTCCCTTCGCCGACCGACAGGAGCTCGCATGACTGCCACCACGTCCCGGGAATCCGGCGGCCACGCACCGGCGGGTGTCGCCGAAGGCGTCCGCGGGACGCTCGCCGCCTACTGCCACGCGCTTGACGACGGCCGTGTGGCCGACCTCGTCGCCTTGTTCACCACCGACGGCTCGTCGGCACTGCCCGGAATGGACCCCGTCGCCGGTCAGGACGCTCTTCGCGCGCTGTACGGGGAACTGACGCCGAAGGCTCCCCAGCGTCATCTCGTCTTCAACACCGCGATCACCCGATGGGACGGTCAGCGGGTGCACGCGCTCAGCGATCTGGTGTTCCTCACCCTGGCCGAGTCCGGATGGGCCGTCAGCCTCGTCGGCCGCTACGACGACGTCCTGCGGGAGGAGGACGGACAGTGGCGCTTCGAACGTCGCGTCCTGTCGTTCGTCACACCGTGATGCGTGTCGCCGCCGCCGGGTTCGACGGCGGCGACGGCGGCGAATAAGCTGCTGAGCCATGCCACGACCACCAGGGCACGGCCCGGGCTACGAGTCCAAACGCCAGGACATCATCGACCAGGCCGCCGCTCTGTTCGCCAAAAAGGGCTACGCCGCCACCGGTATCGCCGAGATCGGCGAAGTCACCGGTCTGGCCCGCGGAGCGCTCTACTACTACATCGGCTCGAAGGAGAACCTTCTCGTCGAGATCCAGAACCGGGTCATGCGGCCGCTGCTGGTCTCGGTGCGCCGGATCGTGGCGCTGGACGCCGACCCGGTGCTGCGGCTGCGGATGCTCTCCCAGACGTTGCTGGAGAACATCCTCGCCCGTCTGGACCACGTGTGGGTCTACGAGCACGACTACCGGAACCTGCGCGGCGCCAACCGTTCCCGCCTGCTGCGCCAGCGCCGCGAGTTCGAGAACCTGGTCGAGGAACTGCTGGTCGCCGCGATGGACGCCGGGTCGTTCCGCAAGATGGATCCGAGGCTGGCCACGCTGCAGTTCCTCAACATGCACAACCACACGTACCAATGGGTCAAACCGGGCGGCGAATGGGACGCCGAGTTCCTCTCCCGCGAGTACTGCACCACGCTCATCTCCGGCTTCCGCAGCCCGGACTACGACATCGCCGACCTCGAAGACCGCATGCGCGAATCGCTCGCCCAGCGCCAGACCACACCCCCCGAGCCGCCCGCCACGCGTCGCAAGCGGTGAGCGGCGGCCCCGCTCACGCCTCTTCCGGCACCAGCGGGAAATGGCACGCGACGTGCTGGCCGGGCCGGACCTCGCGGACCGCCGGCTCGTCGGTGGCACACCGCTCCTGAGCCAGCGGGCACCGGGTCCGGAACCGGCAGCCCGTGGGAGGCGACAGCGGCGACGGGATGTCACCCTCGAGCGCGGGGCCGCTGAACCCCCGCCCGGGGTCGATCAGGGGCACGGAGTCGAGCAACGCGCGGGTGTAGGGATGGGCCGGCCGGTCGTAGACCAGGTCGGCGTCACCGAACTCGCACACCTTGCCGAGGTACATCACCATCACGTCGTCGCTGATCGCGCGCACGACTCCGAGGTCGTGGGCGATGAACACCACGGTGAGGTCGTAGGAGGACTTGAGGTCCTCGATGAGGTTGAGGGTCTGGGCCTGGACCGAGACGTCGAGGGCGGACACCGGCTCGTCGCAGATGAGCAGTTGCGGCCCGACGGCCAGCGCACGCGCGATCGCCACCCGCTGCGCCTGCCCGCCGGACAGCTGACGGGGCAGCATGCCGGCGAATCGGTCGGCGCCCAGGCCGACCTGCGCCAGGACGGTGGCCGACGCGGTGGCCCGCTGGGCGGCCGGGGCGCCGTCGATGGCCAGGCCTTCGACGACGATGTCCTTGACCGAGCGGCGAGGGTTCAGCGAAGCCACCGGATCCTGGAAGATCATCTGCATGTCCCGCCGCAGCGTCCGCATCCGGCGGCCGTCGGCCCGGTCGATCCGCTCACCGTCGAACGTGATCGTCCCGCTGGTCAGGCGGTCCAGCCGGAGCACCGCCCGCCCGGTGGTGGACTTCCCGCAGCCCGACTCGCCCACGATCCCGAGGGTCTGGCCGGGCAGGACGTCGAAGCTCACCCCGGAAACGGCCTGGACCACGCCCGCGTCGGTCGGATACTCGACGACCAGGTCCTCCACCGTCAGCAACGCCTTGTCACCGCGCAGATGCGCGGTACCACTACCGGCCAACGAGATCACCTCCGGACAGATCGGGCGCCGGGGCCGGCACCGGTACGCGGCAGGCGACCTCGTGGTCGCTGCCCACCGCCGCCATCAGGGGCCCCGGATCGCGGCACTCCGCCTGCGCCGCGGCGCACCTGGCCTCGAACCGGCACCCCGGCGGCGGATCGATGGGATCGGGCAAGGACCCGGGAATGAGGCGCAACGGCGTGTGGCGCTCGTGATCGATCGTGGGGACCGCGCCGAGCAGCGCCTGCGTGTAGCGGTGCCTCGGCGCCGCGAACAACTGCCCCGTCGCCCCGGCCTCGGCGAGCCTGCCCGCGTACATCACCGCCGTGGAGTCCGTGCGCCCGGCGACGACGGCGAGGTCGTGGCTGATCAGCATCAGCGCCGTCCCGCGCTCCCGCTGGATGCGCCGTAGCAGGTCGAGGATCTGGCGCTGCACGGTCACGTCCAGCGCCGTGGTCGGTTCGTCGGCGATGAGCAGGTCGGGCTCACAGGCCAGGGCGATCGCGATCATCACCCGCTGGCGCATGCCGCCGGACAGCTCGTGCGGGTAGTTCCGCAGCCGCCGTTCGGGGTCGGGCACCCCGACCTCCCCCAGCAGCGCGAGTGCCCGCGACCGCGCTTCCGACCGGCTGACGCCCAGGTGCCGGCGCATCCCCTCGGTCAGCTGCCGCTCGACGCGCACCACCGGGTTGAGCGACCGGCCCGGGTCCTGGAACACCATGGCGATCTGGGTGCCCCAGATCTTGGCCCGTTCCTTCCTGGACAGGGTCAGCAGGTCCCGGCCCTGGAAGACGATCTGCCCGGAACAGCCGGACCGCGCGGGCAGCGTGCCCATGATGGCCTTCGCCATCACGGACTTGCCGGAGCCGGACTCACCCACGACGCCCAGCGCCTGGCCGTGGCCGATCGTGAGGGAGACGTCGTCGACCGCGCGCACGATCCCGCGGGCGGTGCCGATATGGGCGCGGAGGTTCCGGATTTCCAGGGCGGGCCCTGTCGTCGCGCCGGTGGTGGGCTGGAAGCGCCCCGTGGGGATCATCGTTGACCTCTCCGGATGGACAGCTCGGGGGGAAGCGTGGACCGCGGCATCACTCGTGGAGGGTGCGGTCGAACCGGTGGCGCAGGTGGTCCCCGGCCTGGTTCAGCGCGAACACGGTCAGGAAGATGACCGCGGCCGGGACGAAGACCATGTGCGGGGAGTCCCCGATCGAGTCCTTCGCGTCGGAGATCATGCCGCCCCAGCTCGGCGTGGGCGGCGGGATGCCCATGCCGAGGAAGCTCAGCGACCCTTCGGCCACGATCAGCGCCGCCATCACGACCGGCAGGTACGCCGCCTGTGAGGGCAGCAGGTTGGGCAGGATCTCGCGGAAGAGGATCCGCCGGTGGCCCGCGCCCATGTTGCGCGCGGCCGTGACGAACTCCCGCGCGGACCAGGACAGCGTGTTGGCCCTCGCCAGCCGGATGAAGGTTGGGACGACGAGCAGGGTCAGCCCGACGAGGATCGTCGGCACGCTCGGGGTGAGGACCGCGGCGAGCGCGAGCAGCAGGATCAGCGGCGGGAACGCCAGCATCGCGTCGGCCAGCAGCCGGATCACCGCGTCGGCCCGGCGGCCGAGATAACCCGCGGTCATGCCCAGGGCCGTCCCGATGACCGATCCGGCCAGTCCCGCGACCGCACCGACCACGAGCGAGACCTGTGCGCCGTAGACACACCGGACCAGGAGCGAGCGACCGAGCCGGTCGGTTCCCAGCAACAGATCCAGCGACCCGAGCTGAGGAGGCTGGCGGGGCGGGCCGACCGCGATGTCGTACGGCGCGAGCGGGAGCACGCCGGCGAAGATCGCCGCGACGATCACCACCGCGAGCCAGACGTAGGCGAACGCGACGAGGACAGAACGAGGCGTACGCACCGGCGGGACCAACGGCGCCGCCATGGTGCGGGAGCTCTGCTCGGCGGTGGTCATGCCGCAGCCACCTTCCTGACCCGCGGGTCCAGCCAGTTGTAGCTCAGGTCGACGAGCATGTTGACAACGACGTACACGACCACGACGAACACCACGATCCCCTGCACGGCGATGAGGTCGCGCGAGATGATCGAGGAGATGATGAGCTGGCCGAGGCCCGGCAGCGAGAACAGGGTCTCGACGACGACCGTGCCACCGATCAGGCGGCCGAGGTTGATTCCGGCCAGGGTGATCAGCGAGAACGACGAGGGCCGCAGCGCGTGGCGCACCATGACGTACGTGCGGCTCATGCCTTTCGCGCGCGCCGCGCCGATGAAGTCCTCGCGCAGCGTGGAGATCAGGTCCGCGCGCAGGACCCGGTGGAAGGCGGCGATCTCGGTGAAGGCGATCGCCACGGCGGGCAGTAGTGCGCTCTGCAGGTTCGCAGCGAGCCCGTCGGTGTCGATGCGGGACCATCCGCTCACCGGGAACCAGCCCAGCTGGAGCGAGAAGAAGTAGATCAGCAGGGGGCCCGCGATGAACGCCGGGACCGACAGGAGCACCGACGAGAAAGCGGTGATCGCGCGGTCCACCCAGGTGCCCTGCCAGGTCGCCGACACGATCGCGAGGACGACCGAGGTGACGAGCGAGATGGCGAGCGCCATGACCGCCAGCTCGAGCGTGACCGGCAGGCGCTGGAGGAGGGCGTCGACGACCGGTTCGTGGGTCACCGGCGACGTACCGAGGTCGCCGGTGACGGCACCGCCGAGCCAGTGCAGGTACTGCTGCCACAGCGGCTGGTCCAGGCCGAGCTGGCTGTTGAGCGCCGCGATGGCTTGCGGTGTGGCGTTCTCGCCGAGGATCACCGACGCGGCCGAACCGGGCGCCAGGCTCAGCAACGCCACCGAGCCGAGCGTGACCAGAAGGACGACCACCAGGCTGCGGACGACACGTCTCGCTGCGGTGAGCACCATGCGACTCGCTTCCTTGAGGGACACAGGTGACTGGGAGATCTGAGCGCGGAGACTCGGTCACGACACCGTTTCCGAGCGACAGGCAGTTCCTCGCAAGGGCCTGTGCAGCCCTTGCTCCGGGCTGGTGCGGTTAGATTAGACACACCGGTCGAAACATGCAATGACTCGAACGCGCTGCGCGCCCGGGAGGGGTTTCACCGCTGCCCGTCGGTCCACAGCGGACAGTGCCGGTCCCCCGATCACCCCGGCCGATGCCCGGCCTTCCGGTGCCGGGACTTCTCCGACGGCCCGTCCCGATGAGCGGGAAATCGGCGCGCCCCGGGCCGCCCGGACCAGCACGCTGGAGGGCGGCGCGCGTCGCCGGGCAAGTGCGTTCGGGGACGGCTGGACGAGATCAACGGAGATCCGCGATGCGACATGACACCGGAGGGGTTCCACCCGCGGCAGGCCCGGTGTGCCCGTGAGCGCGACGACGTGGGCCTTCCTCGTGGTCGCCGCGGCCCCAGCGGGTGATCGACATCGTGCCGGCATACGAGGAGGTAGTGATGAGCACTGACGAGAGCTACGACGTCATCGTCGTCGGGTCCGGCGGGGGCGGCCTGGTCGGCGCCTACGTGGCGGCCTCGCGCGGTCTGCGCACCCTGGTCATCGAGAAAACCGGCCTGGTGGGCGGTACCACCGCGTACTCCGGCGCGGGCCTGTGGTTCCCGGGCTCCGCCCCGCTGAAACGGGCGGGAGCCGGCAACGACCTCGACGACGCCCGGAAGTACCTGCGCAGCGTCATCTCCGACAGTTCCCGGGAGGCGCTGCAGGACGCCTATCTGGCGGCGGGTGTCGCGCTGATCGACGAGCTCGAGCGCAACCGCTGGTTCCAGTCGTTCGACCACCGTCCCGTCCCGGACTACTACCCGTCCGCGCCCGGCGCCACCGCCGCTGGGCGGACCATCTTCCCGCCGGAGCTGCCCGTCGCCGACCTGGGCGAGCACGCCGGGCTCGTGCGCAAGCCCATCACCACCGAGCGGTGGGGCATCGAGGAGGGCCCCGTCCTGCGCGGCGGACGCGCACTGATCGGCCGGGCGCTCGCCGCCTTCCTGGAGACGGGCAACGGGTCGCTGAGCGTGAACACCGCTCTGCAGAGCCTGATCGTCGAAAACGGCCGGGTCGCGGGCGTCGTAGCGGTCCGCGACGGCGCCCCGGTGCGGCTGCGCGCCAACCGCGGCGTCCTGCTCGCCGCCGGCGGATTCGAGCGCAACGCCGAGCTCCGCGCGAAGTACCGCAACGCCCCGCTCACCGCCGCGTGGACCAACGGCGCGCCGGGGAACACGGGCGATGCGCTGCAGGCCGGCATCGCGATCGGCGCCACGACCGACCTGCTCGACGAAGCCTGGTACGTGCCCGGGCTGGTGCACCCGGACGGGCTGCCCGTGTTCCACACCGGCACGCGGGGCGGAATCTGGGTCAACAGCGCCGGTGAGCGGTTCGTGAACGAAACCGGCCCCTACGACCAGGCCGGACACACGATCGCCCGTCAGCACGCGGCGAGCGCGGTCTCGCACATCCCGGCGTACTGGGTCTTCGACCAGCGGCAGCTCGACCGCGACAGCTTCGGCGGCCCGCCCGGTGAGCCACCGCGCCGGGAGTGGTTCACCTCCGGCGCATTGAAGCGGGCGGACACGCTCGACGAGCTCGCCCGGCTGATCGACGTGCCCCACGGGGCGCTGGCCAGGACGATCGAAGAGTTCAACGGCTTCGCGCGCACCGGGGTGGACCAGCGCTTCCAGCGGGGGCAAACCCCATGGGACCAGATGCACCAGCACATCGTCGGGTTCGCCTACGACCCGGTGGGCAACTACCCGGCGAAACCCAGCCCCGAACTCGCCAACCCGGTCCTTCCTCCGCTGGACACCCCGCCGTTCTACGCGGCCAGGATCGTCCTGTCCGACATCGGCACCAAGGGCGGCCTCAAGATCGACGAGCACGCCCGCGTCCTGGGCACGGACGGCAGGCCGATCACCGGGCTCTACGCGGCGGGCAACACCGCGGCGGCCATGTCGGGCCGGGTCTATCCGGGTGCGGGCACCCCGATCGGTTCCAGCCTCGCGTTCGCCTACCGCGCGGTCAACGACATCGCCGGCTGAGCTGAGACACAGCCGGGATTCTCGTCGCGACGGGAATCCCGGCCGTCGGCAGCGCTACCGTCCGGTCAACGACTTGGCGATGACGTTGCGCTGAACCTCGCTCGTGCCCTCGCCGATCTCCAGGATCTTCGCGTCGGCGTAGAAACGCGAGATCGCCGACTCCCGCATGAACCCGTACCCGCCGTGGATCTGCAGGCTCGCGCTGGCCGCGCGGTTAGCGACCTCGGACGTGTACAGCTTCGCCATCGCCGCCGCCTGACCGAACGGGCGGCCTTCGTCGGCCAGCCACGCCGCCCGGTACACCAGACACCGCGCCGCCTCGATCTCGGTCGCCATGTCCGCGAGCTTGTGCCCCACGACCTGGAACCGGTTGAGCGGGCGGCCGAACTGCTCCCTGGCGCCGGCATGCCGCACGGCGAGGTCGAGCGCGGTCTGCGCCAGCGACAGCCCCAGCGCGGCGACGCTGATCCGGCCCGCGTCGAGCACCTCCAGGAATTGCCGCAGCCCCTGGCCCTCGTCGCCGATGAGGTGGTCCTCGGGAATCCAGCAGTCGGTGAACACCAGTTCCCGCGTGTCCATCGCGTGCCAGCCGAGTTTGCGCAACGGCTGACCCTTCGTGTAGCCGGGCGTAGCGTCCGGCACGAAGAACGTGCCGTACCGCTTCCTCCCGTCGTCGCCGGTGCCGGTTACCGCCAGCACGGTCACGCCGAGGCTCATCTCCGTCCCGGCGTTGGTGATGAACATCTTGGTACCGTTGAGAATCCAGCCGCCGTCGGCGTGCCGGGCCTGCGTGCGCACACCCGCGGCGTCCGAACCGGCGGTCGGCTCGGTGAGGCCGAACGCGCCGATGTTCTGCCCGGTCGCGAGTGGCATCAGCCAGTTCTTCTTCTGTTCCTCGGTACCGAAGACGGCCAGCGGCAGCGAAGCGATCGTCGAATGGGCGTTCCACGACGAGGCGACCGACTGGTCCGCACCACCGAGCGCCTCCATGACGGCCACGTAGGACACGAACCCGGCGTTCGCGCCGCCGTAGGCCTCGTCGACCAGCATGCCCATGAGCCCCAGCTCGCCGAGTTTGCGGAAGACCTCGACCGGGAAGTGCTCCCGTTCGGACCAGTCGGCGGCGAAGGGCACGATCTCCTTGGCCGCGAAGTCCCGGCACACGTCTTGCAGCGCGACGGTCTCCTCGGGCAGGTCGAAATCCATCAGTTCTCCTCGGGGGTCAGCAGGATCTTGAGGTGTCCGCCGGCGTCGCCGGCCAGATCGGCGAACGCCTCGCGTCCCTTCGCCAGCGGGTACACACCGGTGATGAGCGGGCTCGGGTCGAACCGCTTGTCCGCGATCAGGTTCAGCACCCGGGGGATGTCGAAGTTGTAGCCCAGCGATCCCAGGACCGTCCGCTCGAACGGGACGATCTGTGTGATCGGCAGGGACGCCGAGCCGCCGCTGATTCCGGCGAGGACGGCCCGGCCGCCCCGGCGGACGGTGGTGACGGCGAGTTCGACGAGCGCCGGCCGCCCGGTGGCCTCGACCACCACGTCCGGGCCCACCCGGCCGGTGCGCAGGAACACCTCCCGCCGCACGTCGGCCGACGCCGGATCGAAGACCTCCGAGGCACCGAGTTCCGCAGCACGAGCCGCACGCCCGGGGTGCGGCTCACTGACGTAGATCCCGGCCGCGCCGGCCAGTTTCGCCGCCAGCAGGGCGGCGATTCCGATCGCGCCCGCACCGAGGACGAGGACGTTGTCCCCGGGGCGCACCGCGGCCCGGTGCACCGCATGCAGGCCGACGGCCAGCGGCTCCGCCAGCGCGGCGACCTGATCGGTCACCGCGTCCGGGATCTTGACCAGGCCGTCGGCCGGCACGGTGACCCAGCGCGCGAACGCTCCTGGCGAGGCCAGGCCGACCGAACCGCCCTTCGCGCAGATGTGGTACTCCCCCTGACGGCACCAGCGGCAGGTCCCGCAGCGCAGACAGGGGTCGACCACCACCCGGTCACCCACCTCGATCCCGGGGACCGGGCCGCCCAGCGCGGTGACCCGGCCACTGAACTCGTGGCCGAGCGTGATCGGCGGGGTGTGCCCGGTGAGCGGATGCGGGCCGGTCCGGATCAGGTTCGGGCCGTGCTGGTACTCGTGCAAGTCCGTGCCGCAGATCCCGCTGTAGGCCACCTCGACGAGCGCTTCGCCGGGGCCGGGCGGTCCCGGTTCCGGCACGTCGTCCAGCCGGAGATCTCCCCGTCCGTGCCATCGCAGCGCGTCCATGCCGACCCCACCTCGCGTCAAGCCTTGTATTTTCGAACAGTCGGTACAAGAATCGTGGTTCCACGCCGAATGTCAAGGGGCGGGACGGACACGACCACAGGGACGAGGACGGCAGGCGCGATGACGGCGATGCAGACGAGCGACACCGGTGTCGATTCCGAGGCGCTGTGCGAGATGTACCGGCGGATGCGGCTGATCCGGCAGTTCGAGGACCGGGCGAGCCGGCTCTACCGCACCAACGACATCCCCGGCTTCCTGCACCTGTCCACCGGCCAGGAGGCATCCGCGGTCGGCGCCTGCTGGCATCTCGATGACCGGGACGTGGTGACGTCCACCCACCGCGGCCACGGCCACTGCATCGCCAAGGGCCTCGACGTGACCGGCATGTTCGCCGAGCTGATGGGCCGCGAAACCGGCACCTGCCACGGCCGCGGCGGGTCGATGCACATCGCCGACCCGCGCAAGGGAATCTTCGGCGCCAACGGGATCGTGGCGGCCGGGCTGCCGATCGCCACGGGTGCGGCCACCGCGGCACAGCTGCGCGGAAGCGGCGGCGTGGTACTCGCGTTCTTCGGCGACGGCGCGGTGGCGCAGGGCATGTTTCATGAGGCGGTCAACCTCGCCGCGGTCTGGCAGCTGCCGGTGATCTTCCTGTGCGAGAACAACCACTACGCGGAGTTCTCCCCCGCCGCCGGCCAGCACCGGGCGACGCTGGCCGACCGCGCCCGCGGTTACGGCGTGGACTTCGTGCACGTCGACGGCAACGACGTGGTCGCGGTGGCGGAGACGGTCGGCGCACTGGTGGCGAAGCTGCGCGCCGGCGGCGGTCCCGTGCTGGTGGAGGCCGAGACCTACCGCTGGCACGGGCACTACGAGGGTGATCCGGAGCGTTACCGCGAACCCGCCGAGCTGGCGGAGTGGAAGACCCGGGACCCGCTGGTCCTGCTGGCCGGCCGCCTCGCCCCCGACCGGGTGGCCGAGATCGACCACGAGGTCGACGTGCTGATCGAGAAGGCGGTCGCCGAGGCGAAGGCGGCACCCGAGCCCGCCCCGGAGACCCTGCACCACTACGTCGGCGTGCCCCGCGAACCGGTACCGGAACCGCCGGAGGCGGCCGGCGAGATCTTCCGCACCATGGACGCGATCCACGAGGCGCTGGACCACGAACTGGCCACCGACGACACCGTCTTCCTGGCCGGCATCGACGTCGGCGCGGGCGGCAACGTCTTCGGCCTCACGCGCGGGCTCGCGGCGAAGTACCCGGGCCGGGTCCGCGACACCCCGATCTCGGAGAGCGCGATCGTCGGGGTCGGCGTGGGCGCGGCGATGGCGGGCCTGCGTCCCGTCGTCGAGCTGATGTACTTCGACTTCATCGGCGTCTGCCTGGACCAGCTGATGAACCAGGCGGCCAAACTGCGGTTCATGACCGGCGGTGCGGTGAGCCTGCCCCTGGTGGTGCGCACCCAGTTCGGTGCGGGGAAATCCTCCGGCAGCCAGCATTCGCAGAGCCTGGAGGCGCTGCTGGCGCACATTCCCGGCCTGACGGTGGTCATGCCCTCCACCCCGGAGGACACCTACGGCCTGCTGCGCGCGGCGATCCGCGACCCCAATCCGGTGGTGTTCGTGGAAAACCGGCTGCTCTACGGCCGCAAGGGCCCCCGGCCGAACGCCGGACACCTCGTCCCGCTGGGCAAGGCGGCCATCCGCCGCGAAGGCACCGACGTGACCCTGGTGTCCTACTCCCGGCTCGTGCAGGACTGCGTGGCGGTGGCCGAACAGCTGGCGGCCGAAGGCATCAGCGTGGAGGTGATCGACCTGCGCACGATCGCGCCGCTGGACACCGAGACCGTGCTGCGGTCGCTGGCCAAGACCGGTCGCCTGGTCGTGGCGCACCAGGCGGTCGAACAGTTCGGCGTCGGCGCCGAACTCGCCGCGCTGGCCGCCCAGGAGGGTTTCTGGACGCTCGACGCCCCGGTCATCCGGGTGGGCGCCGCGGCCACCCCGGCGCCGTACGCGCCGTCGCTGGAACGGGAATGGCTTCCCGGTCAGGACCGGATCGCGGCGGCGGTCCGCCGCTCGGCGCGCGCCTGACACGGATCTTCGGCAGCAGCAAACACACAACGAGGTGAGGGTCGATGTACAACTTCGCCGGCGTGCTGGACCACAACGCGGCCCGGGATCCGGGCAAAGTCGTGCTGTCCCAGGGCGAACGACGACTGACCAACCGCGACGTGCTGGCCCGCGTGGAGGCACTGGCGGCCGGGCTGCGCGAGATGGGCGTACGACGTGGCGACATCGTCGCGCTGCTGCTGTACAACCACCTCGAGTTCCTCGAGACCGTGTTCGCGTTGAACCGCATCGGCGCGGCGTTCCTGCCGCTGAACTACCGGCTCTCGCCCGTCGAGTGGGAGTTCATCCTCGGCCACTCCGAGGCCGTCGGCCTGCTGACCGAACCGGAGTTCGCCGACGTAGTACCGGTACAGGGCGTGCGCCACAGGATCATGCTCGGCGCGGACCGTCCCGGTTGGACGGACTACGAGGAGATCGTGACCCGGCATCTCGGGGAGCACGTACCGGTCGAGCCGGCCGCACCGGACGACCTGCAGCGGCTGATGTACACCTCCGGCACCACCTCCCGGCCCAAGGGTGTGCGGATCACGCACGGCAACCAGCTGTTCAAGAATCTCGGGCATATCGTCGAGTTCGGGCTCACCGCCGCCGACACCACGCTGGTGTGCGGCCCGCTCTACCACGTCGGTGGCCTCGACCTGCCCGGGACGGGCACCCTGCACGCGGGCGGATGCCTCGTGGTGACCCGCAAGTTCGACGCGGCCGAGGTCATCAACACCATCGAGCGTGAGCGGCCGACCAACGTCTGGCTCGCGCCCTCGATGATGAACGCCATCCTCCAGCTGCCGGACCTGCACCGGCGGGATACCTCGTCACTGCGGTTCATCATCGGCGGCGGCGAGAAGATGCCCGTCCCGCTGGTGGAGCGCATTCGCACGGCCTTTCCCACCGCCTGGTTCGCCGACGCCTACGGGCTCACCGAAACCGTCTCCGGGGACACGTTCAACGACGCCGCGCACATGGTGTCCAAGGTCGGTTCGGTCGGTCGCCCCGTCGTGCACCTGCGGGTGCGGGTGGTGGACGAGCGCGGCGACGAAGTGCCACGGGGACAACTCGGCGAGATCACCCTCTCCGGCCCCAAGGTGTTCGCCGGGTACTGGCGCGACGAGGAGGCGACCACGAACGCCCTGCGGGACGGCTGGTTCCACACCGGTGACATCGGCCGCGTCGACGAGGAGGGCTACCTGTATGTCGAGGATCGCAAGAAGGACATGATCGTGTCGGGCGGGGAGAACATCGCCACCCCCGAGGTCGAACGGGTGCTCTACGATCACCCGGACGTGCTCGAGGCGGCGGTGATCGGCATGCCGCACGAACGGTGGGGCGAGGTCCCGAAGGCCTTCGTCGTGCGCCGCCCCGGCGCGACCGTGGACGCCGACGGGCTGGCGGAGCACTGCCGGGCACGGCTCGCGAAGTTCAAGGTGCCCAAACAGTTCCAGTTCTTGGACGAGCTGCCCCGCACCCCGTCCGGCAAGGTGCTCAAGCGCGACCTGCGATCGGTTCGGGTGACGGCGTGAAAGACTTCGACCTGACCGGCCGGACCGCCTGGGTCACCGGTGCCGGCAAGGGACTGGGCCGCGCGATGGCCGTCGCACTGGCCTCCGCCGGTGCGCGCCTGGCCATCACCTCGCGTACGGCCGCCGACCTCACCGCACTCGCGGACGATCTCGACGGCGACACGCTGATCCTGCCCGGCTCGGTGGACGACCCCGAGTTCACCGAGGACTGCGTCGACCGCATCGGCCGCCTCGACGTGCTGGTCAACTGCGCCGGGATCAGCCCCACGTTCAAGCGCAGCGAAACCGTGTCCGACGAGGACTGGGCGCGGGTGCTGCGGGTGAACCTCGACGGCACGTTCTACTGCTGCCGCGCCGCGGGACGGCGGATGCTCGAGCAGGGTGCCGGGAGCATCATCAACGTGTCGTCGGTACACGCCACCACCGGGTTCGACCGGATTGCGGCCTACGCGGCGAGCAAGGGCGGTGTCGAGGCGCTCACGCGGGTACTGGCCGTCGAGTGGGCGGACCGGGGCGTCCGGGTCAATTCCCTCGCACCCGGCTATTTCGCCACGGATCTGTCCCACGGTCTGATGAACAGCAAGTGGGGTGAGGTGATCCGCCGCGCGGTGCCGCAGGCCCGGGTCGGGGAAGCGACGGAACTGGCCGGCGCCGCGGTGTTCCTGGCCAGCGACGCCTCCTCCTACGTCACCGGGAGCACGCTGTACGTCGACGGTGGCTGGACCGCTCACTGAACCGGAAGGTGCGGAGAATCCGTGACGAGGAACCAGATCCCGGCCCGGGTGCGGCTCGAACCCCACCCCGCCGACGAGCGGCTCGCGATCCTGCGCGTCGACCGGCCTCCGGTCAACGCGCTCGACCAGGACATGTGGGACGCCTTCTCCGAGGTGGCCGCGACGCTGCACGAAAGCGCGACGATCCGCGCGGTGGTGATCACCGGCGGGGAACGGCACTTCGGCGTGGGCGCCGACATCAAGGAGCTGACCGGCCTGACCGCCGCGGAGTTCGACCAGCGCAACCGGGTCCTCCAGTCTGCGTTCCACGGCCTCGCGACCGCCCCGCAGGTGACGATCGCGGCGGTGCACGGCTACGCGCTGGGTGGTGGGTGTGAGCTGGCACTGGCGGCCGACTTCCGGGTCGCCGGCCGCGGCACGGTCCTGGCCCTGCCCGAGATCACCCTCGGGATCATGCCGGGCTCCGGCGGCACCCAGCGGCTGTCCCGGATCGTGGGCCTGGCCAGGGCGAAGGACATTATCTTGTCCGGGCGTTTTGTGGCCGCGGACGAGGCGCTCCGGATCGGTCTCGTGGATCAGCTGGTGGAAGACGCCGACGTGTTCGCCACGGCCGTCGAACGTGGACTCGCGTACGCGCGAGGGCCGCTGGCCCTGCGCTACGCCAAGCAGGCCGTCGAACTCGGTGCGGCGCTGCCGATCGAGGCGGGCCTGTCGCTGGAGGCCGATCTCATCACCACCTGCTTCGCCACCGAGGACGCGCGAAACGGGCTCCGCAGCTTCGCCGAAGACGGTCCGGGAAAGGCCGTCTTCCGGGGGCGCTGATCAGGCCTTCCGGTGCGTCGCGCCTATCGCGAAGCCGGCCCAGGTTCTGTTTCCTAAGCGGCGGAGCCGCTTGCCGGGGGCCGTCAACCGGCACTCTGCTGCCGAATTCTGAGGCGGTTGCTGGCAAGGAACAGCACCGCCAGCGCTTCCTCTATCGGGCATACATGAGGAGGCGATCCCACAGCCAGGGGCCGCTTGAGTGGATTTGCCACGCGAAGCGCGTCCGTTGAGGGTGGTGGTGGGCTGGCGGGAGGGGCCGCCACCCGCACCGCCACGCAAGCCACTTCCAAACACTCCTTAGCCGACGGCAGGCAGGACGTGTTGCTCGAACAGGCGCAGGCTCGACCACGCCAGCTCGGGACGCATGCCGCCGCACAGCGGGTGGAACTGGACGACGCCGGACGGCGAGGCCTGCTGCTCCGCCACGAACTGCTCGGGTGTGAGGACGCGGTACTGCCCGGTCGCCCGCAGTTGGTCGGCGTCGGTGACGGCTCGATACGACGCGGTGACACCGGCCTGCGCCTGCCAGGCTCCGTAGGCGTTCGTCTCGTGCAGGAAGAACGGCGCCATCTGTGCCCACCCCTTCTCGGGGTCCTCCGCCAGCGCCACGACTCGATTCTCGCGGATCGGGCTGGGCCCGGGGTCGGGCCGGCCGAGCTTGCCGGCCTCGTCCCGGTAGAAGTCCCACACCTCGGGTATCGAGGGCATGAACCCGTCGGCGATGCGGGCGGCCCGCCGCGCGGCGGGCTCGCTGCTGCCGCCGAGCATGATTCGCGGCCCACCGGGCCGGAACGGCGCGGGCGTGACGTGCACCGTGCGGCCCCGGTGGCAGAAGGGCTCACCGCTGAAGGCCGCCTTCAGAGTGGTGACCGCCTCGGTCACCCTCCTGCCGCGTTCGTTCATCGGGATGCCGAACATGGCGAACTCTTCCGGAACGTAGCCACCGGCGATGATCAGATCGACCCGGCCCCTGCTCAGGTTGTCGAGCGTGACCATGTCCTCGGCCAGGCGCAGGGGGTCGTGGAACGGGGCGATCAGCGCCGCGATCAAGAAGCGGACGTTGCTCGTGCGAGCCGCCATCGCGGCGAGCATCGGGACCGGGCTCGGCAGGTAGCCGTCCGGCGAACCGTGGTGCTCGGACACGGCAATCCGCACACAGCCGAGCCGGTCGGCCCACTCGGCCATGTCGAGAGCCGCCGCGTACCGGTCGGCCATGGTCGTACCGGCGTGGGCGGGGTTGCGAAAATCGAAGCGAAGCGCGAACTGCACGGGACGAGCCTCCACGAAAGAGCGGGGATGTTGCGGAAAACGGCCTAGCCGCCGGTGTCCACTGTGGCCACCGCTCGGGGTCAGCGGTTCGTCCGGCCCAGGTCCACCGGCAGCTGGATGCCCGTGACGTGCCGCGCCTCGTGGGAGGCGAGCCAGGCGACCGCGGCCGCGATGTCTTCGGCCTGGCTGACCCCGTCGGGCAGGCTCGCCAGGTAGAACACGCCGAGGGCCGGGTCGGCCTCGACCAGTTCGCGCACTCGTGGCGCGAGGTCGGTGGCCACCCCGTGCGGGTGCACCGAGTTCACCCTGATCCGGTACGGGGCCAGTTCGTTGGCCAGCGCCTTGGCCAGCCCGGTGACACCGTGCTTGGCGGCGACGTAGTCGGCGATCAGCGGCAGGCCCCGCAGCCCCGCGACCGAACTGGTGAACACGATCGCGCCCCCGGTGGCCTGCTCGATCATGATCGGGATCGCGGCCCTGGCCGTGTGGTAGGCACCGGTGAGGTTGATGTCGATCGTCGCCCGCCAGTGGTCGAGGGGGATCTCCCAGGAGCGGGCCGCCGTCGTCATGCCGGCGTTGGCGACCACGACGTCGAGGCGCCCCAGCTCCCGGGTGCCCCGGTCGAGCGCCTCCGTCACACCGGCGAAGTCCCGGATGTCGGCTTGGTTGGTGACGATGCGGCGGCCGAGCTTCTGCACCAGCCGCGCCGTCTCCTCGAGATCTTCGGGAGTGGCGCCCGGATACGTGGTGGTGGGCAGGTCCGCGCAGATGTCGAGGGCGATGATGTCGGCGCCTTCGGCCGCGAAGCGAACAGCCTCCGCGCGCCCCTGTCCGCGGGCCGCGCCGGTGATGAACACGACCTTGCCCTCGAACCGGTTCGCGATGGGCGTGTCCGGCAGCGGGGCTTCCGGGATCTGGGCGGTCATCAACGGGCTCCCGCCGTGCGAATACGCGTCATTTTCCTTCTCCGTCCTGACAAACCTGCGCACGCATCTGGATCGCAACCAGCACTGACAGTACAATCAGTTAGATGATTACGCGAGCACTTTCGTCCGGAGCCCGCCGGTGACCACGTTCGGCATGCCCTGGCCGGGCGCGGAAGTCGGCCGGGAGGCCGAAGCCATGGGAGCCGCCGCCTTCTGCACCGGGGAGTTCGTCGACCACGACGCCTACGTCACGGTCGCGGAGATGGCACTGGCGACCGAACGCGCACTCGTCGGTCCCGCCATAGCCTACGGATTCGCCCGTACGCCGTTCGCGCACGCGGCCGCGATCCGCAAGCTCTGGGCCCAGGCCCCCGGCCGCATCTTCGCCGGGCTCGGCACCGGCGCGTACTCGATCAACCGGGACTGGTGCGGCGTCGACGCCGGGCGGCCGGTGGAGCGGATGTCCGAACTGGTCGGCGCCGTGCGAGCCTGGCTGCACGCCGAGAACGGCGAGCCGGTGCACGAGGTGGTGGTCGGGATCACCTAAGCTGATGGTCGGCGGCAACGTCTGGGGCGCCATCAACCTCGAGGAGCTGGTCGAGAACGCCTTCGACGACGGGGACGCCCAGCTGCTCTCGATCCTCG
>Ga0081455_10002782_pt1 | contig 20607 bp, 19 predicted proteins | sample TabmetS3T2R1_FD_70207 | JGI IMG/M metagenome (GOLD analysis project Ga0081455, IMG submission 70207) | Tabebuia heterophylla rhizosphere microbial communities from the University of Puerto Rico - S3T2R1 | ecosystem: Host-associated > Plants > Roots > Rhizosphere ...
CGCGGCTTTCTCCACCGAGCGGCGGGCTCGTCGTCGCGATCTCGCACGAAGCGGGCACGCCGGCGACCCTCGACGCTGCTCGCGGCGCGCGCGGCGCCGGCGCGCAGGTCGTGCTCATCACCGCCCAGCCGGAGCGCGCCCCCGACGGCATCGAGGCGATCGCCACGCCGCTCCACGATCAGTCGTGGTGCCACACCGTCGCCTACGTTTCACCGCTGCTACTGCACGGCTTTTCGGCTGGCCTGAGCCCGCAGCGCGCGCACGAGCTGATCGGGGCGCAGCTCGCCGCCCGCCACCAGCGCCACGAAGACGCCCAGAAGCTCGCCGGCTGCCGGCGCCTGCTCGTCGTCGGCTCCGGTGTTGACGAGATCAGCGCCGCCGAGCTGGCGCTCAAGCTCGAAGAAGCCACGTACGTCCCCACCACGCCCCTCGGCGCCGAGAAGGTTCTCCACGGCCACCTCCCGGCCGCCGACCGCGACACCGGACTCGTCCTGCTGCGCTTCGACCCCGACCACCGCGACCAGCGCGACGCTCGCAGCGCCGACGTCGCGGCCGCCGCCGGGGTGCTGGGCATGCCCACCGTCGCGCTCGGCGCCGCGGACGCGGCCACGCGCGCCGAAGCGCTGCTCGCCGGCGCCGTCGCGCTCCAGGTCCTCACGCTCGAGCTGTCCCTCGCTCTGGGCACGAACCCCGACCTCATCCGCCGCGAGGAGCCGCTCTACCGCCAGGCAGCCGACGCCGCCCGCGCCGGCTGACGCGGCCCCTCAGCTCAGGGCCGCGCCGATGAAGGCGAGCGTCTGGGCCTCGAGCCGTGCCTTCTCGCGATCTGACAGGGATCGCAGTGGTCCGCGGAAGAGGACCGCGAGCCCGTGGACGGTGGCCCAGGTCGGGTATTCGATCGTCGGGCGGCGGGCGGCGTCCAGGAGGCCGGCGTGGACGAGATCGTCGAGCGCGGACTTGAGGTGGTCGAACGGCCGTGGCTCGTCGTCGGCGTCACTCGCCGCGTGCTCGGTTGCGGTGAAGGCGGTGTCGAAGAGGCCCGGCTCGGTGCGGGCGAACTCGAGGTAGGTCTTGCCGACGGCCTGGAGCCGGAGTCGCGCGCCCGTCGGCGTGTGAGCTCCTGCGCGCACCTGGGTCATCTGGTCGGCCATGCGCTGAGCGAGTTGGCTGAGCGCGGCGTCGCGGACCGCGGCGAGGAGCGCGTCGCGGTTGGCGAAATGCCGGTAGGCGGCGTTGGGTGCGACCCCGACCATGCGCGTCGCCTCGCGCAGGACGACGGCGTCCGGCCCTCCTGATCGCGCGAGGTCGATGCCTGCCTCCACGAGCGCAGACCGCACGGCGCCCCGGGGCCGCGGTCCCCGCCGCGCGGAGCGATCGCGCGCCTGTGCTTGAGGTCGGGCCTTCTCATCGCCTGCCACGTGTGGAGAGTTTAGTGGACAGCGTTCACTAATGTGCTTATAGTGGACAGTGTCCACAATTCAACCACGACTTCGAAGGATCGCCCCGATGACCCTCATCGAACCCGCCCTCGAGCGCAACCAACGCTTCGCCGCGTCAGGTGCCCACCGTGACGCGCCGATCATGCCGAAGCTCAACCTGTTCGTCGTCACCTGCCTGGACCCGCGCGTCGACCCCGCCGCGTTCTTCGGCCTCGAGCTCGGCGACGCGGCCGTCATCCGCAACGCAGGCGGTCGCGTCACCGACGACGTCATCCACGACCTCTCGTTCATCAGCCAGATCGTCGAGAGCGTGGTTCCGGACGGGCCGCTGTTCGAGGTCGCCGTCGTGCACCACACCCAGTGCGGGACCGGCGCCCTCGCCGACGACGAGTTCCGCGGCCGTTACGCGAAGCGGATCGACGCCGACGCCGACAGTCTGCGCGCCGTCGCCGTCCTCGACCCGGACGCCACGGTGCGCGCTGACGTCGAGCGGCTGCGTGCCGCGTGCTCGATCTCTGAGCGCGTCTCCATCTCCGGGCACGTGTACGACGTCGCCACCGGCCAGGTGCGCACCGTGCTCGGAAGCTGACACTCCCTCCCCCACGCGTTGCGCGTCGGACTGGCGGGGCGTACTTTCGGTGGCGGTCGTGGCTCGGAGACCGTCCATCTCCAGCCAGGAGACAGCAATGGGTCGATGCGGGCATGCCTTCCGCCGCGTCGCGGATTCGCTGATATCGCGCCGGGCGCTTGTTGCGTTGGCCGGGCTCGGAGCGCTGACGACGCTCGGGACCGGTTGCGGCGCGACAACCGTGAAGACGGTGACGGCGACTCCCACATCGCCCGGTGGCACGTCTACGGGCCCGGCACCTGAGACGGCGCCGAGTCAGACCGAAACGGGGCTGGCGAAGGTCGGCTCATCGCTGACGCTGGCCGGCTTCGAAGGGTTGAAGATGAAGGTCACCGTCACGGCCTATCTCGACCCCGCGACCGGCGGCGAGTTCGCAACGCCTGAGCAGGGCGCTCGCTTCGTCGGCGTCAAGCTGAGCCTCGTCAACGTCGGTCAACAGGCGTTCGACGATGCTCCCAGCAACGGGGCGACGCTCATCACCAATACCGATGAGCAGGCAGACGCGACAGTGACCACGGGAGGATCGTGCGAGAGCCCTTCGACCGTGACGATCGCTCCGGGAGACAGGCGGGTCGTCTGCATCCCGTTTGAGATCCCTACGGAGCAGCGGGGCAAGACGTTTCAGTTCGCGCTGGACTCCGGATTTGCCAACCAAAAGGGGCAGTGGTCGCTAGAAGGTGCGGCGACGAACGGTGGCGCGAACGGCGCCGCCGAGGCAAGCCCGGGCGGGACCGGCACCGCTTCGCTACCCAACCAGTGCTCTCCTGGACTTGCCGCGACGCAGGCCCTCTCGTGCGAGCTGGCAAGCAACATGTTCTACGAGTACTACAAGGCAGTCCAGAACGGCAGGGACACGACGGCGTTGTCGGTCTGGAGCCCGGCTACGAAGCAGTACTACACCGCCGACTGCTCGAAAGGCACCGGCGTGATCACCTGCGACATCAGCGGCACGAGCGATCCCAACGCGCAAGTGCGATTCACCCAGGCTGCCCTTGACGCCTACACGCCGGAGCACGCGCGCGCGTACGAGGAAAAAGCCGATCTCGGGCCGCGCGGTTGACGCTTACGCGTGCGTGAGGATCGCGGCCTCGTCGTCGGCGGCCGACCGCTTTCCTGCGGCCAGCCAGGCGAGGCGGAACGCCAGACCAGCCCCGAGATACAGGACGCTCACCGCGTCCTGGCCGCGGCGGCCGATGACCGGGCGCAGCGCCCTGAGCGTCAGACCCGCCAGCACCGAGCCTTTGGCGACCCGGAACAGCCGGCCCGACGGTCCATCGTGGAGCGGGTCGGCCACGCGGCCCAGGCGCCGTTCGTTGACCGAGGAGAGCGCCAGCTCGGTGAGGATGGCGCACGTCTCCACGCTGTCGAGCGCCCGGTTGGTGGGGTGCTGCTCGGGCAGTCCGGTGGCGGCGAGCGTCAGCCGTGTCGCCGCGGCACCGGTGGCGGTGGCCGTCGCCACGAAGATCGGGCCGAGGAACAGACGGCTACGCGACCAGAGCGGCACCGCGGTGGTTGCGAGCAAGACACCCGTGTAGGACCCCAGATAGCCGCCGACGACCGCGGCGGCCGCGCCCAGCGCCTGCGCCGTGCGGCGCCGGCCGAGCAGGTCGGCACCGACGGCGAGACCGACCACGTTGCCGAAGAGGGTGACGCACCAGGTGCCCATCGACATCGGCGAGCGGGTCTTGAAGATGCGCAGCATGTTCAGGGGACAAACGGACTCGGTCGCCTTGAGCCCCGCGATCCGCGCTCGCGCCGCCAACGTCTCGCGCGAGACCGCCCGCGGACCCATCCCCCAGTCCGCGGCTCGACCGATGAGCGGAAGCCCTCGCAGCCATTCGAACGATCGCGGGCGTGCCGGCTCAGGCTGGGCCACGTCGAGACGTACACTGAACGACCCGCCTCAGGACCGCAACCGCGCCCGCGCTCCTCACATGGCCTTCACCCCCTTTCACCGCGGTGGCAGCGGGCCGCCGCTGCTCCTGATCCACGGCTTCGTCGATTGCTGGCGAACCTGGGATCTCGTGCTTCCGTACCTCGAGCGCCACCACGACGTGCTCGCGCCGGCGCTCGTCGGCCATGCGGGCGGGCCGCCACTCGAAGCGGAGGTGACCCGCGATCTGCTGCCCGACGCGCTCGAGCGGGCGATGGACGAGGCCGGCTTCGAAACAGCGCACATCGCCGGCAACTCGCTCGGCGGCTACCTGGCGCTTCAGCTCGCGGCGCGGGGGCGGGCGCGGTCGGTCGTGGCGCTGGCGCCCGGCGGGGGCTACCCGCAGGGCGACGACGCCTCCCGCGAGACGCTCGATTTCTTCCCCGCGCTTTGCGAGCAGGTCAAGGCGATCGCGCCGCACGCGGACCGGCTCGTCGCTTCGCCGGAGGGCAAGCGCCGAGCGACGCTCTACACGACGGTCAAGTACGAGCACATCCCCTCCGAGCTGCTCGCGCACCAGACCCGAGCCGTCGCCGCGTGCGACGGCGTGGTCGCGATGAGCGAGTTTGCCAAGCGTGACGGCCACCGGCTCGATGCCGAGAAGGTCACGTGTCCCGTCCGGATCGTGTGGGGAACCGAGGACAAGCTCCTGCCGTGGCCCGCGGCCGCACGTCGCTACCTCGACGACTGGCTCCCGCACGCCGACTGGGTCGTGCTCGACGGTGTCGGCCACTGCCCGCAGCTCGACGTACCGCTCGAGACGGCACAGCTGATCCTCGGCTTCACGCAGCGATGAGCGGCTCGTTCCCCCGGCTCAGCGCACGCCGAGTACCCGCTGCGCGTTCCCCGCGTACACGGCGGCCAGCTCGGCCTCTGACAGCCCGGCAGCGCCGAGGTCCGCGATGGTGGCGTCGATGGCGTCGGGCGGTCCCAGCGGCGTGTCGGTGCCGAACAGCACGTGCTCCGGGCCGAAGAACTCGACGACGCAGCGCACCGCGTGGGGAGCTCCGAAGAGCGCCGTGTCCGCGTAGAAGCGGTGGAAGTAGTCGAGCGCCGGAAGCGGGAGGCTGTCCTTCGTCTGCCGGTATCCCGGCCCCATCGAGAGCCGTGCCGAGAAGTGCGGCACCATGCCGCCCCCGTGGTGGGCGATCACCCGCAGCCGGGGGTGGCGGTCCATCTGACCGGAGTAGACAAGCCGCGACAGCGCCGCCGCTGTCTCGTAAGGCCAGCCGAGCGACCACCAGAGCCCGAAGTCGGACGCGCGCTCGGTCGCGTAGTCGGGCCACGCGGCGCTGCGGGTCGGATGCAGCCAGACCATCCGGTCGAGCGCCTCCATCCGCGCGAGGACCGGGTCGAAGCGGGGGTCGTCGAGCGGTGCGCCGCGAACGTTCGTGAACATCTGGGCGCCGAGCGCGCCGAGCTCCCCGACCGCATGGTCGATCTCGATCACAGACGCCTCGACGTCCCCCAGCGGCAGGGCGGCCGCGAACCCCACGAACCGATCGGGGAACCGCCGCACGAGGTCGGCCATGTCCTCGTTGGCGCGCCGCGCCAGCTCGGAGGCGGCCTGCGGGGGGTCCACCTCCTCCAGCGGAGGGACGGCCAACACCAGGACCTGCGCGTAGTCGCCGTGCCGGTCCATCAGTCGGAAGCGGGCGTCGAGGTCGCTGATGACGGGGTCGAAGCGAAAGACGCCCTCCTGGTAGTAGCGCAGCTGCGCCGGCGTCATCGTCGAGGCGAGGTGGCGCTCCAGGTGCTCCAGATAGCCGGCGGGCAGGATGTGGGCGAAGGCGTCGATCTTCCGCATCGCGCCATTCTGTCCATCAGGCCGCACCGGAGCCGTCCCCGGGGTCCGGCCGTCAGAAGACCAGTTTGCCGACGAGGTAGCTGATGGCCATCGTCGCGAGACCGATGGTGAGCGTGCGGACGAGGGTGCGCGACAGGTTCGTGTGGCCGGTGCGCGCACCGATGGCGGACGTGACGATCAGGGAGACGACGACCGCGGCAAGGATCAACGTGCTCTCGACGGCTACCGGCACCGCCACGGTCACGCCGAGCGGAATCGCCGCTCCGAGCAGGTAGGCGATCGCGGACCCGACCCCCACCCGGACGGTGTCGGCGCGCGAGGTGATCTCGAGGATGCCGTGCTCGCTCTCCAGCTGGGCGTCGAGGGCGTCGCGCGCCATGAGCTGGTCGGCCACCTCGCGTGCGAGGTGCGGCGTCAGGCCCTTCTCCTCGTAGTACGCGACGAGTTCCGCATGCTCGACGTCGGGTTGGCGCGCGATCTCGGCCGCCTCCTCCTCGACGGCTGTGAGCTGTGCCTCGCGCTCCGCGGCCGCCTCGGACCACTCCGCGCCGCCGACGGTGAGCATGCCTGCGATGGTCGCGGTGGTGGCCGCGGTGACGAGCGTGCTGTTGCTGGCCCCAGCGCCCGCGAACCCTTCGAGGATGCCGGCGGTCGCGATGATCCCGTCGTTCGCGACCAGCGTCCAGTTGCGCAGCGCCTCCCGATCGGCCAGGGCCGCGCGCAGCCAGCCGAGCGGAGCGGGACGCGCAGCGGGATCCGCCACCCTCGCGCCCGGTCGCTCCTGGGTTGGCATGACGCTCCGAGTCTAAGCGCGCTGCGTCGCGCCCGGCAGGGCGTTCCGCGTGTCCGGCTCCGCGGCCTGCGGCGCGTACGGGATCTCGACGCGAACCGTCGTGCCGGTGCCGGGTGGACTGTCGACCGTGATCGTCCCGTCGAGCGCCGCGACCCGGTCGGCGAGCCCGCTGAGGCCCGAGCCGCGGCTCGGGTCGGCGCCGCCCACGCCGTCGTCGGCGATCTCCACCCGCAGGACCCCGTCGCTCTGGCGGACGGTGACGGTCGCGGCGGAGGCCTGCGCGTACTTCGCCACGTTCGTCAGCGCCTCGGAGACGACGAAGTACGCCGCGATCTCCACGGGCGCCGGCAGGTCCACCGCGTCACCTTCGACGGCCACCCGCACCGGCGAGCGCGAGGCGAGCGCGTCGATCGCACGCACGGGGCCGTGCGTGGTGAGCACCTCCGGATGGATCCCGCGGGCGAGCTCGCGCAGCTCGGCGAGGCCCGTCCGCAGCTCGGACTGCGCCTCGTCGAGCATCGCGGTCGCGTCGGCGTGGCCCTCGAGCATGAGCTTGATCCTCCCGAGCAGCAGGCTCACGGCGACGAGGCGCGCCTGCGCGCCGTCGTGGAGGTCGCGCTCCAGGCGCCTGCGCTCGGCGTCGCCGGCGTTCACGAGCCGCACGCGCGAGGCGCGCAGCTCCTGCAGCCGCGTGACGAGCTCGGCGTCGAGGCGCGCGACGTGGCTCTGCAGCAGCCCGCCGAGGAACGCGATCGGCAGGAGCGCGGTCACGCCGAAGGCCACCCACCAGAAGGCCGGTGTGTCGGCGGCGGTCCCTGCGGTCGCGACGAAGAACGCGATCAGGCCGCACGCGTAGACCGGCGTGAGCGGGACGCGGTCGATCTTGTCGGCGCGCCGCCAGCGCCGCCAGAGCACCGCGATCACGACGACGAGGAGCACGGCGTAGGACGTCGTCTGGACGGCGGTCAGGCCGTTCGCCAGATCCTCGTTGCGCTCGATCAGCCACAGGTTCTCGGGGCAGTCGTCGCAGGCAAGCTCCTGCGGCCCCGAAAACAGCAGCGCCGGGATGGCGCCGACGGTGAACAGCGCATAGCCCGCGAGCACGATGCGGCGACCGGTCCCCGGCGGGAGGCGGCCCGTCGGGAAGCTCACGATCAGGTGCAGAAACACCCCGCCCCATAGGCCGCCGACGACGAGGCCGAGGGAGAACGCCAACGCGGAGTTCGCCAATGAGATCGCCGCGATGCACCACGCGAAGCCGAGAGCGACCATGAGAACCCCGACGCGGCTGCCGGGCCGCCGCTGCGCCGCATAGAGACCGGTCCCCACGAAGCTCCACACGACGATCGGGCCGAGCACCGCCCAGGCGATGTTCGCGTCCTCCCGCTCACTCCCGAGCAGGATCGCGATCACGCCCAGCGTGCAGAGCGCGGCGCCGACAAGGACAACGCCCTGGCGCTTGGCGGTCATGACATGACACTCCCACACCGCGTCGGGACGCGGCAAGGCAGGCCTTGGACCCTGTCTACCCCTGGCGCCCGGCCCAGACGGTGACGCGCTCCAGCGGCAGGCCCACCTTGGTCGCTACCAGCCAGGCCGCGTGGTCCTCGTTCTCCGTCCAGACGTCGCGCACGACGATCACCCCGCCGTCGCGCTCGATCGTCCAACCCGCCTGCTTCGCGGCCGCCTCGAGATCCGTCTTGTGCTCTCCGGGCTCGAACCCCTCAGGCAGCGTGACGTCAAATGGCTCGGACCCCTCGGGGTGCTTGGCCTTCGCCATGCGCCAACCCTAGCGCTGCGCTTCCTCACGCCGTCGAACGCACGATGTGCCGGCCTGATTTGATGAACGCGCAATGTGCCGCTGGGTGGGGTATTTCGGCAGTCCGATACGGCTCGAAGAGCTGGTGTACAACACGACGCACTCGCTCATCGAGCAGAGCCGGTCGGCACGCCAGACGTCCCACCTGACCAACGCCGACGGCTTCGGTCTCGGTTGGTACGGGACGCATGAGACGCCGGGCGTCTATCGCAGCATCTCGCCGGCATGGAGCAACCGCAACCTCCAGGAGCTGGCGGCCCAGATCGAGTCACCGCTGTTCCTCGCGCACGTGCGCGCGTCAACGGGGACGCCGGTGCAGGAAACCAACTGCCACCCGTTTCGATGGGGTCGCTGGCTGTTCGTGCACAACGGCTTCGTGCGTGATTACGCGCGCCTTCGCCGCGACCTTCTGCTGGCGATCGACCCGCGCTTCTTCGCCGCCATCGAGGGCACGACCGACTCCGAGCTGCTGTTCTACCTCGCGCTCACGTTCGGGCTTGACGATGAGCCGCTGCCGGCGCTCGAGCGGATGGCCGGCTTCGTCGAGTCCACCGCGCAGCGGTTCGGCATCGAAGACGCGTTGCAGATGACGCTGGGGCTCAGCGACGGCGAGCGGCTGTACGCGGTGCGCTATGCGAGCGCGTCGGAGGCCAACTCGCTGTATGTCAGCAACGACGCGCGCGACGTGCAGCTGCTGCACCCGGAGAACGAGCGCATCCAGAGCTTCGCGGCCGAGGATCGTGCCATCGTGTCCGAGCCGCTCGAGGAACTCCCCGGGCTCTGGCGCGAGGTACCCGCCGCAACCGCCATCGTCGTGCAGCCGGGTGCCGACGACGAGCTGGCGTTCACCCCAGCCCGCTGAGGGGCGGGCGACGCCTCACGCTTAGGCCCCCGCCGCGACGTACGGTCTATCGCCCTTCAGCTCAAGACGGCCGCCAGCCATGCGCCCGCCGCCACGAGCGTGGCCGTCAACTCGATGAGGATCGATAGACCCATCGCGCGCAGCGCGTCGCGGGTCGCGTCCAGCGCCGCCGCGTGTCCGCCTCGCCGCCGGCGCTCCTCGAGGTAGACGCCGAGCGGAAAGCCGACAAACAGGCCGACGACCGGGATCAAGAAGAAACCCACGACCGCGAGCACCACGCCGGCGACGATCGACTGGCGCGGAACTCCCGCCTCGCGCAACCGCCGCCCGGGCACGACCAGCTTCACGATCTGGGCGCCGCCGATCAGCAGCGTTGCGACGCCCAGTACCACCCAGGCCTTCACGCCACCGACCACGATCGCCCACACCACGATGGCCGCCCAGACGAGCACCGCCCCGGGAAGCACCGGGACGACGATCCCGACGATGCCCGCGGCGATCGCCAGCCCGACGACGATCAGTCCGACGTCGCTCACCGCGAAAACCTGGACCGCCGGACTGCCGCGCGCCGACGCCGTTAGCGGCCGGCCCAGGCGCCCGAGCCGGTGTGATCCTTCGGGATCAGCGGCGTGTCCGCCCGCGCCTTGATCTCCTGCACGGCCCAGGAGTTGCCGTCGGGATCCTGGAAGCCGAAGAACGTTCCGCCGTCGGCCTCGGTGAAGACCATCAGGTCGCTCACCTCGACCCCACGCCCGAGCAGCTCCTCCCGAGCTGCGGCGGCATCGGAGACCACGAGCTGCAGCCCCTTCAGCGACCCCGCCGCCATCTCGTTCTGCGCCGGCAGGTCGCCGAAAACGATCGAGCAGCCTGAGCCCGGCGGCGTGAGCTGCACCACGTGCATGTGCTCGTTCTGCGTGTCGTGGTCGAGGTGGAACCCGACCTGGTCGCGGTAGAACGCGATCCCGCGGTCGATGTCGCTGACGGGGAGCACGACGACTTCGAGGGTCCAATCCATCGGCGGATGGTGGCACGCCAAACCAATCATCTGGTACGAGAACGTCTTTGGCAGAGACCAATTAGTGCTAGCATCCGTGCCATGGGTCAGACAACCGCAGCCCCGGCGCCCCCGGCGGACCAACCCCTCTCCGCCGATCTCTGCTGGCTGCTGTCGAGGGCGAGCTACACGCTCACCACCGAGCTCACCGCCGCCCTCGAGTCGCTGGGCGTCTCCCCCCGCGCGCACGGCGTCCTCAGGGCCGCCATGAGCGGCGACCACACCCAGACCGAGCTGGCCAAGATGGTCGGGCTCGACAAGACGACCATGGTCGTCACCCTCGACGAGCTCGAGGCGGCCGGCCTCGCCGAGCGCCGCCCGTCGAGCGTCGATCGCCGCGCGCGCGTCATCGCCGTGACCCCCGCCGGCCAGAAGAAGGTCCGCGAGGCGGAAGCGATTGCGGAGCGCGTGCGTCAGGACGTGTTGAGCGTCCTTCCCGACGACGAGCGCCAGGTCTTCCTCGACGCGCTCACGCGGCTGGTAGCCGGCCGCCTCGCCGAGCCCGTCGCCTGCTTGCACCCGGTGCGCCGCCGCGCGCCTCGCGCGTAACAACACGTATCGATCCGTTAAAGATGGTTCCGTAGCAGACGATCTGCTACGGTCCCAGATATGACGAATTCCGCCGCCGCATCGACCGCCCGGTACAGCGAGCGCGACCGTTGGATCGCCCTCGTCGTGCTCTGCGCCGGCTTCCTGATGATCATCCTCGACCAGACGATCGTGAACGTCGCCCTGCCCTCGATCCAGGACGACCTCGACTTCTCCCAGTCCAGCCTCGCGTGGGTCGTGAACGCCTACCTGATCGCGTTCGGCGGCCTACTCCTGCTCGCCGGCCGCCTCGGCGACCTCGTCGGACGCAAGCGGATGTTCATGATCGGCTTGACCGTCTTCACCCTCGCCTCGCTGCTCTGCGGCGTCTCGCAGTCGCAGGAGATGCTGATCGGCGCCCGCTTCGTGCAGGGCATCGGCGGCGCCATGACCTCCGCCGTGATCCTCGGCATGATCGTGACGATGTTCCCCAAGCCGGCCGAGCAGGCCAAGGCGATCGGGGTCTACAGCTTCGTCGCTGCCGGCGGCGCGTCCATCGGCCTGCTGGCCGGCGGCGTCCTCACCGAGGCCCTCAACTGGCACTGGATCTTCTTCGTCAACGTGCCGATCGGCATCGCCACCGGCCTCCTCGCGCAGCGACTCATCCACCGCGACGTGGGCATCGGCCTCGGTCGTGGCGCCGACGTGCCCGGTGCCGTGCTCATCGTCTCCGCGCTGATGCTCGCCGTGTACACGATCGTCGAGACCGACAAGTACGGCTGGGGCTCCGCGCGCACGCTCGTCCTCGGAGCCGTCGCGCTCGCGCTGCTCGGCGGGTTCATCCTGCGTGAGGCGAAGGCGAGCACACCGCTGATCCCGCTGCGGATCTTCCGCTCGCGGGTCGTGTCGGGCGCGAACCTCGTCCAGGCGCTGACCGTCGGCGGCCTCTTCGGCATGTTCTTCCTCGGCGCGCTCTACATGCAGCGGGTGCTCGGCTACGGAGCGATCGACGTCGGCCTGGCCTTCCTGCCCGTCGCCGTCCTCATCGGTGTCTTCTCGGTCGGCGTCACCGCGCGGCTCATCGTCCGCTTCGGCGCCAGGGCGACGATGCTCCCCGGCCTCGTCGCGATCGCCGCGGGCCTCGTGCTCTTCCAGCGCGCGCCCGTGGACGCGAACTATGTGGTCGACCTGCTGCCGGCGATGATCCTGCTCGGCATCGGCGGAGGCCTGTTCTTCGCCTCGCTGATGACGCTGGCGATGTCCGCCGCCACGCAGGAGGACTCGGGGCTCGCATCCGGCCTGGTCAACACGACCCAGCAGGTCGGCGGCGCGCTCGGGCTGGCCGTCATCGCCACGCTCTCGGCGTCCCGCGCCGACACCCTGCGCGGCAACGGCGATTCGCTCGCGCAAGCCCTCACCGGTGGCTACCACCTCGCGTTCGCCATCGGCGCGGCGCTCGTCGGCGCGGCGATCGTGCTCGCGCTCGTCCTCCTGCGCCCCGAGCCGGCGGTCGACGAGGCACAGGAGGTCGTCCCGGCCGAGGAGGCCGTCGAACTCGAAGCCGCGTAGGCCGCGGATGCGCGCCGTCAGCCAGCGGGTCTTCGGCGGGCCGGAGGTCCTCGAGGTCGTCGACCTCGAGCGGCCCCGGCCCGCTCCCGGCGAGGCGCTCGTGCGCGTCGCGGCGGCCGGCGTCAACCCAGGCGACAAGAACATCCGCGCCGGCAAGGTCGCGCAGTTCGGTGGCCCGCCGTTCACGCTCGGCTCCGACGTCTCCGGCACGGTCGTGGACGTTGCGCCAGACATGACACGCCTCGAGCCGGGCGACGCGGTCTTCGGCCTGGTCGCGATGGGCGCGTACGCCGAGTACGTCGCCGCGCCGGGCGAGCACCTCGCGATCAAGCCGCCTGCGCTCGACCACGTCACCGCCGCCGCGCTGCCCGTTGCGGGGCTGACCGCCTGGCAGGGGCTCGCCGAGCTGGCAGACGTGCAGCCGGGCGAGCGCGTGCTCATCCACGCGGCGGCCGGCGGCGTCGGCCACCTCGCGGTCCAGGTCGCCAAGCTGCGCGGCGCGCACGTCATCGGCACCGCCCGCGCGGCCAAGCACGACTTCCTGCGCGACCTCGGCGCCGACGAGCTCGTCGACTACACCGCCACCGACTTCACGCAAGCCGTCCACGACGTCGACGTCGTCCTCGACCTCGTCGGCGGCGACTACGGCGCGCGCTCGCTCGACGCGCTGCGGCCCGGCGGCCTGCTCATCACGGCCACGCTCGACCCCGGCGTGACCGAACAGGACGCGACCGAGCAGGGCCGGCGGCTCGCCGCGCTCTGGGTCCGACCGTCCGCTCCGATGCTCGAGACGCTCGCCGAGCACGTCGTCGCCGGACGCCTCCGGATCGCCGTCGAGCGCACCTTCGCGTTCGAGGATGCGGCCATCGCTGCGCGGCTGAGCGACAGCGGCCGCGTCGCCGGAAAGCTCGTCCTCGTCGCCTGAGCCAAGCCTCCTACGGGGTGTGGCCACCGGTCACCTTGGTGGCTCCGAATCCGCCACGGGGTGCACTTCAATGGATGGAGCAACGAACCAAAGCCACGGAGACCCACCACCATGTACCGCAAACTTCTCACCCTGACTGCGACAGCCGCGGTAGCCGCCACGGCGCTGGCTCCCGCGGCCGGCGCCGCCGACGCTCCCGCCCCCAAGCTCAAGGTCGAGGGCGCGTATCTCTACGTCGATCACGAGCCCGCGAGCCACCAGAAGTTCGTGCGCCTCGTGTTCCGCACGGCCTCCCCGCTCCCACGCCGTTTCGACGGCATGATCCGCGCGGGCGCTTCCATCGAGGGCGTTGGCCACTCGGTCGGCACCGCGCGCAACGGCACCACGATCTACACGGTCGCGTCCGAGATCAAGGGCGGCTCGATCGCCACCACCAGCAGCGGCTACGGCAAGGTGGTCCGCAAGGGCGCCAAGATCGGCCGGACCTTCACCGTCCGCATCGAGACCCGCGACGGCCAGTCGGTCACCAAGAAGCTCGTGCTCCGCGCCGAGCGCAAGGGCGACGACACCGGCAAGCCGCTCGTTCGCTGATCCTCTCTCACTCCGAACGACTCCGCGGGCGCGCCCAGGGCGCGCCCGCGGCAGTTAAGTCTCGTAGCGGTCGGGCAGGATCACGTTGATCAGCCAGTTGACGACGCTCACGATGATCGCCGCCAGCGCGCCCCACCAGAACGTCTCGATCTCGAACGGCCCGACGATCCAGTCGGTCACATAGAGCATCAGGATGTTGATGAGGAAGTAGAAGAGCCCGAGCGTGATGATGATGAACGGGATCGACAGGAACGCCAGGATCGGCTTGACGAAGAAGTTCACGGCCGTGAACACGAAGGCGGCGATGAGCAGCGTCCACCACTCGTCGCCGTACGTGACCCCGCTGAGCAGCCACGTGGCGACGTACAACGCGACCACGTTGCACGCCCAACGGATCACCAGCGACCGCAGCATCAGCGCAAGCTTGGCAGACCGTCCGGCGGACTAACCGGCGACCGGCGCGCCGACCTTCCCCAGGAACCCGAGCACGCGCCGCCACGCGTCCTCGCAGGCCTCCGCGTGCTCGGCGAACGAGCGATCGAAGAACGAGTGCGGCGCCCCCGGATAGGTGTGGACCTCGTGCTCGACGCCGGCACGCGCCAGCCCCTGCTCGAACGCGGCGACCTGATCGGGCGGGATGTTCTCGTCGGCGCCGCCGAACAGGCCGAGGACGGGACAGCGCGCCTCGTCGGCGTGATCGAGCACCGTCGGCGCGCCCTCGCGGCGCGCCACCAGCGACCCGTAGAAGCCGACCGCGCCGTCCAACGCGAGCTCGCCGCTGGTGGCCGCCATGAACGACTGGGTGCCGCCGAAGCAGAACCCCACGGTGACGACCGCCGTCGTCCGCGCGCGCTCCCGCAGGGCCGCGATCGCCGCCGCGATGTCGGCCTGCACGGTGGGGACCCGGGTCTCGGTGACGTGCGGCCAGTAGTCGAACTCCGCGTCACGCTCGCCGGTGCCGGCCGTGCGGCCGAAGTAGTCGATGGCGATCGCGGGATGGCCGGCCTGCGCGAAGCGCTCGGCCAGCTCGATGTAGAAGCGGTAGAGGCCGCGGACGTCGGGCAGGATGACGATGCCGGGTTCCGAGCCGTCCGGCGCCTCTGCGAGCGCGGCGCTGAAGCGCGTGCCGTCCGCCGACGTCAGCTCGAACTGCTCGGCGGCGGCGCCGCCCGCCATCGTGGGCAGCACGAGGTCGGCGGGAAGCTCGGGCGGCCGGGCGTCATAGGCGAAGCACATGCCGCGAAAGCTAACGCCGCGCGGTGGTCGGCGGCACGCCGCGTTCGTCTGCGCACGACACGATGTGGCAGACAGCCTGTCTGAGGGTAAGGCGCGCGCGGGGGAACACCCACGACCCACGGGAGAGGTCATGCATCACCGAGGTCTCGCAGTCCTTGCGGGCGCGCTTGTGCTCGCGGTCTTCGCTCCTGCCGCCACCGCGTCGACAGGCGTGGGCACGGCACCCGGCCAGGCGGCCCCGCAGAGCTCCGGGCAGGGCGCCGGTCCGACCGCCGATACCGGACCGAAGGGCCCGCGCGCGCTCGCCGCGCCGAACGCCCCCGCCCAGGTCGGCGATCCCGGCATCGGCGACCCGTACTTCCCGCTCGAAGGCAACGGCGGCTATGACGTGCGCCACTACGACTTCAGGTTCTCGTACGACCCGGCGACCGACCGGCTCGACGGCGTCAACAAGATCACCGCGGTCGCGTCGCAGAGCCTGTCGCGCTTCGACCTCGACCTCCAGCAGCTCGAGGTCAGCGCGGTCACCGTCAACGAGAAGCCGGCGACCTTCACCCGCGACGGCCAGGAACTCCAGATCACGCCGTCGAAGGCGCTGAAGGACGGCGACGAGTTCGACGTGAGCGTGACCTACGGTGGCGTCCCGCAGACCATCGTCGGTTCGCCGATCGTCTTCGGCTCGCCGTACGGCTTCGTCCACACGTTCGACGGCGCCTTCATGGGCGACGAGCCGAACGCGACCTCGACGTGGGTGCCGATGAGCGACCACCCGGCCGACAAGGCGACGTGGACGATTCGCGCCACGGTCCCCGCCGGCCTCTCCGTGGTCTCCAACGGCCAGCTGCGCAGCCAGCGCACGCGCGATGGCAAGTCGACGTTCGTCTGGGACGAGCGGCTCCCGATGTCCAACTACCTCATGACCGCGGACGTCGGCAACTGGATCATGCGCAGCGGCCGTACGCCGGACGGCACGCCGATCACGGTCGCGGCCGACCCGACGCTGCAGCCGGTCAGCGGCAAGCAGGCGGTCGACTTCTTCTACGACACCTCCGCCGAGGTCACCGACCTCTGGAGCCGCACGTTCGGCCCGTACCCGTTCGACTCGACCGGCGCCATCGGCGACAACGCGACCTACAACGGGCAGTCGATCGGCTTCTCGCTGGAGACGCAGACGCGCCCGCTGTACTCCAACGTCCGCAGCGAGTCGACCATCGCGCACGAGCTCGCCCACCAGTGGTTCGGCGACAGCGTCTCGGTGCAGACGTGGCCGAACATCTGGCTCAACGAGGGCTTCGCGACGTTCGCACAGTACGTGTGGGACGAGTACCGCGGGACCCGCACGGCGCATCAGGACTTCCTCAACGACTACAGCCGTGCCGCGGACAACCCGTTCTGGCAGATCATCGTCGCCGACCCACAGCGCGACACCATGTTCGCCAGCGCGGTCTATCGCCGCGGCGGGATGACGCTGCAGGCCTTGCGGGAGAAGATCGGCGACGACCCGTTCTTCCGCATCCTGCGCACCTGGACCGCCGAGCACCGCCACGGCAACGCCACGACCGCGCAGTTCATCGACCTGTCCGAGCGGATCTCTGGCCAGGACCTGACCGCGTTCTTCAATACGTGGCTCTACACCGCGGGGAAGCCGACGACCTGGTAGGGGCCGCCTATCCTCCGGCGGTGTGTCCGGGACCGCGCAGCCTGCTCTCAGCGAGCTGCGCGGCGCCCTGGGCGAACTGACCCTCCGTGACGCACACCGCCTGCGCCGCCGCATCGACGCCCTGCGTGGTCGCGCCGATGCGGCGGCGGTCGCGCGCGTCGAGGCCGAGATCGCCAGGGCGCGCGAGCGCATCGACCGGCGCCGCGCGGCGCTGCCGGCGATCGACTATCCGCCCGAGCTGCCCATCACCGCGCGCCGCGACGACCTCCTCGCGGCGATCCGCGACCACCAGGTCGTCGTCGTGGCGGGCGAGACCGGCTCGGGCAAGACCACCCAGCTGCCGAAGCTCTGCCTCGAGCTCGGCCGTGGGATCCGCGGGACGATCGCCCACACGCAGCCGCGCCGGATCGCCGCGCGCACGGTCGCCGAGCGGATCGCCGAAGAGCTGAAGGTCCCGCTCGGCGGCGCGGTCGGCTACGCCGTGCGCTTCAGCGAGCGCGGCGGCGAGGACACGCTCGTCCGGCTCATGACCGACGGCCTGCTGCTCGCCGAGATCCAGCGCGACCGCCTGCTGCGCCGCTACGACACGATCATCGTCGACGAGGCGCACGAGCGCAGCCTGAACATCGACTTCCTCCTGGGTTATGTGAAGCGGCTGCTCCCCCGCCGCCCCGAGCTCAAGCTCATCATCACCTCGGCCACGATCGACCCCGAGCAGTTCAGCCGCCACTTCGACGACGCGCCGATCGTCGAGGTATCCGGCCGCACCTATCCCGTTGAGGTGCGATACGAGGACAGCGAAACCGACCAGATCGAGGCGATCGGCGACGCCGTCGAGCAGCTCTCCCGCGAGGGCCCCGGCGACGTGCTCGTCTTCCTCAGCGGCGAACGCGAGATCCGCGACACCGCCGAGGCGCTGACCGGGCGCCTGCGCCACACCGAGGTGCTGCCGCTCTACGCACGCCTGTCGACCGCCGAGCAGCAGCGCGTGTTCAAGCCGCACACCGGCCGCCGCGTCGTGCTCGCCACCAACGTCGCCGAGACGTCGCTCACCGTGCCGGGCATCCGCTACGTCGTCGATCCCGGCACGGCGCGCATCAGCCGCTACAGCGCCCGGCTCAAGGTCCAGCAGCTGCCGATCGAGCGGATCTCGCAGGCCTCCGCCGACCAGCGCAAGGGCCGCTGCGGGCGCACGTCGGACGGCATCTGCATCCGCCTCTACAGCGAGGAGGACTTCGCCGAGCGCCCCCGCTTCACCGACCCCGAGATCCTGCGCACGAGCCTCGCCGCGGTCATCCTGCAGATGGCCGCGCTCGGCCTCGGCGCGATCGAGGACTTCCCGTTCCTCGACCCGCCCGACCGCCGTCAGGTCCGCGACGGCGTCAACCTCTTGCGCGAGCTCGCCGCTCTAGACGACCAGGACCGCCTCACGCCGCTCGGCCGCCGCCTGGCCGAGCTCCCGGTCGACCCGCGCCTCGGCCGCGCCGTGCTCGAGGCCGACGGCCTGCACTGCGCCGATGAGGTCATCGTCATCGTGGCCGGGCTCTCCATCCACGACCCGCGCGAGCGCCCCGCCGACCACCGCGAGGCCGCCGACCAGTCCCACGCCCGCTTCGCCGGGGAGGGCTCGGACTTCCTCGCCTACCTGAACCTCTGGCGCTACCTGCAGGAGCGCCAGCGCGCGCTGTCGGGCAGCCGCTTCCGGCGGCTCTGCCGCGACGAGTACCTCCACTTCCTGCGCGTGCGCGAGTGGCAGGACCTCGTCGGCCAGCTGCGCGAGGCCGCACGCGAGACGAAGGTCCGCATCAACCGCAACCCCGCCGAGCCCGACGACATCCACCGCGCGCTGCTCTCCGGCCTGCTCTCCCACATCGGCGTGCGCGACGGCGAACGCCGCGAGTACCAAGGCGCACGGGGCTCGCGGTTCGCGATCTTCCCGGCATCGCCGCTCGCCCGCCGCCCGCCGGCGTGGGTCATGGCCGCCGAGCTCGTCGAGACGTCGCGCCTGTTCGCCCGCGAGGTGGCGCCCATCCAGCCCGCCTGGGTCGAGCCGCTCGCCGAACACCTCGTGCGCCGCGAGTACAGCGAGCCGCGCTGGGACCGCAAGCGCGGCGCCGTCGTCGCGACCGAGCGGGTCACGCTCTACGGGCTCCCGATCGTCGCCGGGCGCACCGTCGCCTACGGCCGCATCGACCCCGAGCTCTCGCGCGAGCTGTTCATCCGCCGCGCGCTCGTCGAGCGCGACTGGGACACCCGCCACCGCTTCTTCGCCGAGAACGGCCGGATGCTCGAGGAGGTCGATGCGCTCGAGCAGCGCGCCCGCCGCCGCGACGTGCTCGTAAGCGACCGCGCGCTCTACGACTTCTTCGACGAGCGCATCCCGCCAGACGTCGTCTCGGGCGCGCACTTCGACCGCTGGTGGCGTGACGAGCGCCGCCGCCACCCGGACCTGCTCACCTACACGCGCGAGCTGCTGATCAATCCGGCTGCGGCGGACCTCGGCGGCCGGCCCGCCGCGTGGAAGCAGGGCGACCTCGAGCTCCAGCTCAGCTACCGCTTCGAGCCCGGCAGCGAGCGCGACGGCGTCACCGTCCACGTACCGCTGCGCGCGCTGCCGCGGCTGCGCGACGAGGGCTTCGAGTGGCTCGTGCCCGCGCTGCGCGAGGACCTCGTCACCGCGCTCATCCGCTCGCTGCCCAAGGAGCTGCGCCGCCCGCTCGTCCCGGTGCCCGAGGTCACGGCGCAGGTGCTCGAGCGCCTCCAACCCCGCTCCGGCCCGCTGCTCGACGCGCTCGCGCGCGAGCTCGAAGCGCTGCGCGGCGTGCGCGTCCCGCCGGGCGCCTTCGACCTCTCCAAGCTGCCGCCGTACCTGCGCATGCGCTTTCGCGTCGAGGACGAGCGCGGGCGCGTGGTCGCCGAGGGCGACGACCTCGAAGCCCTGGGGGCCCAGGCGCGGCCGCTGCTGCGCGCCGAGCTCACGGCGGCCACGGCGAATCTCGAGCAGCACGGCCTGCGCGCGTGGACGATCGGCACGCTGCCGCGCACGGTCGCGCTGCCCGGCACCGGCCAGGCGGTGCGCGGCTACCCGGCGCTCGTCGACGAGGGCGAGACGGCGGGCGTGCGCGTGCTCGAGAGCCCGGCCGCGCAGCGCGCCGCGATGCGGACCGGCACGCGGCGGCTGCTGTCGCTGACGATCCCCTCCCCCACGCGCTACGTCCGCGACCGCCTGCCCCGCGGCGCGGAGCTGACGCTGGGAAACGGGCCGCATGGCTCGCTGGGCGCGGTGCTCGAGGACGCCACGAACGCGACGATCGACGCGCTCGTCGCACGCGCGGGCGGCCCAGCGTGGGACGAGGCGGCGTTCGCGACGCTCCGCGGCGAGGTCGCGGGCGACCTGGCCGAGACCACTCTCGCGACGACCCGCCAGGTCGTGGAGGCGGCGTTGGAAAGCTTGGGGTTGTCACGTAACGACCGCGAATCCGACCAGTACCTGAACGTCATCCGGCCGGCCGAGTACAACGCGCTGTTGGAGACGATGGCCGAGAACGTGCAGTGCGGCAACTCGGCAGTGGTCACGGCACCGTTTATCCGAGAGTTGCAGGACCGGGCGTGGTGCGACCGGCAGCTAGCCAGCGTGCAGAGCATGGGCGCACACCTGCACGTGGTGTGGGTCTGTTGCGACGAGCAGACCATGCGTACCTACCTGCAACACCGGGGAGCGGCGCGCGACACGGCCAAGCTTGAGGACTGGACCCGCTACATG
>Ga0081455_10002783_pt1 | contig 20602 bp, 16 predicted proteins | sample TabmetS3T2R1_FD_70207 | JGI IMG/M metagenome (GOLD analysis project Ga0081455, IMG submission 70207) | Tabebuia heterophylla rhizosphere microbial communities from the University of Puerto Rico - S3T2R1 | ecosystem: Host-associated > Plants > Roots > Rhizosphere ...
CGACGCCGCTTGTCTTCACCGCACACAGCGTGCCCGTCGCAATGGCCAGCGTCTCGCCGTACGTCTCGGACCTGACTGCGGCGATCCGCGCGGTAGTCAGGCGGCTCGGTCACGCGCGGTGGTTGCTCGCGTATCAGAGCCGGAGCGGGAGCCCGCGCCAGCCCTGGCTCGAGCCGGACGTCAACGACGTGCTCCGGCGGCTGGCTGCCGACCGCGAGCGGCACGTGGTCGTGGTGCCGATCGGCTTCGTCTGCGATCACGTGGAGGTGCTCTACGATCTCGACGTCGAGGCGCGCGCGGTGTCCGAGTCGTGCGGGCTCGGATTCCACCGGGCTGCCGCCGCCAACGACCATCCCGCCTTCGTGGCCATGCTGGCCGAGCTCGTTCGCCGCGGAGCCACCGCGTGAGGCTGGTGGTGGTCGGCGGCGGCATCAGCGGCCTGGCCGCCGCGCATCGGGCCCTCGAAGTGGCGCGCGAGCGCGGCCGGCCGGTCGAGCTGATGCTCCTCGAGGCCGCCGACCGGCTGGGCGGCACCATCCAGACCGAGCACCGCGACGGCTTCCTGGTAGAGGGCGGGCCCGACTCGTTCCTGTCCGAGAAGCCGTGGGCGCTCGACCTGTGCCGTCGCCTGGGCTTGGCGGAGCGCCTCCTCCGCACCGACGACCGATTCCGCCGCACCTACGTCGTGTTCCGGGGCCGGCTGCACCCGCTACCGGACGGCTTCCAGCTCCTGGCGCCCACGCGGCTCGGCCCGTTCGTCGCCTCGCGGCTCTTCTCGTGGCCCGGCAAGCTGCGCATGGCACTCGATCTGGTGCTGCCGCGCGGCTCGGACCCCGACGAGAGCCTGGGTTCATTCGTCCGCCGGCGGCTCGGCCGCGAGGCGCTGCAGCGGGTCGCCCAGCCGCTGGTCGCCGGCATCTACACCGCCGATCCGGACGACCTGTCCCTGGCCGCGACGATGCCGCGCTTCCTCGACATGGAGCGGCGCGATCGCAGCGTGATCGTGTCGCTCTGGCGGGCCGGCCGACCGGTGCGGGAACGGGCGAGCGGCGCGCGCTGGTCGCTTTTCGTGACCATGGCCGACGGCATGGAGGAGCTGATCCGCGCGCTCGCCGCGCGCCTGCCCGGGGACGCGGTGCGCCTCAAGGAGCCGGTCACCGGCGTGGTGCGCGAGGGCGCGGGCTGGCGAGTCGCCACGGCCGGCGGCGCGGTGGTCGATGCCGACGCGCTGGTCCTGGCCTCCGAATCGCACCAGGCCGCGCGGCTGTTGCGCTATGTCGATCCGGGGCTCGCCCATCTGCTCGACGGGATCCCGTACGCCTCGTCCGCCACGGTGACCCTGGCCTACCGGCGCCGGGATATCGGGCATCCGCTCGACGGTTTCGGCTTCGTGGTCCCGCAGATCGAGCGGCGCCCGATCATCGCCTGCACGTTCTCGAGCGTGAAGTACCCGGGCCGCGCGCCGGCGGAGCACGCGCTGCTCCGCGTCTTCATGGGCGGCGCCTTGAACGAGGCGGTGCTTCACGCCGATGATGGGACGCTCGTCGCCACCGCTCGCCGCGAGCTGGCCGAGCTCATCGGGGTCGCGGGAGAGCCACTGTTCGCGCGGGTCGTCCGCCACCCGCGCTCGATGCCCCAGTACCACGTCGGGCACGCCGTCCGCGCCGAGGCGATCGAGCGCGCGGTGGAGCGGCTGCCCGGGCTCCGCCTGGCCGGGGGCGCCTATCGAGGCGTCGGAATCGCGGACTGCGTGCGGTCGGGTGAGGCGGCGGCGGACGCGCTGCTGGGCGGCGGGGGCGGCGAGCCTAGAAGTTGACGGTGATCACCAGCCGGGCCGCCGACGCCGGCGGCCCGGACCGGGTGGTCTCCGCGAGCGGGCGCGGGGCGGACGCCGACGGCGTCGCGGCGAGGATCAGGTCACGGCTGATGCGCGGGCCGACGGCACGGGCGCCGGCCCGGCCGCCGGACGGCAGCGTGCCCCGGGTGCAGCGCATCGTGACCGTCTCGCGCGACAGGCCCGCGGCCACCGCACCAGGGTCGACGGCGCCCGGCATCCCGACCGCGCAGCGGGCGGGCACGACGGCACCGATGCTGAGCCGCGCCTGCGCGGATCCCGCCCACGCGATCGCGGGCAGGGCGAGCAGCAGCATCGCGACCAGCCCCCCGACCCGCCCCGCCCGTCCTGGCATTTCGCTCGCTCTCCTGGTGCGCCGCCGCGCGGCTGTGCATTATGCGCCGGCGACTCGCAGAAGGGCAACCGGGGTGCCAGGCGACCGACAGAGCGAACGGCAGGAATCCCCCGGGAGTGCGCCGAGCCTGGCGGCTCGGCTGGGGTGGAGCCTATGGGCACGTCTCCATGGTCATGGCACCCCACCAGACCGACAGGCAGTCGGCCTGCAAGCGGTCGAGTCCGTCCGATCACTCCAGAACCGAGTAGCGTGCAGGCTGATCAAAAGGGCCCAGATGCGAGGCGGCGCCCGACGGCTGCACGCGAGGCGTACTCTCTGTACGTTGAGCGTGCAGGCGAGGGCGCCAACGAAGCAGATGGGCCCTTTTCATCAGCCTGCTAGAAGAAGATCGTGGCGGTCACCGTCGTGGTGTAGACGCCGGAGCTGACGTCCTGGCCCGCCGGGACGCGCCCGTATACGGTCACGTCGATGTTCGTGTTCAGCGGCGGACTGGGCTGGACGAAGGTCTGGCTGCCGCCGGTGCCGTCACCCCAGATGACGGTGCGGGTCGAGTCCTGGTAGAGATTGTAGTCGAGCGTCTCGGTGCCCTTTCGCATCTGGCGCGGCGTGAAGCTGGGGGCGCCGCCCTTGTCGAGGTGGACCGTGACCGAGGGCGGACGCGTGCCGGTGCACCGGAGCCGCACGCGCCCGGTGGCATCGTCGGGGGTGGCGGCGAAGACGTCGTAGGCGCCGAAGTTGACGTTGATGGTGTTGACGGTGCAGGCGGCCTCGGCGGCGAGCGGCGTCAGCGCGGCGCTCGCGGTGAGCACGATCGTGACGAGTCTCGTGATGATCATGGGCTGTCCTTTCATCGGGCGATGCAGCGCACCGTGCCCATGTCCACCATCGAGGCCGTGGAGTCCGGCGTCTCGAGGGTGAAGCGGCAGGGCGCGTCCTTGTGATCGATGACCGCCGGGTAGCGCCCGCGCGGCAGATTCTCCAGGTAGAATTCGCCGTCGCGGCCGATCGGCGACTCGTAGGTCTTGCCTTCCGCGGTCACCGTGAGCTGCCCGTAGGCCGGCGTGACCGCACGACCGTCGATCTCCACGACCAGCGCGCCGCCCACGGCCTGCACGCGGTGCGCCTGGAAGGTCACCACCGAGCCGCCCTTTACCGGGGGCCCGACCAGCCGATCGGTCGCCTCGAGGCGGTAGTCCACCGGGATATCCTGGTCGGCGATGCTCAGGCGGTTGCCGTAGTAGGGCAGGAGGTTCGGGACCAGCAGCTGGCCGCTCGAGTTGGTGCGGCCCACCTCCTGGTTGTTCAGCGAGCCGCGCACGCCCGGCACGCCCGGCACGTTGATGAGCGCGTAGCCGTCCTGCACCGGGCGGCTCACGTGCACCCCGCCGCCGATGGCCACGATGCCGAAGGCGCCGGTCAGCGTCGAGGAGTTGCGGCTGCCGGTGCGCTCGTACGCGGCCTCGTAGAAGCCGTAGCGGCCCTGGTACTGCGCGTCGGCCAGCCCCTGGAACTCCACGTCGCTGCCGCCGCTGCGCCCGTCGACCTGTGGGCGGTCCTGCTCCACCCGCGCGGCGGTGACCCGGTAGCCGAAGCCCTCGCCCAGGGGCAGGGAGCGCTGCACCTCCAGCGCGGAAATGTTCTGGTGCCGGCTCACCTGGTTCGAGGCGCTCGCGGTGGTGCGATCGCCCAGGTAGACGGTGAGCCCGGTGAAGACCGCGGTGTCGGGCTTGGCTCCCGGCTGCCGGGTATAGGCGGTGGTGACGAAGAAGTTCGCGCGGTTGGTCAGCCGCAGGCTCACCGAGCCGGACACCAGCTCGGTCGGCTTGGTGTCGCGGAAATTGGTGTGGCTGTACTGCAGGGTCACGGTGGCCCGCGAAGTGACCGGGAAGCCCACCAGCGCGGTGGCTTCGAGCGTCGGCCGGTCCTCCGACGGCTCCAGGCTGGTCGTCGCGTAGCGATCGCTGAAGCCGCGAAGCGCCCAGCCCACGCTGAAAAACGGCATGGTGTAGTTGTAGGCCACGCCCGCGGCCCAGCCGTTGTCACCCTCGCTGCGGCTGCCCGCCGCGGTCAGCTCGACCTCGCCACCGACGGGCAGGCGCATCGTCACCAGGGGCCCGCCCGAGACCAGGTCATTGGCCGCCTCGAGCCGGCCGCCCGCCGAGAGATCGTCGGTCACGCCGACGCGATGCCGGGCCATCAACGCCCAGGAGCCGTAGTCGCCGAGCCCGGTCGCGTCGGTGTCGCGGCGAAACCCGGTGGTGTAGCTGAACTCCTGGAGCCCGGCGCTGAGCAGGTTCGACGTGAAGTAATAGGGCGACGCAATGACCTGCTGACGGCCGAAGGCGTCACGGAGCACGATCTCGGCATTCCCCGCGCCCACGGTGGCGGGCAGGTTCCGCAGCTCGAACGGGCCCGGGGGCAGGACTTCCCGTTTCACCAGCTGGCCATTGATGTAGACGTCGGCGGTCGAGCGTGTGAGGACCGCGCCGGACAGGCCGACGGTGGGGAAGCGGATGAAGTACGGGTCGAGCGAGAACTCGCGCGAGACGCTGAAACCGCCCACCAGATTGGCGCCACCGAGCGGGCCGGTGGCGTCGAAGCGGTCGCCAACCACGTAGCGGATCAGCCGCTCGCGGTCGTCCACCGTGAAGTTGGTGAGGCCGCGCGAGAAGACGCCCTCCTCGTCGCGGAAGGCGGTGCCGTAGAGCAGGGTATTGCGGATGCTGAGCCCGCCCTCCCCGGTCCAGGTGAACCGCTCGAAGTCGATGCCGGTCAGCGAGGTGTTGAGGAAGGCCGAGGTGTCCTGCGTGTAGACCAGGCCTTCCGGCCGGGCCTGCAGGAAGTCCTGCACGTTGGTGCTCAAGAGGGCCGGCGCGGTGGTCACGCGGAGGACCAGCGCCCGCTCGTCCAGCTCGTAGCCGACCGCGGGCGCCAGCGAGGCGAGCGAGACGTACATCACGCCGACGTAGGACTCGCGCCGGCCCACGAAGCCGCGAACGCCGGCGCGCTCGAGGTCGGTGACGCGCACCAGCACGTCGGATCCGCGCAGCAGCACCACGACCTCGCCGCGGTCGACCTGGTTCACGGTCCACTGGAAGATGGCCTGCTGCGGCTCGGGCGACTGGGCCATCGCCGGCCCGGTCAGCGCCAGCAGCGCCAGGCAGAGGAGTCGGGCGAGTCGGAGGACCGGCAGGGTCGGGAGGCGCGCTGGCCGGCCGTGGGACGTCCGGTCATGGGCCACAGGCGGCCGCAGCGACGTCGAGACGCTCGGCCAGAGCCTGCTCACCGGCCTTGACCTCGACCGCGATGGTCTTCGTCCGGGCGCAGTCCTCCCGGGACAGCGGAACTTCGTACAGCCGGCGGTCCCCGGCCAGGATGTACCAGGCGTCCGCCTCGCGATCCCACAGCGCCTCGCCCGCCGGCCCCAGGCCGTGCACCCGGATGTCCTGGGGGATCGCGTGCTTCGTGCCGGTGTTGCGCAGCTCGAAGGCCACGTGGCCGGGCTGAAGCGTGGGCGGGGTGAGTCGCAGCTCGGCGCGGCCGGTGCGCGGCTCGATGAAGATGGGGATCCCCATGCGGGCCAGCACGCGCACCTGGCCGGCCGGCGCCGACTGGGTGAACGCGGGCGGCAGCTCCTCGACGAAGATCCGATACGTGCGCTCCACCGGGCCCTGCGGCACCGAGGCGCCGACCCGGACGATCCGCTGCTCGCCCGGGACCAGCGAGAGCAGGCGCGGGAAGAAGATGACTTCGGTGGTGGGCGTCAGCACCATCTGGCCCGCCGCATCCTGCGTCCAGTTGAACGCGTTGAGCTGAAACCGCAGGGGCTCGGTACTGGTGTTCTGCACCGTGAGGATCGCGCTCGGGTTCTGGCTGGAGAGGAAGATCTGGATCGGGTTGACCGTGAAGTCGGCCGCGGCGGCCGAAGACGCGCCGCCCACGGCAAGGACGACCAGTATGAAGCCGACCAGCGTCCTGCCCCGAGTCCACGGCCGTCCGCGTCGCACCAGCGCTCCGGTCCTCAGAAGTTGATGGTCGCCACGACCGTGTCGGTATACGAGCCCGCCGGCACGTCCTGGGCGGCCGGGACGCGCCCGAACACGGTGAAGGTCCGCGGCGCCTTGCTGGGCGCCCCGGCGATGGTCTGCCCCGCGCTGCCGCCCGAGCCCCACACCGTGGTGCGGCTCGTGTCCTGGTAGAGCTGGTACGTCAGGAAGTCACCGCCGCCGGCGGCCATGCGGCGGTTGCCGCCGGACGAATTGTTGCCGTTGTTGAGGTCGATGCGGGTGCCGGCGCCCTTGGTGCACGTCACGATCACCGCGCCGGTCGCATCCAGCGGCGTCGTCGCATTGGCCACCACCGGGTCGTAGACGCCGAAGGCCACGGGCGTGGTGGTGATGCTGCAGTTCTTGGACACGTTGGCGCTGACGGTGAACGTATCGGTATCGGTCTGCGCGAAGGCGGGCGTCGCCGGCGCCAGGGCCAGCCCCCCGAGCATCACCGCCACGCGCACGCTCCGGCCCATGTCGATTCCTCTCCGGACGACGGCACCCAACATATCAGGGCGATTGCGAAATCCGGGCATTGTGCGGCGGTCGGGACGGCGAGAGCGCCGGGGCCTCTTCCGGCCACCGGCGCTCTCGCAAGACATCGAAAGCCCGCGCTCCGTTGCGGACTAGAAGTTGATCGTCGCGACTACGGTGTCGGCGTACGACGCGGCCGACACGTCCTGCCCAGCCGGCACGCGGCCGTACACGGTCACCGTCCGGGCCGCCTTGCTGGGAGCCGCTCCGATCGTGTTGCCACTGCCCGCGCCCGAACCCCACACGGTCGCGTACCCGGAATCCTGATAGAGCTCGTAGGTCAGGAAGTCACCGCCGCCCGACATGCGCCGGGCGCCGGCCGCGAAGTTGCCGCCGTTGTCGAGATCGATACGGGTGCCCGCACCCTTCGTGCAGGTCACGACCACCGAGCCGGTGGCGGTGAGCGGGGCGCTGGCATGGGTCACGACCGGGTCATAGACGCCGAAAGCCACCGCCGTGGTGGTGATGGTGCAGGTCTTGTTGACCGTCGCGCTGATGCCCAGGTTGGCCGTCGCGGTCTGCGCGAAGGCCGGCACCGCCATTCCGAGCACCAGTCCACCGAGGATCAGGCCGATGCGAGCCGTGCGGGTCATGTCCAGTTCCTCCCAAAAATTTTTAAGTATCGCGGCCGCCGCTTGCGGCCTTTGCTGCTCACGGCCCGTGGTAAGGGCAACGGAGGTGCCAGCAGCCGAAATGCCGCGATCCTGGCGTGGGAGGTCTCGACGTAACCACTCTGAATTGCTGAACGAAGTGTCTACGGATCGGACACCGAGAGACGGGAGCCGCCAGCCAAAAACGAGGCCGATTCAGCCCTCAAGCCGGAGGGGTTTCAGCAGGGCCCTACAATCTTTGTAGCCCGTCCCAAGGGCCCGGATGAGCTCTGATTTCGCCTCTCCCGTGGGAGGCACCCTGATCCCTCTCCCCCTCGGGGGAGAGGGCGGGGTGAGGGGGGTCAGCCGAGAGGCGTGTGGGGAAGAAGGCGACGCGGCCTAGCGCCCGGGCGCCAGCTGCGCCATCACCTCGAGCCCCTGCTCGAGCGAGCTGCCGCCGGGCACGAAGTTGCCCTCGAGGAACAGCTCGGTGAGCCCGGCCTCGGCGTAGCGGCCGATGTCCTCGCGGATCTCGTCGAGCGTGCCCCAGAGCGGCCGGCGGTCCTTGCCCTGCGGTCGGTCGTGGACGCGATAGCTGCCGCGACAGACGATCTGCAGCGACTCCGGATCCCGGCCGTGCGCGGCCGCCGCCTCGCGGACCTCACGCACGAGCGGCGCGACGCTGGCCATCGGCACGTTGCCGCCGTTGAAGCCGTCGCCCAGCTCGACCGCGCGCTTGACCACGGTGCTCCCGTAGCCGCCGATGGTGATCGGCGGGCGGGGCTTCTGCACCGGCTTCGGCTCCACGCGGCATCGCGGCAGCTGATAGAACTCGCCGTGGAACTCCACGACGTCCTGCGTCCAGATGAGGTCGAGGCAGCGGAGGAATTCGTCGGCCCGCCGGCCGCGGTGCTTGAACGGCACACCCACCGCCTCGTACTCGTCCTGAGACCACCCCAGGCCGAGGCCGACATCCAGGCGGCCGCCCGAGAGCACGTCGAGGGTCGCCAGCTGCTTGGCCAGGACCACCGGCTGGTAGAACGGCATGATCAACACGCTGGTGCCGAGCCGGATCCGACGGGTGGCCGCCGCCACGTAGGCGAGGGTGACGATGGGATCGAACACGCGCTCGAAGGGCTTCGGCCACGTCTTGCCCGGCACCGGCGGATACTCGTTCTTCGGCTCGATCGCGTAGAGCAGACGCTGGAATACCCACAGCGAGTGATAGCCGAGCGCCTCCGCCGCCTGCGCGATGCGGGTCTGGTTGTCCGGCGTGGCCCACGCCCCCGCGGTCGGCAGCGAGAATCCAAGCTTCATGACGGGACATGATACACGCCGCGCTCCAGTGGTCAGCGCGAGCGATCGACGCGGCCTTCTTCGGGCGCGGCGGAGGTGAGCCGACGCGCGAAGATCACGGTCCCCCCGATCCGAAGGAGTGAGGCCCCGACGAGCCGAAGTTGCTGGGAGCCGTGGAAGGCGGAGAGGCCGAGGTCGGAGACGTGGGTCTCTCCTTCGGGAGGAGGGTGTTGCTGGTCGCGAGCGAGGTGGCACAACCGCCGAGCGCAGCGCCGGCGATGCACGCGAGAGAAACCATCAGACTCAGCGTCATCGGACGATTCGGGAACGGCGCGATCGTGGTGAACTCATCGAGTTCGACCACGTGATCCGCCGTGTGACCGAAAGCATACACGAGGCGCGATGCCTTCACCCCGGTGGGTATGATGGAGCCATGCGGCTTGTGGCGCTCCTTGCAGCCGTGGTGGCGGCGATCATGCTGACGGCGTCCGCGGGCGCGGAGCAGCGGACGCTCGGCGCCTCCACGGTGGCGACGCTCACCGTGCTGAGCCCGCCGGTACAAGCCGCGCGGGGGGACGCCGGCGGACTGGCTCCGGCGGTGAGCGGCGCCGACCTGCAGATCGGCGACCGCGTGATCACCGGACCGGCGGGGCGTGCGCTGATCACGTTCCTGGACGGCAGCACGGTGACCGTCGAGCCGGCGTCCGACGTCACGGTGCGGGTCGCCGAGATGGACGGCGGGGACGCGTCGCGCCTGCGCATCCTGGTCACGGTCGGCACGGTGTGGGCGCGCGTGGCGACCTGGCTCGCCGGGCGCGCCGCGCTCACGCTCGAATCCAACGCGTACAGCGCAACCGCGCACGATGGCCTGATCGGCGCGCAGCAGCAGCGCGACGGCACCTTCGTGTGCTGGACGCGCGCGGGCTCAATCGAGGTGGCCGGCACGACCGGCGGAGCGATGGCGCGCATCGAGCCCGGCCAGAAGGTGACCCTCGGCCCGGGCCGCCCGGCCGCGGTCGAGGGCTTCGCGGTGAACCAGAGCGCGCTCGGCGTGATGGTCACCGGGCCGGTGCTGCCGCTGGTCGTGATGCCGGACGGACGCCGCGTGGCCGGCTTCGTGGAGCCGGGCATCGAGGTCAATCAGGTCTTCGGCTCGCTCACCGGCGGGGCGGCCGGCCCGCGCGCCGTCGAGGTGCCCGCCGGCGTGTCCGGCCCGTACGTGCTGCTGCTGGTCGCGGTGGGCGACGGGCCGTTCACGGTGACGGTGACCGGCCGTCACCGCGGTACGGAGACGTACCGGCTGGAGCAGACGGGGGAGGCGCATCGCGGGCAGGGGCTGCGCGCCGAGATCATCCAGACCATGTCGGGCGGCCGCGATCCCCGCACCGCGCGCGCCGATCGTGCCGGCATGTCGACGCTGCGGCCGGAGACCGCGCGGCCGGGCATCGTGCTGCTCTCGCCCCGCGAGCTGGCGGCCGCGCGCCGGTAGCGCGCCGGCGTCTCGACGCTACTTCGTCTCGGCCACGAACACGCCGTTCCAGTCCTCCGGCGGCGGGGTCTCGAGCAGGGCCTGCGCGCGCCGGCGGTAGAGCGCGACCGGCCCATCGCCCGGCCGCTCGCGGTCCAGCGCATCGAGAAACCGGAGCGCCTCCGCCCACCGACGGGAGCGATAGCAATCGATGGCGTCCTGGTAGCGGGCGAGTCGCTCCCGCGCCGCGGGCTCCAGCGTGCCGGCGCGCGCCACGACCTCGTAGCAGCGCAACGGCGCGGCGCGGCCCTTGACCGCCACCAGATCGAGGAAGCGGTAGACGAAGTCCTCGGGCGCCGCGGCCACCGTCGCCTCGCCCACCACCACGTGGACGCCGTATTCCTTCGACAGGCCCTCGAGGCGGGCGGCCACGTTGACCGGATCGCCCACCGCAGTATAGATGAGCCGGTCCTTCGAGCCCATGTTGCCGACGACCATCTGCCCGGTGTTGATGCCCACTCCCAGGTCCAGATGGGGCCAGCCGCGGGCCGCGAACACCGGCCGCAGTCGCTCGAGCGCCCGCACCATGTCGAGCGCGGTCTGGGATGCCCGCCGTGCGTGATCCGGCTGATCCATCGGCGCGTTCCAGAAGGCCTCGATCGCATCACCCGCGTACTGGGCGAGCACGCCGTCGTTGCGGAACACCACATCCGCCATCGCGGCGCGATAGGTGTTGAGCAGCGCCACCAGGGTCGCGGGCGGCAGGGCATGGGCCAGCGTGGTGAACTGCCGGAGGTCGTTGAACAGCACCGTCATCTCGCGCATCTCGCCGCCCAGGCGCAGCCGCTCGGGATCGGCCAGGACCCACTGGCTCACCGCAGGAGAGAGGTACCGGCCCATCGCCTCGCGGACTATTCTCTGCTCCGTCTGCTCCAGCACGAGCCGGGAGGAGAGCGCGGCCGCGAAGCTGATGAGGAGCGCGGCGGGCGGATAGATCAGGTCGAGCACCAGGCCGCTGTCGAAGAGCACCGCCGCGATGGTGCCGTAGAGCGCGAGGCCGGCCAGCACCGCCAGGCCGGCGAAGAGCGGGCGCCACGTCGCCACCACCACCGCCGAGGCCAGCGCCATCAGCGCGATGAGCAGCACGGTGACCGGGCGGGAGGCCGGAACCAGGAAGCGCTGGTACAGCACGGTCTCGACCGCGTTGCCGAGGATCTCCACCCCCCACATGCGGGTGTCCCCGGTGGTGGGGGTGGCGTGCTCGTCGACGCCGCGGATGGTCGGTCCCAGCAGGACGATGCGATCGCGGACCAGCGCCGGATCGAATCGGCCGGCCAGCACGTCGGCAAACGAGATGATGCGAAACGGGCCGCCATCCTCCGGCTCCGACGGCGGGCCGAGGAAGTTGATCCGCATGGTGTCGTGCTCGCCCACCGGGATCGCGCGGCCGGCCGCACGCACGACCGACTCGCCGGGTCGCCCGTCGAGCACCACGTTGCGCCGCGTGTAGTGGGCCACGATGGTCAGCGCGAGGCTCGGGACCTCCTCGCCCCGCGCGCGCAGCAGCAGCGGCAGGCTGCGGACCACGCTGTCGCGGCCGGTGGTGACGTTGGCGAGCCCCTCGTCGAAGGCGCCGCGGCGCACGGTGGCGGCGGGGCGAACGAAGTCGTCGAACTCCTGCGCGACGCCGGGCTGCGGATCGAAGGCGCGCGGGCCCTGGGCCACCACCGGCACGATCACCCGCCCGGCCCGGCGCATCGCCTCCGCCAGCTCCGCGTCCTCGGGCCGCGAGGCATCGAAGAAGATCGCGAACGCGACGACGCGCGGCCCGGCCGCGGTGAGCGCGTCGAGCGCCTGCGCGTAGAGCGTGCGAGGCCACCCGGAGAGCGGGCCGTGGAGCGGCAGGAGCGTCTGGTAGCTCTTCTGATCGATGCCCACGATGACGGTCGAGCGCGCGGCGACGGCCGGCCGCACCGCGAACAGCAGGTCGCCCACGCGGGCGCGCGTTGCCCCGAGCACGCCGAGCAGGTAGCCGGCGGCGAGGACCACCGCGACGATCAGGGCGGGCACGCCGCTGGCCACCAGCCGCTTGCGCACGCCCCGGCTGAGCGCGTTCATCGGCGGCGATCCCTCATCGGCCCACCATGCGCAGCGAGCCGCGTCGCGGTCAGCGGTACTCCCGGAAGAAGGCGCGGACGTCGGCGGCGAGCGCCGCCGGCTCCTCCATCGCCGCGAAGTGGCCCCCCGCCGGCATCTCGGTCCAGCGCTTGACGTCGTACATGCGCTCGGCCCACGCGCGCGGCGGGCGCACGATCTCTTTCGGGAAGGCGCTGTAGGCCATCGGCACCGCGATGCGCTGGCCGTCCGCGATCGGCCACCTGGTGTGGAACCGGGCGTAGTAGGGCCAGAACGAGGCATTGATGCACCCGGTCACCCAGTAGATCATCACGTTGGTGAGCAGCTCGTCCTTGGTGAAACGGCGCTCGACGTCGCCGCCGCAGTCGCTCCACGCGCGGAACTTCTCCACGATCCACGCGGCCAGGCCCACCGGCGAGTCGCTCAGGCCGAAGGCCAATGTCTGCGGCCGGGTGCCCTGGATCCACTGGTAGCCTGCCTCCTCCCGCTGCCACCTCGCGAGGTCGTCGAGGTACTGCTTCTCCTCCGCAGAGGGCTCGGCGGGTGGCTTGATGTCGCGCCGCAGGGAGAGGAGGTTCACGTGGATGCCCACCAGGCGGTCCGGATACGCGGCGCCGAGCCGTGAGGTGATGAAGCCGCCCCAGTCACCGCCCTGGGCGCCGAAGCGCGGGTAGCCGAGCACGTCGGTCATGAGCGTCGCGAAGGCGTCCGCCATCTCCACGATCCCGAAGCGCGGCTGGCCCGGCGCGTAGGAGAAGCCGTAGCCGGGCAGCGACGGCGCGACCACCGTGAACGAATCGGCGGGATCGCCGCCGAAGCGCGCGGGGTCGGTGAGCATCGGCAGGATCTTGTGGAACTCCCAGACCGAGCCCGGCCACCCGTGCGACAGCAGGAGCGGCATCGGCTTCGGGCCGCGGCCCTCCTCGTGGACGAAGTGCAGATCGATGCCCGCCACCTTCGCGGTGAGCTGGCGGAAGCCGTTGAGGCGCGCCTCGTGGGCGCGCCAGTCGTAACGATCCCTCCAGTAGGGAACGAGCTCCTTCATGTAGGCGAGGCTGGTGCCGTAGGCCCACTCGGCCCCCGGCACCTGGTCGGGCCACCGCACGCGGGCCAGGCGCTCGCGCAGGTCGGCGAGCGTGGCCTCGGGGACCTGGATGCGGAACGGCGCGGGCGGCATCAGAACACCGGCCGCTCGATGTACGAGCCCCAGACTTTCCGCAGACGCGCGGCGATCTCGCCGAGGGAGGCGCGCGCTTTCACCAGCTCGATCGTCACCGGCATCAGGTTGGTGGCCGGCTCGCGTGCCTCGCGCTCCAGCCGATCCATCAGCCGGTCGACCAGCGCCTGGTCCCGCCGGCGCCGCACCTCGGTGAGCCGGCGGATCTGGCGCGCCTCGACCGCGGGATCGACCTTGTGAATGGGAATCGGCGGCGGCTCGGAGGGCTCGACCATGCAGTTGACGCCGATCACCGGCTGCTCGCCGGCCGCCTTGCGCCGGGCGAAGTCGTAGGCGGAGTCGGCGATCTCGCGCTGGAAGAAGCCCTCCTCGATGGCCTTGATGGTGCCGCCCATGGCGTCGACCTTGGCGAGGATGGCCATCACCTCGGCCTCGACGCGATTGGTGAGGGCTTCGACATAGTAGGAGCCGCCCAGCGGGTCCACCACGCTGGCCACGTTGGTCTCCATCGCGATGATCTGCTGGGTGCGCAGCGCGATCTTCATCGCCTCCTCGGAGGGGATCGCGTAGGCCTCGTCCATGCCGTTGGTGTGCAGGGACTGGGCGCCGCCCAGGACGGCCGAGAGCGCCTGGAGCGCGGTGCGGATGATGTTGTTCAGCGGCTGGGCCTTGGTGAGCGTGGCCGCCGCGGTCTGGCAGTGGAAGCGCAAGCGCATCGACTCGGCCTTCGCCGCTCCGAAGCGCTCCTTCATCAAGCGCGCGTAGATGCGGCGAGCGGCGCGGAACTTGGCGACCTCCTCGAAGAAGTCGGCCTGGGCCACGAAGTAGAAGGCAAGCCGCGGGGCGAACTCGTCGACTGGCACCCCGGCCCGCGTGACCTCCTCCACGTAGGCGATGGCGTTGGCCATGGTGAAGGCCAGCTCCTGCACCGACGTCGCCCCCGCCTCCGAGATGTGATAGCCGCTGATGTTGATCGGGTTGTAGCGGGCCAGGTTCCGCGCGCTCCACACGATCATGTCGCGCATGATCCGCATCGAGGGGCGGATCGGGAAGATCCACTCCTTCTGGGCCACGTACTCCTTCAGGATGTCGGCCTGCACCGTGCCGGAGAGGCGGTTCCGATCGAAGCCGCGCGACTCGGCCAGGGCCACGTACATCGAGAGCAGGATCCACGCGGTGGGGTTGATCGTCATCGACACCGAGATGCGCTCGAGGTCGATGTCGGCGAAGAGGGCCTCCATGTCGTCGAGGGTGTCGATGGCCACGCCCTCGCGCCCGACCTCGCCGAGCGAGCGCGGGTCGTCGGAGTCGTAGCCCATCAGCGTCGGCATGTCGAAGTCGACGCTGAGCCCGGTCTGGCCCTGCTCGATCAGGTAGCGGAAGCGGCCGTTGGTGTCCTCACCGGTGCCGAAGCCGGCGATCTGGCGCATCGTCCAGTTGCGGCCCCGGTACATGGTGGGATACGGCCCGCGCGTGTACGGATACCGCCCGGGCAGCCCGATGTTGCCGGCCGGCGCGGCCGCGATGTCGGCGGGGGTGTAGAGACGCTGCAGCGGCAGGCCCGAGCCGGTGCGGTACTCGGCGCGGCTCTCCGGCTGGCGCCGAATGAACTCGGCGAGCTCCTTGGCCTCCCACGCGGCCTTGTCGGCGGCTTCGCGCTCGAGCGCTCCTGGATCGAACATGACCGGCTCCTTCGTCATTCGATGATGTGCTGCGCCAGGCGCAGCAAGGACGGCGGAATCGACAAGCCCAGGCTCTTCGCCGTCTTCCGGTTGATGATGAGCTCCCATCTGGTCGGCTGCTCGATGGGGAGATCGGCGGGCTGGGCCCCCTTCAGGATCCGATCCACGAACGACGCAGTCCGCTGGCTGAGCTCGTCGCGGTTCGGGGCATAGGCCATGAGCCCTCCCGCATCGGCATATTCCCGCCAGGCGTACACCGCGGGCAGCCGGCTTTGCGCGGCCAGGGTGATCACGCGCTCGCGGTTCGGCTCGAGAAGCACCGACAGGGCGAGGAGGCCGCCGATCGCCACCGCGGCGAACGACTTCATCGCGTCAACCCGCGGCAGTAGAGGTCGCGGTCGTCGATCACGCGGCGGGCCTTGAACTCGGTGCGGGGCAGCGTGCCCTCGGGCACGAGGTCGACCACCGGGTGCACGCCCAGGCGCGCGCGCAGCCGCTCGCGCATGGTGGCGCGCAGGGCGTCCACGCGCACCTGGTGGCCCGCGGTGTACTCGGCGCGCACCAGCAATTCGTCCATGGCCTCGCGGCGCGACACGATGATGCGGAACTCGCCGCCGAAGCCATCGATGGCGCGCAGGGTGTCCTCGATGGCGCTCGGGTAGATGTTCTCGCCGCGCACGATGATCATGTCGTCGAAGCGCCCGTACAGCCCCTGGGGCAGGCGCGGATACGTGCGGCCGCACGGACAGGGCTCGTCGACCCACCGCGCGCGGTCCCCGGACACCAGCCGGATCATGGGCTGCGACGTGCGCTCGAGGTGAGTGTACACGGGCGTGCCCTCGGCGCCGTAGGGCACCGGCCGGAAGGTCTCCGGATCGCAGACCTGCGTGTAGACCAGCTCCTGCCAGAGGTGCGTGCCGGTCCGGTGGCGGCACTCGCCGTTCGTCATCCACGGGGACATCTCGGCCATGCTCCCCATGTCCACGCAGATGCCGCCGAAGGTCTCCTCGATCAGGGCAAGGTCGTCGAGGTGCTTCAGCGTGTCGGGAGACACCCCGGCCTCCTGCCACTTGCGCCGGTAGAACGGGCTCTGCTCCCACGCGTAGCGGACCTGCCGTGCGGGCTTGGCGAAGATCAGCGCGTCGCGGACCTTGGGGTCCGCGCATTCGATCTCGGGCAGCCAGTGCTCGGCGTCCGGGGCCGGACGATACGCGAGATCGTAGCGGGGTGGCCACACGGTGAGGTCGACGCCGCGCGTCCGGCGCAGCGCGGCCGCATCGAGCGCGGCCGGGCGGTCGGCCATGGATCAGGAGGCGGGCCGGGCCGCCACCAGGTCGCGGATGCGGGTCACGATCGTCTCGGGAGGCGTGTCCTGCAGGATCACCTCGGCCACGCCCATGTCGCGCAGGACCGGCACGTCCTCGTCGGGGATCACCCCGCCCGCCACCAGCAGGATGTCGTCGGCGCCCGCCTCGCGCATCAGATCGCGCACGCGCGGGAACAGCGTCAGGTGCGCGCCGGACAGGATGCTGATGCCGATCACGTCGACGTCCTCCTGCACCGCGGAGGCCACCACCTCCTCGGGGGTGCGGTGGAGCCCGGTGTACACCACCTCCATGCCCGCGTCGCGCAGGCAGCGCGCCACGACCTTGGCCCCGCGGTCGTGGCCGTCGAGGCCGACCTTGGCGACCAGCACCCGGATGGGCCGCTCGCTCATGACTGGCGCCCGCACCCGGGCGCGGCGAGGGCGCTACCGGCGGAAGGGGCTGCTGCCGGGCGTGACCGCGGCGCCGGTCGACGCGCCGTCCAGTACCTCGCGCACCTTGAGCGCGAGCGCGTCCGGGGTGAACGGCTTCGAGAGGAACGCGATGCCCGAGGCGAGCACGCCGTGTCTGACGATGGCGTCATCCGTGTAGCCGGACATATACAGCACTTTCAAGCCCGGGCGCAAGGTGGCCAGGTGCTGGGACAGCTCGCGCCCGCTCATCTGAGGCATCACGACGTCGGTGACCAGGAGATGGATCGTCCCTGCGTGGCGGTTGCTGACCTCGAGCGCCTCCACGCCGTGCCGCGCCTCCAGCACGGTGTAGCCGCTCATCTCGAGGATCTCGCGCACCACCGCGCGCACCCGCTGGGCGTCCTCCACCAGCAAGATGGTCTCGCCGTGCCCCTGGGCCAGCGTCGTCTCGCCCGCCGCGCTCGTCGCCGCCGTCTCGGGCGGCGGGCGCAGCTGAGGCGGCGCCACCACCGGGGCGGCCACGCGCGGCAGGTAGATCTGGAAGGTGGAGCCGCGGCCGGGCTCGCTCTCGACCGAGATGTGGCCGCCGCTCTGCTGGACGGTGCCGTACACGGTGGAGAGCCCGAGGCCGGTGCCCTTGCCCTGCTCCTTGGTGGTGAAGAACGGCTCGAAGAGATGCACGCGCGTCTCCTCGTCCATGCCCGCTCCGGTGTCGCTGACCTCGAGCATCACGTAGGCGCCGGGCCGCGCGTCGCTCCACCGCTTGACCGCAGCCTCGTCCAGATCGACGTTGGCGGTGCGCACGGTGAGGCGGCCGCCGTCGGGCATCGCGTCGCGGGCGTTCACGCAGAGGTTGAGGATCATCTGCTCCATCTGCCCGGAGTCGGCCTTGACCCCGCCCAGGTCCGGCGCGGTGATGGTCACCAGGTTGATGGTCTCGCCGAGCAGCCGCTGCAGCATCGCGTGGATGCTCGCCACGATCGCGTTGAGATCGACGTGACGCGCGGCCACGACCTCCTTGCGGCTGAACGCCAGCAGCTGCCGGGTCAGGGTGGCGGCCTGGTCGGCCGCGTCGCGGATGCCCTCCGCGTTCTGGCGCAGCGGGTGACCGGAGGCGAGACGACGCAGCATGAGATCGCTGTCGCCCCGGATGATCATGAGCAGGTTGTTGAAGTCGTGGGCGATGCCGCCCGCCAGCTTGCCCACCGCGTCCATCTTCTGGGCCTGGCGCAGCTGCTCCTCGCTCTGGCGCAGCGCCCGCTCCGAGCCCTTCAGCTCGGTGAGGTCCACCGTCAGCCCGCGAAGCGTGGTGGGCTGCCCGCCGCCGTCACGCACCACGTGGACGATGTCGCGCAGCCACACCTCGCGGCCGTCGGCCGCCACCGAGCGGTATTCGAACTCGTGGTCGCGCCCGCCCGCGATGGCGTCGCGGTAGATCCGCATGACCTCGTCGCGGTCGTCGGGATGGATGCGTCGGACCCAGAAGTCGGGCTCGCGCGTCCAACGCTCCACCGGGTAGCCCAGCACGGTCTCGGCGCGCCGGCTCACGAACGAGAACGCCAGCGTGCGCGCGTCGGCCTCCCACACGATCGCGTCCAGGCCCTGGATCAGGTCGCGGTAGCGCTGCTCGGATTCCTGGCGGGCCGCCTGCAGCCGCTCCTCCTCGGTGAGGTCCTCCATGATCATGAGCAGGCGCGGCCGCTCGTCGTCGGCCAGCTGGATCGCGGTCAGGCTCACACGCACCGGCTTGGTGTCCCGGCGGGCGTAGACGTAGAGCTCGTAGAGGCCGTCCCGCTGGGCCTCCCCCGAGTCGAGCACCTCCCGCGCGTTGCGCACGAGCCGCTCCGCCCGCACCAGCTGCTGCAGGTCGCGCCCCAGCACGTCCTCCTCGCGCAGGCGGAACGATTCGAGGAACGCGCGGTTGGCGGAGAGCACGTGCAGGTCCTCGGACAGCAGCAGCAGCCCGGCCGGCACGCTGGCCACGATCCTGTCGGCGTAGCGCTGTAGACTCGTCATGGCGCGCGCCTGCCGCATCTGCTCCTGGAGCAGGCGGGCGCGCTGCTGCTCGCGGTGCAGGGCGATCAGGAAGCCGGCCAGGGCGAGCAGGAGGAACGCGGCGGCCGCGCCCGCGAGGCGGCTCGAGCGGTTCAAATCGGCGAACGCTCGATCGCGCTCCACCTCGACCGCGAGCACCCAGCCGGGCGGGGTCACCGCGCGCACCGCGGTGAGCACCGGCACCCCGCCGTAGTCGGTCGTCTCGGCCACCGCCTCGCGCCCCTCGGCGGCGGCGCGGGCGAGGGCGCGCAGCTCCATCAGCGAGGTTCTGCGTAGCGCGGCGTCGGCGGCGGGCGACCGCAGCGGGGACAGGTAGGCGGGCGCCGGCCCGTCCAGATCGACCAGCAGAGCGTCTCCCGAGCGCGGGTCACCGTCGTCGGCGAGGAGCGGATAGAGCCCGTCCTCCGGTCGCGCGGCGAGGGCGACGGCGCCGAGCAGCGCGCGCTGGTCACCGTCGGCACCGGCCGGCGCGCCATCCGTGAACACCGGCACCGTGATCACGAGCAGCCGTGCGCCGCCCGTGTCGATGAGCTCGAAGCGCGGCTGGCGGCTCGGGGCGGCCTTCGCGGCGAGGTCCGCCGGCCCGGCGAGCGGGGGCGCCGCGGGCGCCGAGGCGCGGGCCACCGCGCGGCCGGCGCCGTCCAGCACCAGGATGCCCACGTAACCGTACGCGGAGGCCACGCGGCTCAGGTGCCGCGCGAGGGCCTCCTCGTCGCGGCCCGATCCGGCCAGCGTGGCGCGCACCGCGGGGAACGCGGCCAGCACCTCCGCGTCGGCGCGCCGGGCCGCGAGCCAGCTCGACACCAGGCGGGCCCGGTCGCGCGCCACGGTCGCGATGCGGCTCTTCCAGTGCGCGAGCGTGGTCTCGCGCTCGGTCGCAATGTGGTGCGAGGCGAAGAGCACCACCAGGATGGCGCCGGCCACGAAGACCGCGACGTGGATCCAGGGTATGTGCTCGCGAGGGGCCACGGCGCCGCGGCCGAAGAGACGTCTGCCGCCGGGCCGCGCCTGGCTCGGCTCGCGAGGTGCGCTAATGTCGCGGGCTCCGCGGTGAGATCATAGACACGCGACCCTGCCGCCGGCGCCGCGCACATTCAGGATAGGACAGACTGCCGGATCGCGACAATACGGTCGCGGCGTGCGGCGGGACGGCTCAGGCGCGGTTTGTCAGCATCAGCTCCTTCGGATGTCGCCGGAGGTAGACCTGCTGCTGCAGCCCGGCGAGGCCGAGGCGCGTGGCGTGGTGGTTGATCAGCGTGATGGGCGCCAGCAGCGGCGCGCGGCCCGCCGCGTAGTCGCCGATCAGGGCGCGAAGCTCGCGCCGCTCGGCCGCGGCCAGGCGGCGCGTGAGCGAGCCCGCGAGGCGCCGGAGCACGCGCGCGTGCTTCTGCGGCGTGGCGTGGGATTGCAGCGTGCGCATGAAGCCGCTGCCGTAGCGGTCGAGCCAGGCGGGCGATGGCGACTCCCGCAGCTGCGCGACCAGCCGCTCGAGCCGCGCGAGGTCCCGGATCACGAGCACGTGCTCGCCCCGCTCCAGGATCCCGAGCTTGACCAGGGCGGAGAGCTCGCGTGTCACCTGCTCGCGATAGGTGCTGACTCGGCTCGCGATCTCGGTGTGCTTCGGCGCGGGATCGATGCGGGCCGTGTTCCCGCTGGCGCCGGCCTCGCGCGCGAGGCGCAGCAGCTCG